>OIFG01000021.1_pt1 | contig 185548 bp, 172 predicted proteins | sample 1582031 | NCBI WGS metagenome assembly OIFG01 (sample SAMN07501051, study PRJEB24779) | human gut metagenome | isolation source: stool | host: human infant | place: USA: Pittsburgh, PA | reverse complement strand
GCGTTATCGATCTGGTCGAATGCACGAGCAGAACCACCGTAGGTTTTTGCCAGAACGGTAGTGATTGCAGCGGTCAGAGTAGTTTTACCGTGGTCAACGTGGCCGATAGTACCAACGTTGACGTGCGGTTTTGTACGTTCAAATTTTTCTTTAGACACGGCTATATTCCTTACTATAGTGCTCTCCCCTTTGGAGAGAGCACGGGACTTAGGTTTTAATCCTGTGGATTATTTACCACGGGCTTCAATTACGGCCTGAGCAACGTTGTTCGGCGCATCATCATACTTCAGGAATTCCATGGTGTATGATGCACGACCTTTGGTCAGAGAACGCAGCTGAGTTGCATATCCGAACATTTCAGACAGCGGAACTTCAGCGTGGATCTTAACGCCAGTTACTTCAGATTCCTGACCACGCAGCATACCGCGACGACGGCTCAAGTCACCGATAACGTCACCGGTGTTCTCTTCAGGAGTTTCTACTTCAACCTTCATGATCGGCTCAAGCAGAACTGGTTTCGCTTTCTTAAAGCCTTCTTTAAAGGCGATAGAAGCAGCCAGTTTAAACGCCAGTTCAGAGGAGTCAACGTCATGGTAAGAACCGAAGTGCAGACGAACACCCATGTCTACTACCGGGTAACCAGCCAGTGGACCAGACTTCAGCTGCTCCTGGATGCCTTTATCAACGGCAGGGATGTATTCACCAGGAATCACACCACCTTTAATGTCGTTGATGAACTCGTAACCTTTCGGGTTAGAGCCTGGCTCCAGTGGGTACATGTCGATCACAACGTGACCATACTGACCACGACCACCGGACTGCTTAGCGTGTTTACCTTCAACATCGGAAACTTTCTGACGAATCGCTTCACGGTAAGCAACCTGAGGTTTACCTACGTTAGCTTCAACGTTGAATTCACGACGCATACGGTCAACGATGATGTCCAGGTGCAGTTCACCCATACCAGCGATGATGGTCTGGTTAGATTCTTCATCAGTCCATACGCGGAATGATGGGTCTTCTTTAGCCAGACGGCCCAGAGCCAGACCCATTTTTTCCTGGTCAGCTTTGGTTTTCGGCTCAACGGCGATAGAGATTACCGGCTCTGGGAACTCCATACGCTCCAGAATGATTGGGTGATCTGGGTTACACAGGGTGTCACCAGTAGTCACGTCTTTCAGACCGATAGCAGCAGCGATGTCGCCCGCACGAACTTCTTTGATCTCTTCACGTTTGTTCGCGTGCATCTGTACGATACGACCGAAACGCTCACGTGCAGCTTTCACGGAGTTCAGGATGGTGTCACCGGAGTTAACCACACCAGAGTACACACGGAAGAACGTCAGGTTACCTACGAACGGGTCGGTAGCAATTTTGAACGCCAGAGCAGCAAACGGCTCTTCATCACTTGCGTGACGCTCAGCCGGCGTGTCTTTACCGTCGTCCAGGATACCGTTGATCGCAGGAACGTCTACCGGGGATGGCAGGTAGTCAACTACCGCATCCAGCATCGCCTGAACACCTTTGTTCTTGAACGCAGAACCACAGGTTACCAGGATGATTTCGTTGTTCAGAACACGCTGACGCAGAGCTTTTTTGATCTCTTCTTCAGTCAGTTCTTCACCACCCAGGTATTTTTCCATCAGCTCTTCAGAAGCTTCCGCTGCGGACTCGATCAGGTTCTGGTGCCATTCGTCAGCCAGGTCCTGCATGTCTGCTGGGATATCTTCGTAGGTGAAGGTTACGCCTGCATCTTCTTCGTTCCAGTTGATGGCTTTCATTTTCACCAGGTCGATTACGCCGGTGAAACCTTCTTCAGCACCAATTGCCAGCTGCAGCGGAACAGGGTTCGCGCCCAGACGGGATTTGATCTGACCAACAACTTTCAGGAAGTTAGCACCCATACGGTCCATTTTGTTAACGAACGCGATGCGTGGAACTTTGTATTTGTTTGCCTGACGCCATACGGTTTCAGACTGTGGCTGAACACCACCAACTGCGCAGTAAACCATTACCGCACCATCCAGAACACGCATGGAACGTTCTACTTCGATGGTGAAGTCAACGTGCCCCGGGGTGTCGATGATGTTTACGCGATGCGGTTCATACTGCTTAGCCATACCAGACCAGAATGCAGTAGTCGCTGCGGAGGTAATGGTAATACCACGCTCCTGCTCCTGCTCCATCCAGTCCATGGTAGCGGCGCCGTCGTGAACTTCACCGATTTTATGGTTTACACCGGTGTAGAACAGAATACGTTCGGTAGTAGTGGTTTTACCGGCGTCGATGTGCGCACTGATACCAATGTTACGGTAGCGTGCGATGGGTGTTGTACGAGCCATTTGATTCCTCGTTTATCTTTTTAGGCGTTCAGTTAAGTAACCCAAAGCGGGCTGCTTCGCTGAAGCGCCCGCCTGGTGACTAATACTCCGAAGGGATTACCAACGGTAGTGTGCGAACGCCTTGTTGGCTTCTGCCATACGGTGAACGTCTTCACGTTTCTTAACTGCAGTACCTTTGTTGTCTGCAGCATCAGAAAGTTCGTTCGCCAGACGCAGAGCCATGGATTTATCACCGCGTTTACGAGCAGCTTCAACGATCCAACGCATTGCCAGAGCATTACGACGAACCGGACGAACTTCAACTGGAACCTGATAAGTAGAACCACCAACGCGGCGGGACTTAACTTCTACAGTCGGGCGAACGTTGTCGAGAGCGACTTCGAAAGCTTCCAGTTCATTTTTACCAGAACGCTGAGCCAGGGTCTCAAGCGCGCTGTATACGATTGCTTCTGCAGTAGATTTTTTACCATCTACCATCAGGATATTTACAAATTTTGCCAGCAGTTCTGATCCGAATTTCGGATCTGGAAGAATTTTACGCTGACCAATGACGCGACGACGTGGCATGGGAATACTCCGTTGTTAATTCAGGATTGTCCAAAACTCTAAGAGTTTAGTGTGACATTAAGATAAATCAGTTTGGCCTTACTTAACGGAGAACCATTAAGCCTTAGGACGTTTCACGCCGTACTTAGAGCGAGATTGCTTACGGTCTTTAACGCCGGAGCAGTCAAGCGCACCACGAACGGTGTGGTAACGAACACCCGGAAGGTCTTTTACACGACCGCCACGGATCAGGATCACGGAGTGTTCCTGCAGGTTGTGACCTTCACCACCGATGTAGGAAGTCACTTCAAAACCGTTAGTCAAACGCACACGGCAGACTTTACGCAGTGCGGAGTTTGGTTTTTTAGGAGTGGTGGTATACACACGAGTACATACACCACGTTTCTGCGGGCAGGCTTCCAGCGCAGGCACGTTGCTTTTTGCAACTTTGCGAGCGCGTGGTTTGCGTACCAGCTGGTTAACTGTTGCCATTAAATAGCTCCTGGTTTTAGCTTTTGCTTCGTAAACACGTAATAAAACGACCTCATACAATATGAGGACGCGAAATTTTAGGGCTACGTCGAAAAGGTGTCAAGAAATATACAGCGATCTCACATCACCAGTTCATTTGGCCAGCGTGCTGGACAACCAGATTAACGAAATCAGTATAGCTAACCACGTCAATACTGGCTGAAATTTGACCAGCCAGGCCGCGAGCCTCGATGTCATCTTTAAGCGCAGAGACAGAGATGGGGGCATTATTGAGAAGATCAACAAAGCGGCTGCCCTCCACCGCCGCCAGAACGCCATCCTGGATAAGCAGCAGGGCGTCGCCTTCACGCACCATTCTTAACAGACTTTCGATGTCGCAGTGCCAGGGAGAGTGGCTCAGAGTATGGAGCATGACGGCCTCAGAATGTCAGGATAGTGTCGAACCGGGAGAGATGTTCACGCAGCACCTCTGGCTCCACCACCGTGGCATCGAGAACAAAGGGCGTGTTTTCATTCAGACCGCGCGCCTGCAGGGAGGCGGCACAAACGTAAAACGTCTCTATGTCATACAGCGGCAGAACTTTAAAGGTCGCGATGTAGTCACGCGCCAGAACGACTTGCGGCTGCTGGCCGGTAAGCAGCTGGAACACGCCGTCGCCGATAAAAAATACGCCGATCTCTTCCGTCAGTGCAGAAGTCGCCAGTAACGCATCCAGCCCTTCCCTTCCGGCGGCACTGCCATGCGGAGCAGAGGAAAAAACAAAAGCCACGCGGTTCATCAGAATTGCACCATTCGGTCGCAGGTTAATGCGGCTTGGGCCAGCGCCCCGAGGCCACTCAGTGAAAAGCCGTCATTAAGGTTGGCAGCTGGCAGGCCCAGGCGCTGTGCTTCGTTCGCATCGCTTACGCCACGACGGAGCGCCGCCGCCACACAGATGTGCAGAGCAACCCCGTGCTGCTGGTTTAGCGATTGCCATGCACGCACCAGATCAAACTCATCAGAGGCAGGAGACGTCAGTTGGTTGGCGTTATAGACACCTTCCCGATAAAAAAAGACGCTGACCAGCTCGTGCCCGGCGGCAAGCAGCGCGCGCGCAAATTGCAACGCACTGCTGGCCTGCTGCGTACCGTAAGCCGGGCCTGTCACCATTAACGCGAAACGCATTACTTCTCGTGCCCCAGGAAATCGCCGCTTTTAAACTGACGGATATAGAGATACACCGTGTGTTTAGAGATATTGAGGCGATCCGCTACCTGGTTAATCGCATCTTTGATATCAAAAATGCCTTTCTCGTAGAGGTTAAGCACGATCTGGCGATTCTTGGCATTGTTGGACACATTGCGATCGGCATTGACTTCTTCGATGGTGAATTCCAGCGTCTGGGTGACGAGGTCTTCAACCGAGGAGGCAAAGTTAACAGAGGATCCAACATCCGGTGTTTCTGGCGGAATGAAGGTGTTCATGATCTGGGAGAACGGCACATCGAGATTCATATTGATGCACAGCAAGCCAATCACCCGATGATCGCGGTTGCGGATGGCAATCGTCACGGACTTCATCAGGACACCGCTCTTCGCGCGGGTGAAATAACATTTTGAGACGCTGCTGTCCGCACCGGTCATGTCGTGCAGCATACGCAGTGCAAGGTCGGTGATTGGCGAGCCAATTTTACGGCCAGTATGCTCACCATTGGCAATGCGGATGGCAGAACATTTCAGATCTTGCAGGGAGTGCAATACGATTTCGCAGTGGGACCCAATGAGCATCGCTAACCCGTCCACTACCGCTTCGTAGGATTTCAGAATATCGAAATCGGTCTGATCGAAAGGACGCTGATCCAGCAAATCAAGTTCGCTGGTTTCGTTGGTTAAAAGCGACCTGGTCATGAAAAAAACACTCCTTTTCAGGAGCCTGTCGGTAAGTTTTCAGGGCAGGCTCATTATTTACACGGGCAACTAAATTAATACAGCGTAGTTAGCGCTTCCAGTGTTAATTATATCTGCACCATAATAAAAAACCGCCGCTTCAGGGGCGGCGGTTGTTACCGATTTACTTCTTGGTGGCTTCTGCTGACGCTTCTGGCTTCGCGTCCGGCTTAGCATCCGCTTTCGGCGCTGGCTTAATGTCCAGCAGCTCTACATCGAATACCAGCGTGGAGTTAGCCGGGATACCCGGGACGCCAGTTTTGCCGTAGGCCAGATCCGGTGGGATGACCAGCTTGATTTTACCGCCTTTCTTGATGTTCTTCAGGCCTTCAGTCCAGCCCGGGATAACACCATCCAGACGGAAGGAGAGCGGCTCACCACGGGTGTAAGAGTTATCGAACTCTTTACCGTCAGTCAGGGTACCTTTGTAGTTCACAACTACGGTATCGCTGTCTTTCGGTGCGTCGCCGGTACCTTCTTTCTCTACTTTGTAGACCAGGCCAGTAGCAGAGGTTTTCGCGCCTTTCTCTTTAGCGAAAGCGTCACGGTAAGCTTTACCCTTCGTTTCGTTCTCGGTCGCGTCTTTCTCCATCTTCTCCTGCGCTGCGCCTTTCACGCGCGCTTCGAAAGCCTGCAGAGTTTGCTCGATTTCCTGGTCTGACAGTTTGCTCTTATCAGCAAAGGCATCCTGAACACCGGCGATCAGTTGCGCCTGATCCAGTTTGATGCCCAGTTTTTCTTGCTCTTTCAGAGAGTTTTCCATGTAACGGCCCAGAGATGCGCCCAGTGCGTAGGCTGATTTCTGGTCGTCATTTTTGAACGCCGCATTGCTGTTAGCAGTCGCAGCAGGCTTTGCTGCAGTATCGGCAGCGAAAGTCAGCGGCGCATGCAGAGCGACGGCCATCGTGGTCGCCAGCAGCGTTACTTTAAACAGTGATTTCATCCATTTCTCCAGGGCCGGGGACTCTCACCCCGTATTAAGCGTAAATGAGAAGCGTACTATAAAACGTTGAGGAACAAATCTACAGGTAGACGCCTCTGATTAGCACCACATTTCAGACTATTTTTGTTTAAATTAGTTTCTTAGCGCAGGGATGTTTACTGCGCGCGAGGATAATCTCGGGTAAAATCCGCCGCCGCAAGCCCCGGACGGGCTAAACAAGACCAACGAGGTGAATCATGCAGGATAACGATATGGAAGCACGACTGGCTGAACTTGAAAGCCGACTGGCTTTTCAGGAGATCACCATCGATGAGCTGAATCAGACCGTAACGGCCCACGAGCTGGAAATGGCCAAACTGCGGGATCTGCTGCGTCTGTTAACCGAAAAAGTGAAAGCGTCGCAGTCATCGCACATTGCGTCACAGTCAGAAGAGACGCCGCCGCCTCACTATTGAGACGTAAAAAAAGCGGGATTAATCCCGCTTTTTTGTGCCTGAAGCCGTGAAGCTTAGTGGCAACCGCAACCGCCATTACCGCAACCACCTTTACCGTGGTCGTGACCATGGTCGTGATCGTGGCCGTGACCGCCGCAGCAACCGTCGTGACCGTGATCGTGGTCATGGCCGTGCGCACCGTGAACGTGGCCGTGAGCCAGCTCTTCTTCGGTGGCTTCGCGGATTGCAACCACTTCAACGTTGAACTTGAGGTTCTGGCCAGCCAGCATGTGGTTGCCATCAACCACAACGTGGTCATCTTCAACTTCAGTGATTTCTACTGGAACCGGACCCTGGTCAGTTTCAGCCAGGAAACGCATGCCAACCTGCAGTTCGTCAACGCCCATGAACACGTCTTTAGGAACGCGCTGCACCAGGTTGTCATCGTACTGACCGTAAGCGTCGTTTGCGCCTACAGCAACGTCAAATTTGTCGCCAACTTCGTGACCGTCCAGCGCGTTTTCCAGACCGGAAATCAGGGAACCGTGACCGTGCAGGTAGTCCAGCGGCGCACTCACCGGAGACTCATCAACCAACACACCGTCTTCTGTACGTACCTGATAGGCCAGGCTGACCACCAGGTCTTTTGCTACTTTCATGATATCTCCTGAGCGTGGGAAAATTGCTGGCGCAGATTGTAACGGAAATCTGCACCCGTGTACCCTTTAGCTTAAAAAAACTCAGGGCATATCGCTAGTCGGGATGAAAAATCCCTATCACTTGCTCTTCTTTGCGAACATGCTCGCGAACCTCTTTATCCGCTTCACGCATCTGGTGTCCGCACTTAACACACTCAACAATATCGATATTATTCTCTCGCCACATGGCCAGAGTATCCTGAGCCTGACAGGCCGGGCATTTCGCACCGGCGATAAAGCGTTTACGTACCGCCATTCTCTACCTCGTTATTCAAATTCATCCCAGCCGTCCAGCTGCCGACGCTCCTGCTGCATCTCACGCTGGAAGATCTCTTCCAGCTCGCGGCGCGCTTCCCGCACCCGGGAAATTTGCACCGTGTCGGTATGCACCGGCATCAACTCGCGCAGCATCATCATATCCAGACGGCGAAAATGTAACTGCGCGCGCTGGGCCTGATGCGGATGCATACCCAGCGTCACTAACGTTTTGCGCCCCAGCTCCAGCGCACTAGAGAAGGTCTCACGGGTAAATTGCGTTACCCCGGCCTGGAGCAGCTCATGTGCCTCTACACGCCCGCGCGCTCGCGCCAGGATATGCAGATGCGGAAAATGCTGCTGGCAGATCTGCACCAGCTTCATGGTGTCTTCCGGCTCATTACAGGTGATAACAATCGACTCCGCTGCTTCTGCCCCGGCCGACCGCAGGAGTTCCACCTGAGTGGCATCACCGTAATAGACCTTGTAACCGTACTTGCGCATCAGGTTAACCGCGCTGATATCACGCTCCAGCACCGTCACGCGCATTTTATTCGCCATCAGCAGGCGGCCAATCACCTGCCCAAAGCGCCCGAAGCCCACCACAATGACCTGCGGTTTATCATCATCCACCCAGGGCGCTTCATGTTCATCTTCCGGTGCATTCAGGCGTCGGGAAAGCCGCTTATCGATCAGCTTCATTAACAACGGTGTGGTCATCATTGACAGCGTGACGGTCACCAGCAGCAGCGCCATCTGGTCATGCTGGAACAATCTCTGGGACGATGCTGTGGAGAAGAGCACAAAAGCGAACTCTCCCCCCTGGCTCAGCACCCCGGCAAGCTGCGCACGCTCCGGGTAACGCAGACCGTATACCCGCGCCAGCACGTACAGCACCAGCATTTTGACGGCGATCAGCACCGCAACGCCCAGCAATACGGCCAGGATATGGGTGTAAAGCACGCCAAGATTCAAGGCCATGCCAACCGAGATGAAGAACAGCCCTAACAGCAACCCCTTAAACGGGTCGATGGCAATTTCCAGCTCGTGCCGGTACTCACTTTCCGCCAGCAGTACGCCGGCAATAAAGGTTCCCAGCGCCATCGATAGCCCCAGCGCATCCATAAACAGCGCCGAACCCAGCACCAGCAGCAGCGTGGCGGCGGTAAACACTTCCCTCACCCCGGACGCCGCAATAAAGCGGAACACCGGACGCAGCAGATAACGTCCGCCCACCAGCATGCCGCCAAAGGCCAGCACCTTCATGCCGATTTTCATCCAGTCGAAATGCTCGTCGCCTGATCCCGCCAACAGCGGAACCAGGGCCAGCGCCGGGATCACCGCCAGATCCTGAAACAGCAGCACGGAGAAACCCAGCTGCCCCGTTTCGTTGCGGTTCATGCCTTTGTCGCGCATCAGCTGTAACGCCATGGCGGTTGAGGACATCGCCAGCCCAATCCCGCCAACCACCGCCGCCTGCCAGGAGAACTGAGCCAGCATCAGCAGGCCGCCGAGGATCACCGCACTACCGATAACCTGGGCAGCACCCACGCCGAAGATGGAACGCCGTAGCTGCCAGAGCTTTGCCGGGTTCAGCTCCAGGCCGATAATAAACATCAGAAAGACGACACCCAGCTCCGAGAAGTGCAGGATTTCGTCCACATCACTGATAAACCCCAGCCCCCAGGGGCCAATGGCGATACCCGCCAGCAGATAGCCGAGCACCGCGCCAATACCCAGTCGCGAAGCCAGCGGCACCGCCACCACGGCGGCGAGCAGAAACAGCACGCCCGCCAGCAACAGATCGGAACCCTCCATCAGTGGCCTCCCGTCAGATTGGGTGCAGCCAGCCAGTCACCGTAGGCTTTGGCATGGCTGGCCAGCTCATCCTGATGCTGCCGACGCGCCCAGTAGATAATGATCGGACTTAGCCAGTGCATGTGGCACATGGCCGCCGTCAGCTCGAACGGGCGCAGGATATCGTTCATCGAATAGCGGTTAAGCCCATCGTGACGATACGCACTCTCCGGCTCGCCGGTAGTAATAACGTTCCGCCAGTACTTTCCCGCCAGCTGGTTTCCTCCCACCCCACTGGCAAAGCCCCGGCTCAGCACGCGGTCCAGCCACTCTTTCAGCAGCGCCGGGCAGCTGTAGGTATAAAGCGGATGCTGGAACACAATGACGTCGTGCTCGCGCAGCAGCGCCTGCTCATAAGGGATGTCGATAAAAAAATCGGGGTAGTGCGCGTAGAGATCGTGCACCGTTACATTACTGAGCCGTAATGCCGGCTGGAGCAAAACCCGGTTAGCGACCGAGTCCTGAGACTCTGGATGGGCATACAGCAGCAGCACTTTTGCTGTCTGGGACATCATTCCTCTCCCGGGTCGTCATCACTGTTATTTTGGGCTACCATGGCACACCCACGCGGCGCGTGGCGGCACATTTAACCTGATTATAATGACAACTTAACATAGTCGGAACATACGGCGCTCTATGATTGTTTTCTCCTCATTACAAATTCGTCGCGGCGTACGCGTCCTGCTGGACAACGCTACAGCCACCATTAACCCGGGCCAGAAAGTAGGCCTGGTGGGCAAAAACGGCTGCGGTAAATCCACGTTACTGTCATTGCTGAAAAACGAGATCAGTGCTGACGGCGGTAACTTTACCTACCCTGGCAACTGGCAGTTGGCTTGGGTGAACCAGGAGACGCCCGCGCTGAGCGTACCGGCAATGGACTATGTTATTGACGGCGACCGGGAGTACCGCAAACTGGAAGCTGAACTTAATGCCGCCAACGAACGCAACGATGGCCACGCGATTGCCACCGTCCACGGCAAACTCGACGCCATCGACGCCTGGACTATCCGCTCCCGCGCCTCCATGCTTCTGCACGGTCTGGGTTTCAGCAATGAACAGCTGGAACGTCCGGTTAGCGACTTCTCCGGTGGCTGGCGCATGCGTCTTAACCTGGCCCAGGCGCTGATCTGCCGCTCCGATCTGCTGCTGCTCGATGAACCGACTAACCACCTCGATCTGGATGCCGTCATCTGGCTGGAGAAGTGGCTGAAGAGCTATCAGGGCACGCTGATCCTGATCTCTCACGACCGTGACTTCCTCGACCCGGTGGTAGACAAAATTATTCATATCGAACAGGAGTCGATGTTCGAATACACCGGCAACTACAGCTCGTTTGAGCGCCAGCGCGCGGTGCGACTCTCCCAGCAGCAGGCGATGTACGAAAGCCAGCAGCAGCGGGTGGCGCATCTGCAAAGCTTTGTCGATCGCTTCAAGGCCAAAGCCTCCAAAGCCAAACAGGCCCAGAGCCGTATCAAGATGCTGGAACGTATGGAGATGATTGCCCCGGCACACGTCGACAACCCGTTCCACTTTAGCTTCCGGGCGCCGGAAAGCCTGCCTAACCCTCTGCTGAAGATGGAAAAGGTCAGCGCTGGTTATGGTGACCGCATCATTCTTGATTCCATTAAGCTCAACCTGGTTCCGGGTTCCCGTATCGGTCTGCTCGGGCGCAACGGTGCCGGTAAATCCACCCTCATTAAGCTACTGGCGGGTGAACTGGCCCCGGTCCGCGGCGATATTGGTCTGGCGAAGGGCATTAAGCTGGGCTACTTCGCCCAGCATCAGCTGGAATATTTACGCGCGGATGAATCGCCGCTGCAGCACCTGGCGCGTCTGGCACCACAGGAGATGGAGCAGAAGCTGCGCGACTACCTGGGTGGCTTCGGCTTCCAGGGCGATAAAGTGACCGAGAATACCGGGCGCTTCTCCGGCGGCGAAAAAGCGCGTCTGGTGCTGGCCCTCATCGTCTGGCAGCGTCCGAACCTGCTGCTGCTCGATGAACCAACTAACCACCTGGATCTGGACATGCGCCAGGCCCTGACCGAAGCCTTAATCGAATTCGAAGGCGCGCTGGTGGTGGTCTCGCACGACCGGCACCTGCTGCGTTCCACCACTGACGATCTTTATCTGGTGCACGACAGCAAAGTGGAGCCTTTCGACGGCGATCTGGAAGATTACCAGCAGTGGCTGAGCGACGTGCAGAAGCAGGAAAGCCAGCCTGCGGAAGGGGCCAAAGATAACGCCAACAGCGCCCAGGCGCGTAAAGACCAGAAGCGACGCGACGCGGAGCTGCGCACGCAAACCCAGCCGCTGCGTAAAGAGATCACCCGTCTGGAAAAAGAGATGGAGAAGCTCAACGCCACGCTTGAGGCCGTAGAAGAGAAGCTGGGCGACAGCGGTCTGTATGACCAGTCGCGCAAAGCCGAGCTAACCGAGTGCCTGCAAATACAGGCCAAAACCAAATCCAGCCTTGAAGAGTGTGAAATGGCCTGGCTGGACGCGCAGGAACAGCTCGAAGGGATGCTCCAGAGCGACTGACCCGGTGGAGGGGCGATGATACCTGACCTGACCAGCGAAATTACATTTCGCAAACTTAGCATCTTCATGACATTTATGGAGACGGGCAATATTGCCCGTGCTGCTGAGGTGCTGAACCTCAGTGGGGTCAGCGTCCATCGCGCCTTGCATACCCTGGAAGAGAACGTTCGCTGTCCGCTGTTCACGCACAAAGGCCGTAATCTGATTGCCCTGCCCGCTGCCTGGACGCTGCTTGAGTACAGCCAGGAGGTGATGCAGGTCATGGAGCGCGGGCTGGAAGAGGCGCGCAAAACGGCCGGCGTTGGTCAGGGCCGTCTGCGGGTTGGGACGCTCTACTCCCTGACGCTCGAGACGGTTCCGCAGTTAATTATGGGCATGAAGCTGCGCCGCCCGGATCTGGAGATGGATCTCACCATGGGATCCAACGAGACTCTGTTACACATGCTGGATGAAGGCTCGCTGGATGCCATTCTCATCTCCCTCTCTGAAAGCGAAATTGACCGCAATCACCTCGAAGTGCTGCCCTTGTTCCACGACGATATCTTTCTTGCCGCTCCCGCCTCGGCGCAGCTGAATACCGAAGCGCTGGCGGATTTACGCGACTATAAAAATCAGAAATTCGTGGCTCTCGCCGAGGGCTTTGCCACCTACGCCGGGTTTCAGGAGGCGTTTCATATCGCCGGATTCGAGCCGGAGATCGTCACCCGGGTGAATGATATTTTCTCGATGCTGAGCCTGGTGCAGGCGGGTGTCGGCTTTACGCTGATGCCGGGCAGGATGAAGAAAGTGTATGAAAACTCGGTGCAGCTGTTGAAGCTGGCGCAGCCGTATCAGATGCAACAGCTGATCGCCATCGTCTTTGCCCGCAACCGCGAGCAGGATCCAGGCCTGCGGGCGCTGGCGGCGGAAGGCCGCATGTACGCCCGCCGCCTTGAGCAGAACGCTAATCCTTAAGACGCCGCGCCAAATGCACCGCGACGTCAATCCCGCTTCGTTCCAGAGAGACTGACTCCCCTTCCCAGGCCGCCTGACGCGTTAAGCAGGTCAATATGCCGCCGGGCGGCATCTCAATAGCCAGCCGCGCTTCACGCTCGTTAGCGGCAATCACCGCCTCCTGCCAGCGTACGGTGCGGGCCATATTCATCGCCAGATCGTCGGCGATCTTCTCCGGCTGCCACAACACGCGGCCGGTGCTGCCGCTCAGGTATGCGCAGCGGGGACGAGAGAGCGTGACCCGGCTGAACGCCTCGACAAGTTTTTGCGCCGGTTCCGCCAGTAGCGCGCAGTGCGACGGCACGCTGACCGTCAGTCTTTTGGCTTTGTTCGCCCCTTTCGCCAGCGCACGTTCGGCTACCTGTGCCATGCCGTCATCGGCACCGGCGATCACAATCTGCGTTTCGGCGTTCAGGTTGGCGATATAGGTGCCGGTACCGTCGATAAGCTGTTCCACCTGCGGCAGGGTCAAGCCCATAATCGCCGTCAGGCCATAGCCGTGCGGATAGGCCTGCTCCATCAGGTCGCCACGCAGCGCGACCAGCCTAAGCGCGTCGGTGAAGTCCAGCGCGCCCGCAATAACCGCCGCCGGGTATGCGCCAATGGACAGCCCGCTGACGATATCCGGCGTTACGCCGCGTCGCTCAAGCTCGCGCGCCCAGGCGACACCGGCTATCAGTAGCGAAAGCTGCACCGCGCGGGTATGGGATAACGAAGCTGCGCTATCCAGCGTATCAACCTCCGTTCCCAACACCTCGCGCGCCTGCGCCAGTTCAGTGCCCGGCAGGTTTTGCAGCATGCCTTCATGCTGTGTGCCCTGCCCCGGAAAAGTAAACAGTATTTTCATCACGCCTCCCTGTGCCACGGGTCCGTCACCAGACGTGGCCCGCGGCGGGTTTTCAGCAGTGTTTTGCCGTCGCGCAGCCATTCCGCCAGCGCAAAGCCGCCCTCGGGCGTATCCACCTGCGTGTCTGCCCGGCACAGCGCGCGGCTAAGCTGGGCTTGCCAGGCGGCAAACGCGTCAGGGGACACTGGCTGCGGAGCGCGGATCAGCAGGTCGAGATCGCTGTCGGCATGGATAACCGGAATGCCGGTCGCCAGCGCGTAGCCGGTGCTGCCGGTAATGCCCCACGCCCACGGCCACGGCTGCTGAGAAAGTTGCAGCGCCACCTGAACGGGTGGCTGCGTCACAAAGGGTGAGCGTAGCAGCTCGGCCGTTACGCTCAGCGATTCGGGCGAAACCACGCGCGTTACGCGTTCTGGCTTCACCCATCCGGCCGCCCGCTGGTCGCGGCGCAATCCGCGCACGCCAACGGGAATACGGCCTTCGCTATCAACATCACGCCGCACCACCACCGGCAATCCGGTGTGCCAGGCCGCATCCACCCAGGATTCGGTGATGCCTTCCAGCGCGTCACGCGCGGTGAGCCAGATTAAGTCGTGCGGGCGTAATGTTGTGGTCATGATTACATTCCTGAAGTCAGCGAGATAAACAGCGGCAGCGACAGGATACACAGGACGGAGCTTAACAGCAGCACGGCTTCTGCATCCGGGGACTGTACGCCAAAGCGGTTACCAAACACGACGCCAAAGAAACCGGCAGACAGGGCAATCATCAGGATCGCGGTGATGGCCACCGAACCGTGCAGACCGAAGATTAAAACGATACCCCAGGCAATCGCAGGCTGGATCAGCAGCTTGGCAATGGTAGAGGTGATCACCATGGTGTTGATCTGCAGCTTACGTGCCGACAGAATCACCCCGGTCAGGAACAGCGCCGCCGCAGTGGCGGACAGCCCCAGCGGTTTGATCGCCGCGAGAACCAGATCCGGCATTTTGATGCCAATCGCTGACAAAATCACACCCAGCAGCGGGCCCATCACGATAGGTTTTTTAATCGAGCGCCACATCAGCACCGGCAGCATAGAGAGCGTTGAGCCGGAGTTATTCCCTTCGGCGCGCGCTTTTTCACGCTCCAGAATCAGCAGACAGAACGGCGTCATCAGTACGGAACCACAGGCAATGGAGACCGCCACCGAGAGCGAGGTCGCCGGGCTTTCGCCCAACACGCTGCCCAGAATCGGCAGGCCCAGCGCGGCATAGTTTGGCAGCGCCACGGTCAGGGTCAGCACGGCGGCGTCCTGTGGGGATTTTTTAAAGACTTTGGTGGCAAGGAAGTAGATTGCCGCGTAGGTGATCCACATCGCCAGAGTCAGGACCAGGATCAGCGGCGACTGGGCAATGATACCTGTCCAGGGCGTTTGCACCGTGGCGCTGAACAGCGCGGCGGGCAGCGCAAAATCCATCACAAAGATATTAAGCAGAGACACATTTTTGTTATCCACCATTTTCGCTTTACCGGCCCAGAAGCCGAGCAGCATGATGACAAAAATGGGGGCAAGGGCATGAACAATCACATAAGTCATAAATCACCTGTAAAAAAGAAGTTTAAGCACTGACGCGATGGTTATTATTTTCAGGATGCAGGTTCCCGCGTGGGCGCAACGGGTGCGCCCACGGGCATGCATCTGGCAGGTCTTTTATTTTTTCGGTATTACCAGCTGGCGCGCATACGTTCGCGTACCAGAGCAGAGCTATGACGGTTGTCGGCACCCAGACGGCTTTTCAGCGTCGGATCCCGGCGAGCGTCATCAATGGCCTGTTGCAGGGTGGTTTTCACCAGCGCCAGATCGAGGGATGAAGGGGCGTCCGGGTTGCTGATATCCAGCAGGTTTTCCAGCAGTCCCAGTGTCGCGTAGTTACTGATGTCATACGCCATGGGCGGGATCGTTGCCGCCAGCTTTTCCAGCGCATCGACAGTACGAAGCGTGATGCGCGCGGCAGACTCTTTCCCCATCGCGTGGATTAATACGCCCTGGTCGTTAAAGGCGATCAGCCGGTTGGCCTGATAACCGTGGGCCAGAAACGCCCCGGACATCGCTTTACCGACGATAAGGCCAATCACCGGATGGCCTGCCAGACGCGCGTTAGCATAGGCTGCAGCGGCACCGGCCAGCGCCTGGTGAATACCAAACCCCTCTTCACGACGGCCATAAGCCTGACTCGGCACGTCGATCACCGCCACAATCGGGCGTTTAACCGGTTTGTCAGCATCGGCCGCGACGGTTTCACTCACCACTTTGGCCAGCGTCCAGCCTTCCAGCAGACCGACTTCCCCTCGCGCCGCACGCGGATAGTGGTTGTTCGCATCAGGTACTACGGCGACAAAGCGCACCGCTTCGCCATTCAGCTCGCCGTCCGCCGCCTGAACCGACGGGCAAAGCCCTTCCAGACGGCTGGCATTCGGGGCAAGGGTTTCCAGCCACAGCGCACCACGGCTAATTGAAGTACTCATCATTTCACCTCCCGGGCAAAGAGCGCGTGAATCTGTTCGGTATCCGCCTGTTTGCGGGTGTCGAAGTGGGTCAGGCGTTCGAGATACCAGTCGTAATTATCGGTGCGGTGTTTTGCCGGCACGCCTTTCGCAATCGCGTCGTTCATCGCCGTTTTTACCGCGTTCACACCGTCGCCCACCAGCGCATCCACCAGTCCGCTTTCATAGCGGATTTCGCCCCCGGTCATGCTCCAGATAAACGGACGGTCGCGGGAGTCGTACTCTTCAATGCCCGCCTCCTGCTCGATAACCTGCGGGCCGTTCAGCCCCAGACGCGCTTCACGGGTGACGATAAGATAGCTGCACAGCGCTGCCGCAATGGACATCCCGCCGAAGCAGCCGACGGTACCGGCGACAATGCCGATGACCGGGGTATAACGGCGCAGATCGACAATCGCGGCGTGAATATCGGCAATCGCCGCCAGGCCGAGGTTCGCCTCCTGCAAACGAACGCCGCCGGTCTCCAGGCTCAATACCGCCTGGGTTGGAATGCCGTTGCGGTTATCTTCCGCCGCCAGCTCCAGCGCCGCCGCCATTTTGGCACCTGAAACTTCGCCCATGCTGCCGCCCTGGAACGCACCTTCGATGGCGACCACGACCGCGGGTTTGCCGTTGATGGTGCCTTTTGCCACCACCATGCCGTCATCGGCCTGCGGCACAATTCCCTGTGGTCCCAGCCACGGAGACATAATCCCTTCAAAAGGATCCAGCAGTTCGCGATAGCTGCCCTCGTCAAGCAGGGCCTGCGCACGCTGGCGAGCTTTTAATTCGATAAAGCTGCTGTCATCACGCATGGCTCACCCCCTCAAAGACTTGTTCGATACGAATGCGTGCTACGCCCGGCGTTGCGCCGAAGTCGTGGATGGTCAGTTTGCCCGCCGGCAGGCTGCTGACGGTCTGCAATCGGGTAAACAGCGCATCCCAACGGCTACGGCTGTTATCGACGGAGGTGGTGATGTCAATCGCCAGCGTCTGGCCCTGGTCGGCGGTGAATAACACCTCCATATCCCCGGAGCCAACAACGCCTGCCAGCGCTTTGCCGCTAAGGGTACGGCTGGCAGGCAGAGTTAATGTAATTTTTTCCATAACATCCTCTTAATTCGCTAAATAAGGCGTCTCAATGCGGTCAAGGAACAGCGTGGCGGCCAGCAGGTCGGCCGCGCCGCCCGGTGAGGCATTGAGCAAGAGCATTTGTTTGTCTAATACGGCTAAGATGCGTTGCCCTTCAGGGTGAGCGGTGCCGCCAGCGGCTAAAACCGCGCGGGCGCCGCTCTGCATGGCGTCCAGCCCCGCCATACCGGCGCGGGAGAGCACGCAGGTATCGGTGAGTGAGGTCATGATCGCCATTAATGCATCGAGCCGGGCATGGGCTTCTGTACCGCCATTGAGTCGGCTCAGGCGAAGCTGTGGCAGTGCCCGCTGCATAATGTGCGGAAACGCCTGCTGCGCCTCTTCGCGCGCGCCTGGCACCCGATAACGGTGCGTGGCGCGCAGCCCTTTGCTGAACACTTTCGGGGCGGCATCATCCGGCAGTTTCGCCAGCTGCGCGGCGGTATCGGCTACCGCCCGGGCTTTCCCATTGCCGCCGAGCATCGCCACGGCGCTGACTAATAATCCCAGCGCCCAGATAGCGCCACGGTGGGTATTCACCCCGCCGGTAGCGGCCATCATCTGCTGCTCACCTTCGCGCCCCAGCCGACCCACGGTCTGCCGTAGCGCGATATCGGCCGGACGCTGCCAGCTTTGCAGCGCCAGCGCCTGAAACGTGGGGGTCAGGCTGTGCGCCGAACGCTCCATCAGAGCGAGGGATAAATCGTGATGCGCGCCGTTCCCCCGGCTGTCCACCAGACCGGGTTTCGGGCTTAGTCGCGCTTCGTCAATCAGACACTGCGTGGCGGTTCGCGCCAGCCATTCGGCACCGCCTTCAACCTGGATCCGGGGGAGAAGTTTCATTACCAGCTCCTGAATTTCGCAGGTGGGTTGTACAGACCGCCCGACCATTCCACCAGGTCGGACACGCTGCCCGCCGCCAGCAGAGAGCGAGTGGCGTCAGTGCGGCGGATCCCCATATCTTCCGGGTAAACCACTTTGCCGCTCTGGCGCAGCTCCGCGACACGTTTAGCGTCCACACCCAGACCGATATCAGTAATACCCGCGACGGCCGCGACCATGGCACGACGCTCCTCAAGATCTTTTGCGCGGTAGAGGTAAGCAATCCCCTCTTCTGTCAGCACGTGGGTAACGTCATCGCCATAGATCATCACGGGTGCCAGCGGCATGCCGGAGGCTTTTGCCACGTCAACGGCGTCGAGTTTTTCCACAAAGGTCGGTTTCACACCTGCCTGGAAGGTTTCGACCATCTGCACCACCAGCTTTTTACCGCGCTGCATAGGATCGGGTTCAGTGATCATGTTCAGCCAGGCCGGGGTGGCATGGCGACGACCATGCGGGTCATGCCCCATGTTTGGCGCGCCGCCGAAGCCAGAAAGACGACCGCGGGTGACGGTTGAGGAATTGGCATAGCCATCAACCTGGAGCGTTGAACCAATGAACATATCCACCGCGTACTGGCCTGCCAGCTGGCAGAAGGCGCGGTTAGAGCGCATGGAGCCGTCGGCACCGGTAAAGAAGATGTCAGGGCGGGCTCGAATGTACTCTTCCATACCCAGCTCACCGCCGAAGCAGTGCACGCTCTCCACCCAACCGCTTTCGATAGCCGGGATCAGCGTTGGATGCGGGTTCAGGGTCCAGTGTTTACAGATTTTGCCTTTCAGGCCGAGCTGTTCACCGTAGGTAGGCAGCAGGAGTTCAATGGCGGCGGTGTTGAAGCCGATACCGTGGTTCAGCGACTGGACCTGGTGTTCTGCATAGATGCCTTTGATGGCCATCATCGCCATCAGGATATGTTCCTGCTTAATCAGACGCGGGTCACGGGTAAACAGCGGTTCGATAAAGAACGGCTTGTCAGCCACTACCACGAAATCAATCCAGGAGCCGGGGATATCCACGCGCGGCAGATCGCACTCGTCGTCCACCAGTTCGTTCACCTGCGCGATGACGATGCCGTCGTGGAAGGCGGCGGCTTCGACCAGCGCCGGGGTGTCCTCGGTACTGGCACCGGTATAGAGGTTCCCTTTACGGTCCGCTTTAAAACCGGCAATCAGCGCCACGTTTGGCGACAGATCAACATACAGGCGGGAGTACAGCTCGATGTAGGTGTGGATGGCACCAATCTCCAGCTGCCCGTCCTCCAGCAGCTGCGAAATACGCAGGCTTTGAGTACCGGAGAAAGAGAAGTCGAGTTTGCGGGCAATGCCCTTCTCAAAAATATCCAGATGCTCGCTACGACCGACGCTCGGCATAATCATATGCAGGTCGTGAACGATTTGCGGGTTCACTTCGGCTAGCATTCGTGAAAGAAAATCTGCCTGTTTTTGGTTATTCCCTTCCAGCACCACTTTGTCGCCTGGGGCGATCAGTTTTTCCAGCATGGCGACAAGGTCGCCTGTTGGCAGTACCTTGCCCTGCACCGGGACGGAAGCCAGGCGGCGCGCTTTTTCAGTGCGACGCGTATTCCAGCTCCGGGCTGGCGTTTGCCCTGATAACATTGTTAACCTCCTGATTCAGCACATCTTTAGATTTGCTTAACGCTGAGTTAAGTGTGCTCTCTGGTGATAAAGCCATCAATTAAGCCTGGAACAGAATCGTTAGCCTGAGAGTAATAATGAAGGTGACGAAACGTGATCAGGATCATTACCTGCAGTTAAACAACAGACTATGGGCAGGAAAAGGTGCGCTGCGAGGGGGATGAAATCTCAGGCCCGCGTCTCTTTTTATAAACAGGAGCCGATTCGGAAGGTATAGTGAACAATTGAGAAGAGTTAACATCACATCGTTATGACGCAGACAATTCCATCCGAATTTAACTTTACGCCCGACGAGAGCGCGACTTTTGTCCCCATGCGGGGCGTGTCGAATCGACACCTGCAGACCATGCTGCCGCGCCTCATCCGCCGTAAAGTGCTTTTTACCCCCGTCTGGCAGCGCCTTGACCTGCCGGATGATGATTTTGTTGATTTAGCCTGGAGTGAAGATCCGCTGCAGGCACAGCACAAACCCCGGCTAGTGGTCTTTCATGGTCTGGAGGGCAGTCTGCACAGCCCCTATGCTCACGGCCTGATTCAGGCGGCGAAAGCGCGTGGCTGGCTGGGTGTAGTGATGCACTTCAGAGGGTGCAGCGGTGAACCCAATCGCCAGAAACGCATCTACCACTCCGGCGAAACGGAAGATGGCACCTGGTTCCTGCGCTGGCTGGCAGAGACCCACGGCCCGGCCCCGACGGCGGCAGTGGGCTATTCGCTGGGAGGAAACATGCTCGCCTGCCTGCTGGCAAAAGAGGGTGACACGGTTCCGCTGGATGCCGCCGCCATCGTCTCCGCCCCCTTTATGCTGGAGCACTGCAGCTATCATATGGATAAGGGCTTTTCGCGCGTTTATCAGCGCTATCTGCTGAACTTGCTCAAAGCCAATGCCGCACGCAAACTAAAAGCTTACCCGGATACGCTGCCGGTCAGTCTGCGACAGCTGAAGAAAGTGCGTCGCCTGCGCGAGTTTGACGATCTGATCACCGCCAAAATTCACGGTTTTGCCGATGCTATTGACTACTATCGTCAGTGCAGCGCCATGCCGTTGCTGAGTAAGATCACCAAACCGGTGCTGATTATTCATGCTAAAGACGATCCTTTTATGGATCATCACTCGATACCCGCGCAGGAGTTTTTGCCCGCGAACGTGCAGTATCAGCTGACCGAACATGGCGGGCACGTGGGCTTTGTCGGCGGCACGCTACGTCGTCCGAAGATGTGGCTGGAAACGCGTATCCCGGACTGGCTGACCACATACCTGGAACCGATAAGATGATTATTCCCTGGCAAGATCTGGCTCCCGAAACGCTGGATAATCTGATTGAAAGCTTTGTGTTACGCGAAGGCACCGATTATGGTGAACAGGAACGCTCGCTTGAGCAGAAGGTGGCCGATATCAGGCGCCAGCTGCAAAGCGGTGAGGTGCTGGTGGTATGGTCAGAGCTGCACGAAACCGTCAACATCATGCCTCGCAATCAATTTCGCGGTTAACCGCGACATCTTTCCATTCAGGGAGTTGCTATGTCTGCCAGACATCCGGTTATTGCCGTTACAGGGTCGAGTGGTGCGGGTACCACCACCACCAGCCTCGCCTTTCGTAAGATCTTCTCCCAGCTGCATCTGCGTGCCGCAGAAGTGGAAGGCGACAGCTTTCACCGCTTCACCCGTCCTGAGATGGACATGGCCATCCGTAAGGCGCGCGATCTCGGCAAACACATCAGCTACTTTGGCCCTGAAGCGAACGACTTTGGCCTGCTGGAACAAACCTTCGCCGAATACGGGCGAAGCGGCACCGGCCAGTCGCGCAAATACCTGCACACCTATGACGAAGCGGTGCCCTGGAACCAGGTGCCAGGCACCTTTACCCCCTGGCAGCCGCTGCCGGAACCGACAGACGTCCTCTTTTACGAAGGCCTGCATGGCGGGGTAGTCACGCCGGATCACGACGTGGCGCGCCATGTTGATCTGCTGGTGGGGGTCGTGCCTATTGTTAACCTGGAGTGGATCCAGAAGCTGACGCGGGATACCAGCGAACGCGGTCATTCCCGCGAGGCGGTGATGGACTCCGTGGTGCGCTCCATGGAGGATTACATTAACTTCCTGACGCCACAGTTTTCCCGCACCCATATTAACTTCCAGCGCGTCCCGACCGTGGACACCTCGAACCCCTTTGCCGCTAAAGGCATTCCTTCGCTGGACGAGAGCTTCGTGGTGATCCATTTCCGCAATCTGGACAATATCGATTACCCCTGGCTACTGGCGATGCTACAGGGCTCGTTTATCTCACACATCAATACGCTGGTGGTCCCGGGCGGGAAGATGGGGCTGGCTATGGAGCTAATCATGATGCCGCTGGTGCAGCGGTTGATGGAAGGGAAGAAGATCGACTGAGGCTGTGTCGCCCGGTGGCGCTACGCTAACGGGCCTACAGAAACCTACTGGCCGGGCAAACGACGTGCCGCCCGGCGTTTTATCCGGGGCTTACGCCTCGATCACTTCATACGAGTGGGTAATGTTGACCGCTTTCTCCAGCATCAGCGCTACGGAGCAGTACTTCTCCGCAGAGAGATCCACCGCGCGGGATACCGCAGCGTCTTTCAGTTGTTTGCCGGTGACCACGAAATGAAGATTGATATGGGTGAACAGGCGCGGCGCCTCTTCACGACGCTCTGAGGTCAGCTTAACTTCACAGTCGGTCACATCGTGACGTCCTTTTTGCAGGATCGACACCACGTCGATTGCGCTGCATCCGCCTGCCGCCATCAGGACAACTTCCATCGGGCTTGGCGCTTTGTCACCGGAGTTGCCATCCATTAAAATCTGGTGCCCGGAAGCCGACTCACCAAGGAACGTTAACCCTTCGACCCATTTCACACGTGCTTGCATTTTAATTAACTCCAGGATTGCATTTTTCCTGACAGATTACGCGTCAGTAACAATTCTGACAACGGAAGTCGACCTGCATCAAGCTGAAGCGAGACACCAGGAGACAGGCGGCGAAAGCTATGCTAAAACAGTCGAGATGCTACAGTAATACATTGACGTTGCACATGTATGCAGAGGACATCACACATTACAGGCTGCTAATTATTGTGCAGGCCAGACCCCAGGCAAGGGGAAGAATTCGATTGCAACCCCAGAGTACAGGTACATAGCCAGACTCTGGAGCCAGCTTATAACAGAGGATAACAGCGCATGGTGCTTGGCAAACCGCAAACAGACCCGACTCTCGAATGGTTCTTGTCTCATTGCCATATTCATAAGTACCCATCGAAGAGCACGCTGATTCACCAGGGTGAAAAAGCGGAAACGTTGTATTACATCGTCAAAGGCTCAGTGGCAGTGCTGATCAAAGATGAAGAAGGCAAAGAGATGATCCTCTCTTACCTGAATCAGGGAGATTTCATCGGCGAACTGGGCCTGTTTGAAGAAGGCCAGGAGCGTAGCGCCTGGGTCCGTGCAAAAACCGCGTGTGAAGTGGCTGAGATCTCCTATAAAAAGTTCCGCCAGCTCATTCAGGTTAACCCGGATATCCTGATGCGCCTCTCTTCGCAGATGGCTCGCCGTCTGCAGGTCACGTCCGAGAAAGTGGGTAACCTCGCCTTCCTCGACGTAACAGGCCGCATTGCTCAGACCCTGCTGAACCTGGCGAAACAGCCAGACGCCATGACCCACCCGGACGGTATGCAAATTAAAATTACCCGTCAGGAGATTGGTCAGATCGTCGGATGTTCTCGTGAGACAGTGGGTCGTATTCTGAAAATGCTGGAAGATCAAAACCTGATTTCTGCCCACGGTAAAACCATCGTGGTTTACGGAACACGTTAATTCCGCTAAAACGGCGTGGCATCGCATGATGACACGCCGTTTTTGTCTCTATCACTCATGTGGCGCAGGCTCATTTATCACCCGGAAGTTAACTACGCACTGCGGCAAACGCTGGTGTTGTGTCTTCCTGTGGCTGTGGGTTTGATCCTCGGCGATCTGCAACACGGCCTGCTCTTCTCCCTCGTTCCTGCCTGCTGCAACATTGCTGGCCTGGACACACCGCATAAACGCTTTTTTAAACGCCTGACTATTGGTGGCTGCCTGTTTGCCGGCTGTAGCCTGGCTGTACAGCTGTTGCTGGCGCGCGATATTCCGCTGCCCCTCATTCTGACCGTGCTGGCGATGACGTTAGGGGTGACGGCAGAGATCAGTGCCCTGCATGCCCGACTGCTGCCCGCCTCGCTGATTGCGGCCATCTTTACCCTGAGCCTGGCGGGGAACATGCCGGTCTGGGAGCCGCTACTGCTCTATACGCTGGGCACCCTCTGGTACGGGCTGTTTAACTGGTTCTGGTTCTGGATGTGGCGCGAACAACCGCTGCGTGAATCCTTGAGCGTCCTCTATCAGCAGCTGGCCGATTATTGCGAAGCAAAATACACCCTGCTGACGCAGCATACCGACCCTGAAAAATCGTTGCCGCCGCTGCTGGCCCGCCAGCAGAAGGTGGTCGATCTGATCAGCCTCTGTTACCAGCAGCTGCATATGCTGGCGGCCAACAGAAACCACGAATACAAACGCCTGCTGCGCACCTTCCAGGTGGGGCTGGATCTGCAGGAGCATATCTCGGTCAGCCTGCATCACCCGAAGGAGGTGCAGAAGCTGGTGGAGCGCAGCCACGCCGAAGCGGTGATCCGCTGGAACGCGCAGACCGTTGCGGCACGCCTGCGGGTGCTGGCTGACGATATTCTTTATCATCGTTATCCCACCCGGTTCACCATGGACAAGCAGCTTGGCGCGCTGGAGAAAATCGCCCGTCAGCACCCGGATAACCCGGTGGGCCAGTTCTGCGCCTGGCACTTCAGCCGTATTGCCCGCGTGCTGCGCACGCAACGCCCGCTCTATCCGCGCGATCTGATGGCCGACAAGCAGAAACGCCTGCCGTTGTTCCCGGCCCTCAAAAGCTATCTGTCGCTGAAGTCTGCCGCCCTGCGTAATGCGGCGCGCATCAGCGTGATGCTGAGTATCGCCAGCCTGATGGGCATGGCGCTGCACCTGCCGAAACCTTACTGGATCCTAATGACCGTGCTGCTGGTGACGCAAAACGGCTACAGCGCGACGCGGGTACGTATTCTTCACCGGGCGGCCGGCACCATGGTGGGCCTGATCATCGCGGGCGTGACCCTGCACTTACACGTCCCGGAAGGTTATACCCTTGCCGGAATGCTGATAGTGACTCTGGTGAGCTACCTGATCATTCGCAAGAGCTACGGCTGGGCGACGGTGGGCTTTACGGTCACAGCGGTATATACCCTGCAACTGCTGACTCTGAACGGCGAGCAATTTATTATCGCCCGGCTGGCCGATACCCTGATTGGCTGCCTGATTGCTTTCGGCGGGATGGTCTGGCTATGGCCGCAGTGGCAGAGCGGGCTGCTGCGCCAGAATGCCCACGATGCACTGGAGGCCGATCAGGAGGCCATCCGCCTGATCCTCAGCGACGATCCGCAGCCGACGCCGCTGGCCTGGCAGCGCATGAAGGTCAACCAGGCGCACAACGCGCTGTTCAACTCCCTCAACCAGGCGATGCAGGAGCCGGGCTTTAATTCGGCGTATCTGGCGGATATGAAGCTGTGGGTGACCCACAGTCAGTTTATCGTCGAGCATATCAACGCGATGACGACCCTGGCACGGGAGCATACGATGCTGACGCCGGACCTGGCGCAGCGTTATCTGCAGTCGTGTGAAATTGCCCTGCAACGCTGCCAGCAGCGTCTGGAGTATGACTCACCGGGCGAAAGCGGCGATGAGAATATCCTGGAAGCCCCCGAAACCCTGACCTACGGTCCTATGAGCACGCTGGAACAGCATCTGCAGCGCACCCTCGGGCATCTGAACACCATGCACACCATTTCGTCGGTGGCATGGCGTCAGCGCCCGCATCATGGGATTTGGTTGATCCGGCGGTTGAAACGAACACCGCATTAAACGCAAAACGGTAACCCCCAGGTTACCGTTTTTTATATATGCGCCCTCTGCGTGCAGGAGAGGATGAGGATAAACTCAGCGCCCTTACGGCTGCACCACGCGCTTCACCGCCTGTGCAAAGCGGGTCATCCCTTCATCGATATCCTGACTTTCCACCAGCAGCGACGGCGCAAAGCGCATTACGTCCGGCCCGGCGTTGAGCACCATCGCCCCTTCACTGGCGGCGGCGTAGAGGAAATCGCGCGCCCGGCCTTTGTATTGCGGCTTCAGCTCGGCGCCAATCAACAGCCCCATGCCGCGAATATCGCTGAACACATCGTACCGGGCATCGATCTGCTGGAGGTGTTTCACAAACTGCTCGCGCTTCGTCATCACACCGCTCAACACTTCCGGCGTATTAATGATATCGAACGCCGCCCCTGCCACCGCACACGCCAGCGGGTTGCCGCCGTAGGTGGAGCCGTGAGAGCCGACGTGGAACGCCGAGGCAATATCCTGGGTGGTGAGCACCGCGCTGACCGGGAAACCACCGCCGAGCGCTTTGGCGCTGGTCAGGATGTCTGGCGTCACGCCGTAGTGCATGTAGGCAAACAGATCCCCGGTACGGCCCATGCCGCTCTGCACCTCATCAAACACCAGCAGCGCCTGGTGCTGGTCGCACAACTCGCGCAGCCCCTGCAGGAACTCCGGGGTAGCCGCCATCACGCCGCCTTCACCCTGAATCGGCTCGACCACCACGGCACAGGTGTGATCGTCCATCACCGCTTTCACCGCATGCAGATCGTTAAACGGCACGTGAATGATGTCGGCTGGTTTCGGGCCAAAGCCGTCGGAATATTTAGGCTGGCCGCCCACGGTCACCGTAAAGAGCGACCGGCCATGGAAAGCGTTATGGAAGGCGATGATTTTGGTTTTAAACGGGCTATGGCGGGTGGAGGCGTAGTAGCGCGCCAGCTTAAAGGCCGTTTCGTTGGCTTCGGTGCCGGAGTTCATAAACAGCACGCGCTCGGCAAAGGTGGCGCCGATAATTTTACGCCCCAGACGCAGCGCCGGTTCGTTGGTAAAGACGTTGCTGGTGTGCCACAGGGTTTCACCCTGAGTTTTGAGCGCCTCGACCAGCGCCGGGTGACAGTGGCCTAACGCTGTCACCGCAATTCCGCCCGCAAAATCAATGTACTCTTTACCCTGCTGATCCCAGACGCGGCTGCCTTTCCCCTTCACCGGGATAAACTCAGCCGGTGCATAAATTGGCAGGATAACTTCATCGAATGTTGCGCGCGTAATTGCAGATTGTTCAGTTGCCATGTAACCCCACCCTTTTTTAAGCAAGAAGCAGAAGTGAAAATATAATCACGAAATATGCTTAAAAAATCACTTTATGGCAACTAAAAATCAACGATGGAGGAAATTAGCCAGCAGTTGATGGCCCTGTTCGCTCAGAATGCTTTCCGGGTGGAACTGCACCCCTTCCAGATCCCATTCGCGATGGCGGATACCCATGATCTCCCGGGTCTCGCTCCAGGCGGTGACCTCAAAGCAGTCGGGCAAGGTTGGCGGGTCGATAACCAGCGAGTGATAGCGGGTCACGGTCAGAGGATTATTCAGGCCAGAGAACACCCCCGTGCCGTTGTGGGTCACCGGGGCGGTTTTGCCGTGCATCACTTTCGCGGCACGGACAATGGTTGCGCCCATAACCTGGGCGATGGCCTGATGCCCGAGGCAGACGCCGAGGATCGGTACTTTCCCGGCATAGTGCTTAATCACCGCCAGCGAGATCCCGGACTCATCCGGCGTGCAGGGCCCCGGAGAGATAACGATCTTTTGTGGGTTCAGCGCCGCGACATCTTCCAGAGAAAGTACGTCGTTGCGCCGGACCACCACTTCCGCCCCCAGCTCGCAAAAATACTGGTACAGGTTCCAGGTGAAAGAATCGTAGTTATCTATCAGCAGAATCATGGCGGCTCCCGAAAAAATGGCCGCCCTATTCTACTCAGTTTCCCGGGCTTCGCTTACCACTTTGCTGAAGATTGTGTTCAGCGCGCTCAAATCCCCCATCGCACCGCTCTGGTTGGCCTGCGCCCACGCTTCCGGGTCGATGCCGCGCCAGTCGAGTTGATAGCCCGCGTGGATCGCCAGCTGCTCAAAGAAGATGCGCTGAACAATACCATTGCCGATGCGGAACGGGTGCAGGACGTTGATCTCGCAGTAGTAGTGGCTGAGGCGGTTAATAAAATCTGCTTTCTCCAGCCCGACGAGATACCCCTCCTCCTCCAGATCCTGCATCAGGGCATTGCCCTCTTTTTCGATATAGGCGAAGTGGCAGAATCGGGTATCACCCTGATAAATATCCATTTCGCGGATATCGCCCGCCCAGTCAAAAATATCCTGGTAGAGATGCTGGTGAATGGCGCACAGGTGCGGCAGCCCACGTAACAGCGGCCCCAGGCTCAGGGTCGCGGCGCGCAGTGCGGTAAATTCATATGCCGCCTGGGCGAGCCGCTCGGCCTGACGAATGCCCAGCCGGTTACGCATCACATTCAGTTCAGGGTAGAGATAAGGATCGCGATCGTTACCGTATTTATCGCTCATGCTGCCCCCTTAACTCCTCAAGACGGCGTTGCGCCTCATCTGCGCTGAGGGTGACCAACGGACTATCGACCCCTTCAAGGCGGCGACTGGCCTGGAAATTGATATTTCGCTGTTGTTCCCAGAGACGGGATTTTTGTTTGTCAGTGAGCTTTTTCACCTGTTACCTCCCTGATTGCGCTCGTGTGCCACAAGTATAAGCAGCAAACTACGGTTTCGCAGGAAGGTAAAGGCAACGCGGGCATTGCTTGCCCGCGTCATCAGGGATTACGGCAGGACTTTCGCAGAGAGGATAACTACCGGTTTTGTCGGCACATTCTGGTAAGGACCCACATCGTGAGTCTGCACCTGAGAAATTTTATCGGCCACATCCATGCCTTTCACAACTTTACCAAATACCGCATAGCCAAAATCACGCTGGCCGTGGTCGAGGAAGGCGTTATCGGCCACGTTGAGGAAGAACTGGCTGGTCGCGCTGTCTTTATCGGCGGTACGCGCCATTGAGATGGTACCGCGGCTGTTGCGCAGGCCGTTATCCGCTTCGTTCTTGATAGGCGGGTTCGGCTGTTTCTGCTGCATCTGCTCATTGAAGCCACCGCCCTGCAGCATAAAGCCCGGGATCACACGGTGGAAAGTGGTGCCGTTATAAAAACCGCTGTTCACATAATCGAGGAAGTTTTTCACAGAAACAGGGGCTTTCTGACTGTTCAGTTCCAGCTCAATGTTACCGGCAGAGGTGGTCAACAGAACGTGCGGGTCTCCTTTGGCTGCCAGCGCAGCAGGAGAGAGGGCTGAAAGGGCGAGTACAGCCGCGACAGCCGCCAGGGTTGATTTGAGCATGAGAATTCCTTAACAAAGCGCAGTAAAGAAAGCGAATGGCTTGATTCTAAAGAGCAGTATGAATACAGGCCAGCCTTTTACCTAATTTTACGAATTTGAAACAGATGTAACCGATAAGAAACCACTGACGCAGGTATTAAAGTGATACAAATCACACTAAAAACTGCAATTTTTGTTTAATTGCTCATAAAAGATTTAATTAGATCACATTCGCGCTTAAAATCTGGCCGCTCGCAGCGCCTTTCGGGCGCTTTACATTTCTATTCACAGGCCAGTCATGACTAACAGCAATCGTATCAAGCTCACATGGATCAGCTTCTTCTCCTACGCCCTTACCGGTGCGTTGGTTATCGTCACCGGGATGGTGATGGGAAATATCGCAGAGTATTTCAACCTGCCCGTTTCCAGCATGAGTAACACCTTCACCTTTCTTAACGCCGGGATCCTCATCTCCATCTTCCTGAACGCCTGGCTGATGGAAATCGTCCCCCTGAAAACGCAGCTGCGTTTCGGCTTTGTACTGATGTTGGGTGCCGTTGCAGGTCTGATGCTCAGCCACAGCATCGCCCTGTTCTCTGCCGCCATGTTTGTGCTTGGGCTGGTCAGCGGGATCACCATGTCCATCGGGACGTTTCTCATTACCCACATGTATGAAGGCCGCCAGCGCGGCGCGCGTCTGCTGTTTACCGACTCCTTCTTCAGCATGGCAGGGATGATCTTCCCGATGGTGGCCGCCGTTCTGCTGGCGCGCAGCATTGAGTGGTACTGGGTTTACGCCTGCATCGGCCTGGTCTACGTGGCGATTTTTGTCCTGACCTTCGGCTGCGATTTCCCGGTTCTCGGCAAGAAAGCGCAGACCACCAGCGAGCCGGTGGTAAAAGAGAAGTGGGGTATCGGCGTACTGTTCCTTTCCATTGCCGCTCTGTGCTACATCCTCGGCCAGCTGGGCTTTATCTCCTGGGTGCCAGAGTATGCCAAAGGCCTGGGAATGAGCCTGAACGATGCCGGTCAGCTGGTGAGTGACTTCTGGATGTCCTACATGTTCGGTATGTGGGCCTTCAGCTTTATTCTGCGCTTCTTCGACCTGCAGCGGATCCTCACCGTGCTGGCCGGTGCCGCCACCGTGCTGATGTACCTGTTCATCAACGGTTCGCCGGAACAGATGCCGTGGTTTATCCTGACGCTCGGCTTCTTCTCCAGCGCCATCTACACCTCGATCATTACTCTGGGTTCACTGCAAACCAAAGTCGCCTCGCCGAAACTGGTTAACTTCGTGCTTACCTGCGGCACCATCGGGACCATGCTGACCTTCGTCGTTACCGGCCCGATTGTGGCACACAGCGGCCCACTGGCGGCGTTACACACCGCTAACGGCCTCTACGCTGTGGTGTTCGTGATGTGTCTGGTGCTGGGCTTCGTGACCCGCCACCGCCAGCACAATACTGCGGCAGCGTCTCACTGATGCCTCATGCCCCTCTGCTGCCTGCAGAGGGGCTGTTTTGGGTAAAGCACACCTCTTCTCCCCCGCGATCTGTCTGTATCCACGTCTGTGCCAGCTGCGTGGTGGCAATCACCCTTCCCTGACGAATCGACCAGCGTACCGGCACCTGACACCGCACCGCATCAAAACCCGTCTCCGCAGGCAGGATCACCAGGTTAGCCGGGTTGCCCGGTTCAATGCCGTAATCGGCCAGACCAAAAGTACGCGCGCTGTTGTGGGTGATCAGATTAAGTCCGCTGTCGATTTGCGGATAACCCATCATCTGACAGACATGCAGCCCCATATGCAGAACCTGCAACATATTGCCGGTGCCCAGCGGATACCAGGGATCAAACACATCGTCATGACCGAAGCAGACGTTAATTCCCGCCTCCAGCAACTCCTTCACCCGGGTAATGCCGCGCCGCTTCGGATAGTCGTCAAAACGGCCCTGCAAATGAATATTCACCAGCGGATTGGCGACAAAGTTAATCCCGGAGAGCTTCAACAGACGAAACAGCCGTGACGTGTAAGCCCCGTTATAAGAGTGCATCGCGGTGGTGTGGCTGGCGGTGACACGCGGGCCGATCCCGGCTTCATACGCCAGCGTCGCCACCGTTTCGACAAACCGTGACTGCTCGTCGTCAATCTCGTCGCAGTGAATATCCAGCGGCCGGTCGTACTTCTTCGCCAGTTCAAACGCAATATGCAGCGACTGCACGCCATACTCGCGGGTGAACTCAAAGTGCGGGATGGCCCCCACCACGTCGGCCCCCAACTGCAATGCCTCTTCCAGCAGGGCGGCACCGTTGGGGTAAGAGAGGATCCCCTCCTGCGGGAAGGCGACGATTTGCAGCTCAACCCAGGGGGCTACCTCCTGCTTCACCTCCAGCATCGCCTTCAGGGCGGTAAGGGTTGGATCAGAGACATCCACATGCGTCCGAACAAACTGGATACCGTTGGCGATCTGCCACTTGAGGGTCTTCCACGCCCGGGCTTTGACATCTTCATGGCTGAGCAGCGCCTTGCGCTCCGCCCAGCGTTCGATGCCCTCAAACAGCGTGCCGGACTGGTTCCAGTTCGGTTCACCTGCGGTCTGGGTGGTATCAAGATGAATATGCGGCTCGATAAAAGGCGGTAGGGCCAGGCCACCCCGCGCGTTTAACACTTCATAGCTCTCGCTTTGCCCCTCGCCCGTTGGGGTGATTTCGCCAAAACGACCGTTCTCAATAGCCAGTTGCCATAATCCGTCCCGACCCGGTAACCGGACGTTCTGGATCAGCCAAAGCGGTGCTGTAGACATCGTATTCTCCCGAAAAAGGGGGCTGAAATTTAGGAGTAGCGGATCAATAAGATTAGCCCCCTAATTTGTACACAAAATCGGCTAAGACGAAAAGCCTGCGATTTCCGTTACTTAGAAAAATCCTGACAAATCAGTCATCTACCCACTAAGGAGTAGTTTAAGGCGTATTTGATTTGCATCAATAAGTGGCTTTGCTGAATCGTTAAGGTAGGCAGTAATAGAAAAGAAATCGAGGCAAAAATGAGCAAAGTCAGACTCGCGATTATCGGTAACGGCATGGTCGGTCACCGCTTTATTGAGGATCTTCTTGATAAAGCCGATGCTGACCGGTTCGATATTACCGTGTTCTGTGAAGAACCCCGTAAGGCGTACGACCGCGTGCACCTCTCCTCCTATTTCTCTCACCACACCGCTGAAGAGCTTTCTCTGGTACGTGAAGGTTTTTACGAGAAACATGGCGTGAAGGTGCTGGTGGGCGAACGCGCTATTACCATCAACCGTCAGGAAAAAGTGATTCATTCCAGTGCGGGACGCACGGTTTTTTACGACAAACTGATCATGGCGACAGGCTCTTACCCGTGGATCCCACCGATCAAAGGGTCAGAAACTCAGGATTGCTTCGTCTATCGTACCATTGAAGATCTCAACGCCATTGAATCCTGCGCCCGTCGCAGCAAACGCGGCGCAGTGGTCGGCGGCGGTCTGCTCGGCCTCGAGGCCGCGGGCGCGCTTAAAAACTTAGGCGTTGAAACCCACGTCATTGAATTTGCCCCGATGCTGATGGCTGAGCAGCTTGACCACATGGGTGGCGAGCAGCTCAAACGCAAAATTGAGAGCATGGGTGTGAAAGTTCACACCAGCAAAAATACCAAAGAGATCGTCCAGGAAGGCACCGAAGCGCGTAAAACCATGCGCTTTGCCGACGGCAGCGAGCTGGAAGTCGACTTCATCGTCTTCTCTACCGGTATCCGCCCGCGCGACAAACTGGCTACCCAGTGTGGCCTGGCCGTTGCCCAGCGCGGCGGCATCATGATCAACTCCACCTGCCAGACCTCCGATCCCGATATCTATGCCATCGGGGAGTGCGCCAGCTGGGAAAATCACGTTTACGGTCTGGTTGCTCCTGGCTACAAAATGGCGCAGGTCACTGCCGATCATATCCTCGGTAATGAAAACGCCTTCACCGGCGCAGACATGAGCGCCAAGCTGAAACTGCTGGGCGTTGACGTGGGCGGCATTGGTGATGCACACGGTCGCACGCCAAACTCACGCAGCTACGTTTACCTCGACGAAAGCAAAGAAGTTTATAAGCGTCTTATCGTAAGCCCGGACAACAAGACCCTGCTCGGTGCGGTGCTGGTGGGTGATACCAGCGACTTCGGTAACCTGCTCCAGCTGGTACTGAACGCCATCGAACTGCCGGAGAACCCGGACGCCCTGATCCTGCCAGCCCACGCGGCCAACGGTAAGCCTTCGATTGGTGTCGATAAACTGCCAGACAGCGCGCAGATTTGCTCCTGCTTCGATGTCACCAAAGGCATGCTGATTTCTGCCATCAACAAGGGTTGCCACACCGTGGCGGCACTGAAGGCCGAAACCAAAGCTGGTACCGGCTGCGGCGGTTGTATCCCACTGGTTACTCAGGTGCTCAACGCCGAGCTGGCGAAACAGGGCATTGAAGTGAACAACAACCTGTGCGAGCACTTCGCTTACTCTCGCCAGGAGCTGTATCACCTGATCCGCGTGGAAGGCATCAAATCCTTCGACGAGCTGCTGCAGAAACACGGCCAGGGTTACGGCTGTGAAGTGTGTAAACCAACCGTCGGTTCTCTGCTGGCCTCCTGCTGGAATGAGTACGTGCTCAAGCCGCAGCACACCCCGCTGCAGGACACCAACGACAACTTCCTGGCCAACATCCAGAAAGACGGTACTTACTCGGTGATCCCACGTTCTGCCGGCGGGGAAATCACCCCGGAAGGCCTGGTGGCAGTGGGCCGTATCGCCCGCGAATTTAACCTGTACACCAAAATCACCGGTTCCCAGCGTATCGGTCTGTTCGGTGCGCAGAAAGACGACCTGCCGGAAATCTGGCGTCAGCTGATTGAAGCAGGCTTCGAAACCGGTCATGCCTATGCCAAAGCGCTGCGTATGGCGAAAACCTGCGTCGGCAGCACCTGGTGCCGCTACGGCGTGGGCGACAGCGTCGGCTTCGGCGTTGAGCTGGAAAACCGCTACAAAGGCATCCGCACCCCGCACAAAATGAAGTTCGGCGTCTCTGGCTGTACCCGTGAATGTGCCGAAGCGCAGGGTAAAGATGTGGGTATCATCGCCACTGAGAAAGGCTGGAACCTGTACGTCTGCGGTAACGGCGGGATGAAACCACGTCATGCAGATCTGCTGGCGGCGGATATCGACCGTGAAACGCTGATCAAGTACCTCGATCGCTTCATGATGTTCTACATCCGTACCGCAGACAAACTGACCCGTACCGCACCGTGGCTGGATAACCTGGAAGGCGGCATCGACTACCTGAAGTCAGTGATCATCGACGACAAACTCGGCCTGAACGCGACGCTGGAAGAAGAGATGGCACGCCTGCGTGACGCCGTGATTTGCGAATGGACTGAAACCGTCAACACCCCGGCGGCGCAGGTTCGCTTCAAACACTTTATCAACAGCACCCAGCGCGACCCAGGCGTGCAGGTGGTGCCAGAGCGCGAGCAGCATCGCCCGGCAACACCTTATGAACGCATTCCGGTCATGCTGGTGGAGGAAAACGTATGAGCCAGTGGGTAAACATCTGCAAAATCGACGAGATCCTGCCTGCCACCGGCGTGTGCGCGCTGTTAGGTCATGAGCAGGTTGCTATTTTCCGTCCGCGCCACGACGAACAGGTCTTTGCCATCAGCAATATCGACCCTTTCTTTGAGGCCAGCGTGCTCTCCCGTGGGATTATCGCTGAGCATCAGGGCGAGCTATGGGTTGCCAGCCCGCTGAAAAAGCAGCGTTTCCGTCTGAGCGACGGACACTGCATGGAAGATGAAAGCCACTCCGTGAAGCACTATGACGTTCGTGTCAAAGACGGCAAAGTGCAGCTTCGAGGCTGATTAACACGGGGGCGCAATGCCCCCGCTTTTGTAATGTTCTCCCGTTCGGGATTTTTTCAACTTTTTACACGAAATCATGTGCGCTGCATCGCGGCGGCAACTGAACGAATCCCCGGGCGCATAGTTCACTGTGTGACTGGGATGAGTGAAGGCAGCCAACAAAGAGGCAGCGTAGAGGATGAAGTGTACAGGATAATCAAATGTTTACAGACACTATCAATAAGTGTGCGGCTAATGCTGCGCGTATTGCACGCCTCAGTAAAAACAGTCCTCTCGGATTCTGGATCAGCTCCGCCATGGCGGGGGCCTATGTCGGGTTGGGGATCATTTTAATTTTCACCCTCGGCAATCTGCTCGATCCCACTGTTCGTCCGCTGGTGATGGGCGCCACCTTTGGTATCGCCCTGACCCTGGTCATCATCGCTGGCTCTGAACTGTTCACCGGCCACACCATGTTCCTGACGCTGGGCGTGAAAGCGGGCACCATCACTCAGGGCCAGATGTGGGCGATCCTGCCACAAACCTGGCTCGGCAACCTGGTCGGCTCCGTGTTTGTCGCCCTGCTTTACAGCTGGGGCGGTGGTAGCCTGCTGCCGGTTGATACCAGCCTCGTTCACACCGTCGCGCTGGCAAAAACCTCCGCACCGGCGATGGTGCTGTTCTTCAAGGGCGCGCTCTGTAACTGGCTGGTGTGTCTTGCTATCTGGATGGCAATCCGCACTGAAGGCGCCGCGAAATTTATCGCTATCTGGTGGTGTCTGCTGGCCTTTATCGCTTCCGGCTACGAGCACTCCGTAGCCAACATGACGCTGTTTGCCCTCTCCTGGTTCGGTCACCACAGCGAAGCGTATACGCTGTCAGGTATCGGCCATAACCTGTTGTGGGTAACCCTTGGCAATACTCTTTCTGGGGTTGTATTTATGGGTTGGGGTTACTGGTATGCTACCCCTAAAGCGGAGCGTCCGACTCCGGCTACCATCGCAACCGTTCAGGCGAAAGCCAACCCGTAAGAAGAGGTAATGTCGTGGATCACCTGCCAATATTCTGTCAATTACGCCATCGCGACTGCCTGCTTGTAGGTGGTGGCGATGTGGCTGAACGTAAAGCCCGCCTGCTGTTAGAGGCCGGTGCCCGACTCACCGTCAATGCCCTCGCCTTCGCCCCGCAATTCACCGTGTGGGCGCAGGAAGGGATGCTCACCCTCGTCGAAGGGGAGTTTCGGGAATCGCTGCTCGATACCTGCTGGCTGACCATTGCCGCCACTGACGACGATGCGGTTAACCAGCGCGTCAGCGACGCCTGTGAAGCGCGGCGGATCTTCTGCAACGTGGTGGATGCGCCGAAAGAGGCGAGCTTTATCATGCCGTCAATTATCGATCGCTCGCCACTGATGGTCGCCGTCTCCTCCGGTGGGACTTCACCAGTGCTGGCGCGCCTGCTACGCGAAAAGCTGGAAGCGATCCTGCCGCAGCATCTGGGTCAGGTGGCTCATTACGCAGGGAAACTGCGCGCCCGGGTGAAAAAGCAGTTCGCCACCGTCGGCGAGCGCCGCCGCTTCTGGGAGAAATTCTTTGTGAACGATCGCCTGGCGCAGTCGCTGGCGAATCAGGATCAGAAAGCCGTGGATGAGACGACCGAGCAGCTTATCAATGCGCCGCTCGATCACCGCGGCGAAGTGGTGCTGGTGGGGGCGGGTCCGGGCGATGCAGGCCTGTTAACCCTGAAAGGGCTGCAGCAGATCCAGCAGGCGGATATCGTGGTCTATGACCGCCTGGTCTCCGACGACATCATGAACCTGGTGCGCCGGGATGCGGATCGGGTGTTTGTTGGCAAACGTGCCGGGTATCACTGCGTACCGCAGGAAGAGATTAACCAGATCCTGCTGCGTGAAGCGCAAAAGGGTAAACGCGTGGTACGCCTGAAAGGCGGCGATCCGTTTATCTTCGGGCGCGGCGGCGAGGAGCTGGAAACCCTGTGCGAGGCAGGCATACCGTTCTCGGTGGTGCCGGGCATTACCGCTGCCTCCGGCTGTTCTGCCTATTCAGGCATCCCGCTGACCCACCGTGACTACGCCCAGAGCGTGCGCCTGGTCACCGGCCATCTGAAAACCGGCAGCGAACTGGACTGGTATAACCTGGCGGCAGAGAAACAGACCCTGGTGTTCTATATGGGGCTGAACCAGGCGGCGACCATTCAGGCTAAGCTGCTCGAACACGGCATGGAGGCGACAATGCCGGTTGCGCTGGTGGAAAACGGCACGTCGATCAAACAGCGTGTGGTGAGTGGCGTGTTAACCGAGCTGGGCGAGCTGGCGCAGCAGGTTGAAAGCCCGGCGCTGATCGTGGTGGGCCGCGTGGTGGCGCTGCGTGACAAGCTCAACTGGTTCTCAAATCATTAAGTCAGACTGAACATAATCTCCGCAGAATGAGTAGTCCTGTTATGGACTACTCCTCTCTTACTGCTGTCGATAACATGCTCTCCGAGAAAGCCTATTTCTCTCTATTCCCTCATGTTATTGACAAGGAAGCGTTATGTTCAAACTGGCAAAGATTGCCCTGGTTGCAGGCATCTTAACTACCCTGACGGCGTGCACTGGCCACGTGCAAAACACCAAAAATAACTGCAGCTACGACTACCTGCTGCACCCGGCGATCTCTATCTCCAAGATCATCGGCGGCTGCGGCCCGGCAGCAAATCAGTAAGCTTTTTTCAGGCATAAAAAAACCGGGAATGTCCCGGTTTTTTTTATTGGTAGAGCAGTGCGGCCTGATGCCTTCGTCCTGCTCCTCTCTTAAGAGAGCGTACAAAGCCTGGAAACGGTAACAGGGTTACCGTTTTGCTTTTACTTATGGCTTCGCTACAAACCCAATCGCTTCATACACCGCTTTCAGCGTTTCGGAGGCGCGCGCGCTGGCTTTCTCGGCCCCTTCTTTCATCACTTTCTGCAGGAAGGCTTCGTCATTGCGGAACTGGTGATAACGCGCCTGCAGCTCGGTCAACATGCCGGAGACCGCGTCCGCCACTTCGCCTTTCAGATGGCCGTACATTTTGCCTTCGAAGTGCTGCTCCAGCTCGGGAATGCTCTGGCCAGTGACGGCAGAGAGGATATCCAGCAGGTTAGAGACGCCCGCTTTATTCTGCACGTCGTAACGCACCACAGGTGGCTCGTCAGAGTCGGTAACCGCACGCTTAAGCTTCTTCACCACCGCTTTCGGATCTTCCAGCAGGCCGATCACGTTGTTGCGGTTATCATCCGACTTGGACATCTTTTTGGTCGGCTCCAGCAGGGACATCACGCGGGCACCGGATTTCGGAATGAACGGCTCTGGCACCTTGAAGATATCGCCGTAAATCGCGTTGAAGCGCTGGGCCACGTCGCGGCTCAGTTCCAGATGCTGCTTCTGGTCTTCACCCACCGGAACCTGGTTGGTCTGATACAGCAGAATGTCAGCCGCCATCAGGACCGGATAGTCAAACAGACCGGCGTTGATGTTTTCAGCGTAACGGGAAGACTTATCCTTGAACTGGGTCATACGGCTCAGTTCGCCGAAATAGGTATAGCAGTTCAGTGCCCAGCCCAGCTGCGCGTGTTCCGGGACATGAGACTGAACGAAGATGGTGCTTTTCTCAGGATCGATACCGCAGGCCAGATACAGCGCAAGGGTGTCGAGCGTCGCTTTACGCAACTGCTGCGGATCCTGGCGCACGGTAATGGCGTGCTGGTCAACGATGCAGTAGATACAGTGATAGTCATCCTGCATGTTCACCCACTGACGCAGCGCACCCATATAGTTGCCAATGGTCAGTTCACCTGAGGGCTGTGCGCCACTAAATACGATGGGCTTAGTCATTTTTCAATTCCTGATTTTCACTGTGCGAAAGCCCGAGAACGGGCAGTAAATCTTTGAAGTGGTCGAAGACGAAATCCGGCTCACTCAGCGTAATGGATTCACCGTAGTTGTAGCCATAGGTCAGGCCCACGGACGGGCAACCTGCAGCCCTGGCCGCCAGAATATCATTGCGCGAATCCCCCACAAAGAGCAGCGCATCCGGCGTTAAGGATAATTTTCCTGCCACCAGCAACAGCGGCTCGGGATGCGGCTTTTTATTCTGCACGTCATCGCCACCGACAACCACCGAGAAGTAGTCGGCGATACCCAGCGCTTCCAGCAAAGGCGCGACAAAGGCCGTCGGTTTGTTGGTGACCAGCGCCAGCGGCATACCTTCAGCATGCAGCGCGCTCAGGGTGCCCGCCACATCCGGGAACAGGAAGCTGCCCTCTTCTACCGTCTCTTCATAAAAACGGTTGAACAGCTTACGCAGGAGGCGAATTTGCTCTTCCTGCGGGATATCCGCGTGATCGACGCCAGGTTTGCCCTGTGCCGCACGCTGAATGGCACGCTCCTGACGCGCCCAGGTCAGCGCGCGCTCCATCAGCACGTCTGCCCCGTTACCAATCCACGTTATCACACGGTCTTCACCCGCCATCGGCAGTTCCAGCGCATATAGCGCCTGGTCAACCGCTGCGGTTAAGCCCGGCGCGCTGTCCACCAGCGTGCCGTCGAGGTCAAATGCAACGCCCCGAATTGCCTGCAACTTATTCATGACTTACCTTCGCCAGTTCACTGCGCATTTCATCGATGACTTTCTTGTAGTCCGGCTGGTCGAAAATCGCCGAGCCGGCCACGAACATATCTGCGCCCGCCGCGGCGATGTCGCCGATATTGCTTACCTTCACGCCGCCGTCCACTTCAAGACGGATATCAAAGCCTGATTCGTCGATGCGACGACGCACTTCACGCAGCTTATCCAGGGTTTGTGGAATGAAGGATTGACCACCAAAGCCCGGGTTGACGGACATCAGCAGGATCACGTCCAGCTTATCCATCACGTAATCAAGGTAGCTCAGCGGCGTGGCTGGGTTAAACACCAGGCCCGCCTTACAGCCGTGCTCTTTAATCAGCTGCAGGGTGCGGTCAACGTGTTCAGAGGCTTCAGGGTGGAAAGTGATGATGCTGGCACCCGCGGCGGCAAAATCCGGCACGATGCGGTCGACCGGCTTCACCATCAGATGCACGTCAATGGGGGCGGTCACGCCGTAGTTGCGCAGTGCCTTCAGTACCATCGGGCCGATGGTCAGGTTAGGCACGTAGTGGTTATCCATAACGTCGAAATGAACGACATCCGCACCGGCAGCCAGGGCTTTCGCGGTATCTTCGCCCAGCCGGGCAAAATCAGCCGAAAGAATTGAGGGTGCAATCAAATACTGTTTCATCCGCATCTCCTTGAACTTTGTTTAACGGCGGGCGAAACGGCTCAGGGTAGATAGAGAGCCAGCAGTTCGTCCACCTTTTTACGTGTACCGCCGTTGCTGCTGATGCTGCGCCGGACTTTGACCTGAAAATGCTCTGCGGTTTTGTACCATTCGCGCGTATCAGGCGTGTCGTGATTCGAAATTAACACCGGAATTCTTTTGCTGACCAGCTTTTCCGCCATTTCTGCCAGACGCGCCTGCTCGGCAGGGCTGAAGCTGTTGGTGTGATAAGCGGTAAAGTTCGCGGTGGCAGACAGCGGGGCGTACGGGGGATCACAGTAAACCACCGAGTTAACGTCAGCACGGTCCATACACTCTTCATAGGAGAGGCAATGGAACTCCGCATTCTGCGCTTTTTCAGCAAAGTGATACAACTCGGCCTCAGGGAAATAAGGGCGCTTGTAGCGACCAAAAGGCACGTTGAATTGACCACGCAGATTATACCGGCACAGGCCGTTGTAGCCATGGCGGTTGAGGTAGAGGAACAGCACTGCACGACGGAACTTATCCTGGCACTGATTAAATTCAGTGCGAAACAGATAGTAAACGTCCGGGTTGTTGTTCTCTGGGGTAAACAGCTTACGCGCCTCAGCAACGTACTCGTCGGTACGCAGCTTTACGATGTTATAGAGGTCGATAAGATCGCTGTTGATATCCGCAAGGATATAACGGGAGTAGTCGGTATTGAGGAATACCGAGCCAGCGCCCACAAAGGGTTCGACAAGACACTCACCCGCAGGCAGGCGTTGTTTAATATCATCGAGCAGGGGGTATTTCCCCCCTGCCCATTTCAGAAAAGCGCGATTTTTTTTCATGCTGACTAACTGATTACACCTTCTCCGGCTGTGGAGAAAGCTCCGACAGCATCCTGCGCTTCACAGATTACTTCAAATCGGACTGAACCTGACGGATCGGCTTCGCCCATGGGTTTTTCGCCTGAACATCGGCTGGCAGTGTAGCGACCGCGCGTTTTGCTTCATCTTTCGAAGCATACACACCGCTCACCAGCACATACCACGGCTGACCGTTACGGGTAGTCTCATAGACGACAAAGTTTTTCAGGTTCGACTTTTTCGCCCAGCTGTTCAGGTTGTCATAGTTGGAAGAACTGCTCAACTGCAGCGTATAGTTGCTGGAGGAGGCAGACTTCAGTGAACTCACATTTCCTGACGTTTTACCGGTGCTGGCCGTGGCCGCAGGGGCTGCTGCCGCTGGCGTCGAGGCTGTCGCCGTCGGCGCTGGCGTTGCGGTCGCTTTCGGCTCTTCCGCTTTCGCCACTGGCTGCGGCTTCACGTCACGCTTCGGCTCAATCACCGTTTGTTTACGTTCCTGATGCTGAGCAGGCTTCGTCTGACGTGGCGCAGATTCTGTCGCCGCCGTCTGATGTTGCCCGGTCGCACCGCGGATTGGTGCCACGGTCGCAGGCTCGGTCGGCAGCGTGGAGTTGACCACCACATTGTTAACCTGCTGCTGGTTCTGCGGCTGCGTCAGCGCATTGTTCAGATCGCCCTGCACTTCAACACGCTGCTGGCCTTCCGGAGTTGCCGGTGCCTGACCCTGGGTTGGTGTGGACGCGACTGGCGGCAGAGAGATATCCTGCTGGGTGTTCCCGGCAGTCTGCTCAGCGGAAGTAGTACCCGGCGCAGGCTGGGTGCCATTGGCCTGATCGGCAGCATTGCCGGACAGATCAACACTCTTCTCAGTAGAGGCGCTCTGATCCGCTGGATTGCTTGACGGGGCTTTAAGTGCCGAGCCGACGCCGATAATCAGCAGCAGCAGGACCAGCACACCCAGACCCATCATAATGTACTGGCGGGAAGCGGGCTTCGCCGGAGCAGCTTTGCGCTTACGCGGACGGCGCTCAACGGGCGCTTCGTCCACTGAATCATCATCAGACTCATACTCTTCTTCACGCTCGTCGCGGGCAGCACGGCCACGCGAAGGACGAGGATCATCGTTGTCGAGATCGACCTCATCAAAGTTGATTTGCGGCTCGTTATCACGTTCTGAAGATTGGCGAGTACGACCAGTACGACGATCGCTGGGATCGGGTTTCAGCTCGTCTTCTGGTTTGAATTCATCCATTTAACACCCCACTAAAAGGCTTATGCCTACGACTTTGCACATCACCTGAAGCAAAATGGCTACGGTTTACCGCAGCCGGACCTTTCTAATAGTTACGCCTGCTGACAATCAGCAATAGCGCCAAGAACCACATCGTGCGGCACACCGCCACGCACTTCACTCTTACCTATCGCAAGCGGGAGCACCAGACGCATCTCGCCTGCTAATACTTTTTTATCGCGCATCATATGCGGCAGGTAGGCCTGCGCCGACATTTCACGCGGCCCGGTCACCGGTAACCCGGCACGCTCCAGCAGCGTGATAATGCGTTGTGTATCGGCCTTGCTGAACTGACCCAGACGCTCCGAGGTGCGAGCGGCCATCACCATCCCCGCCGCAACGGCCTCGCCATGCAGCCAGTTACCGTAGCCCATTTCGGCTTCGATAGCATGACCGTAGGTGTGCCCCAGATTCAGTAAAGCACGTAAGCCTGTTTCGCGCTCGTCTGCAGCCACGACTTCTGCTTTCAGCTCACAGCAGCGGCGAATACAGTACGCCATCGCCTGACCATCCAGACGCAGTAAGGCATCCATGTTCTCTTCCAGCCAGCTAAAGAACGCACCGTCCAGAATAATGCCGTACTTGATCACTTCCGCCAGGCCCGACGCCAGTTCACGCTGAGGCAAGGTTTGCAGACAGTCGAGATCCACCACCACCGAAGCGGGCTGGTAGAACGCGCCAATCATGTTTTTGCCAAGCGGATGGTTAACGGCCGTTTTGCCGCCAACAGAAGAGTCGACCTGCGACAACAGCGTGGTAGGAATTTGAATAAAACGGACGCCGCGCTGATAGCTTGCCGCAGCAAACCCCGTAAGATCGCCCACAACACCGCCGCCTAACGCCAGCAGTGTAGTATCGCGACCATGCGGTTTTTGCAGTAATGCGGTAAAGACGGTATCCAGTACCGTCAGGCTTTTATACTGCTCGCCATCAGGCAGAATCACACTGTCGACCTTCACGCCAGCCTGTTCAAGGCGCTGACGTACGTTGTCGAGATAAAGCGGAGCCAGCGTCTCATTGGTGACCAGCATTGCCTGATCACCCGCTTTCAGTGGTAAGAAGGAAGCTGGGTCGTTAAACAAACCAGCCGCGATAGTGATAGGGTAACTCCGTTCACCGAGAGTGACTGTAATCCTCTCCATAACGCGACATCCACCTTAAATGCTTTTACCCGCAGGCGAGTGTATATAAAGCCAGAATCAGTTGCTTTCCAGCATATGAATAATCTGGTTTGCGACCACTTTAGCGCTCTGGTCGTCGGTGCGAATGGTGACGTCAGCAATCTCTTCGTACAGCGGATTGCGTTCACCAGCCAGGGCTTCCAGAACTTCGCGTGGAGGCGTCTCAACCTGCAGCAACGGGCGTTTTTTATCACGCTGCGTACGCGCCAGTTGTTTTTCGATGGTCGTTTCAAGATAGACCACGACACCGCGGGCGGAGAGACGGTTGCGAGTTTCGCGAGATTTTACAGAGCCGCCGCCAGTAGCCAGCACAATGCCCTGTTTTTCCGTAAGTTCATTAATGACTTTTTCTTCACGGTCACGGAAACCCTCTTCGCCTTCTACATCGAAGACCCAGCCCACATCAGCTCCGGTTCGTTTCTCAATCTCTTGATCAGAATCGTAAAATTCCATATTGAGTTGTTGAGCTAACTGGCGCCCAATAGTGCTTTTGCCGGCACCCATAGGCCCAACCAGAAAGATATTGCGTTTCTCTGCCATTTTTTCGGTACTACTAAGACTATTCGTTAATGGTAAACCCGCTTCACCGGTATCTGGCGTAGCAGGACATGAACTGAAACCTCATATGCGATAGAGCGAGAGTCAGACTAAAAATTATCTCAATACTCCTGCTTGTTTGGCAACAGATTAAATCACCCTGCCGCCGCTTAAGTTATTAAGGAGTGAGATTGTGTATGCTGATTCTCAAATCGGTACTCCTTGTATGCTAATTCATGCCCCACGTCAAACATCTGCAACAAACTGAATGCAAAATCACGCGGGGCATCCCGGGACATTATGGCACTGCAACCAGACGAGGCGTGATAAAAACCACTAACTCCCGGCGTTCGTTGTCTTTTCCCTGATGGCTGAACAGTTGCCCCAGGAAAGGAATACGGCTCAAGCCTGGCACAGATTCGCTGCCGGTTTTATGCCTCTGAGAAAAAATCCCGCCCAAAGCCAGTGTTTCACCGCTATTGACCTCGACCTGAGTTTCGATCTCCTGCTTATCTATCGCCAGCGTTTCGCCATCGGCCTGCTGCAAAACCTGGCCCGGGGTGTTTTCGCTGATGCGCAGCTTCAGGCGAACCCGTCCGTTAGCCAACACTACCGGCGTCACCTCCATGCCCAGCACCGCCTCTTTAAACTCAACTGATGTTGCGCCGCTCTCGCCGCTGGAGACCTGATAGGGGATTTCGCTGCCCTGCTTAATGCTGGCGGGCTGCATGTGTGATGCCAGCAGGCGCGGGCTGGCGATAATATCGACCTGCTGCTTTTGCTCCAGCGCAGAGAGTTCGAGATCCAGCAGTTGGCCATTGATCCGCCCGATAATAAACCCCACCTGGGTGGTGGCGCTGTTGACGGCCAGATCGCTGCTGAGCATCGTCAGCTGTCCTGGCTTACCGGGCTGCGCCCCCTGGGACAGATTCCACTTCACTCCCAGCTCGCGCAGGCTTTTTTCACTCATGCTGACGATATGCGCGGCCAGCTCCACCTGCGCCACGGGGAGATCTATCTGCGCAACCCAGTGCTGTAGCGCTTCCAGCGCGGCCCGGTTATCGCGCACCAGCAGGCGGTTGGTGCGTTTGTCTACCGCCAGGCTGCCTTTCGGGCTGAGGAGTTTTTCAGCAGCCTGCTGGATATCTCCCGCATCGGCGTAAGAGAGAGGCAGACTGCGCGACTCCAGCGGCGCACTGAGCTGTTGTTTTGTTCGCTCGGCTTCCTTTTTGGCCTGCTGTTTCTGCTGCCAGTCGACGGTGTGGATATAAAAAATGCCCGCCTGCTGGCGCATTACCAGCCCGGCACTGGTGACCACCGTCTGGATCGCCTGCAGCCAGGGAACCTCCTGCAGGCGCAGTGAGACCTTCCCGCTGACGTCCGGGGAGATAATCATGTTGCGGTTCTCCTGCTCCGCCAGCGCCTGCAAAAGCTGGGCAACCGGTACCTCATCCACCACCAGGCTCACCGGTGCTGGCTTCGCGGCCAGCGCCTGGCTGACCATCAGCAGTAATCCCACGATCCCTGTTTTCATCCTGTTTCGTTCCTTGTCGTTGCCATCGCCACTGCGGCAGTTCACATGCCCCGGGCATATCGATGACCAGTTCCTTTTCATTCAATGCCGCCACCCGGCTGCCCTGCGCCAGCGTGTCGCCGCGACGAAGGCGCAGCCACCGCGACGTTTCATCCCGGACGATCGCCACTGGCACCGCGCCAAGCACCACCCCGACATAGCGCCACTGCTGCAGCGTTGCATCCGGGCAGCGTGATTCCGGGGGCTGAAAGGGATCGCGCAGGCCGAGCAGGAGCGGCAGTAATAACAGCACGCCACACTTAACCCGCATCCTGGTGCTCCAGCTGCATGACGACCTGTAACTTGTTGTGCTCAGGCTGAATGCTAAAACGCGCTACCGCAACGTCGCGTCGGGCAAGAGTGGCAAACAGCGAGGGGATCTGCGCCCACGTCGCTTCAATCACCAGTTCACCTCCTGTGCCCACCGGCTGCCAGCGAACCATCCGCAGCTCATCGGTATCAAACGCCAGCGGCGAAAACGGTTGTGCCGCCACGGGAGCGTGTGTGTCGTCAGGGGGTGAGAGCTTGCGCACAGCGACCCACAACCGGGCATGAGCCTCTGCGTGCCGCACCTGCGCGGCCTGCTGCGTTGCTCTCTGCCGATCCTGCATTCGTCCCTGCAAACCGGTCACGCAGATCAGCAGCAACGCTGAGCTGACTCCCCAGCACAGGCAGCGCCCGCGCGGTGTCATGGCATACCAGCTGTCAGGATGGATCCGCATCAGCACTCTCCTTACGGTTCAGCGTCCAGCTGAACAGCCAGCGGCCCTGGGCATCCTGACGCATCTCCCCTGGCGCACCGGGGGTAAACCCAGGCATCTGGCGTAGCGCCGGATCCAGCGCTGCCAGGGCAGGCAGTGTGGCGGCGTAGCCGGTCAAGGAGAGGGTCGACTGCTGAAAGCGCAGCTGCGCCAGCCATGCCTGCTCTGGCAGAAGGTGGGATAAGGCGATCAATGCCGGTTGCCAGGCTTCCGTCCTGGCTTTGTCGCGCATCCACCGCTGCTGTTGCTGGTGTTTAGCCTGTAACGCCATCCACTGCTTTTGCCGCTGCTCCAGTCCCTGACGCAGTGCCACATCGCTGGCGTGCCGCAGCACGCTGGCGCGTGTCACAAGCGCATCGCTGACCCGACTGGTGGCGCAGAGCATTAGCGCCACCAGCAGCGAGCCGGTAAACATGCCTCCCCAGAAGCGCAGGCAGCGACGCTGTTGCCGTTGGCGCCACGGCAGAAGATTGGCCGTCCTCATCATGCGTGCTCTCCGGTCGCCAGCGCCAGCGCGACGCTGAAATCGGCCCCATTTTCAGGCAGTGGCGGCTGGCGTCGGGATAACACGCACCAGGGGTCAAAATTGCCTGTCCCACAGCAGGCGATCTCGTCAACCCTGAGTGCCAGCAGGGCGGCGAGCCTTTCGACGTCCGGGGCCTCCGCCAGCCCGCGCCTGCCCCACTGGTGGCGCATTGCCCATAGCCACTGGTCCCGATCGCGCCAGGCGACGCACTGGGCCGGGGCTTGCACAAAGGGCAGCAGGTGCGCCAGCGCGCCCGCATCGGGCGTGATGGTGGCCAGCCGCAAACGCAGTTCCCGGGCCAGTTCCAGTAGCGTCGCCACCTCCTTATTCTGTGCCGCCGTAACGTGATAAGCGTTACTGAAGGTATCTTCCGCATAGTCAAAACGCAGGGCATCGGGGGCCATCTCCAGTTCACGGCTCATCGCCGCGGCGATCCAGGCGGTCTGTTCGCTGTCGCGCAGGGTCATGGAAGGGCGTGGAAGCGTGCGCTGTAAGGTGCGGGCGGCCGGGAAGGCGAGAAAAATTTGATGTTGATGAGGCAGCAACTGGCGCCACTCGCGCAGTGCCGCAGCCAGTTGTTCAGGCTGAAGAATTTGCCCGTCGCGGATAATGCCTGCCGCCAGAGGGAGCTGCCACCAGCGGCGCAACCCCCACCCTGACTTTTCGCGTACCAGCGCGACCGCCAGAACCTTATCCTGTTGAATATGAACGCCTGTATGCCATGTTTTAAATGCCATGTTTCACGATCTCCTTATCGTTCCGGGGGATAACGGCTATATCAATGCTACAGGCTTGCCTTTATACTACCGCGCGATTGTTTAGAAACTGCCCAGTTCAAACTAAATGGGAAATCTCCAGTGAAGTTCGTAAAGTATTTATTGATCCTTGCAGTCTGTTGCATTCTGCTTGGAGCAGGCTCGATTTTTGGTTTGTACAAATATATTGAGCCGCAACTGCCTGATGTCGCTACGCTTCGTGATGTCCGGCTCCAGATCCCAATGCAGGTCTACAGCACGGATGGCGAACTTATCGCCCAGTACGGTGAGAAGCGCCGTATCCCGCTGACCCTGAATCAGATCCCCCCCGTCATGGTGAAAGCCTTTATTGCCACCGAGGACAGCCGCTTTTATGAGCACCATGGCGTCGATCCGGTGGGGATTTTCCGTGCCGCAAGCGTGGCGTTGTTCTCCGGCCATGCCTCTCAGGGTGCGAGTACTATCACCCAGCAGCTGGCACGTAACTTCTTCCTTAGCCCTGAAAAAACGCTGATACGTAAGGTCAAGGAAGTGTTCCTGGCGATCCGTATTGAGCAGATGCTGAATAAAGATGAGATCCTTGAGCTTTATCTCAACAAGATCTATCTCGGCTACCGTGCCTACGGCGTGGGCGCGGCGGCGCAGGTCTATTTTGGCAAATCCATTGAGCAATTAACCCTGAGTGAAATGGCAACCATCGCCGGTTTGCCGAAGGCGCCTTCAACCTTCAACCCGCTCTACTCACTCAATCGCGCTACCGCCCGCCGCAACGTGGTGTTATCGCGCATGCTGAGCGAAGGCTATATCAGCCAGACCCAGTACGATCAGGCGCGCAACGAGGTGATTGACGCCAATTACCATGCGCCGGAAATTGCCTTTTCCGCGCCTTATCTCAGCGAAATGGTGCGCCAGGAGATGGTCTCCCGCTACGGCGAGCAGGCTTATGAAGATGGCTACCGCGTCTACACCACCATCAGCCGCAACGTCCAGCAGGGCGCGCAGCAGGCGGTGCGTAATAACGTGATTGATTACGACATGCGCCACGGCTACCGCGGCCCGTCAAACGTGCTGTGGAAAGTGGGCGAGTCTGCCTGGGACAGTAAGAAAATCACCGATACCCTGAAACCGCTGCCAGGCTACGGGCCATTTGTCGCGGCAGTAGTGACCCAGGCCACTCCGCAGGAAGCCACCGCGATGCTCGCTGACGGCACCTCCGTATCGCTGCGCATGGACGGCATTCGCTGGGCTCGTCCGTATCGGTCAGATACGCAACAGGGTTCGACCCCGCGTAAAGTGACCGATGCAGTACAGGTAGGTCAGCAGATCTGGGTCCGTAAGGTTAACGACGCCTGGTGGCTGGGGCAGATCCCGGACGTTAACTCTGCGCTGGTCTCCATCGATCCACATAACGGCGCGGTGCTGGCGCTGGTTGGCGGCTTCGATTTCAACCAGAGCAAATTTAACCGTGCCACCATGGCGCTGCGCCAGGTCGGGTCCAATATCAAGCCGTTCCTCTACACCGCGGCAATGGACAAAGGTTTGACCCTCGCCAGCATCCTTAATGACGTGCCGATCTCCCGCTGGGATGCCGGTGCAGGTTCTGACTGGCGACCTAAGAACTCACCGGCAGAATACGCCGGGCCGATTCGTCTGCGTCAGGGGCTGGGGCAGTCGAAGAACGTGGTGATGGTTCGCGCCATGCGCGCCATGGGCGTCGATTATGCGGCGGAGTATCTGCAACGCTTCGGCTTCCCGGCGCAGAATATCGTGCATACCGAGTCGCTGGCGCTGGGTTCTGCCTCCTTTACCCCGATGCAGGTTGCGCGCGGTTATGCCGTGATGGCGAACGGTGGCTTCCTGGTCGATCCGTTCTTCATCAGCAAAATCGAGAACGATCAGGGCGGTGTGCTGTTCGAAGCAAAACCGAAAATCGCCTGCGCAGAGTGTGATATTCCGGTGATTTATGGCGATACGCCAAAATCAGATGCCCTGAACAATCAGGACATGGAAGATGTCGCCATTTCTCAGGCGCAGCAAAATGCGGTGGTACCAAAGCCACAGCTCGAGCAGGCTAACCAGGCGCTGGTTGCGCAGACCGGTGCTCAGGAGTACGCCCCGCATGTGATTAACACGCCGCTGGCTTTCCTGATCAAAAGCGCGCTGAACAGCAATATCTTTGGTGAGCCGGGCTGGCAGGGGACGGGCTGGCGTGCCGGTCGCGATCTGCAGCGCAAGGATATCGGCGGTAAGACCGGGACGACCAACAGCTCGAAAGATGCGTGGTTCTCGGGGTATGGCCCGGGTGCGGTGACCTCGGTGTGGATCGGCTTTGACGATCACCGCCGTGATTTAGGCCGTACTACGGCGTCCGGGGCGATCAAAGATCAGATTTCCGGTTACGAAGGCGGGGCCAAAAGCGCTCAGCCTGCCTGGGATGCCTTTATGAAGATGCTGCTGGACGGCGTACCGGAGCAGCCATTAACCCCACCGCCAGGCATAGTGACGGTCAATATCGATCGCAGCAGCGGTCAGTTGGCGAATGGCGGTAACAGTCGGGAGGAGTACTTCATCGAAGGCACGCAGCCAACGCATCAGGTGGTGCATGAGGTGGGTACAACGTTGATTGATAACGGCGAGACACACGAGCTGTTCTAACTGTCTGCCCCCTTTCCCGCCGGGAGAGGGGGATCCTTCTGCTACAACCTGCCCTGCCCTTTCAGCCATTCCCGCACCAGGAACAGCGCGCTCACGTTCCGGGCTTCGTTGAAATCTGGCTCTTCCAGCAGATCCATCAGATGCGCCAGCGGCCAGCGCACCTGCGGCAGCGGCTCGGGTTCATCCCCTTCCAGCCATTCAGGATAGAGATCTTCCGCCAGCACGATATTCATTTTGCTGGAAAAATAGGAGGGAGCCATGCTGAGCTTCTTCAGGAAGGTTAACTCTTTCGCACCAAACCCAACCTCTTCTTTCAGCTCACGGTTCGCGGCTTCATAGACCGATTCACCCGGATCAATCAGCCCTTTGGAGAAGCCAAGCTCGTAAGACTCGGTCCCCACCGCGTATTCGCGGATCAGGATCAGATGGTCATCAACAATGGGCACAATCATGACGGCTTCGCGCGTGGAGGGACGCATACGCTCGTAGACGCGGCGCACGCCGTTACTGAACTCCAGGTCCACACTTTCAACATTAAACAGACGCGATTTGGCGACGGTTTCAACATTCAGGATGGTGGGCTTTTGTAAGGGTTTGCTCATTTTGACGGGTCTTTGCTGAGTGAACTGGCGTCATTGTGCGATACGCCGCACGGTTTGGGCAATGTCAATCGCGCTTTATTTACATTTATGTAACCTGTGCAGATTCATTCCTCATTTCGCTTAAAAAGTCAAGAGGTTGAAATTATTCCAGGAATTTGCTGATATCCCGTCAGGTTTAGCTTTGCTATCATCAGCGATCACTGGGATGCGCTTCAATTTGCTCAAGTTCAACGCCTTACATGCCGATAGCCAATCACAGACACGCATTCACTGTTAAAAAGGTGCTACAGACTACACCTGTAAGTAAAAGTAAGATGGGGAAAGCATGAGCACCATTTTGATTGTCATCGCTGCTATGCTGGCCTGCGCATTCATTGCAGGGTGGTTGTACAGACGTCGGGCGCAGCGTCGATATCGCCTGCCTTATCACAATGCCTTTGCCGGGGCGAATACCCGCAAGCTCACTGCTGAAGAACGCAGCGCGATTGAGCAATATCTTGAGTCGTTTAACCGCATCCAGCAGACGCCAGCAACAGGCGCCAGCGCCGCACCCGTGTCGTTAAGCCTCAATGCCCAGAGCAGCACCGTGCTCTGCGTAACGCGCTCCATTACCCGCTACGGTATCACCACTGACGATCCCAATAAATGGCGTTACTACCTCGACTCGGTTGAGGTGCACCTGCCACCGTTCTGGGAACAGTACATCAACGATGAAAACAGCGTTGAGCTGATCCACACCGATTCAATCCCGCTGGTAATCGTCCTGAATGGGCACTCCATTGCGGAGTATGTTCAGGAAGCGCCCCACTTTGCGCTGGAACACGTCAGTTCAACCCAGGCTTCGATTCGTGGCGAAGAGACAGAGCAGATTGAGCTGCTGAATATTCGTCAGGAGACGCACGAAGAGTACGCCCTGAGCCGCCCGGACGGCATTCGCGAAGCGCTGCTGATTGTTGCCGCTTTCCTGCTCTTTTTCTTCTGCCTGGTCAGCCCGGATGTTTTTGCTCCCTGGCTTGCTGGCGGCGGCGTGCTGCTGCTGGCGGCGGGACTCTGGGGATTATTCGCCCCGCCTGCCAAAAATTCGCTGCGTGAGATCCACTGTCTGCGCGGCACGCCAAAACGCTGGGGACTGTTTGGCGAAAACGATCAGGATCACGTTAACAATATCTCGCTTGGCATCATCGACCTGATCTATCCGCGTCACTGGCAGCCCTGGCTGGCGCAGGATTTAGGGCAAAAAACCGATATTGATATCTATCTGGACAGGCACGTTGTGCGCCAGGGACGCTATTTATCTCTGCATGACGAGGTCAAAAACTTCCCGCTGCAGCACTGGCTGCGCAGCACGGTGATTGCCGCTGGTGCCGGGATCATACTGGCGATGCTGGTTCTCCTCGTCCCGCTGGATATGCCGATCAAATTTACCCTGTCGTGGATTAAGGGTGCCCAGACCATTGAGGCCACCAGCGTCGAGCAGCTCGAAAACGCGGGCGTGCGCATTGGCGATACGCTGCGTCTGAAGGGCACCGGGATGTGTAATATCCATGCCCCTGGCACCTGGAACGCCCGGCAAAGCTCTCCTTTTACGCCCTTTGATTGTTCGCAGGTGATCTGGAATGACGCCGCGCCCCTGCCGCTGCCGGAATCCGACATCGTTAATAAAGCCACGGCCCTGACCCAGGCGCTGTCGAACCAACTGCATCCCAAACCGGAAAATAACTCACGCGTCAGCCCGGCATTACGCTCTGCCATCCAGAAATCGGGCATGATCCTGCTGGATGACTTTGGCGATATCGTGCTGAAAACCCAGGACCTCTGTGCCGAACAGGATGAGTGCATCAGACTGAAAAATGCACTGGTTAACCTCGGCAACAGCAAAGACTGGGAGTCCCTGGTCAAACGTGCCGATGGCGGTCGTCTTGATGGCGTTAACGTGCTGTTACGTCCGGTCAGCGCGGAGTCGCTGGAAAATCTGGTCGCCACCTCCACTGCCCCCTTCGTCACCCGTGAAACCTCACGTGCCGCCCAGGCGCTTAACAGCCCGGCTCCCGGTGGTTTTGTGATCGTCAGCGACGAAGGCAGCGAGCTGGTCGATCAGCCTTATCCGTCCGTGGCGCTCTATGACTACCCGGCCCAGGAGCAGTGGGACGAGTTTCAGCGCCTGGCGCAGATGCTGATGCGCACGCCGTTCAGTGCCGAAGGGATTGTGACGGGCCTCTTCACCGATGCCAATGGCACCCGTCATGTCGAGCTGCACAGCATGCCTGACAGCGCCGGGTTATGGCGCTACATCGCCACCTCACTGCTGATGCTGACGCTGGTGGTGTGCATGCTCTGGAACGCCTTTATGGCGCTGCGTCGCTACCAGCGCTCGCGTACGCGTCTGGCCGATATTCAGCAATACTACGATAATTGCCTCAACCCAAAGCTTATCCCCACGCCTGAGAGCCTGATCGGATAACGCTCCCGCGCGGCAGGATATGCTACCCTGTCGCGCACGTTTCTTCTGGCTGGAGTTTTCCCCCATGCATTTTGATATCGACTGGCAGGAGGTCGATACCGTCCTGCTGGATATGGACGGTACGCTGCTCGATCTCGCGTTTGATAATCACTTCTGGCAAAAACTGGTGCCGGAGACCTACGGCGAGCAGCAGGGGATCTCCCCGGCTGAAGCACAGGAATTCATACGCCAGCAATATACCGCCGTACAACATACGCTAAACTGGTACTGCCTGGACTACTGGAGCGAACGCCTCGGTCTGGACATTTGCGCGATGACTACCGCTCAGGGTCCGCACGCCGTATTACGTGAAGATACCGTTCCCTTTCTCGATGCCCTGAAAGCGAGCGGCAAACGGCGCATACTGCTGACCAACGCGCATCCACATAATCTGGCGGTGAAGCTGGAACATACCGGACTGGCCTCACACCTTGATTTATTACTTTCCACCCACACATTTGGTTATCCGAAAGAGGATCAGCGATTGTGGCAGGCGGTGGCAGAAGAGACCGGCCTGCAGCCAGAAAGAACGGTGTTCATTGATGACAGCGAACCGATTCTGGATGCGGCGGCAACCTTTGGCATTCGTTATTGCCTTGGCGTAACGAATCCTGATTCTGGCCTGGCTGAAAAGAGCTATCTGCGGCATCCGGGGCTGAACGACTATCGCCGGATGATCCCCTCACTCACCGTGAAGGAGAAGCCATGAAAGAAAAACCCTCCGAAGGGGTAAGACTGGACAAATGGCTGTGGGCTGCCCGCTTTTACAAAACGCGCGCCCTCGCCCGGGAAATGATTGAAGGCGGCAAAGTGCATTACAACGGGCAGCGCAGCAAACCGAGCAAGCTCGTGGAGCTGAACGCCACCCTGACCCTGCGTCAGGGCAACGACGAACGAACGGTGATTGTGAAAAACATCACCGAACAGCGTCGCCCGGCAACGGAAGCCAGCACCCTGTATGAAGAGACGGCCGAAAGCGTTGAAAAACGCGAGAAAATGGCGCAGGCGCGCAAGCTGAATGCCCTGACCATGCCGCACCCCGACAGGCGACCGGACAAGAAAGAACGACGCGATCTGATTAAATTTAAAAATGGCGAGAATGAGTGATTCTTGCTGAACGAGAGATGACTATGGCCCAACACGACCAATTACACCGCTATCTGTTTGAACAATTTGCCGTTCGCGGCGAGCTGGTGACGGTATCCGAAACCTGGAAACAGATCCTGGAAAACCATAACTACCCGCAACCGGTGAAAGCCGTGCTGGGCGAGCTGCTGGTTGCTACCAGCCTGCTGACCGCCACCCTGAAATTTGCCGGTGACATCACCGTGCAACTCCAGGGCGATGGCCCGATGAGCCTGGCAGTGATTAACGGCAATAACCAGCAGCAGATGCGCGGCGTGGCGCGCGTACAGGGCGAGATCCCGGAAGACGCAGATTTGAAAACGCTGGTCGGCAACGGCTACCTGGTGATCACCATCTCTCCTGAAGAGGGTGAACGCTATCAGGGCGTGGTCGGTCTGGAAGGCGACACCCTGGCGGCCTGCCTGGAAGATTACTTCATGCGTTCTGAACAGCTGCCGACACGTCTGTTTATCCGCACCGGCGAAGTTGACGGCCAGCCGGCCGCAGGCGGCATGCTGCTGCAGGTGCTGCCAGCCCAGAACGCCCAGAGCGACGATTTCGATCACCTGGCAACGCTGACCGAAACCATCAAAGCTGAAGAGCTGTTCACCCTACCGGCGAACGAAGTGCTGTGGCGTCTGTACCACGAAGAAGAGGTCACGCTGTACGATCCGCAGGACGTAGAGTTCAAATGCACCTGTTCCCGTGAACGCTGCGCGGGCGCGCTGAAAACCCTGCCGGATGAAGAGATCGACAGCATCCTGGCGGAAGATGGCGAGATCGACATGCACTGCGACTACTGCGGTTCGCATTACGTCTTTAACGCGATGGATATTGCCGAGATCCGTAACAACGCCTCCCCGGCCGATCCTCAGCTGCACTAAGTCTCCCCTGAACTGCCCTCCCCCGAGGGCAGTTGTTTTTTCCTTCCGCCCGGCTACCCTTTCTTTTTGTTCACTATTCTTTCCGCTCCGGCTGAATCGTTATCAGTGATGTAAGGCTTACGTAATTTTCTTTCATGTATGCGCTTACACTCACATTATCGTAGTTAAATTTACCGCCAATTAACCTTTTCAGAACATTTTCGCCAACCAAAAAGTGATTCCTGCCATAATCTGCTCCGCGAAGTGACAGGAGTCACAGCGTTTTCCGTCATAAAGGGTTTTTGTCCAGATACGCAAATCTATGAGCCCGGTCGCGGTTAACATTCGAGGAAAAACCCTACAATTTCGAGCAGTATATATTGGCTAAGGAGCAGTGATATGCGTGTTAATGGTTTAACCCCGCAGGATCTCAAGGCTTATGGTATCAACGACGCTCACGATATCGTCTACAACCCCGATTACGATACGCTGTATCAGGAAGAGCTGAACCCAGCGCTGGAAGGATACGAACGCGGTATATTGACGACCACCGGTGCTATCGCTGTCGATACCGGTATCTTTACCGGCCGCTCGCCGAAAGATAAGTACATTGTCCGTGACGACACCACCCGCGACACCCTGTGGTGGTCCGATAATGGCAAAGGGAAGAACGACAACAAAGCGATCTCCCCGGAAACCTGGCAGCAGCTGAAAACCCTCGTCACCCAACAACTTTCCGGCAAGCGTCTGTTCATTATTGATGCTTACTGCGGCGCTAACGCTGATACCCGTCTTTCCGTCCGCTTTATCACCGAAGTCGCCTGGCAGGCGCATTTCGTGAAGAACATGTTCATTCGTCCCACTGATGAAGAACTGCAAAGCTTCAAACCTGACTTTGTGGTGATGAACGGTGCGAAGTGCACTAACCCGAACTGGAAAGCCCAGGGGCTGAACTCGGAAAACTTTGTCGCCTTTAACCTGACGGAACGTATCCAGCTGATCGGCGGCACATGGTACGGCGGCGAAATGAAGAAAGGGATGTTCTCGGTAATGAACTACCTGCTGCCGTTACAGGGCATTGCGTCGATGCACTGCTCGGCGAACGTCGGCGAGAAAGGTGACGTGGCTGTGTTCTTCGGCCTGTCCGGCACCGGTAAAACCACCCTCTCCACCGACCCGAAACGCCGCCTGATTGGCGACGACGAGCATGGCTGGGATGATGACGGCGTGTTCAACTTCGAAGGCGGCTGTTACGCCAAGACCATTCGTCTGTCGCCAGAAGCAGAGCCGGATATCTATCAGGCTATTCGCCGCGATGCGCTGCTGGAGAACGTCACGGTACGTGCCGACGGTACGGTCGATTTTGACGATGCGTCAAAAACCGAGAACACCCGCGTCAGCTATCCGATCTACCACATCGACAACATCGTTAAGCCGGTGTCGAAAGCAGGCCACGCAACCAAGGTGATCTTCCTCACCGCCGATGCGTTTGGCGTGCTGCCGCCGGTTTCGCGCCTGACCGCGAGCCAGACCCAGTATCACTTCCTCTCCGGTTTTACCGCCAAGCTGGCCGGGACCGAGCGCGGTGTGACTGAGCCAACGCCAACCTTCTCTGCCTGCTTCGGCGCGGCTTTCCTGTCGCTGCACCCGACGCAGTACGCCGAAGTGCTGGTGAAACGCATGCAGGCCGCGGGTGCCCAGGCGTATCTGGTGAACACCGGCTGGAACGGCACCGGCAAACGTATCTCAATCAAAGATACCCGCGCCATTATCGACGCCATTCTGAACGGTTCGCTGGATGATGCGGAAACCTTTACCCTGCCGATGTTCGATCTGGCGATCCCGACCGAACTGCCGGGCGTGGACAGCCATATCCTCGATCCGCGCAACACCTACGCCTCCCCGGAGCAGTGGCAGGAAAAAGCCTCTCAGCTCGCGAAGCTGTTCGTGGAAAACTTTGAGAAGTACACCGATACGCCAGCAGGTGCGGCACTGGTAAGTGCAGGGCCAAGATAAACGCAAAACGGCAACCGAGGTTGCCGTTTTTCATGTTTGTGCCCACTGGGTGAGGATCGGGGTGAGGCCATCAGGCCGCACCCCGTTTTTTTAACTCTCTTTCACCTGACCACGCGAAAACGGAACCGGCAGCCATGCACGGATACTTAACCCGCCTCGCTCGCTGGTACCAATCTCCAGCAGACCGTTATGGTTATCCACAATACGCTGAACAATCGCCAGGCCTAACCCGGTGCCGCTGGTGCTGCGCGCGCTGTCGCCACGGACAAACGGCTGGAAGAGATGTTTGCGCTGCTCCGGTTTAATGCCGGGGCCATCGTCTTCCACCTGGAACCAGGCGCGGCTCAACTCAGAGCCGCTGCTGACCTTGATCCAGCCATTGCCGTAGCGGGCGGCGTTAACCACCATATTCGCCACTGCACGCTTGATGGAAAGAGGATGCATGCGCACGGTGATATCACCCGGCTGCAGGTCGGTTTCGATCTCACGCTCGTAACCGCTCTCTGCCGCCACCACTTCGCCCAGTACAGCGTTAAGATCCGCGACCTCCATCGGCATCTCCTGCCCGGTGCGCAGGTAGTCGATGAACTGCTCGATAATGGCGTTGCACTCTTCGATGTCCTTGTTGATGGACTCCGCCAGATAGCCGTCTTCTTCGCCCATCATCTCGGTCGCCAGGCGAATACGCGTCAGCGGAGTACGCAGGTCATGGCTGACCCCGGCCATCAGCAGGGTACGGTCATCCGCCAGCTGCTTAACGCCTGCCGCCATATGGTTGAAGGCGCGTGTTACCGAGCGCACTTCCGACGCACCGTATTCGCGCAGCGGAGGCGGGATAATGCCTTTACCGACCTGGAGCGCCGCATGCTCCAGGTCGACCAGCGGTCGGTTCTGGATACGGATAAACAGCCAGGCGCCGCCTATCGCCAGCAGCATAATCGCCAGGGTGTAACGGAACAGCGGCGAGAAGTCGCCCTGATGAATTTCGGTCAGCGGTACACGCACCCAGATGTTGGGTGAGAGCCAGGTTTTCAGCCAGACAACCGGCGAGCTTTTGTTGACCTCAACGCGCACTTCCGTCGGGCCGCCCAGCTGCTGCGCCATCTGCTGGCTAAGAAATTCGTAATGCTGTGCCCAGCGCAGGCCTGCGTCTTCCGCCGCTTCGTTGGAATAGAGCGATATCCCCAGCTCCCGGTAGATTTCACGGCGAAACGCCGGTGGCACCACCAGCTGCGTGCCATCTTCCAGCTGCAGTTTATCGGTCATCAGCATACGTACTTCGTAGGCCAGGACCTTATTAAACTGCTGCAGGCTCGGCAGGATCGCAAAGTTCAGCACAACCAGGTAGGTCGTCACCAGGCTGACAAACAGCAAGGTGACGATCAGTAACAGGGTGCGGGCAAACGAGCTACGCGGCGAGAAACGCATTCGCCTCATGCTTTAGAGCCGTCCGGGACAAACACGTAGCCCAGACCCCAGACGGTCTGGATATAGCGCGGATGCGCCGGATCCTCTTCCACCATGCGACGCAGGCGGGAGATCTGTACGTCAATGGAACGCTCCATCGCGGAATATTCGCGGCCACGCGCCAGGTTCATCAGCTTATCGCGGGAGAGCGGCTCACGCGGGTGGCTGACTAAGGCTTTCAGCACCGCGAACTCACCGCTGGTCAGCGGCATCGGCTCATCTTCACGGAACATCTCGCGGGTGCCGAGGTTCAGCTTAAACTTACCAAAGGCGATCACCGCCTCTTCCTGGGACGGCGCGCCCGGCAGTTCATTCGCCTGGCGACGCAGTACGGCGCGGATACGCGCCAGCAGCTCACGCGGGTTAAACGGCTTTGGAATGTAGTCGTCGGCACCAATTTCCAGGCCGACGATACGGTCAACTTCTTCCCCTTTCGCCGTTACCATAATGATCGGCATCGGGTTGCTTTGGCTACGCAGACGGCGGCAGATGGAGAGCCCATCTTCGCCCGGCAGCATCAGATCCAGCACCATCAGGTGGAAGGATTCACGGGTTAACAGGCGATCCATCTGTTCGGCGTTGGCAACGCTACGAACCTGGAAGCCCTGCTCGGTCAGATAACGCTCAAGCAGCGCACGCAGGCGCATGTCGTCATCCACCACCAGAATCTTATAATTCTCTTGCATCGTCAGTACTCCCAAAGGTTCGGATAATCTTGAACAGCGTATTCTAAAAAAGTGCGCGTCCACGACCAGCTAATTCTGGTATAAATTCTAGTCGAAATTGTTACAAAGCATATTTTACAGCAGCTTATCTGCACAATCCGTCACAGAACGCATTATTAATCTTGTCTGATAAGCTAAGTGATACGTAATGTGCGCAAGGTATGCAACCTAAGTCGTAAGGCCAGAGTATGAAAACGCCCCTGATCACCCGCGAAGGGTACGAAAATCTGAAGAAAGAGATGGACACGCTGTGGCGGGAAGAGCGCCCGGAGGTGACGAAAAAAGTGACCTGGGCTGCGAGCCTGGGTGACCGCAGTGAAAACGCCGACTACCAGTACAACAAAAAACGGCTGCGCGAAATCGACCGCCGGGTGCGGTATCTGACCAAATGCCTTGAGAACCTGAAAATCGTCGATTACTCCCCGCAGCAGGAGGGCAAAGTCTTCTTCGGCGCGTGGGTGGAGATCGAAAACGACGATGGCGATCTCAAGCGCTTTCGTATCGTCGGCTACGATGAAATTTTTGGTCGTAAGGATTACATCTCCATCGACTCGCCAATGGCGCGGGCGCTGCTGAAAAAAGAGGTCGGCGATCTGGCCATCGTGCACACCCCAGCCGGGGAAGCGACCTGGTATGTGAATGCCATCGACTATGTGAAATAACCCGCAAGAACAATCCGAGAGCCTGGCGCGGCGGCTGGCATTTTGCCGCCTCAATCCGTATAACTATCCCCTGATTTTTCGACCCACAAGATGAAATAGCCATGATGAAAGATTCGCTCTGCCGCATTATTGCGGGTGAACTTCAGGCAAGGGCTGAACAGGTAGAAGCTGCCGTTCGCCTGCTTGATGAAGGGAACACCGTGCCGTTTATCGCACGTTATCGTAAGGAAGTGACTGGCGGTCTGGATGATACGCAGCTGCGTAACCTGGAAACCCGCCTTGGCTATCTGCGTGAACTGGAAGACAGGCGTCAGGCGATCCTGAAATCCATCAGTGAACAGGGGAAGCTGACCGACGATCTGGCAAAAGCCATCAACGGCACCCTGAATAAAACCGAGCTTGAAGACCTCTACCTGCCGTACAAACAAAAACGCCGCACCCGCGGGCAGATCGCCATTGAAGCTGGCCTGGCGCCGCTGGCGGATCTGCTGTGGACGACGCCGTCCCACGACCCGGAAACCGAAGCCGCGAAATTTATCGATGCCGATAAAGGCGTGGCCGATACGAAAGCCGCCCTCGATGGCGCACGCTACATTCTGATGGAGCGTTTTGCTGAAGACGCTGCGCTGCTGGCAAAAGTCCGTGATTATCTGTGGAAGAACGCCCATATCGTCTCCACTGTGGTGGCGGGTAAAGAGGAAGAAGGGGCGAAATTCCGCGATTACTTCGATCATCATGAGCCGATCTCAACCACCCCTTCTCACCGCGCACTGGCAATGTTCCGTGGCCGTAATGAAGGTGTGTTGCAGCTTTCCCTGAATGCCGACCCGCAGTTCGACGAGCCGCCGAAAGAGAGTCACGGTGAGCAGATCATTATCGATCATCTCGGCCTGCGCCTGAACAATGCCCCGGCAGACAGCTGGCGCAAAGGGGTCGTGAGCTGGACGTGGCGTATTAAGGTGCTGATGCATCTTGAAACCGAACTGATGGGCACCGTGCGCGAGCGCGCCGAAGATGAAGCGATCAACGTCTTTGCCCGTAACCTGCACGATCTGCTGATGGCCGCTCCGGCGGGCCTGCGCGCCACAATGGGTCTCGATCCGGGCCTGCGTACCGGCGTGAAAGTGGCCGTGGTGGATGGCACCGGCAAGCTGGTTGCGACCGACACCATTTATCCGCATACCGGTCAGGCGGCAAAAGCCGCGGTGGCGGTGGCGGCACTGTGCGAGAAGCACAACGTCGAGCTGGTGGCGATCGGCAACGGCACCGCTTCACGTGAAACCGAGCGTTTCTTCCTCGACCTGCAAAAGCAGTTCCCGAAAGTGACGGCGCAAAAAGTGATTGTCAGCGAAGCGGGCGCGTCGGTGTACTCGGCGTCCGAGCTGGCCGCGCAGGAGTTCCCGGATCTGGACGTTTCCCTGCGCGGGGCGGTCTCTATCGCCCGCCGTCTGCAGGATCCGCTGGCCGAGCTGGTGAAGATCGATCCGAAATCCATTGGCGTGGGCCAGTATCAGCATGACGTCAGCCAGACGCAGCTGGCGCGCAAGCTGGATGCGGTGGTGGAAGACTGCGTAAACGCCGTCGGCGTTGACCTGAACACCGCTTCCGTCGCCCTGCTGACTCGCGTGGCGGGCTTAACCCGAATGATGGCGCAGAATATCGTCGCCTGGCGCGATGAGAACGGTCAGTTCCAGAATCGCCAGCAGCTGCTGAAGGTGAGCCGTCTCGGGCCGAAAGCGTTCGAACAGTGCGCGGGCTTCCTGCGTATCAACCACGGCGACAACCCGCTGGATGCCTCTACCGTTCACCCGGAGGCTTATCCAGTTGTCGAGCGTATTCTGGCTGCGACCCAGCAGGCATTGAAGACGCTGATGGGCAACAGCAGCGAACTGCGTAACCTGAAAGCGGTTGATTTCACCGACGAACAGTTTGGTGTGCCCACGGTAACCGACATCATCAAAGAGCTGGAGAAACCAGGCCGCGACCCGCGTCCAGAGTTTAAAACCGCGACCTTTGCCGATGGCGTTGAAACCATGAACGACCTGCTGCCGGGCATGGTGCTGGAAGGCGCAGTCACCAACGTCACTAACTTTGGTGCCTTTGTCGATATCGGCGTGCATCAGGATGGTCTGGTCCATATCTCCTCCCTGGCCGACAAGTTCGTGGAAGACCCACATACCGTGGTGAAAGCCGGTGATATCGTGAAGGTGAAAGTGCTGGAAGTGGATCTGCAGCGCAAGCGTATCGCCCTGACCATGCGTCTGGACGAGCAGCCTGGCGAGACCAACGCCCGTCGTGGCGGCGGTAACAGCGATGCGCGTCAGCAGCAGCGTCCTGCGGCGAAACCGCGCGGGCGTGAAGCACAGCCATCCGGCAACAGTGCGATGATGGATGCGCTGGCGGCGGCGATGGGTAAAAAACGCTAAATACCCTTTCCCTCTCCCTGACCCTCTCCTTTTGAAAGAGGGCCGGGGTGAGGGGAAATTCCTCTCGATCGTTAATAACTACTATTAGCAGCAAATATAAAACCATTCATCATCAGTTTATTAACAAATACCCGTTTCACTTCTTCCGTAAATATTGAGCAAGGTCAATCAGCCCGCAAATTAATAGCCCTGGCTACATTCCGTCACATATTTCATATTGAAGACAGAAACCATTCTCATTACCATTGTGCCTGTTGATTATTTAACCGTTCGTTAAGCAGGCACTATGCAATTCACTCCAGCCAGCGCGTGGAAAATTACCGGCTTCACCCGCGAAATAAGCCCGGCCTATCGCCAAAAACTGCTCTCTTTAGGAATGCTCCCCGGCTCCTCTTTCCAGGTGGTGCGCGTTGCGCCTCTGGGCGATCCGGTGCATATCGAAACCCGACGTGTGAATCTGGTTCTGCGTAAGAAAGATCTCGCCTTAATAGAAATAGAAGCCCTGTCTCAATAACACGCCAGCTCCCGCAGCGAGTCGAATAGAATGAAAAAATTAACCATTGGCTTAATTGGTAATCCGAATTCCGGCAAGACCACGTTATTTAATCAGCTTACCGGCGCGCGTCAGCGAGTGGGTAACTGGGCGGGTGTCACGGTCGAACGTAAAGAAGGCCAGTTTGCGACAACTGATAATCAGGTCACCCTCGTCGATCTGCCCGGCACCTACTCATTAACCACCATTTCCTCTCAGACTTCGCTGGATGAGCAGATCGCCTGCCACTACATTCTGAGCGGTGACGCCGACCTGCTGATCAACGTAGTGGATGCCTCCAACCTTGAGCGAAACCTCTATCTGACGTTACAGCTGCTGGAGCTGGGTATCCCCTGCGTGGTGGCGCTGAACATGCTCGATATTGCGGAAAAGCAACAGATCCGTATCGACATTGATGCCCTCTCCGCCCGCCTGGGCTGCCCGGTGGTGCCGCTGGTCTCCACCCGCGCGCGCGGCATTGATGCGCTCAAGCTGGCGATTGACCGCCACAGCCGCAATACCGACGTGGAGCTGGTGCACTACGCCCAGCCGCTGTTACGAGAAGCCGGGATCCTTGCTCAGGAGATGGCGCACAGCATGCCGTTCAAACAGCGTCACTGGCTCGGCCTGCAGATGCTGGAAGGCGATATCTACAGCCGCGCCTATGCCGGTGATGCCGCGCAATATCTGGATGCCTCCCTTGCGCGGTTGAACGATGAACTCGACGACCCGGCCCTGCACATTGCCGATGCCCGCTATCAGAGCATCGCCGCCATTTGCGACGTAGCCAGCAACGCCCTCACCGCCGAGCCAAGCCGCTTTACCCGGGCGATGGACTCCGTGATCCTCAACCGTTTTCTCGGCCTGCCGGTGTTCCTGCTGGTGATGTACGTGATGTTCCTGCTCGCTATCAACATCGGCGGCGCACTGCAGCCGCTGTTTGATGTCGGATCCGTGGCAATCTTTATTCACGGCATTCAGTGGCTGGGCTACACCCTGCACTTGCCGGATTGGTTGACCATTTTCCTGGCCCAGGGGCTGGGCGGCGGGATCAACACCGTGCTGCCGCTGGTGCCACAAATCGGCATGATGTATCTGTTCCTCTCGTTCCTTGAGGACTCCGGCTACATGGCCCGCGCGGCCTTCGTCATGGATCGTCTGATGCAGGCCCTCGGTCTGCCGGGTAAATCGTTCGTGCCGCTGATTGTCGGCTTCGGCTGTAACGTGCCGTCAGTCATGGGTGCCCGCACCCTTGATGCGCCACGCGAACGTCTGATGACCATCATGATGGCGCCGTTTATGTCCTGCGGCGCCCGGCTGGCGATCTTCGCAGTGTTTGCCGCGGCCTTCTTCGGCCAGGAGGGAGCGCTGGCGGTCTTCTCGCTGTATGTGCTGGGCATCGTGATGGCGATCCTCACCGGCCTGATGCTCAAACACACCATCATGCGCGGTGAAGCCACGCCGTTCGTCATGGAGCTGCCGGTCTACCACGTTCCACACCTGAAGAGCCTGCTGATCCAGACCTGGCAGCGGCTGAAAGGCTTTGTCCTGCGGGCAGGTAAAGTGATTGTGGTGGTCAGTATCTTCCTCAGCGCGCTGAACAGCTTTACGCTCAGCGGCCAGGCGGCAGATAACATTAATGACTCAGCGCTGGCCTCCGTCAGCCGGGTGATCACGCCCCTGTTCAAGCCGATTGGCGTCCAGGAAGACAACTGGCAGGCCACCGTCGGGCTGTTTACCGGCGCGATGGCGAAGGAGGTGGTGGTCGGTACGCTGAACACCCTCTACACCGCAGAAAATATTCAGGAAGAGGAGTTTAACCCGGCAGATTTCCATCTCGGGGACGAACTGTTCAGCGCAGTGGATGATACCTGGCAGAGCCTGAAAGACACGTTCAGCCTGAGCGTCCTGGCGAACCCGATTGAAGCCAGCAAAGGCGACGGGGAGATGGGGACCGGTGCCATGGGCGTGATGAGCGAGAAGTTTGGCAGCGCCTCGGCGGCCTACAGCTACCTGATCTTCGTCCTGCTCTACATTCCGTGCATCTCGGTGATGGGGGCCATTGCCCGCGAGTCGAGCCGCGGCTGGATGGGATTCTCGGTTCTGTGGGGGCTGAATATCGCTTACTCGCTGGCAACGGTGTACTACCAGACGGTCAATTTTAGCCAGCATGCGCACTACAGCCTGATCTGTATCCTGGCGGTAGTGCTGTTTAACGTGGTGGTGGTGGGCCTGTTGCGCCGGGCGCGCAGCCGCGTGGACGTCAACCTGCTGGCGAAAGGCAGAACCGCAGCGGCCTGCTGCGACAGCCCGGCCCGCGACTGTCATTAGGAGGCGGCATGGCATCGTTAATTGAGGTACGTGATTTACTGGCGTTGCAGGGAAGAATGGACGCTACCCAGCTTAGCCAAATCCTGCGCACGCCGCAGGCAATGATCGAGGCCATGCTTGAACGTCTGGAAGCGATGGGGAAAGCAAAGCGTATCCAGGAGGATGCCGACGGCTGCTTATCCGGCAGCTGTAAAAGCTGCCCCGAAGGAAAAGCCTGCCTCAGGGAGTGGTGGGCGCTGCGTTAATCGTCAGTAAAGCCGGGCAACTCTGCCCGGCTTTATCTCATTATTTGAAGACTTCTGCGGTCGCGCGGATATCTTTCTGATCTTTGTTAGCGCTGGTGACGACATAGTACTTACCGCCCATCTCATCTGCTTTCTTGGAAAGCTCTTTTCTCGCATCCATCGGCGCGGTGGTATCAGAGGTAGAGATATCGCCAACTTTCGTCAAATTCATCTCTTTCACTTTATCTTTCTGGATTTCTTCTGCCGCCATCACGCCAAAAGAGAGTGATCCAATAACCAGAGAAGCAACAATACCTGTAACAAGTTTCATAGTCATGACTCCCAAAGAGGTTTGTAGTTTTGATTATCGAAGGCGGGATAACCGCAACGATAAATTAAGTATTGTTGCGGTATGTCACTTTTTCCAGCAGGAATAAAAATAATCAGACTAAACGCTGACTTAAGGTCGTTAACGCCGCGCAAAACTCAGTGGGGTGAGAGATAAAGGGCGCATGCGCTGCTTTGGCGACGATCAAGGCTTCGCTCTGCGGCCATTGCTCATCCAGCAACGGCACGATCTTACGCGGTACCAGCCCGTCAAGATAACCATAGATACGCAGATGCGGCAGCGTCAGGGACGCCAGCGGCTCCCGAAGATCGGCCGTTTTGAGGATCTCCAGCCCACCATTCAGCACCTCAACCTCCGGCATCGGCAATGACAGCACCGTGCTCTTCAGCGTCCGGGCGTCCTGGCGTGCGGTTTCCGTTCCCATGGTCTGCAGGGCGAGGAAACGCTCCACCGTGCGCTGGAAATCGTTGCTTAACTGCTGCTGGAAACCGGCCAGCACCTCGGATTTGATCCCCGGCCACTCCGCCTGGGCGCTGAAACAGGGGGAGGACGCAACGGTGACCAGCGCCTGCACGCGCTCAGGGTGCGTCAGGGCGATCTGGCTTGCCACCAGCCCGCCCAGGCTCCAGCCCAGCCAGATCGCCTTATCCGGTGCCTGAGCCAGCACCTGCTCCGCCATATCGGCCAGCGGCATCGCGCCAAAATCACGGCTGCGGCCAAAGCCCGGCAGATCCACCAGGTGCAGCGTAAATTGCGAGGCCAGTTCCTCGCTGATGCAACGCCATACTTCCGCGTTCAGCCCCCATCCGTGCAGCAGCACAAGATGGCAATTTCCTGTCCCAACGGTCTGCCACCAAAGGTTATTCATCGATTACTGTTCTCTTTTTTCACAAGGAGGTTATCTATGCTAACAGTGCCCGGCTTGTGCTGGCTATGCCGGATGCCGCTTGCGCTCAGCCACTGGGGGATCTGTTCCGTATGCGAAAAGGGGATTGCGCGGCGTGCAGTGGGTTGCCCACAGTGTGGCTTACCGGCCATCCACCCTCGCCTGCCCTGCGGGCGCTGCCTGCGTAAACCACCGCCCTGGCAGGCGCTGGTGGCGGTATGCGGCTATACGCCGCCCGTGAGTCAGCTGGTACATCAACTCAAGTTTTCGGGTCGCAGCCAGCTGGCAAAACCGCTGGCGAGGCTGCTACTGCTGGCGCTGCTGCATGCCCGGCGCAGCCGTGGGTTACCGGCCGTGGATATGCTGGTCTGCGTGCCACTGTGGTCCCGGCGGCAATGGCGGCGCGGGTTTAACCAGAGCGATCTGCTCTGTCGTCCCCTGGCCCACTGGCTGAACTGCCGCTATGCGCCCGAGGCCCTTCGCCGGATCCGCGCCACCCCGGCCCAGCATCAGCTCAGCGCCAGAATGCGTAAACGTAACCTGGACCACGCTTTTGCGCTTGAATTACCGGTCACAGGACGCCATATCGCTGTGGTGGATGATGTCGTGACAACAGGCGCTACCGTCGCAGAACTCTCCCGCCTGCTTTTGCGAAGCGGCGCGGCGTCGGTTCAGGTATGGTGTCTGTGTCGAACCTTGTAGCGCCCTCAGGTTGGGCGTATTATAACCAGGTATTTTAGTCAACTATTAGGCCAATGCTATGATCCGTATTTCCGATGCTGCACAAGCGCACTTTGCCAAACTGCTGGCAAATCAGGAAGAAGGGACCCAGATCCGTGTATTCGTGATCAACCCGGGCACCCCGAATGCAGAATGCGGCGTCTCTTATTGCCCACCGGATGCTGTGGAAGCAACTGACACCGCCCTGAAATTTGAGCAACTCACCGCCTATGTCGATGAGCTGAGCGCCCCGTATCTGGAAGATGCGGAAATTGATTTTGTTACCGACCAGCTGGGTTCACAGTTAACCCTGAAAGCGCCAAACGCCAAAATGCGCAAAGTCACCGACGATGCCCCGCTGATGGAGCGCGTTGAGTACCTGCTGCAGTCCCAGATCAACCCGCAGCTGGCGGGCCACGGTGGTCGCGTCTCCCTGATGGAGATCACCGAAGACGGTCTGGCCATTCTGCAATTCGGCGGCGGCTGTAACGGCTGTTCCATGGTAGACGTTACCCTGAAAGAAGGGATCGAGAAGCAGCTGCTGAACGAGTTCCCGGAGCTGAAAGGCGTACGCGATCTCACCGAACACCAGCGCGGCGAACACTCCTACTACTGATTGCCCGTCTGTTTGCCCGGTGGCGCTACGCTTACCGGGCCTCTCCCCCGCTTTCCCCTCTCATAACATGACCTGCGTCTCATAATTCACATTTTGACCGCTGGGGTGATTCTCAACCCGCACATGTTACCCGTATCATTCTCGTGGGCACTTAAGCACCTTTACGTCGACCGACTACGCTTAATGATTTAGAAGGCGGCCTGTCTTAGTGCCATCAGTACGCTGTTCCCAGTTGGGGCAACATGAATATGTCGTTGAAACAATGACGTTACCCATAACAATTTTAAAGGCCAGAAAATCATGCCATTAGTCATCGTCGCTATCGGTGTCGTTCTGTTACTCCTCCTGATGATCCGTTTCAAAATGAACGGTTTTATCGCCCTTGTGCTGGTGGCCCTTGCCGTCGGCCTGATGCAAGGTATGCCGCTGGTGAAAGTAATCAGCTCCATTAAAGCGGGTGTGGGCGGTACGCTCGGTAGCCTCGCGCTGATCATGGGCTTCGGGGCCATGCTGGGCAAAATGCTGGCCGACTGCGGTGGCGCACAGCGCATCGCAACCACGCTGATTGCCAAATTTGGTAAGCAGCACATCCAGTGGGCGGTCGTTTTAACCGGCTTTACCGTAGGTTTTGCGCTGTTCTACGAAGTGGGCTTTGTGCTGATGCTGCCGCTGGTCTTCACCATCGCTGCCTCTGCCAGCATCCCGCTGCTGTATGTGGGCGTGCCAATGGCCGCTGCGCTGTCCGTGACGCACGGCTTCCTGCCGCCGCACCCTGGCCCGACCGCTATCGCCACCATCTTCCATGCTGATATGGGTAAAACCCTGCTGTTTGGTACTATCCTGGCGATCCCAACCGTTATTCTGGCCGGTCCGGTCTTTGCACGTTGCCTGAAAGGTATCGACAAGCCAATCCCGGAAGGTCTGTACAGCGCAAAAACCTTCACCGAAGCAGAAATGCCAAGCTTTGCCGTCAGCGTCTGGACCTCTCTGGTGCCGGTGGTGCTGATGGCTCTGCGTGCCGTCTGTGAAATGGTTCTGCCGAAAGGCCATCCGGTGCTCGGCGTAGCTGAGTTCCTCGGCGATCCGGTCATGGCGACCCTGATTGCGGTCCTGATTGCGCTGTTCACCTTCGGTCTGAACCGTGGCCGTTCCATGGATCAGATTAACGATACCCTGACCTCCTCGATCAAAATCATTGCCATGATGCTGCTGATCATCGGTGGTGGCGGTGCGTTCAAACAGGTTCTGGTTGATAGCGGCGTGGACAAGTACATCGCCTCCATGATGCATGACACCAACATCTCCCCAATCCTGATGGCGTGGTCTATCGCGGCGGTGCTGCGTATCGCCCTGGGTTCCGCAACCGTTGCGGCTATCACCGCAGGCGGCATCGTTGCTCCACTGATTGCCACCACGGGCGTCAGCCCTGAACTGATGGTTATTGCAGTGGGTTCCGGTAGTGTGATCTTCTCTCACGTAAACGACCCGGGCTTCTGGCTGTTCAAGGAGTACTTCAACCTGACCATCGGTGAGACCATCAAATCCTGGTCGATGCTGGAAACCATCATCTCCGTCTGCGGGCTGATTGGGTGTCTGCTGTTGGGTATGGTTGTTTGATATAGCAATTACCGGGTGGCAGCTACGCTTACCCGGCAATAAAAAACCCGCCATCCGGCGGGTTTTTTTATTACTTCCTGGCAGCCGCTTTTCGCCGCTTATCCAGGTCTTTAATCAGCTTATTCACCCCGTCATCGGCAAACATCGCCTCAAGAGACGTAGACAGCTTGCGACGCCAGTTCTTGTACTGATAGCTAGTGCCCGGGATGTTAACCGGCTCCGGCATATCCAGCCAGTCTTCCGGCTGCAACCCCAACAGCGCGCTGTTGCTGTCGGCAATGTAACGCTGCAGACCGCGGTTCAGCGTTGGGGTCATCGACATCAACGACGCCTTGTGCCCGGTGCGTTTCGGCAGGCAACCGTGCTCGTGCAACGCATCCAGCAGCCCCTGCTTCGACAGCTCACGATCCTGATACAGCCCGCGCAGCATTACCTCGTCAGGGTATAGCCCCAGCGTCTTGCCAAGGGTAAGGTCCCCGCTGTCCCACCAGCCACGAAGCGTAGGAAGGTCATGCGTCGTCGCGACTGCCATTGATTGTTCTGGATACGCCTCCGGCGCGCGGAAGTTCTTCTCAAGGTCGTTTTCAAAATAGAGCACTTTGTAGGAGTAAACGCCGCTGTCACGCAGCTTGCTGACGATTTCAACCGGAACGGTGCCGAGATCTTCCCCGATCACCATGCAGTTATGACGCTTACTTTCCAGCGCAAGGATGGAGAGTAAATCGTCTACCGGATAATGGACGTAGGCCCCGTGGTCGGCGGTCTCACCGTAGGGGATCCACCACAGGCGCAGGACCGACATCACGTGGTCGATACGCAGCGCGCCGCAGTTCTGCATGTTGGCGCGCAGCAGCTCGATAAACGGCTCATAGGCGCGGGCAGCGATCACGTGCGGGTCCATCGGCGGCAGACCCCAGTTCTGACCCAGCGGGCCAAGAATATCCGGTGGCGCGCCGACGGAGGCTTTCAGGCAGTAAAGCTCGCGATCGCACCAGGTCTCTGCCCCGCCCTCGGCGACACCCACCGCCAGGTCACGGTACAGGCCAATCGGCATGTCGTAGCCCTGACTCTCCTGCCAGCAGGCGGCAAACTGACTGTAGGCCAGCCACTGCAGCCAGAGGTAGAAATCGACCTCGTCGGTGTGCTCTTCGCAAAACGCTTTTACCGCCGGGGAATCAACGGACTGGTACTGCTCGGGCCATACCGGCCAGCCCCAGCGCATTTCGTCCTCTTTCACCTGATATGCGTGCAGCGCATCAAAGGCCGCCTGCCAGTAAAGGCTCTCCCCTTCCCGGGCAACAAACTCCCGGAAGGCCGCCATCTGTTCGTCGTCACGCTTTGCAAAATCTTTCCACGCCATGCGCAGCGCAGCCATTTTCAGCGCGGTGACGGAAGCATAATCGACCCACTCGGCATCCCGGGCGCGTTGCAGCGTCTGCCGGGTAGTGTCCATCTTCCACCAGGCTTGCGCCTCGGCGCTGTTACGGAAATCCTCAACGGCGTTTACGTCGATATAAATCACGTTCAGCCAGCGACGGGATGACGGGCTGTACGGGCTGGCGCTCTCCGGGTTCGCCGGATAGAGGGCATGGATCGGGTTGAGGCCGATAAAGGCCCCACCGCGCTTGCCGACGTCGGTGAGCATCTTTTTCAGATCGCCGAAGTCGCCAATGCCCCAGTTCGCCTCAGAGCGCAGCGTATAGAGCTGCACGCAGGCACCCCACAGTTTCTTGCCCTCTTTCAGCGCCTGCGGCTCGTAGCAGCGTTTTGGCGCCACAATCACCCGGCAGTGCCAGCGGTGATCGTCCTGTGTCAGCGTCAGGGTGTGATAACCCTCCGGCAGTTTTGCCGGCAGGTTGAGATTTTTGCCGCCCGTCGCGTGGCCTTTATGCTGATGCCCCTCTTCGGTCGTCAGCAGCCAGCTAAAGTCGCCACTGCCTTCAATCATCAGCGGCATTTTTTTGCCCGCGTTATAGACCATCACGTTCGGGACGGCGGTAACCGCCGCTTTCGCGACGGGTTTGGCTTTATGCATAGCATCCAGCAAACGCCTCTTGGTCTCAGCACCAATAGACTGCGGTTTACCATGAGCATTGATATAGCTGGGGCTGATCCCCGCCGCCAGGGCGGCATTATCGAGACGTTTACTTTCCATCGCGCTTCCTTAGCGTTTTGCCTGCCAGATACGGGCCTGGTAGTCGCGGATTGAACGGTCAGAGCTGAACATGCCGCAGCGCGCGGTGTTCAGAATGCACGCCCGGGTCCAGGCTTCCTGATCGCGATACAGCACATCGACCTGTTTCTGCGCTTCGACGTAGCCCGCAAAGTCGGCCATCAGCAGGTACGGATCGCCGCCCTGTTTGCCGATGCTGTGCAGCATCTGGTCGAACGCGTGCTTGTCCCCGTCGCTGTATTTGCCGCTCTCCAGCTCCTTCAGCACCGCATCCAGCAGCTTGTCTTTTTTACGCCATTTCACCGGGTCGTAACCTTTGGCTTTGATGGCTTTAACTTCTTCCACAGTATGGCCGAAGATAAAGATGTTCTCGTCGCCCACCTGCTCGGCAATCTCTACGTTGGCACCGTCCAGCGTCCCTACGGTCAGTGCACCGTTCAGGGCCAGCTTCATGTTGCCGGTACCGGATGCCTCTTTGCCCGCGGTAGAAATCTGCTCGGAAACATCCGCCGCCGGGATCATCAGCTCCGCCGCAGAGACGCAGTAATCCGGCAGGAAGATCACTTTCAGCTTGTCGCCCACTTTCGGATCGTTATTCACCGCGTCGGCCACTTTATTGATAGCGAAGATAATGTTTTTTGCCAGGTAATAACCCGGTGCAGCTTTGGCACCGAACAGGAACACGCGCGGCACACGGTCGGCCTGCGGGTTCTCGCGGATCTCTTTGTACAGCGCCAGAATATGCAGCAGGTTCAGGTGCTGACGTTTGTACTCGTGCAGGCGTTTAATCTGGATATCAAAAATCGCGTTCGGGTTGATCTCAATCCCGGTACGGGTTTTAACGAAGGCCGCCAGGCGCACTTTGTTGTCCTGCTTGATGGTGCGGTACGTCTCGCGGAAGGCCGCATCGTCAGCCTGTTTTTCCAGGTTGATTAGCTGGTCGAGGTCGTTCGCCCACTCTTTATCCAGCGTCTTATCCAGCAGCTCAGCAAGCTGAGGGTTGCACTGTTTGATCCAGCGACGCGGCGTAATGCCGTTGGTGACGTTGTGGAACTTGTTCGGCCACAGCTGGTGATATTCCGGGAACAGATCTTTCACGACCAGGTCGGAGTGCAGCGCGGCCACGCCGTTCACCGCAAAACCGCTGACCACGCACAGGTTAGCCATGCGAACCTGCTTGTCGAACACCACAGCCAGTTTCGCCCACACCGCTTTATCGCCCGGCCAGGTTTTATCCACCAGCTTTTTGAAGCGGTTGTTGATCTCGTTGATCAGCTGCATATGGCGCGGCAGCAGGGTTTTAATCAGCTTCTCATCCCAGCACTCCAGCGCCTCTGGCATCAGGGTGTGGTTAGTGTAAGCGAAGGTCTTGCTGGTGATGGCCCAGGCGTCGTCCCAGCTCAGCTGATGCTCGTCGATCAGCACGCGCAGCAGTTCAGGGATGGCGATGGTCGGGTGGGTGTCATTCAGCTGGATCACTTCATAATCTGGCAGCTCCGCCAGTTTGCGGCCCGCCAGGTGGTGGCGACGCAGGATGTCGGCTACGGAACAGGCGCACTGAAAATACTGCTGCATCAGGCGCAGCTTTTTGCCCGCCAGATGGTTGTCGTTCGGGTAAAGCACTTTGGTCAGCTTGTCGGCGTCGATGCCCTGCTGCTCAGCGCGCAGGAAATCGCCGTCGTTGAATTTGGTCAGGTTAAACGGGTGAGCGTGCGTCGCCTGCCACAGGCGCAGCGGCTGCGCGACGCCGTTACGGTAGCCCAGCACCGGCAGATCCCAGGCCTGGCCGGTAATGGTAAAGCCCGGCTCCCACTGGCCCGCTTTCGTTACTTTACCGCCAATGCCAACCTGCACGTCCAGCGCTTCGTTGTGGCGGAACCACGGGTAGCTGCCCCGATGCCAGTCGTCCGGGGCTTCCATCTGCTGGCCGCCTGCGAAGGACTGGCGGAACAGGCCGTACTGGTAGTTCAGGCCATAGCCGGTGGCCGGCTGGCCCACTGTCGCCATTGAGTCGAGGAAGCAGGCCGCCAGACGACCCAGACCACCGTTGCCCAGCGCCGGATCGATCTCTTCTTCCAGCAGGTCGGTCAGGTTGATGTTATGCGTGTTCAGGACATCGCTGACTTCCTGATACCAGCCGAGGTTCAGCAGGTTGTTGCCGGTCAGACGGCCAATCAGGAACTCCATGGAGATATAGTTAACGTGGCGCTGGCCTGCCACGGGTTTTACCGCGGGTTGCGCGCTCAGCAGCTCTGCGAGCGCTCCACTGACGGCCTGCCACCACTGGCGGGAGGTCATGTCTTCGGCGGCGTGTAAACCAAAACGCTGCCACTGACGCGTCAGGGCAGCCTGGAATTGAGCTTTGTTGAAAGTCGGCTGTGACATAGGGAATCTGCATCCTGTAGAGAGAAAATAAGGCGTTGGTGCTAGTGTGCCTGGCTCCTTACACCTCTTCCTCCTCCTGCCGGGGATTAGGCAGGGAGGAGTAGCAGGGATGAGCGAAAAAGTGTGATCGCCGCCACTTTATGCCGCAGGAGTATGGGTATTAAGGGTGAGATTTCCGGTGAGGGAGTCAAAAAAATGAAATGCGGTTTCGCCTGGAATATAGGCACCAGGCAATAATTACTTACCTGAAGTAATAATGTTCAGAATTTACTGCACGCCAGCGCGTTATTTTACAACGGTCACTCTTTCGGGACTTTATTAACTTTTCGCTTAATTGACGATTCTATATTCCTTTTTATGCTTAACCTTCTGAAACGCGCCACCCCAGTATCCATGCGCTTTTGAGGCCATCGGAAAAGTTCCTTCCTCCCTGTATATATTTTTGTGACACAGTGCAAATTAAGGGACACAAAACCCGGACATAACTTGCAATAAAAAGGTTTCTGACCGAACTTATAAGGATTAATTACGAAGCGCAAAAAAAAATAAAAATCTCGATTTCCACACAGTGAAGTGAAACCTATGTTGATTCCGTCCAAATTAAGTCGCCCGGTTCGTCTTGACCATACTGTGGTCCGCGAACGCTTGCTGGCGAAACTTTCCGGCGCGAACAATTTTCGACTGGCGCTGGTAACGAGTCCTGCAGGCTACGGCAAAACCACGCTCATTTCGCAATGGGCTTCCGGCAAGACCGATCTCGGCTGGTACTCCCTCGATGAGGGCGACAACCAGCAGGAGCGTTTTGCCAGTTATTTGATCGCCGCCATTCAGCAGGCGACCAACGGCCACTGTGTCACCAGCGAAGTGATGGTGCAAAAGCGCCAGTACGCCAGCCTCTCTTCCCTTTTTTCACAACTGTTTATCGAGCTGGCCGAATGGCATCGTCCGCTCTACCTGGTCATTGATGACTACCATCTGATCACCAATCCGGTTATCCATGAGTCGATGCGCTTTTTCCTGCGCCACCAGCCGGAAAACCTGACCCTGGTGATCCTGTCGCGCAACCTGCCGCAGCTGGGCATTGCCAACCTGCGCGTGCGCGATCAGCTGCTGGAAGTGGGCAGCCAACAACTCTCCTTTACTCATCAGGAAGCGAAGCAGTTCTTTGACTGCCGCCTGAAATCCCCTATCGAGGTGGCTGAGAGCAGCCGCCTGTGCGACGACGTGGCAGGCTGGGCGACCGCCCTGCAACTGATTGCCCTGTCGGCGCGGCATAACAACAGCTCGACGCAGCAATCCGCCCGTCGTCTGTCGGGGATTAATGCCAGCCATCTTTCCGATTATCTGGTGGATGAGGTACTCGACAGCGTAGACCAGTCCACCCGTCAGTTCCTGCTGAAAAGCTCCCTGCTGCGCTCGATGAACGATGCGCTGATCGTGCGCGTCACTGGCGAAGACAACGGCCAGATGCGCCTGGAAGAGATCGAACGCCAGGGGTTGTTCCTGCAACGTATGGACGACTCCGGGGAGTGGTTCAGCTACCACCCGCTGTTTGGCAGCTTCCTGCGCCAGCGCTGTCAGTGGGAGCTGGCAACCGAATTACCGGACATCCACCGCGCCGCCGCCGAGAGCTGGATGGCGCAGGGCTTCCCGAGCGAGGCCATCCACCACGCGCTGGCGGCGGGCGATGCCCATATGCTGCGCGATATTCTGCTCAATCACGCCTGGAGCCTGTTTAACCACAGCGAGCTGGCCCTGCTGGAGGAGTCGCTGCGCGCCCTGCCGTGGGATAGCCTGCTGGAAAACCCGCGTCTGGTGCTGCTGCAGGCCTGGCTGATGCAGAGCCAGCATCGCTACAGCGAAGTGAACACCCTGCTAGCCCGCGCCGAGCAGGAGATGAAAGGCGAGATGGACGCCGCCCTGCACGGTGAATTCAACGCCCTGCGCGCGCAGGTGGCCATTAACGACGGCAACCCGGAAGAGGCCCAGCGCCTGGCCCTTGGCGCGCTGGAAGAGCTGCCCCTGGCGAACTTCTACAGCCGTATCGTCGCCACGTCGGTGCATGGTGAAGTCCTGCACTGTAAGGGCGATCTGACCCGCTCGCTGTCGCTAATGCAGCAGACCGAGCAGATGGCGCGCCGCCATGACGTCTGGCACTACGCCCTGTGGAGCCTGATCCAGCAGAGCGAAATTTTGTTTGCCCAGGGCTTCCTGCAGGCCGCATGGGAGACTCAGGAGAAAGCCTTTACCCTGATCCGCGATCAGCACCTGGAACAGCTGCCGATGCACGAGTTCCTGCTGCGTATCCGCGCCCAGCTGCTGTGGGCATGGGCACGTCTGGACGAAGCCGAAACCACCGCCCGCCATGGTGTCGATGTGCTCTCTGCCTATCAGCCGCAGCAGCAGTTGCAGTGTCTGGGCCTGCTGGTGCAGTGCTCGCTGGCCCGCGGCGATCTGGATAACGCCCGCAACCACCTCAACCGTCTGGAGAACCTGCTCGGCAACGGCCAGTATCACAGCGACTGGGTATCCAACGCCGATAAAGTGCGGGTGATTTACTGGCAGATGACGGGCGACAAGAAATCGGCCGCCAACTGGCTGCGCCAGACGCCGAAGCCAGAGTTTGCTAATAACCACTTCCTGCAGAGCCAGTGGCGCAACATTGCCCGCGCGCAGATCCTGTTGGGCGAGTTCGAACCGGCCGAGATGGTGCTGGAAGAGTTGAATGAAAATGCCCGCAGCCTGCGTCTGATGAGCGATCTGAACCGCAACCTGCTGCTGCAAAACCAGCTTTACTGGCAGTCTGGCCGCAAAAATGACGCCCAGCGTGTGTTGCTGGAAGCGCTGCAACTGGCGAACCGCACCGGGTTTATCAGCCACTTTGTGATTGAAGGCGAGACCATGGCGCAGCAGTTGCGCCAGTTGATTCAGCTCAATACCCTGCCGGAGCTGGACCAGCATCGCGCCCAGCGCATCCTTCGTGAGATTAACCAGCATCATCGCCACAAGTTTGCCCATTTTGATGAGACTTTTGTGGAGCGTCTGCTGACCCACCCGGAAGTGCCGGAACTGATCCGCACCAGCCCGCTCACCCAGCGTGAGTGGCAGGTGCTGGGGCTGATCTACTCAGGCTACAGCAACGAGCAGATTGCCGGTGAGCTGGCCGTGGCGGCCACGACCATCAAAACGCATATCCGAAATCTGTATCAGAAGCTGGGCGTCGCCCACCGCCAGGATGCGGTGCTGCATGCGCAGCAGCTGTTGAAGATGATGGGGTATGGGGTTTAAGGCTTTGTGCGGGTGATGCCCTCGCCCTGTCTTACAGAGGGCGCGCAAACACAAAAAACGGCAACCCGGGTTGTAATGTCAGTCAGTTAAGCAACTCAGTACTTCTGAATGACTTAAGTGGAAGGGTTCCGTTCACTACAGCACCTCTGCTTTATGCCCCCTCCGCTGCGGTGAACGTGCCAGGGGGGCTCGCCGCCTCCCCCCTGGCTACCCCGGCTCCCGGCAAAGAAAATCGCCGCTTCGCGGTGCACTCAGCTTATTCCTTCAGGCTTTCGGGTCGGGCACCAGCCTGCATCCATGCAGGCTATGCCCTCTCGGCGCGTCCCTGCGCCTCGCCCCGGCCTTACGGAAACGCTTCGTCGATTTTCAGCCGGATTCACGCTCCCTCACGCTTCTCAGTCGCCTGAATGTGGCACGGGTGTTGAGTCCCCGCTGAAACCGGCGAACCGGAGACCGGATGACAAGGGCTGGACGCCAGGGATGGCGGCCAGAGGCGAATCGAGACAGGATGTCGAGTTGAGCCGACCGCAGGCAGCCGGTCGGGAGGTGAGCGCAGTGCGAAGCACCGGTTTCATTGCGGGGCCGCGGGGATTGACAAGGGGGGCCCGGCGGCCCCCCTTGTCACGTTCACGGGTTGTGTAATGCCATGTTCTGCTGAACATGAGGTGAACGGAACAATCCACCAGGCTTAACTCACTAGCATTACAACCCTGATTGCCGCTCTGCTTTTACCGCGCCATAAGGCAATGCCATCAGCACAGCTCTAACTGCAACTTATGATCACGAATCACCTTTAACACCCCTTCAGGCGGCATCACATCGGTATAGATGGCGTTCACCATGCTGATGCTGCCCATATTCACCATCGCATTACGCCCAAACTTGGAGTGATCCACTACCAGCATGACGTGGCGCGAGTTCTCGATAATCGCCCGCTTGGTGCGGACTTCGTGATAATCAAACTCCAGCAGTGAGCCGTCGGTATCAATACCGCTGATGCCGAGGATGCCGAAGTCGAGGCGGAACTGGGAGATAAAGTCGAGCGTCGCTTCGCCAATAATGCCGCCGTCGCGGCTGCGCAGCTCGCCGCCTGCCAGGATAATGCGGAAATCCTCTTTCTGCATCAGGGTGGTGGCAACGTTCAGGTTGTTGGTGACGACGCGCAGGTTCTCATGGTTCAGCAGGGCATGGGCCACCGCTTCCGGCGTGGTGCCGATGTCGATAAACAGCGTCGCGCCGTTAGGGATCTGGCTCGCCACCTTGCGGGCGATACGCTCTTTTTCAGAGGTCTGCGTCGCCTTGCGGTCGTGCCAGGGCGTATTGACCGAGCTGGACGGCAGCGCCGCGCCGCCGTGGTGGCGCAGAATGCGGTTCTGATCGGCCAGATCGTTGAGGTCACGACGGATGGTCTGTGGGCTGACGGCAAACTGCTCCACCAGCTCTTCGGTACTGACGTATCCCTGCTTTTTCACCAAATCAATAATGGCGTCATGGCGTTGTGTTTGTTTCATCAGTGTTCCCTGCCAGAATTATGTTCGTTTTCGCGCATTTAGCGTATCGGCAAACGCCATCGCCAGCCCGACCGCCAGCCCGGCCACGTGTGCGCCGTTGGCTATCGCCATGCCAAACAAATCAAACCATCCGGCGATAATCCAGATTAATGCAAAGGTCATTAAACCGCGTTGCAGGTAGATGCCGCTCTGCGGATCGCGCTCGCCGCGCAGCCAGACATAGCCCATCAGCGCGTAGACCACGCCGGAAAGGCCGCCAAACCACGGGCCGCCAAACTTATGCTGGATAAAGCCGCTGAGCAGCGCGCTGATCAAGGTGAGCACGATGAGCTTGCCGCTGCCGAGCCGCTTCTCCACTGCCCCGCCGAGATACCACCACCACAGCAGGTTAAAGAGGATATGCAGGAACGAGAAGTGCATCAGCGCATGGGTGAAGTAGCGCCAGAACTCGAACTCCACGGAGGCGTCATACGGCCAGGCCAGCAGCAGCATGATCTGCTGATCGCCCACCACACTCATCAGAATGAAGACCAGAATACAGGCCGCCATGAGTCCCAGGGTAAACGGCCCGGCGCGTTCGCGCACGGTCGCCAGAAAAGGAAAGCGCTGGTAGCGCAGCCCGCTGCCGGTATGGCCCGCCTGCCAGCTCGCCGCCAGATAGCGCGCATCACCGGGGTTTTCCAGAAAACGCGCCAGCTCGGCGTTGACCCGGGAAGCCTGGCTCTCATCGGCCAGCCAGACGTCGGTCTGGGTATGTTGTTGAATGGTGAGGATAACACCCTGCGTCGCCATGTAGTCGACGAACGCCTGGGCGACGCGCGGGTTGGTAAAAGAGGTAATCATCAGCATCGGCGGCAGTCGCTTATTCCACACAAAAGGGGACAGTATATACCCTAAATGCCCGCGTGCTCGACTTCTGCCGGGAAATGGCGATGCCAGGCATCGAATCCACCGTCCACGCTGTAGACCGCTTCAAAGCCCTGCTGCAGCAGGTATTGCGCTGCGCCTTTGCTGCTATTGCCGTGATAGCACATCACCATCACCGGGGTCTCGAAATCGTTATCGCGCATAAACTCACTCAGGGAAGCGTTGGTCAGGTGAAACGCGCCCGGCGTATGGCCCATCGCGAAGCTTTGCGGATCGCGAATATCCACCAGCACCGCCAGCCCCTGGTGCATCTTCTGGTGGGCTTCTTCTACGTTAATACATTCAAATTGTTCCATGGTGATCTCTGTTGTTTGTTCAGGTGCAGTGCAGCCTGTGCCCCTCGCCCCGTGGGAGAGGATTGGTAAGGCATCAGACCACACTATTTTACTGGGTAGTGTACGTCCTGGCGGCGGGTAAACGCCATTATGTTAGCTGTATCACTCAAAATTGTTTTTTTGATGTTACTAAAATCCATTTCCTTTGCTAATATGAGCGATATCGAACATTTTTGAGCTTTAACGAAAGTGCGTGAGGATACAATGGAAACCAAAGATCTGATTGTCATCGGTGGCGGAATCAACGGGGCGGGCATTGCGGCGGACGCTGCCGGCCGCGGATTATCTGTCCTGATGCTGGAAGCGCAGGATCTCGCCTGTGCCACCTCCTCCGCCAGCTCTAAGCTGATCCACGGTGGCCTGCGTTATCTGGAACACTACGAGTTCCGCCTGGTCAGTGAGGCGCTGGCCGAGCGTGAAGTGCTGCTGAAAATGGCTCCCCATATCGCTACGCCAATGCGTTTTCGTCTGCCACACCGCCCACATCTGCGTCCGGCGTGGATGATCCGCATTGGTCTGTTTATGTACGATCACCTGGGTAAACGTACCAGTCTGCCCGCCTCTGCGGGTGTGCGTTTTGGCGCAGACTCGGTGCTTAAGCCTGAAATCGTGCGCGGATTCGAATATTCCGACTGCTGGGTAGACGATGCCCGTCTGGTGCTCGCTAACGCGCAAATGGTTGAACGCAAAGGCGGCGAGGTGAAAACCTGCACCCGCGCGATCTTCGCTCGCCGGAAAAACGGACTGTGGATCGTTGAGGCAGAAGATATCGATACCGGCGAACGTTTCAGCTGGCAGGCGCGCGGTCTGGTGAACGCTACCGGCCCATGGGTGAAGCAGTTCTTCGACCAGGGCATGCAACTGCCATCGCCTTATGGCATTCGCCTGATTAAAGGCAGCCATATCGTGGTGCCGCGGGTACATACCCAGAAGCAGGCTTATATCCTGCAAAACGAAGACAAGCGCATCGTGTTTGTGATCCCGTGGATGGATGAGTTCTCCATCATTGGCACCACGGACGTGGAGTACAAAGGCGATCCGAAAAACGTCGAGATCGACGAGAGCGAAATCAGCTATCTGCTGAATGTGTATAACGCGCACTTCAAAAAGTCGCTGGTGCGTGACGATGTGGTCTGGAGCTACTCCGGGGTGCGTCCACTGTGTGATGACGAGTCTGATTCACCGCAGGCCATTACCCGTGATTACACCCTCGATATTCACGATGACCACGGCAAAGCGCCGCTGCTGTCGGTGTTTGGCGGCAAGCTCACCACCTATCGCAAGCTGGCGGAGCATGCGATGGAAAAACTGGCGCCGTACTATAAAGGTATTGGCCCGGCGTGGACCAAAGGCGCGGTGCTGCCTGGCGGTGATATCGACGGTAACCGTGATGACTACGCGGCCAAACTGCGCCGTCGCTATCCGTTTATCAGCGAATCCATGGCCCGTCATTTTGCCCGTACCTACGGCAGCAACAGTGAGGTGATCCTGCGTGACGCGAAAGATCTTACCGATCTGGGCGAGCATTTTGGCCACGAGTTTTACGAGGCGGAGTTACGTTATTTAGCCGACCACGAATGGGTTCGCCGCGCCGACGATGCGCTGTGGCGTCGCACCAAAGAGGGGATGTGGCTGAATGCGGAGCAAGTGTCCCGCGTGGCGCAGTGGCTGGCCCAGCATACGGGAAAGCGGGAGCTGTCGCTGGCGTCGTAAATCATACTAACGAGCAGGCGTAATGCCCTCCCCGTGTGAGAGAGGGCAAATACAAAAACGGCGACCCTGAGGTCGCCGTTTTGCTTTTACAGTTTCACCGGATCGATATGCCAGATGGTATCGGCATACTCTTTGATGGTGCGGTCGGATGAGAAATAGCCCATGTTGGCGATGTTATGCATCGCTTTAGTGGTCCACTCTTCCGGCTTGCGGTACAGCTCATCGACCCTATCCTGACAATCCACATAGCTGCGGTAGTCTGCCAGCACCTGGTAGTGGTCACCGAAGTTAATCAGCGAGTCCACCAGGTCGCGGTAGCGGCCAGGCTCATCCGGGTTGAAGACCCCGGTGGCGATCTGCGTCAGCACCTGGCGCAGCTCTTCATCCTGCTCGTAATAGTCACGCGGCGAGTAGCCTTTGGCGCGCAGCGCCTCGACCTCTTCCGTGGTGTTACCAAAGATGAAGATATTCTCTTCGCCCACGTGCTCCAGCATCTCGACATTTGCGCCATCCAGCGTGCCGATGGTCAGCGCGCCGTTCAGGGCAAACTTCATGTTACTGGTGCCGGACGCTTCGGTGCCCGCGGTGGAGATCTGCTCGGAGAGATCGGCCGCCGGAATGATCAGCTGGGCCAGACTCACGCTGTAGTTCGGGATAAAGACGACCTTCAGCTTGTCACCAATCTGCGGATCGTTGTTGATCACCTTCGCCACGTCGTTGATCAGGTGAATGATGTGCTTCGCCATGTAGTAGGCCGAGGCGGCCTTACCGGCAAAGATGTTCACTCGCGGTACCCAGTCGGCATCAGGTTCGGCCTTAATGCGGTTGTAGCGGGTGATCACGTGCAGCACGTTCATCAGCTGACGCTTGTACTCATGGATACGTTTGATCTGCACATCGAACAGCGCTTTCGGGTTGGCGACCACGTTCAGGTGCAGCGCCATCCACACCGCCAGCCTCTTTTTGTTCAGCAGCTTGGCATCACGCACCGCTTTGTTCACCGTCGGGAAATCGGCGTGCTGTTCAAGCTCGCTCAGCTGGCTTAAGTCGGTACGCCAGTTGCGGCCAATGTTCTCGTCGAGCACGTCGGAGAGCGGCTGGTTCGCCAGCGCCAGCCAGCGGCGCGGCGTGACCCCGTTGGTCACATTGCAGAAACGCATCGGGAAGATCTTCGCAAAGTCGGCGAACAGCGACTGCACCATCAGGTTGGAGTGCAGCTCTGACACGCCATTGACCTTGTGGCTGATCACGACCGCCAGCCACGCCATGCGCACCCGGCGGCCATTGGATTCATCAATGATCGAGGTACGGCTTAGCAAGCCGGTGTCGTGCGGGTACTGCTCCTGCACGGTTTTCAGGAAGTAGTCGTTGATCTCAAAAATGATCTGCAGGTGGCGCGGCAGGATTTTGCCGAGCATGTCCACTGGCCAGGTTTCCAGCGCTTCGCTCATCAACGTGTGGTTGGTGTAAGAGAAGACCTGGCAGGTTACCTCAAACGCCTCGTCCCAGCTGAACTTATGTTCGTCGATCAGCAGGCGCATCAGCTCCGGGATCGACAGCACCGGGTGGGTGTCGTTGAGGTGGATGGCGGTTTTTGCCGCCAGGTTAGCGTAGGTTTTATGCAGCTGGTAATGGCGGTTCAGGATATCCTGGATAGTCGCGGAGACCAGGAAGTACTCCTGACGCAGACGCAGCTCGCGCCCGGAATAAGTAGAGTCATCCGGGTACAACACACGGGAGACGTTCTCGGAGTGGTTTTTGTCTTCCACCGCCGCGAAGTAGTCGCCTTGATTGAATTTACCGAGGTTAATCTCGCTACTCGCCTGGGCATTCCACAGGCGCAGCGTGTTGGTCGCGTCAGTGTCGTAGCCGGGGATGATCTGGTCATAAGCCACGGCCAGAATCTCTTCGGTTTCGACCCAGCGGCTCTTTTTGCCTTCCTGCTGAATACGGCCGCCAAAGCGGACTTTATAGCGGGTGTTGTGGCGTTTGAACTCCCACGGGTTGCCGTACTCCAGCCAGTAGTCCGGGGACTCTTTCTGCCGTCCATCGACGATGTTCTGTTTAAACATGCCGTAATCGTAGCGAATACCGTAGCCACGTCCCGGCAGGGCGAGCGTTGCCAGCGAATCGAGGAAGCAGGCCGCCAGGCGGCCAAGACCGCCGTTACCTAAGCCGGGGTCGTTCTCTTCGTCAATCAGCTCTTCTAAATCCAGCCCCATCTCTTCCAGTGCGGTTTTTACGTCGTCATAGATACCCAGCGACAACAGCGCATTGGAGAGGGTGCGACCAATCAAAAACTCCATCGACAGATAGTAAACCTGACGGGTCTCCTGTGAGAGCTGGGCGCGGTTAGAGCGCAGCCAGCGTTCCACCAGCCGATCGCGCACGGCAAACAGCGTGGCGTTGAGCCACTCATGTTTGTTGGCAATCACCGGATCTTTGCCGATGGTGAACATCAGCTTGTAAGCGATGGAGTGCTTTAACGCCTCAATGCTTACCGTGGGAGACGCATAGGAAAAAGGTGCATTCATATCTCTGATTCCAGGATTGTTACATCAAGCGTTGATAAAGATCGCGGTAGGACTGCGCCGCAACTTGCCAGCTAAAATCCATGGCCATTGCCTGGCGCTGAACAAAACGCCACAACGATGGACGAGACCACAACACGAAGGCACGACGAATCGCACGCAATAACGACCAGGCATTACTGTCTTCAAAGACAAAACCGCTGGCGATGCCGTCTGCCAGATTCTCCAGCGAGGTGTCAGATACCGTATCCGCCAGCCCACCGGTACGACGCACCAGAGGCAACGTGCCGTACTTCAGGCCATACAGTTGGGTTAAACCGCATGGCTCAAAACGGCTTGGCACCAGGATAACGTCGGCACCCGCCATGATGCGGTGCGAAAACGCTTCGTGATAGCCAATCTGTACCCCAACCTGACCCGGATGTTCGGCGGCGGCGGCGAGGAAGCCCTCCTGCAATACCGGATCGCCTGCACCCAGCAGCGCCAGCTGTCCACCCTGCTCCAGCAGGCCCGGCAGCGCTTCAAGCACCAAATCCAGCCCTTTCTGGCTGGTCAACCGGCTCACCACGGCGAACAGCGGCACCTTTTCGTTGACCTTCAGCCCCATGGCGATTTGCAGCTGACGTTTGTTCTCAGCCTTATCTTCCACGGAATCACGGTTGTAGCGCGCGGTCAGCAGCAGATCCGACTCCGGGCTCCAGATTTTTTCATCCACGCCGTTGAGAATGCCCGACAGTCGCCCTTCGCGCTGGCGTTGTGCGAGCAGCCCTTCCATGCCGTAGCCAAACTGCGGCTCGGTGATCTCCCGCGCGTAGGTCGGGCTGACGGCGGTGATGTGATCGGCGTAGTACAGCCCGGCCTTCAGGAACGAAATCTGCCCGTTAAACTCCAGCCCATGGATATTAAAGAACGACCATGGCAGTTCGATTTCATCCATGTGTTTGGCTAAATACAGCCCCTGATACGCCAGGTTGTGTACGGTAAAGACCGACTTCGCCGGATGGCCACGCGCTGCCAGATACGCCGGTGCCAGCCCGGCGTGCCAGTCGTGGGCATGCACCACGTCCGGGCGCCAGAACGGATCCAGGCCGGAGGCCATCTCCGCCCCGACCCAGCCGAGTAGCGCGAAACGCAGCACGTTATCGGTATAGGCAAACAGGTTAGTGTCGTGGTAAGGACTCCCTGGGCGGTCATACAGATGTGGGGCATCGATAAGATAGATGCCCACGCCGTTGTAATGACCAAAGAGTAATGTGATGCGCCCGGCAAAGGTTTCGCGGCGGCTGACGATCTGGGCGTCAGGGATGCCGCGACGAATATCGGGAAAAGCGGGTAACAGCACGCGAGTATCGACGCCACCGGCAATTTGCGCCGCCGGTAGCGCCCCAATCACATCCGCCAACCCGCCGGTTTTCAGCAGCGGGAACATCTCAGAACAAACGTGTAAAACCTGCATCATCGCTCCTGTTTGATCTGCAGTTTACGCAGCATTTCACGCGTAACCAGCACGATGCCTTCTTCTGAGCGGTAGAAACGGCGCGCGTCCTCTTCCGCGTTTTCTCCAATTACCATGCCTTCCGGGATGACGCAGGCACGGTCGATAACGCAACGACGCAGGCGGCACGAGCGGCCAACCCAGACGTCGGGTAACAATACTGACGAATCAATGTTGCAGAAGGAGTTCACCCGCACGCGCGGGAACAGCACCGACTGCACCACCACCGAGCCAGAGATGATGCACCCGCCAGAAACCAGCGAGTTCAGCGTCATGCCGTGGCTGCCGGAGCGGTCCTGGACAAATTTCGCTGGCGGCAGCGATTCCATATGAGTACGGATCGGCCAGTTGTGGTCGTACATGTCCAGTTCGGGCGTCACTGATGCCAGATCGAGGTTCGCCTTCCAGTATGCCTCCAGGGTGCCGACATCGCGCCAGTAGGGTTCTGAATTAGGATCGGACTGCACGCAGGACAGTGGGAACGGATGTGCATAGGCCATGCCAGATTTGGTGATTTTCGGGATGATATCTTTGCCGAAGTCGTGGCTGGATTGCTCATCCTTGTCGTCTTCTTCCAGCAGCTGGTAAAGGTAATCTGCATCAAAGACATAGATCCCCATACTGGCCAGCGCTTTGGTGTCATCCCCCGGCATTGAAGGCGGGTTCGCCGGTTTTTCAACGAAATCGATCACTTTGTCGTTTTCATCTACCGCCATCACGCCAAAGGCCGTCGCCTCAGCAACGGGCACAGGCATACAGGCCACGGTGCAGCGCGCCCCTTTTTCGACGTGGTCGATGAGCATGCGCGAGTAGTCCTGCTTGTAGATGTGGTCCCCGGCGAGGATCACCACGTACTCGGCGTCGTAACGACGAATAATATCCAGGTTTTGTGTTACCGCATCGGCAGTCCCGCGATACCAGTTTTCGCCGTGCACGCGCTGTTGTGCAGGCAACAGGTCGACGAATTCGTTCATTTCCTCACTGAAGAACGACCAGCCGCGCTGGATATGCTGCACCAGCGTGTGGGACTGGTACTGAGTGATCACGCCAATACGGCGAATGCCTGAATTCAGGCAGTTTGACAGGGCAAAATCGATAATACGGAATTTCCCACCGAAGTGGACGGCGGGCTTGGCGCGCTTAATCGTTAAATCTTTTAATCGGGTACCGCGGCCACCAGCAAGAATCAGGGCAACAGACTTCAATGGCAGCTGACGCGCCAACATTAGAGGGTCGTTCTTATCTAACCTAACCATGATCAACTCCTTTTATTATCATCTCTGGAATACACATACACCGTGCGCAGGCCCATGCCAGGCAGTCATAACGACCGGATTATCCTCTCCGGCAAATGGGGGGATAGCCCGCCACTCCCCTTGGGGTAACGTAATTTCAACAACCTCATCTGTGGCGTTAAGCGTGATAAGCCAGCGATCCGATAGCAGGATTTGCAGGCACGGCACGCCGCTTTGCCACTCACGCGCTTCCAACGGTTGCGCCCTTTTATTCAGCCAGCAAACATTGCCGTCGCCCTCTTCCCACCATTCATTGAGGGTGAGGGCCGGGATCTGCTGACGCAGATGGATTAGCGCAGCGGTAAAGTCCACTAATCCACTGTTTGCCTGTTGCCAGTCCAGCCAGGTTAACGGGTTGTCCTGGCAATAGGCATTGTTGTTGCCGTGCTGGCTGTGGCCATGTTCATCGCCTGCCAGCAACATCGGCGTTCCTTGCGACAAAAGCAGCGTGGTGAGCAGTGCGTGCACGCTGGCGCGGCGCCGCTCAATCACATCCAGATTGCCACTTAATCCTTCTACACCATGGTTAAAGCTATGGTTATTGAAGGTACCGTCACGATTTTCTTCGCCATTGGCTTCATTGTGTTTCTGATTGAAACAAACGCAGTCACGCAGGGTAAAACCGTCGTGCGCCGTGACCAGGTTGATCGACGCAGAGGGCAGACGCCCGTTGCGCTTGAACAGATCGCTGGAAGCGGCAAAGCGCCCGGCAAACTGGCCGAGTGACATATCGCGGGCCAGCCAGAAGCGACGCGCGGTATCACGATAGTGGTCGTTCCACTCGGCAAACGGCGGCGGGAAATTTCCCACCTGATAGCCGCCAGGGCCGATGTCCCATGGCTCCGCGATCAGCTTCACCCCTGAGAGCAGCGGGCAGTTTTTAATGGCCTCAAACAGCGGTGCCTGCTGGCTGTATTCCGGCGTGCGTCCAATCACGGACGCCAGGTCAAAACGAAAGCCGTCTATGTGGAACGTTTCCACCCAATATTTCAGGCATTCATACGCGTACTGCACCACCGCCGGGTGGCTGAGATTGAGGGTGTTACCACAGCCAGTCCAGTTGTGGTAATCGCCATCTTCCCTTAACCAATAATAGCTAGGGTTATCAATTCCGCGCAGGGAGAACGTTGGGCCTTCCAGATCCAGTTCAGCGCTGTGGTTAAGCACGATATCCAGAATGACCTCAATGCCCGCTTCGTGCAGCGCCTTCACCGCATCACGAAACTCATCCCGCGCCCGCTCAGGATCCGAGGCATAGCGCGGATCGAGGGCAAACATCGCCATCGGGTTGTAGCCCCAGTAGTTGCTGAGACCGAGGCGCTGCAGACGTGGCTCGGAGGCAAAATGCGCCACCGGTAATAACTCCAGCGCGGTGATACCGAGGTGCTTAAAGTAAGCAATCATCACCGGGTGTCCGAGCGCCCTGTAGGTGCCGCGGATCGCCTCGGGTATGCCAGGGTGCAGCCAGGTCAGCCCTTTAACGTGGGCTTCATAGATAACGGTTTTGCCCCAGGGGGTAGCAGGGGCCGCGTCCTCTTCCCAGTCGTAGCGATCGTCGCTGACCACCACGCTTCTGGGTGCCACGGCCGCACTGTCGCGGTGATCGGGCGTGGCTTTGCCGGCATGCAGCAGCACATCATCGCTCAGCGTGCCCTCAACCTGATGCGCACAGGGGTCGAGCAGCAGCTTAGCCGGATTAAAGAACAGCCCTTTTGCCGGATCCCACGCACCATGCACGCGAAAGCCATAGTGTGTGCCGGGCCGGGCGTGCTCGAGGTAGCCATGCCAGATATCGCCAGTACGGGCCACCAGATCGTAGCGGTGTTCAATGCCTTTACCGTCAAACACGCAGAGTTCAACCCGATCCGCATTCGCCGAAAAGAGGGTGAAGTTCACCCCTTTACCGTCGTAGCTTGCGCCGAGCGGTGCCGGGTTACCTGCAGCGAGTTGCGTCATTCCCCCTCCCGAACCAGCCAGATCGTAGAGAGCGGCGGCAGAGTGAGGCTCAGGGAGTTAGGTCGGCCATGGCTTTCGTGTTCATCGCTCTGTACCAGCCCGCCATTGCCCGCATTGCTGCCGTGGTAATGCATGGAGTCGGTATTGAGCACCTCGCGCCATTTGCCCGGCTGATTGATGCCGAAACGGTAGTGATGGCGAGTCACCGGGGTGAAGTTGCTGGCGACAATGATTTCGTTGCCCACCTTGTCACGACGGACAAAGATCAGCACCGAGCGTTCGTGGTCATCCACCACCAGCCACTCAAAGCCGTAATCATCAAAGTCCAGCTCGTGCAGGGCCTTGTGGTGACGATAGGTATGATTAAGGTCGCGCACGAGGCGCTGAACGCCGTGGTGCCAGTTGTCGCCCCCTTCCAGCAGGTTCCAGTCGAGGCTCGAATCGTGGTTCCACTCGCGGCCCTGGGCGAACTCGTTGCCCATGAACAGCAGTTTTTTGCCCGGGAAGGCGAACATCCAGCCGTAGTAGGCGCGCAGGTTGGCAAACTTCTGCCATGCGTCGCCCGGCATGCGGTCGAGAATCGATTTTTTGCCGTGAACCACTTCGTCATGGGAGAGCGGCAGGACAAAGTTTTCGGTGCCGTTGTAGAGCATACCGAAAGTCAGTTTGTTGTGGTGATACTGGCGATGCACCGGATCCAGCTTCATGTAATCCAGGGTGTCGTGCATCCAGCCGAGGTTCCACTTGTACCAGAAGCCGAGGCCGCCCATCGACGGTGGGCGAGAGACGCCCGGGAAGTCCGTGGACTCTTCCGCCATTGTCACCGCGCCCGGAGTCTGTTCCCCGAGAATGCGGTTGGTGTTGCGCAGGAACTCGATCGCTTCCAGGTTTTCCCGGCCACCGAATTCGTTAGGGATCCACTCCCCCTCTTTGCGGCTGTAGTCGCGGTAGATCATCGAGGCGACGGCATCCACGCGCAGGGCATCAATACCGAAACGCTCGATCCAGTAGAGCGCGTTGCCCACCAGATAGTTGGTCACTTCCCGGCGGCCATAGTTGTAGATCAGGGTATTCCAGTCCTGATGGTAGCCTTCGCGCGGATCGCTGTGCTCATACAGGTTGGTGCCGTCAAATTCGGCCAGGCTAAAATCATCAGACGGGAAGTGACCTGGCACCCAGTCGAGGATCACGTTCAGCCCGGCGGCGTGTGCGGCATTGATAAAGTAGCGGAAGTCATCGCGGGTGCCGAAGCGGCGGGTCGGGGCATACATGCCGGTCGGCTGATAGCCCCAGCTGCCGTCAAACGGGTGTTCGTTAATCGGCAGCAGCTCCAGATGGGTAAAGCCCATCCATTTCACATACGGGATTAGCTGGTCGGCCAGCTCCCGGTAGCTGAGCCAGAAGTTGTTCTCGGTATGACGACGCCAGGAGCCAAGATGGACTTCATAAATGGAGATCGGCATATCGAACTCGTTGGCCCGGATACGCTCTTCGCTCTGGGCGACTTTCTCCGGCAGGCCGCAAATCAATGACGCGGTTTCCGGGCGCATTTGCGCTTCGAAAGCATACGGGTCGGCTTTGATACGCAGCTTGCCATGGGCATCAATCAGCTCGTATTTGTAGAGCTGGCCGTTGTGCGCGCCGGGGATAAACAGCTCCCAGATGCCGGTCTCACGACGCAGGCGCATCGGGTGGCGTCGGCCATCCCAGTAGTTGAACTGCCCCACCACTGACACACGACGGGCATTCGGCGCCCAGACGGTAAAGCGGGTGCCGGTAACGCCATCCATGGTGTCGGCATGGGCGCCGAGCGTTTCATAAGGACGCAGGTGCGTACCTTCGGACAGCAGCCAGGCATCCATCTCCTGCAGCAGCGGACCAAAGCGATAGGGATCGTCGATCAGGTTCTGCTGACCATGCCAGATAACGGCGAGCTGATAACGGAAGACATTTTTGCGGCGGGCCATCACGCCAGCGAAGAAGCCGCGTGAATCAATACATTCGAGTTTACCGACCTTGCGCCCGGTTTTGGGTTCGATTACCCACACTTCAGTCGCGTCAGGTAGCAATGCACGGACTTCCAGTCCGGCTTCAGTGCGGTGCATGCCAAGTACAGAAAATGGATCCGCAAAGTGACCCGCAATAAGCGCATTAATCACGTCTCTATCAATACGAACGGACATGGTATTCATCCTGTTTTTCTAGTTGCCGCCCCTGTCGCGCAGCGGGTACGACCTTAATGTGACCTGAACGGAACAGCACCTTGTGCATCCTCTCTGTTCCATCCAACCTCCAGGCGGAATATGTGACATCCCGCATAAAGCATAGCCAACGCTTTATATGACTCCCGAAAAATAATGAATCATTTGCGTTTTCGTCCTTTAGTACGCAAAAAAAGGGGTGATAAATCACCCCTTAGTCTTAAGTATTTATTACGCCAGTTGACGTAGCATTCTGCGCAGCGGCTCAGCGGCGCCCCACAGAAGCTGGTCCCCGACGGTAAAGGCGGAAAGGTATTCCGGCCCCATATTTAGTTTACGCAGGCGTCCAACAGGGGTAGATAATGTGCCGGTGACCGCAGCCGGGGTCAGCTCGCGCATGGTGATGTCGCGATCGTTTGGCACCACTTTCGCCCACGGGTTGTGAGACGCGAGCAGTTCTTCCACTGTCGGAATAGACACATCTTTTTTCAGTTTAATGGTGAATGCCTGGCTGTGGCAGCGCAGTGCGCCGATGCGCACGCACAGGCCGTCAACCGGGATCACGGAAGAGGTACGCAGGATTTTGTTGGTCTCTGCCTGGCCTTTCCACTCTTCACGGGTCTGGCCGTTATCCAACTGTTTGTCGATCCACGGGATCAGGCCACCGGCCAGCGGTACGCCGAAGTTGTCCACTGGCAGCTCGCCGCTGCGGGTCAGCTGAGTGACTTTACGCTCGATATCGAGAATCGCGGATGCCGGGTTCGCCAGCTCATCGGCAACGCTGTGGTGCAACTGGCCCATCTGGGTCAGCAGCTCGCGCATATGGCGCGCGCCGCCACCGGATGCCGCCTGATAGGTCGCAACAGATACCCACTCCACCAGATCCTGGGCAAACAGGCCGCCCAGCGACATCAGCATCAGGCTGACTGTACAGTTACCGCCAACGAAGGTTTTTACGCCGTTGTTCAGGCCGTCGGTGATGACGTCCTGGTTAACCGGGTCAAGAATAATGATCGCGTCGTCTTTCATGCGCAGCGAAGAGGCCGCGTCAATCCAGTAGCCCTGCCAGCCGCTTTCACGAAGCTTTGGATAAATTTCGTTGGTATAATCGCCGCCCTGGCAGGTGACAATAATGTCCAGTGCCTTCAACGCTTCCAGATCAAACGCATCCTGCAACGTGCCTGTGGTACCCCCAAAGGACGGTGCAGCCTGGCCGAGCTGGGAAGTGGAGAAGAAGACCGGGCGGATAGCGTCGAAATCGCGCTCTTCAACCATGCGTTGCATGAGTACAGAGCCGACCATACCGCGCCAACCGATAAAACCAACGTTTTTCATAGCTTTTTTTTCCTGCAGAGGGTGTGTGCTGTTTATGCAAGCCAGTATTGAACTGGGATATGCTTCACATTACAAAATGCAGCCAAAGTCGCAAGCGAAATTAATCGATGATTGCCCGGCTATCAGAAAAAGCGCTAATCATCGAAGCAACCACACAAGTATCAGGGATAATTTACAATGAGTGAAATCATTTCCGCAGCGGTTTTATTGATCCTAATTATGGATCCACTCGGAAACCTGCCTATTTTTATGTCGGTGCTGAAGCACACCGAGCCGAAGCGCCGTCGGGCAATCATGATCCGCGAGCTGCTTATCGCCCTGCTGGTGATGTTTATCTTTCTGTTCGCTGGCGAGAAAATCCTCGCCTTCCTGAACTTGCGCGCTGAAACGGTCTCTATTTCCGGCGGGATTATTTTGTTCCTGATTGCCATCAAAATGATTTTCCCGAGCAGCGAAGGCAGCAGCAGCGGCCTGCCTGCGGGTGAAGAACCTTTTATTGTGCCGCTGGCTATTCCTCTGGTCGCCGGGCCGACGATCCTGGCGACGCTGATGTTGCTGTCGCATCAGTATCCTAATCAGATGAGCCATCTGGTGATCGCGCTGCTGATTGCCTGGGGCGGGACTTTTATTATCCTGCTGCAGTCGTCGCTGTTTTTACGCCTGTTGGGCGAGAAAGGGGTTAATGCCCTGGAGCGGCTGATGGGATTGATTCTGGTGATGATGGCGACCCAGATGTTCCTGGATGGGATTAGGGCGTGGATGAAGGGCTAGGTAAAAGCAAAAAGGCAACGTAAGTTGCCTTTTTAAGTTTTGTCGGTCGGGTGAGGCGAAGCCACCGCACGACAAACATACATACTCTGCGGCCTGATACCCTCTCCCACAGGGAGAGGGAGAAAAGAGCATCAGCTCAGCAGCGAAAACGCAATCATCCCGACAATCGCCCCGGTGGTGCCGAGGATGGTTTCCATCATCGTCCAGGTCTTCAGGGTTTGCGCTTCCGTCGCCCCGGTAAATTTACCGAACAGCCAGAAGCCTGCATCGTTAACGTGTGACACCACAATCGAACCACCTGCGATACAGATAGACAACGCAGCCATCTGCGCGCCGGAGTAATTCAGCTGCTCAATCACCGGCATCACCAGCCCCACGGCGGTTAAACAGGCCACGGTCGCAGAACCTTGAATGATACGCACCGCCGCCGCCAGCACAAAACAGGTGACGGCAATCGGCAAGCCCATCCCGGTCAGGGCACTGCCCAGCGCCGGGCCGACGCCGGAATCCACCAGCACCTGCTTGAACACCCCGCCCGCACCGATCACCAGCAGGATAATGCCTGCCGGTTGCAGCGCATGACCGCAGATCTCCATCACCCGGTCTTTCGCCATGCCCTGGCGCATCGCCAGGCCGTAAATGGCCACCAGGCACGCCACCAGGATCGCCGTGAACGGGTGGCCGATAAATTCAAACCATTCGTACGCCGTGGAGCCTTCAGGCACAAAGCGCGCGGCAATGGTTTTCAACCCCACCAGCACCAGCGGCAGCAGGATCAGCGCGAGGCTGAAGCCGAACGACGGCATTTTGCTCTCGCCCAGATGCGGCTCGGTGATGTCGTCAGGAATATGAAGCTCAACGTAACGGCTGATGAAATTGCCCCATAGCGGACCGGCAATCAGCATTCCCGGTATCGCGGCGCACAGACCGATCAGGATCATCCAGCCGAAGTCAGCGTGCATCTGCGAGGCCAGCAGCATCGGCGCAGGCCCCGGCAGCAGGAATGCGGCAGCGGCTGCTACACCAGCAAACAGCGGAATAACCAGCTTCACGAGATTGGTGCCGGTATGGCGGGCCATAGAGAAGGCCACGCTAATCAGCAAGACGACCGCCACCTCAAAGAACAGCGGCAACGCACAGATCAGACCGGCCAGACCAATCGCATAGTGCGCCCGACTGTGGCCGAAGGATTTCAGCATTTTGACGGCGATCTGATCGACCGCGCCGGTTTCATGCAGGATCTTGCCAAACATCGCGCCCAGCGCGACGACAATCGCCAGGAAGCCCAGCGTGCCTCCCATCCCCTTTTCCATGGTCGCGGCGATTTTGTCGAGCGGCATTCCAGAAAAGAGACCTGCACCAATAGAAACCACCATCAAGGCAACGAAGGCGTGCATGCGGGCCTTCATTACCAAAAACAGCAGCAACAGCACGGAGCCGACTGCTGTTAAAACAAGCGTTAACGTACTCAAAACTTACTGCCTTTTGTTAATGACCTCAATGGTGCTTGCAACAACACCGTCCAGTGGCTGATCGATATCGACCACCAGCACATCACTTTCATCCGCACCCGGTTCCTGCAAAGTTTCGAACTGCGTAACCAGCATCTGGGTTTTGAAGAAATGCCCTTTACGCGCTTTCAGACGGGTTTCGATCACGTCGAAATCGCCCTTCAGGTAGATGAAGGAGAGATTAGCGTTACCTTCACGCAGCTGGTCGCGGTAGGTCTTTTTCAACGCGGAGCAGACGATCAGGGATACTTTGTTGGTGCGCTGCATGGCAAACGCGGCATCATTCAGCGCCTGTAACCACGGCTTACGATCGTCGTCGTTCAGCGGCTCACCAGAAGCCATCTTATTGATATTGCTGCGCGGATGGAGAAAGTCGCCATCAAGAAACGCGGCATGGATTTGATGCGCCACTTCGCTGGCAACGGCAGATTTACCGCTACCGGAAACGCCCATCAGGACATAAACGTGGTGATCTGGATTAGTGGTGCTCAAGGTATGTCCCTCAGTGAATTGTTACGGGTAACAGTTATCGGTAACATTGTCCTGCCGGGGCTGACGAGAAGCAACATCCAAACGTGTGAGAAATGAATAAGTGTGAGCTAGTTCAAACTTGTCAGATTAAATCGATCCACCCGGTGACAATGTGAAACCTAAATCTAACATCTTAGGGGTCACCGTCTCACCACGAATGCGCGCCAGCAGGCGTTCTGCACCGATACGGCCCATGCGCTCACGCGGGGTGAGAACGCTCGCCAGACGCGGTTCCATGACCTGACCAATGTCGTGTCCGTGGAAACCGGCAATCGCCATATCACCTGGGATAGCAAGCCCCAGACGCTGGCATTCAAAGGCGGCGCCGACCGCGAGGTCATCGTTGGTACAGAAAATGCCATCAAGCTGCGGGTACTCGCGACGGGCCTGACGCATCAGCTCAATACCGGAGGTGTAGGAAGAGGACTGCTCGACCATCACACTGTAGGGCGTTAAGTTAGCGTCGAGCATCGCCTGCTCGTATCCCTTCTGTTTGATGATAGTACGTTCATCCAGACGTGCGCCAAGATAGGCAATATGACGATGACCGCGGGCGATGATGGCCGCCGTCATCTGCCTTGCGGCTTCAAAGTTATCGAACCCGACGGCGATATCGAGACAGGGAGACTGGCTGTCCATCAGCTCCACCACCGGAATACCCGCTACCTCGATCATCTTCAGCGTGCGCGCGGTATGGGTGCGTTCGGTCAGGATCAGGCCGTCAATGTTCCAGGAAAGCATGGACTCCAGACGTTCTTCTTCCAGTTCCGGTTTGTACCCGTAGTGCGCAAGCATGGTCTGATAGCCGAAGGCGTCAGTGACGCTTTCGATGCCGCGGAGCACTTCCGCGAAAACCTGGTTGGTTAAGGAGGGAAGCAGGACACCTACCGCACGGCTGGTCGCATTGGAGAGAATATCGGGTGCGCGGTTAGGGATATAACCCAGTTCATCGAGAGCAGCGGCAATCTTGCCACGTAAGGCCACGGAAACCTGTTCCGGGTTACGTAAAAAACGGCTGACCGTCATTTTAGTCACACCGACGCGATCGGCTACATCCTGAAGTACGGGTCTTTTCTTTTTCATCGTCCTGAGAGAAACCGGTAGTGATAGATTCCCTCAGTTTATCACGGACAAAGACCAACCTTCCCCTGTCATGAGGGAAGGCTGGACATTAATTTAAGATTTAGACCGGCGGCAGGTCGAACAGCAGAATTTCAGCGGCGCTGTCGGCATGCACAGAGATAGCCTGCTCATCCCAGATTGCCAGACCATCGCTGGTGGTCGCTTTGGTGCCGTTAATGGTCACGTCGCCTTTTACCACCTGGATCCACACTTTGCGGTTAGCGGCGATCTGATGCACAGACTGCTCGTCTTTCGCCAGCGCCCAGCGGTACAGCTCCATGTCCTGATGCACTTTCAGCGAGCCGTCACGGGCATCCGGTGACAGTACCAGCTGTTTACCCTGCTCGGCGTCAAAACGACGTTGCTCGTAGCGCGGGGTGATGCCTTTTTCTTCTGGAATGATCCAGATCTGGTACAGACGCAGACGGTCGGTTTTGCTTGGGTTGTATTCGGAGTGACGCACCCCGGTACCCGCCGTCATAATCTGGAACTCACCCGCCGGAACCTGCTCTTTGTTACCCATGCTGTCCTGGTGCTCAACGGCGCCCTCCAGCACATAGGTCAGGATTTCCATGTCTTTATGCGGGTGGGTACCAAAACCCTGGCCTGCATCAATCACGTCATCGTTAATCACGCGCAGTGCCGAGAAACCCATAAAGTTCGGGTCATAATAATCGGCAAACGAGAAGCTATGCCATGAGTCCAGCCAACCATGATTTGCGTGACCGCGGTCGTTTGCTTTGCGTAAGAAGATCATTGTTTTTACCCTCAGTTCGTTTCGATGGAGTAAGTGTGGACGCAATCGACCTGGGATCATAGAGGGTGAAAATTGACTCCTCTGTTCAAAATATCTGAACAAGGACAGAGGAGTCGTTCAGGCTTATCTGGCAAGGGTTACTGTGGCAGGTGAGACCTGTTCAAAGCCCCGTTCAAGGATTTCCAGGTTGGTCATCACTTCAATTTCCTTGACGTAATTAGGGGTACCTTTTGTCAGGGTCTCAAACAGCGCATCGTAGACGCGGCCGTAGTCGCCGACCTCCGGTTTGATCTCCTCTTTTACCGTTACGCCCGCGTCGTTAACGTACTCCAGCACGCCCACGGAATCATCCGCCGCAAACCCTGGCTCGCCCGGCATGATGTTGGCCTTCAGGCTGGTCTCCTGCTGGTCGATGCCGTACTTGATGAACGAGCCTTTGGTGCCGTGAACAATGAATTTTGGGTAGTCGGTTTTCACCAGATGGCTGGTTTTGACGATGGCTTTCAGGTCACCGTAGAACAGCTGAGCTTCGAAGGTATCGTCCGGGTTGGCTTTATTGCGCAGGCTGCGGATGTCGTAGGCCACGTGATCCGGGCGGCCGAACAGGGAGATGATCTGATCCATGGTGTGGACGCCCAGGCCATAGAACGAGCCATCCTGCGGCAGGCCGGGTTTGGTCTCCGCCACCGGGCGGTAGTAATCGAAGTGGCTTTCGATCTCGACGATCTCGCCCAGCTTGCCGCTTTCAATGGCCTGTTTCGCGGTCAGGAAGCAGGTATCAAAGCGACGGTTCTGATACGGACTGACGGTCAGCCCTTTACTGCGTGCCAGTTCGAACAGCGTTTTCGCTTCGGCCATCGTCGGGGTGAAGGGTTTTTCCACCAGCACGTTTTTCCCGGCTTCCAGGGCGCGTTTCGCGTACTCAAAATGGCTGTCGGCGTGGGTGCAGACGATCACCAGCTTGACCTCGGTGTCGTTCAGCACCTCGTCGAGATCGCTGGTGAAATGGATATGGGAGTACTGTGGGGCCTGCTCTTCCGGTTTCGGGTGGCGACGGAAGATGTGCGCGACATGCCAGCTGGCTTTACGGGTGAGAACGTACGGAAGGTGATAGCGGGTCGTGCTCTTGCCAAATCCAATAAATGCGCAGTGTAGTGTCATGGCTCAGTCCTTTTGGAAGGTAATTGCGTCTTACCATAGCGCAATACCTCTGCCCGCGCATCGGCCGTCGGCGTCGCAGACAGTGTGCTCACGGCAGCACGCAGCAACCGGAGCGTACGTAGAGGACGTGGGGATGGCGAGTACATCCGTGAGGCAAAAGGGTAAGTAAGCCAGGCTGAAACAGCACTCAAAAAAAAAGCCAGCAATCGCTGGCTAAAATAATACTGGAAGCAATGTGAGCAATGTCGTGCTTTCAGGTCCCCGTGTCGGTTCTCCCGAAGGCAGAGCAATAATAATCATTCTCATTCGCACTTGTCCACTGATTTTTTGCAAAAAATGCTGGTTGACTCACATTTCAAACTGACGGATGTTGGAAAGGAACCTAACTAACTGAGGATAAAGGAATGAGTGAGATAGTGATACGCCATATCGAAGCCAGCGATGCAGAAGCGTTACGTGACATCATGTCGCATCCTGGGGTTTATCACGACACGCTACAAATTCCTCATCCCTCTATGGCCATGTGGCATGAACGCGTCGCGGTAAAACCGGGAAGACGGCATCTGGTGGCGTGCCTGGACGGGCGCGTCGTTGGACATATGGCGCTGGACATCATGGAAAACCCGCGCCGGAGCCACGTAGCTACCTTTGGCATCGGCGTGGCGGCAGATATGCAAGGGCGCGGCGTCGGAAGCAGGCTGATGACCGAGATGATCAACCTGTGCGACAACTGGCTGCGCGTTGAACGCATCGAGCTCACGGTTTTTGCGGATAACGCGGCCGCTGTCGCGCTGTATCAGCGTTTCGGGTTTGAAATTGAAGGAACCGGCAGGAAGTTTGCCCTGCGCAACGGCGAGTATGTGGATGCGTATTATATGGCGCGGATGAAGTAGTTAACCTTCCCCTCACCCTAACCCTCTCCCCATAGGGGAGAGGGGACTGTAAGGTGCGGTCTTTTGCCCCTCGCCCTATGGGGAGAGCGGATTGCACGGTGCGGTCTTTTCCCCTCGCCACTAAGGAGAGAAGGCATTTCACGGTGCGGTCTTTTCCCCTCGCCACTAAGGAGAGAAGGCATTTCACGGTGCGGTCTTTTCTCCCTCTCCACTATGGGGAGAGGGCCGGGGTGAGGGGAAACCGTCAGTACCCCGCCGTTAAATCATCCACCGAACGCGGATCCGAGGCACCATACAGCGCGCCGTCCGGCCCCACCATAATGCTCTGGGTACTACCCATCGCCTCTTTCACCACCACTTTTTGCCCGCGCTGTTCCAGCAGTTTCAGCGTGTCCGGGCTAAAGCCCTTCTCCACGCGCAGCTCATCCGGCAGCCACTGGTGATGGAAGCGCGGCGCATTGGTCGCTTCTTCCACGTTCATCCCGTAATCGATGCTGTTGACGACCATCTGCAACACGGTGGTGATAATGCGGCTGCCGCCAGGGCTGCCGGTTACCAGCCAGGTTTTGCCATCTTTCACCACAATCGTCGGCGACATCGACGACAGCGGGCGCTTCTTCGGCCCGACGGCGTTGGCATCCCCGCCCACCAGCCCGTAGACGTTCGGCACGCCCGGCTTGGCAGAGAAGTCATCCATCTCGTTGTTGAGCAGAATGCCGCTGTTACCCGCCACAATCCCGGTGCCAAACGTGGTGTTGAGCGTGTAGGTCACCGCCACCGCGTTACCGTCTTTATCCACCACCGAGAAGTGGGTGGTCTGGTTGCTTTCATAGGGTGCCAGTTTGCCCGGGCGGATCTCGCTCGAAGGTTTGGCTTTGTTGATATCAATCTGATCGGCCAGGGTTTTGGCATAGGCTTTATTGGTCAGCGCCTGCCACGGCACCTTCACGAAATCCGGGTCGCCCAGATACTCTGAACGGTCGGCGTAGGCATATTTTTCCGCCTCGGCCATAACCTGCATCGTATCGGCACTGCCGAAACCAAATTTATGCATATCGAAGTTTTCGAGGATGTTGAGGATCTGCACGATGTGGATCCCCCCGGAGGACGGTGGCGGCATGGAGAAGACCTGATATCCGCGGTAGTCCCCGCTAATAGGGGTGCGCTCCACGGCTTTGTATTCAGCGAGATCGGCTTTGGTAATTAACCCGCCGTTCTTACTCATCTCTTCCACAATCTGGTCGGCAATCACCCCTTTATAGAAGGCATCCGGGCCATTTTCGGCAATCATCTCCAGGCTTTTGGCGAGGTTCGCCTGCACCAGCTTGTCGCCCTTCTTCAGCGGCTCGCCCTCCTTCCAGAAAATGGCTTTGCTGTTCTCATGGTTGGGGAGCACTTCGCTGCCGTAGGTTTTCAGATCGTCGGCCAGCGCGTCGTTGACCTCAAAACCGTCGCGCGCCAGCTTGATGGCGGGCTGCACCACTTTGTTCAGCGGCAGGGTGCCGTACTTATCCAGCGCCAGCGAGAAGCCCGCGACGGTGCCGGGTGTGCCGGTCGCCAGATGGGAGGTGAGGGATTTTTTGCTGTCAGCGTTGCCCTGATCGTCGAGGAACATGTCGCGCGTGGCCTGGGACGGTGCCATTTCGCGGAAATCGATCGCGGTCGTCACGCCATCTTTGGTGCGCAGCATCATAAAACCGCCGCCGCCGAGGTTACCCGCCTGCGGGTGCGTCACCGCCAGCGCATAGCCGACGGCCACTGCCGCATCCACCGCATTACCGCCCTGCTTGAGGATATCCACCCCGACCTGTGTGGCGAGGGCATCCACCGAAGAGACCATCCCCTTTTGCGCCCGCACGGGATGGAACACATCCTCTTCCACGCCGTAAGAGACCGGAGGGGCAGGAGGCGGATTCGCTGCCACGCAAAACGTACCGCCTGCCGTCAGGGCAGCAATCGCTACCCAGCGTAAAAACGTTGGTTTCATCATTGTTTTTCTCCAGGTACAGGGACTCATGCTCCCGCTTAAGCCTGGTTCATAACTCTTAAAAAATCATCGTAATGCGGGAGGCGAGGTAAACTTAAAGGAGGCCTCAGAAGGAGGGAGTATCAATGAAACGACTCATTCTTGTTGCGGCGTTACTGCCGTTTGCCGTGCTTGCGCAGCCCATCAACACCCTGAACAACCCTAACCAGCCGGGGTATCAAAACCCCAGCCAGCAGCGGATGCAAAATCAGATGATGATCCAGCAGCAGCAACAGACAGGGATGCTTAACCAGCAGCTGCAGACCCAGACACGCGTTCAGCAGCAGCATCTGCAAACGCAGATGAATAACGATACCCTGCGGGTTCAGCAGAGCCAGCCGGGGGGGCAAGTCCTGCCTAACACCAATGGCGGTATGTTGAGCGGCGTTGATTCGTCGGGCGGCGTGCAGCAGCAACATATGCTGCCGCAGCGACAGAACGGCGATCTGCTTAATAACCCTTAGGGCTGAAAATCCGGGCCTATCAGGGCAATTGCATCGGTACAGATGCAATCCACGCCCCAGCGCAGCAGCTCCGCTGCCCGCTGGGGCTGGTTAACGGTATAGACCAGGATATGCAGACCGGCGGCCTTAATCAGTTTTACCCGCGCCTCATCCAGCAGGCGGTGATTGAGGTGAATCGACACGCAGCCCAGTCGGGTGGTCAGCTCACGCCAGTCTTCACGCCACTCGTCCAGCAGTAAACCGCGCGGCAGCTCGGGGGCCGCAGCCTGCGCTGCCTCCAGCGCGTCGATCTCAAACGACGACAGCAGCGGTGCCGTCATCCCTTCCCATAATTCACGTGCGGCCAGCGCAATCACCTTGCCGGTCAGCGGCCCCGTACCGGTGGTCGGTTTGATCTCAATATTGGCCATCATCCCATGCTGACGGCAGCGGTCTGCCACCTCGGCCAGCAGCGGCAGCGGCTCGCCTTTAAAGTCTTTGCCGAACCAGCTTCCGGCGTCCACCTTCAGCAGATCGCGCCACGGCAACTGCCCCGCCACGCCCCAGCCGTTGCTGGTGCGCTCGAGGTTGTCATCGTGTAGCAGGAAGATCTCTCCGTCCTGCGACAATTTGGCGTCGAACTCGATCATCGTGTGACCGTAGCGCGCACCAACGTCTATCGCCGCCAGGGTGTTTTCCGGTGCCAGTTTCCCGCCGCCACGGTGGGCGACGATGTGGGGATAAGGCCAGTTACTCATACACGTTGTCCTGTTTCACCATCGAATAGATGCAGATGATTTTCCGGCAGATGCAGCCACAACGTGCTGCCCGCTTGCGGGCGCTCCTGATGCGACATACGCACCACCAGCTTCTGCTCGCCCCAGCGTCCGTGCGCCAGATTGTCGGCACCCAGCATCTCGAGGGTGTCCATCACCAGCGGCACCCCGCCTTCCGACTGCGAGCTTAACGCAATATGTTCCGGGCGGATACCCAGCGTCATTTTGCGTCCGGCGTAACCGCGATAGAACCAGTTGATGGGCAGCGCCATACCGCTCTCCAGTTCAAAATGGGTGCCCGCCGTGCTGATGCGCCCTTCCAGCAGATTCATGGCCGGGCTGCCGATAAAGCTCGCCACAAAGCGGCTGGCAGGCTTTTCGTACACTTCCACCGGGGTGCCAATCTGCTCGGCGACGCCTTTGTTCATCACCATCACCCGCTGGGCGAGGGTCATGGCTTCCACCTGATCGTGAGTGACGTACAGCGACGTGGTTTTCAGGCGACGGTGGAGATGCTGCAACTCAAGACGCATCTGCACGCGCAGTTTTGCATCGAGGTTAGAGAGCGGCTCATCGAACAGGAATACCGCCGGGTCACGCACGATGGCGCGGCCCATCGCCACACGCTGACGCTGGCCGCCTGAGAGTTCGCGCGGACGGCGTTTCAGCAGGCCGTCCAGCTCCAGAATTCGGGCCGCCTCTTTCACCCGCTCTTCGATATGGCCTTTGCCCATGCCGCGGATTTTCAGCCCCCAGGCCATGTTCTCTTCCACGCTCATGTGCGGATAAAGCGCGTAGTTCTGGAACACCATCGCGATGCCGCGATCTTTTGGCTCCATCTCGGTGACGCGCTGGCGGTCGATCCAGATATCCCCGGACGTCACACGCTCCAACCCGGCGACCATCCGCAGCAGGGTCGATTTGCCGCAGCCCGACGGGCCGACCATCACGATAAATTCGCCGTCCGCCACGTCGAGCGTCAGCGGCTGAATCACCTGGGTTTTGCCATCCCAGCTTTTGGTTACTGCCTGAAGTTTTAAACCTGCCATCTTATTTCTCGCTATCGACCAGGCCGCGGACAAACGCGCGCTGCATGGCTAAAACAATGACTACGGGTGGGATAAGGGTGAGCAGCATCGCCGCCATCACCTGGTTCCAGAGGGTGGTGCCTTCGCCAGTGGCGATCATGCCTTTGATGCCCGCCACGGCGGTGCCGAGGTTGACGTCCTGGATAATCAGCAGCGGCCACAGGTACTGATTCCAGCCGTAGATAAAGGTGATGACAAACAGCGCCGCCAGGTTGGTTTTCGATAGCGGCAGCACGATGTCGCGGAAGAAGCGCATCGGCGAGGCACCGTCGATACGCGCCGCCTCAATCAGCTCGTCCGGCAGGGTCATAAAGAACTGACGGAACAGGAAGGTGGCGGTAGCCGAGGCCATCAGCGGCAGGGTGAGACCTGCATAGCTGTCGAGCATGCCGAGGTTGGCGATCACCTCCACTGTCGGGAAGATACGCACCTCCACCGGCAGCATCAGGGTGATAAAGATCATCCAGAAAAACAGGTTACGCAGCGGAAAGCGGAACCAGACGATGGCGAAGGCTGAGAGCATCGACACCGTGATTTTGCCCACCGTAATGCCGAACGCCATGATGAAGCTGTTGAGCATCATCAGCCAGAACGGGGCGCTGTTTGCCCCCACGCCCTGGGTCCAGATGGTCGCCATGTTCTCGAACAGATGGCCGCCGGGGATCAGCGTCATCGGGGTTTCAAATATAGCGTTGCGATCCAGCGTGGCGGCGACAAAGGCCACATACAGCGGGAACAGGATGACGACGATCCCCAGGATCAGCATGGTGTGGCTGAAAATCGTCAGCCCGCGACGGTTCTCAATCATTGGTAGCGCACCTTACTTTCGACATAGCGGAACTGCACCACCGTGAGGATGATGACGAGGAACATCAGCACCACCGACTGGGCGGCAGAGGCCGAGAGATCCAGACCGGCGAAACCTTCGCGGTAGATCTTATAGATAAGCGTTGTGGTGGCCTGCACCGGGCCGCCTGCGGTGGCCGCGTCGATCACCGGGAAGGTGTCGAAGAAGGCGTACACCAGGTTGACCACTAACAGGAAGAAACTCACCGGCGCGATCAGCGGCAGCGCCAGCTTAAAGAAGCGGCGAACCGGGCCCGCGCCGTCAATCGCGGCGGCTTCTACCAGCGAGCGCGGGATGGATTGCAGGGCGGCGAAGAAGAACAAGAAGTTGTAGCTGATCTGCTTCCATACCGACGCGAACACCACCAGGAACATCGCCTGGCCGCTGTGCTGGGCGTGGTTCCAGTCATAGCCGAACTCACCAAGGAAATGGGTGATCAACCCGCGGCCAGGGTTAAAGAGGAAGATCCACAGTACGGCAGCCACCGCGGGGGCCACGGCGTAGGGCAGTAACATCAGGGTCTGGTACAGACGGCTGCCGCGCACCACGTAATCCACCAGCGCGGCGAAGAACAGCGAAGCGAGAAGGCCGCTGACGGTGACCAGGGTGCTGAATTTGATCGTCGTCCAGAAGGCGTCGATGTAATAGCTGTCGTGCCACAGGGCAGCGAAGTTATCCAGGCCGACAAACTGGCTGGATAGCCCGAACGGATCAACGCTTTGTACCGAATACCACAGCGCTTCGCCCGCAGGCCAGATAAAGAAGATTACGGTGATCACCAGTTGCGGCGCGACCAGCAAATAGGGCAGCCAGCGGGAGCGGAACACCGGACGGGATGAGGACATTGATATTCGATTCCTGAACAATGCCGGGTGGCGGCTACGCCTTACCCGGCCTACAAAACATACCCCTCACCCCGGCCCTCTCCCCAAAGGGGCGAGGGAGAAAAGACGGCTCCGTGCAGTCACCTCGCCCCAAAGTGGCCAGAGAGAAAAAGACGGCTCCGTACCGTCCCCTCTCCCCTGTGGGGAGAGGGTTAGGGTGAGGGGTAAGGTTTTAATTAAGACTTCGTCGACTGCTCAAAGCGGCGCAGCAGCTGGTTACCACGCTCTACTGCAGCATCCAGCGCCTGCTGTGGCGATTTTTTACCGGTCCACACGCTCTCCAGCTCTTCGTCCACAATGGTACGGATCTGCGGCATGTTGCCCAGGCGCAGGCCTTTGGTGTACGGCAATGGTGGCTTGTTCAGCATCTGACGCGTGGCGATATCCGCACCCGGGTTCTTGTCATAGAAGCCCTGCTCGCGGGTCAGGTCATACGCGGCTTTGGTGATCGGCAGGTAGCCGGTCTTCTGGTGCCATTCGGCTGCGTTTTCTGGCTTCGCCAGGAAGTCGAGGAACTCTGCCACGCCTTTATAGGTCGTGTTGTCTTTGCCCTGCATCACCCACAGGCTCGCTCCGCCGATGATGGCGTTCTGCGGCGCGCCTTTCGAGTCGGCGTCGTACGGCATCATGCCCACGCCGTAGTTGAATTTGGCGTAGTGACGGATGTCCGCCAGCGAGCCGGAAGAAGCGGTAGTAATCGCGCAATCGCCGTTGTAGAACTTCTCGGTGGATTCGTCTTTACGCCCGAAGTAGCTGAAATCGCCCTTCTTGTTCAACTCTTGCAGCAGAGCAATATGTTTCACCTGCTCAGGCTTGTTGAACTCCAGTACCGCGTTAGTGCCGTTGAAACCGTTATTTTCGGTGGCTACCGGCTGGCCGTGCCAGGCGCTGAAGTTCTCGATCTGGATCCAGCCCTGCCAGCCGCTGGCGTAGCCACACTTCATGCCTGCGGCTTTCAGTTTGGCCGTGTACGCCGCCAGATCCTGCCAGGTTTTCGGCGGCTGCTCCGGGTCTAAACCGGCTTTCTTGAAGGCGTCTTTGTTGTAGTACAGCACCGGGGTGGAGCTGTTAAACGGCTGAGAAAGCAGATGACCGGATTTGGAGTCGGTGTAGTAGCCGGAGACCGTTGGCACGAACTGGGATTCATCGAAGTTAATGCCCGCGTCTTTAAACACTTCGTACACCGGCTTAATGGCTTTGGAGGCCATCATGGTGGCGGTGCCCACTTCGTAAACCTGTAACAGCGCCGGGGCGTTGCCGGTACGGAACGCGGCGATACCGGCGCTCAGGCTCTGCTCGTAGTTGCCTTTGTACACCGGCACAATTTTGTAATCCGGGTGGGTGTCGTTGAAACGCTGCGCCAGGGAGTCAACTTCTTTACCCAACTCCCCTTCCATGGAATGCCAGAACGGAATAGTGGTGACGGCCATTGCGTTAGTCGCAAAAGCCAGACCCATTGCCAGACCCAAAGCTGTGTGTCGTAACGATGTCATTGTCATCTCTCTTATTGTGCCGGATGCGCGATATCACGCGTTTTGTGCTCGCGAGGTAACATGACATGCTCGAATGACAGAAAAATAACCGTTTGTTTACAGTGATATGACAACAAGGCGTCAGGGGGATGATGGTTATGTGAAGGGGTTGGGTGCGGCCCGTTGCCCTCACCCCGACCCTCTCCCACAGGGAGAGGGAGAAAACACTAAAAAGGCAACGTGCGTTGCCTTTTGCTTGTACCTTGTGCGGCCCGTTGCTCTCACCCCTGCCCTCTCCCACAGGGAGAGGGAGCAAACATTAAAAAAGGCAACTTACGTTGCCTTTTTGCTTTTACTATCCGCCGAGGTAGGCGCTTCTGACGGCTTCGTTCGCCAGCAGCGCGTCGCCGGTATCTTCCAGCACCACCCGGCCGTTCTCCAGCACGTAGCCGCGATCCGCGAGCTTCAGCGCCTGGTTGGCGTTCTGCTCCACGAGGAAGATGGTCATCCCTTCGCTACGCAACTGCTCGATGGTATCGAAGATCTGCTGAATGATGATGGGTGCCAGCCCGAGCGAAGGTTCGTCGAGCAGCAGCAGACGCGGCTGGCTCATCAGCGCGCGGCCGATCGCCAGCATCTGCTGTTCCCCGCCGGACATGGTGCCCGCCCGCTGAATACGACGCTCAAACAGGCGTGGGAACAGGTCATACACCCGTTTAATACGGGTCTGGAACTGTTCGCGCTCGGCAAAGAAGCCGCCCATCGCCAGGTTCTCTTCCACCGTCATACGTGAGAAGACGCGACGCCCTTCCGGGACAATCGCCACGGCTTCACGCATGATTTTGGCGGTCTGCCAGTCGGTAATGTCTTTACCATCAAAGACGATACGCCCGCTGGTGGCGCGCGGGTCGCCACATAGGGTGCCCAGCAACGTGGTTTTGCCCGCGCCGTTGGCACCAATCAGGGTCACAATCTCTCCCTGGTTGATGTGCAGGCTGACGTCGTGCAGGGCCTGGATCTTGCCGTAGTGGGCATTAACCTTGTCAAAAGATAACATCACTTTATCCATCTTATGCCTCACCCAGGTATGCGCGGATCACGTCCGGGTTGTTGCGAATCTCTTCCGGCGTACCGTTCGCCAGCGGCGTGCCCTGGTTCACCACGTAAATGCGGTCCGAAATGCCCATCACCAGCTTCATATCATGCTCAATCAGCAGGATAGTGGTGTCGTGATGGTTACGCAGCTCGACAATCAGCTCGTCCAGCTCTTTGGTCTCTTTCGGGTTGAGGCCCGCCGCCGGTTCGTCGAGCATCAGGATCTGCGGCTGCGTCACCATGCAGCGGATAATCTCCAGACGACGCTGGTCGCCGTAGGCCAGATTGCTGGCCTGACGGTTAGCGTGTTGCAGCAGGCCGATGCGGTCGAGCCAGGTGGCGGCGCGATCCAGCGCTTCATCCTGCGCCCGGCGGAAGGCCGGGGTTTTCAGCAGGCCGGAAAACAGCCCGGTTTTGAGCTGCTGATGCTGTGCCACCAGCAGGTTCTCAATCACCGTCATCTCACGGAACAGACGCACGTGCTGGAAGGTACGCACCACGCCCATGCGGGCAATCTGCTGGCCCGGCAGCCCTTCCAGATGTTTGTCACCCAGCATAATGGTGCCGCCCGTCGGCTTATAGAAGCCGGTCAGGCAGTTGAACACCGTGGTTTTACCCGCGCCGTTCGGGCCAATCAGGGAAACGATCTCTTTTTGATGCAGATCCAGCGACACGTTGTTGACCGCCAGCAGGCCGCCAAAACGCATCATCAGGCCGTTAACGGATAATAATGGCTGACTCATGCCTGCTCTCCTTTCGCTTGCCCGTTTTTCAGTTTCAGCTGTGGACGGGTCATCGGCAGCAAGCCCTGCGGACGCCAGATCATCATCAGTACCATCAAACCACCCAGCATCAGCATGCTGTACTCGTTAAAGTCACGCATCAGCTCGCGGGAGACCACCAGCAGGATAGCCGCGAGGATCACCGCGAACTGCGACCCCATCCCACCCAGCACCACAATCGCCAGCACGAAAGCGGATTCGGCGAAGGTGAAGGATTCCGGGCTGACGAAGCCCTGACGCGCGGCGAACAGCGTGCCAGCGAAACCGGCAAACGCGGCGCTGATGGTAAAGGCGGTCAGCTTGATGCGGGTCGGGTTCAGACCCAGGGAACGACAGGCGATCTCATCTTCACGCAGCGCTTCCCACGCACGGCCCAGCGGCATACGCAGCAGACGGTTAATCACGAACAGGGTGATGACCACCAGCAGCAGCGCCACCAGGTAGAGCCAAATCACGCGGTCGGACGGGTCGTACTTAATGCCAAAGAAGTTGCTGAAGGTATCCCAGCCGCCTTCACGTGCAGAACGGCTGAACTCCAGGCCGAAGAAGGTCGGTTTCGGGATCTGGCTGATACCGTTCGGGCCACCGGTCACTTCGGTATTGTTAAGCAGCAGGATACGGACGATTTCGCCGAAGCCTAAGGTCACAATCGCCAGATAGTCGCCGCGCAGGCGCAGTACCGGGAAGCCGAGCAGGAAGCCCGCTGCGGCAGAGACCAGCCCCGCCAGCGGCAGACAGGTCCAGAAGCCGAGGCCGTAATAGTGGTTTAGCAGGGCAAAGGTGTAAGCACCAATGGCATAGAAACCGCCATAGCCCAGTACCAGCAGGCCAGACAGACCCACCACCACGTTCAGACCAAGACCGAGGATCACGTAAATCATGGTCAGGGTGGCGATATCCACCGTACCGCGTGACACCATGAATGGCCATGCTACAGCAGCCACCAGCAGCGCCACGAGGAACAGCTTCTGTTTAACGGTGGAGCCGTCAATCGCAGGCAATACAAACTTCGGCCCGGAGACGCTTTTCAGTGTCTTCTGGAAAACCGGACGCAGCACCTGGAAGAAAAAGACCACTGCAGTGCCCACAAAGACCCACTGCCAGCGGATATCCGCCGCGGAATCCACGACCAGCTTAGTGCCGCTCAGCTCCAGCTGAACGCCCATGAAGACGCTCGCCAGCACGAAGAACATCGCTGCCGAGAGCAGCGCCATTGCAAAATGCATCGGTTTCATACTTTCTCTACCTCCGGACGACCCAAAATACCGGTAGGCATGACCAGCAGGACCAGAATCAGCAGGGCGAAGGAGACCACATCTTTATATTCGGTACTCAGGTAGGCAGAGGAGAGCGCTTCGGCCACGCCCAGGATCAGGCCGCCGATCATTGCACCCGGAATACTGCCGATACCGCCCAGAACGGCTGCGGTAAAGGCTTTCATCCCGGCCATAAAGCCGATGTACGGGTTAATTACGCCGTAGAACTGACCGAGCAATACCCCCGCTACCGCCGCCATCGCCGCCCCAATCACGAAGGTCAGAGCGATCACGCGGTCGGTATTAATGCCGAGCAGGCTCGCCATTTTCAGGTCTTCCGCGCAGGCGCGGCAGGCGCGGCCCATACGGGAGTAACGGATGAAAAGGGTCAGCGCCAGCATGGCGACAAAGGTGACAATCCAGATCACCAGCTGCATGGTGGTAATCGACGCTGAGAAGTTCTCGCTCGCGCCAACAATCCACTGGCCGTTGAACAGGCTTGGCAGCGCCACGTCGCGCGACCCTTCGGTCAGGCTGACGTAGTTTTGCAGGAAAATGGACATACCGATTGCGGAGATCAGCGCGATCAGGCGCTTGGAGCTACGCACCGGGCGATAGGCCACCCGTTCGATACTCCAGCCATAGGCGCTGGCAATGATAATCGCCCCGACAAACCCGGCGGCCACCAGCAGCCAGCTGCTGTCGATCCCCATCATCATCAGCGCGGCGATAATCATAAAGGAGACATAACTGCCGATCATGTACACCTCGCCATGGGCGAAGTTGATCATGCCGATAATGCCATACACCATCGTGTAGCCGATGGCGATCAGTGCGTAGGTGCTTCCCAGCGTGACGCCGTTAAACATCTGCTGCAAAAAATAGAGAAACTGCTCGGACATAAGATAACCTTTCTAGTCCCGCCCGGTCATGCCGGGCGGTGGGATAATGATTATTTGGCGACCGAGGATGAACCGTCGGCGTGCCACTTAAAGACACCAAACTCAAATCCCTTCAGATCGCCTTTCTCGTCCCAGTTCAGCGGCCCAATCACGGTGTTTGCCCCGTGTGCTTTTAAATCTTTAATCAGATCCTGCGGTGCTTTGCTGCCGGTACGATCCATGGCAGTCGCCAGAGACTGTACGGCGGCATAGGTGATCCAGACGTACGGACCACTCGCGTCTTTCTTCTGCGCTTTCAGGGCGTCGACGATAGCAGCGTTAGCCGGATCCTGGTCATAGCGTTTTGGCATCGTCACCAGCATGCCCTCACCCGCGTCGCCGGCAATGTTCGACAGCGAGGCGTTACCTACCCCTTCCGGCCCCATAAACTGGGTTTTCAGACCGACAGCGCGTGCCTGACGCAGCATCTGGCCCATTTCCGGGTAGTAGCCACCGTAGTAAACGAAGTCGATGTTCTCTTTTTGCAGACGCGCCAGCAGCGCCGAGAAATCTTTCTCGCCCGCAGTGATGCCGTCAAAGAAGACCACGTTCGCGCCGCCTTTTTTCAGGCCATCCTGCACCGAACGGGCCAGCCCTTCGCCGTACTGCTGCTTATCGTGAATGATGGCGATACGCTGCGGCTTGACGCTGTCGATGATGTACTTCGCCGCCGTCGGTCCCTGAGAGGAGTCCAGACCGGCGGTACGCATGATGTACTGATAGCCGCGCTGGGTCAGCTCAGGGTTAGTGGCGCCTGGCGTAATCATCAGGATGCCTTCGTCTTCATAGATATCGGACGCAGGCTGTGTGGAGGAGGAGCAGAGATGGCCAATCACATACTGAATACCATCGTTAACAATTTTGTTGGCGACGGCGACGGCTTGTTTCGGGTCGCAGGCATCGTCATATTCCACGCCGACCAGTTTGTCGCCTTTAATACCGCCTTTGGCGTTGATGTCTTTAATGGCCTGGCGCGCGCCGTTGAACTCCATATCGCCCCACTGGGCAACAGGGCCGGACAGCGCACCAACAATGGCAACTTTAATATCGTCCGCCGCAGCGGTATGTGAGATCGCCAGTGCAACCATCCCCGCGACTAATGTTTTCGCGTTCATTCTCATCCAGGAATCCCCATTCGTGACGTGATGTATATATTTTGTTTTATTATGGTTAAAAAGCATTCTGTACTTTTATTAAACAACGCAACTTTTGCTATTGCCTTTAATGGTTTAGCGCAGTTTTTTACTAAAAACCAGACTAAAATCTCTATATTTCAGGCGATTAAGCAAAGATAATATTCTGAAAACAGACAGAGATAAACAAATAAAAGCGCGAGTTGCAGCATAAAATAACGGTACAAAGCGCCGAATAAAACGCTACCTTTTAGGTTAAAATTCTGGTTATTTTTCGATCCCTGCGTTTTAAGACTACGCAACGTAACGCTAAAAAAGTAATCAGCTAGAGAATGGGTTTAAAAAGTGGAAGCGTCTGACAGAATAAATTGAGTACACTGCCCGCACTCTTTTTGATTTGGACAAGCAGCTAATGAAACTGACCATCCACCGTCTGGAGAACTTTAGCGACCAGGATCACATCGACCTCAACAAGATCTGGCCGGAATATTCCCCCTCCTCACTTACCGTTGATGAAACACACCGTATTTATGCTGCGCGTTTTAATGAGCGGCTATTAGGCGCAGTGCGGGTGACGCTGAGCGGTACGCAAGGCGCGCTGGACTCCCTACGCGTGCGTGAAGTCACCCGCCGTCGCGGCGTGGGGCAGTATTTGATTGAAGAAGTGATACGCGATAACCCGAGCGTAACCTCGTGGTGGATGGCGGATGTCGGCGTGGAAGACCGGGGCGTGATGGCGGCCTTTATGCAGGCGCTGGGGTTTACGGCGCAGGAAAATGGCTGGGTAAAACAGTAATGCGCTAGCCCCCTGAGTTTACGCTACTCATAGCGTGAAGTATGATGCAGGAGTCTCTACAGGATCATGATGATCAGGAATTCAGCATATGGAAATGTATATAGCACTGGCGGCCATTGCCGCCATTCTCATCTGGGCGGTAATCACCTACAACCGCTTTATCTCCCTGCGTCGCTTTAAAGACGAAGCCTGGAGCGGCATTGCCGTTCAGCTCAAGCGCCGTCACGATCTGGCGCCCAACCTGTTAAGCCTGGCGAAACGCTACGCCCTGCACGAAAAATCGTTGCTGGAAGAGATAGCACGTCAGCGTAGCGATCTGACGGGCAATCCCCGTGAGATCGCCGATCGCGAGCGGCACTACGCTGGTATGCTGGGGCGGTTCTTCGCCGTGGCGGAAGCCTGGCCGGAACTGAAAGCCAGCGAAAATTTTATCGCCTTACAACAATCCGTTAGCGAAATAGAAGAGTCGCTCCAGCTGGCCCGCCGCTATTTCAACGGCACGGTGCGTGATTTTAATATCCTGGTGGAATCCTTTCCCAGCCTGCTACTGGCCCGTCTGTTTAATTTCAAAGCGCAAGAGTTCTTCGAACTTGATAATCCGGCAGAAGCCAAAGCGCCACAGATGGAGTGATATTATGTCCGTTCTGCCAGGGTGGAAGGTGCTGATTTCTGGATTGCTGCTGTTTTTTATTGCCGCTCTTGCACCTGATGGGATCGTCAGCGCCTCTCCTGCCGTCCCTCACAACCAGTCCCGTTTAGCGCCAACTTATGAACATATTCTCTCTTTCCACGCCCGGGCGCGTTTTAACGCGGACGGCAGCATGGAGGTGCAGGAAAATATTGAGGTGCTGGCTCAGGGAAATGAGATCCGTCGCGGGATATTCCGCACGCTGCCGCTTTCCTGGAACCGACAGGACGGCAAAATTTTTCGCGTTGACTACAGGGTTAAATCGGTTTTACGCGATGGTATCAATGAACCCTACAGCATCGATGATGCAGAAAAATCAGTAACCATCCGTATTGGCAGCGGCGAACGGCTCCTGAAACCGGGTATCTATAACTATGAGATCCGCTATCAGGTCAGCAACCATTTCAGCCGCTTCCCGGAATGGGATGAACTGTACTGGAACGTGACGGGCAATGACTGGGCCTGGCCTGTTGACAAGGCCAGCTTTCACCTGGAGTTGCCGGACGGCAGTCATCTGAACGGGGACGGCAGGGACGCCAGGCTACGCTCCATTGACGTCTATACGGGTGTGGCAGGGGCAAAAGAACAGCACGCAGAGATACTGGCTAATGGCGATGTGCAGACCACACGTCCTCTCAGCCGTGGAGAGGGGCTGACCGTCGTCTATACGTGGCCCCGCGATATTCTGGCCAGCGCCCCTAAACCAGAAGCCTCCTTGCCACTGGTACATCTATTATTACCCACGCAGCAAACCAGCCTAATCTGGCTCCCGTTGCTGCTGATCGGTTATTACCTGTTGTGGTGGCGTAAGAACGTGACCGCCGCAGGGCTGACAATGCCACCGGTCGTGCCGCTCTATTCGCTGCCTGCTACCCTGTCGCCGGGCTATCTGCGCTTTATTACCCGGTGTCAATATGATGATGTCGCATTCAGCAGCGATATTCTTCAACTGGTAGCCAGACGGGGCGCAACCCTCACCAGCAGTCAGAACAAACCCGCCGACCCGTGGCATGCAGATAACGGGGCTGAGCAGTGGTTATCCCGATCGTTTGTTGAAGGAAACCCCCGGCTGGATGCCAACGATAAACAACTACTTAGCATACTGTTTAGCGGTAAACGCAAGACTATTAATCTCAGCCAGGCCCATCAAAAGCTAATGCAAAACGCACTTAAGGAGTTAGAAAAACGGTGTGAGGCGCAGCGACCAGCACTATTTCGAAAATGGTGTAAACCCCTGTGTCATTGCATCGCTATCGCGATGCTGGTGCCGGTGGTATGTGGCGTCTGGTTTGATCCCGAAATAGCGCTGTACACCATTCCATCTCTGTTATTTTTGGCTGTGGGCCTTTCGCTGCTGACGTTTTTGCTGAAATGTTTGCTTAACCCGCTGAAGACCGGCCGCGACTGGTGGCCTAATACAGTGATTTTTGCTCTCTTAGGCTGTCCCGCCAACCTTATAGGAAGTTGGCTTTTTCTGTTCGGTGTCGAACCGGCCATCCGCCATCCTGCCGGCTACTCCGGCGCATTACTGACCGCGATCGTGCTCTGTCTATTCGTTGGCTGGAAAACACCCCGTTATACCCAACGCGGGCTAACGGATTTAGCTGTCGCCAAAGGGCTAAAACGCTATCTGAAAACAGCTGAAAAGCACCGCTTCGAGGTGCTTTATCCCCCTGAGCAGATGATCGCCCATTATGAAAATCTGCTGCCTGCTGCCCTGGCGCTCGACGTAGGTAAAACCTGGGCTAACACCTTTTCCACGTATCTGAGCAAGACCGGGGCCGCGTCAGAGGCCTTTTCCAGCGTCAGTTGGGGGAGCATTCATCATTTCAGCAAGGCATGTTATTCCAGCTCGGCAAATCCTCCCGTTCGCATCTCATTATCCGGTTCTAGCGGTTCTGGCTCTTCTGGTGGAGGATCGTCCGGTGGCGGTTCCGGAGGAGGCGGCGGCGGCGGATGGTAAAACGAAAATGCCCGGCGGTTCGCCGGGCATAATGCGTTATTTAGCGTCGGTCGCCGTGCCGTTAGCATGCCAGTCGAATACGCCGAACTCGAAGCCCTTCAGGTCACCCTTCTCATCCCATGACAGCGGCCCCATCACGGTCTCGACAGAGTTCGCTTTCAGCCAGGTGGCAATTTCAGCCGGTTCAGCTGACTGATTCAGGCCTGCTTGCAGGGTTTGCAGCGCGGCGTAGGTGGTCCACACGAATGCGCCGCTTGGATCTTGTTTCTTGGCTTTGATCGCATCCACGATCGGTTTGTTCGCAGGAACCTGATCGTAGTTCTTCGGTTTGGTCACCAGCAGGCCTTCCGCTGATTCACCGGCAATGTTAGACAGTGACACGTTCGCCACCCCTTCCGGCCCCATGAACTGGGTTTTCAGACCGGCTGCACGCGCCTGACGCAGGAGCTGACCCATCTCCGGGTGGTAGCCGCCGTAGTACACGAAATCGATATTCTCTTTCTTCAGACGTGCCACCATGGTAGAGAAATCTTTCTCACCGGCGGTGATACCGTCGAAGAACACCACGTTAGCATTGGATTTTTTCAGGTTGTCCTGCACAGAACGCGCCAGACCTTCGCCGTACTGCTGCTTGTCATGAACAATGGCAATACGCTTTGGCTTCACTTTATCAACGATATATTTCGCTGCCGTTGGTCCCTGGTCAGAGTCCAGGCCGGTGGTACGCAACACCATTTTATAACCACGGGCGGTCAGTTCCGGCGCGGTGGCGGCAGGGGTGATCATCAGAATACCTTCGTCTTCGTAGATGTCAGACGCAGGCTGTGTGGAAGAGGAGCACAGGTGGCCGATAACGTATTTGATGCCGTCATTCACGACTTTGTTCGCTACCGCAACCGCTTGTTTCGGGTCGCAGGCATCATCATATTTTACGATTTGCAGCTTTTCGCCTTTGATGCCGCCTTTGGCATTAATATCGGCAACAGCTTGTTCTGCGCCAGTAAACTCCTGGTCGCCATACTGCGCTACCGGACCGGACATTGCGCCAACCACGGCCACTTTGATGTCAGCCTGAGCCATGGTGCTGAACGCCAACGCGATACATCCTGCCAGTAAGGCTTTGCCCTTCATATTCATCCTGAGAATCCCCATTGTGATGGTTATTGTGTTTGTTGTGATGTTGTTTTATGGCGCTTTATTTCGATTATGCGTCTGCCGTGCGCGCCTTTTCAGCATACTCTGCTAAAACATACCCCATTTTTATCTATTTGGAATAGCTATTTTGAAATGTATATAAGGTATGGGAGGCTTTAACGAGTCAGCGCACAACACAATGGTAAGGGTTCGCCCGGAGGAGGGAATTCGCCATAAAGGGCGCTAAAAAAACAAAACCCCCGGATTCTCATCCAGGGGTTATCGGGTCACTTCGCGAGAATTACGCTTCGATAGCGGCGCGAAGTTTTTTCATGGCGTTTTTCTCAAGCTGACGCACACGTTCAGCGGAGACGCCATAGCGGTCGGCCAGCTCCTGCAGGGTGGACTTGTTGTCTTCGTCCAGCCAGCGGGCACGGATAATATCCTGGCTACGCTCGTCAAGGCCTTCCATCGCGTAAGTCAGCTTGTTCGCAGCCTGCTCTTCCCAGTTGTCGTCTTCAATGCCATCGGCAAAGTTGGACGACTTATCCTGGAGATACAGGACCGGAGCCATCGGCTGGCTGTCTGACGCATCGTCGTCAGAGGACATATCAAAGGTCATGTCCTGCGCGGCCATTCGGGATTCCATCTCGCGCACGTCTTTGCTGGAAACACCCAGTTCGCGGGCAACCATTTCCACTTCGTCCTGGTTAAACCAGCCCAGACGCTGCTTGGTTTTACGCAGGTTAAAGAACAGTTTGCGCTGTGCTTTAGTGGTTGCGACCTTCACGATACGCCAGTTACGCAGCACGTATTCGTGGATTTCCGCTTTGATCCAGTGCACGGCGAAGGAGACCAGACGCACACCCACTTCCGGGTTGAAGCGACGCACCGCCTTCATCAGGCCGATGTTGCCTTCCTGAATCAGGTCAGCCTGCGGCAGGCCGTAGCCCGCATAGTTTCGAGCAACGTGAACAACAAAGCGCAGGTGAGACAGGATCAGCGTCTTAGCTGCTTCCAGATCGCCCTGGTAATGCAGCTTCTCAGCAAGCTCCTTTTCTTCCTCAGCCGTCAACATCGGCCAGGTGTTAGCGGCCCGGATGTAAGATTCCAGGTTACCAACAGGGGCTAAAGCTAAAGTTTGCATTTCTTTGGTCATTCATTCCTCTCAATCGATTCTTTCTGGCGGCGGTTTGTCCCCATCAGGCAACGAACATGCCAGAATTAATGAGCAACGAGAATATCATTCACTCTTTTATCAGACAGTGATTTTATCCACAAGTTCCGAGTGAAACTGTGAATAAATTACGCACAAAATGTGACACGGGGATGATTATGCGGGGTAAGAGTCAACAGGGGACTCTTTCCCTGCATAGCGATTCTCAATGCAGGGAAAGATTATACCAGAGATTTTTTAGTCAGGGGTAAAGTGACGTAAATGTTGCACGGTTGCTAACCATGCTGCGATCCAGCCAATCATGGAGCATACCAGTAGCAATAACAGGCACTCATCAAAGGCTAACCCACTGATATTAAACTTAGTTCCAAAAACCTGCGCCACATCGGTGACCGCGGCAGAAAGACGCATCACCAAAATTTCTGACAATATCAGTGAAAGAAATGCGCCGGAAAAACCGAGCAGTGCGCCGCCATAAAGGAACGGACGCAGGATAAAACCGTCGGTTGCGCCGATCAGCTTCTGCACGTTAATGGTGTCGCGACGGGCAAAGATGCTCAACCGCACGCTGTTGCCGATAACGAGGAACACCGCCGCGACCATCAGCACGCCAATCATCGCCGCCACGCGCCCGACCAGGCCGGTAAGCGCCGTCAGACGGGCAAACCAGCTATCGTCCATCCGCACCTCATCGATCCCGTTGATACGGGAGACGCGATCGCGCAGGGTGTTCAGCGATTCGGTGCCCTGGAAATCCAGTTTCGGGATCACCACCGCCACCGCAGGCAGGGGGTTCTCCTCCAGCATATCCAGCGCGCCGCCAAACCCGGACCAGTTACGGAATTCGCCTAACGCCTCATCCCGCGACAGGTAATTGACCTTCTCAACGCCCTGCTCGGCCTGTAGCTGCCCCACCACCTGCGCCGCCGCGTTATCGTCGAGCGCTTTGTCGAGATAGACGGTGATCTGCGGGGATGGGTAGTACTGGGACGCCGCCTGGTTAACGTTTTTGTAGACCATGTAGCAGACGCTGGGCAGGGTCAGGGAGATGGCAATCACCATCACCGTCAGGAAAGTGGCAAGCGGTTTGCTTTTCAGATCCTGCAGCGCACCCTGGAAGGCGTACCGCACCTGCTCGTTAAACACATTGGTTTTGCGCGAGTTGGCTTTTGGCGCGGATTTGCTGCGCTTCGGCGCATTGCGGTTGCCGTCACCCGGGCCGCCCGCCGATTTACGAAAACGGTCGAGCTTGCTGCCAAACTGCCGCATCTGGTTTATTGCATCACGCTTATTCACCGAAGCCTCCGTGCAAATGACCGTCGCTCAACGTCAGCATGCGGTACGAACGACGGGAGATAAGCCCCATGTCGTGCGTCGCCATCAGTACCGTCACCCCAACGCGGTTAAACTCCTCAAACAGACGCAGGATCCCTTCGGAAAGGGCGTCGTCCAGGTTACCGGTAGGTTCATCCGCCAGCAGCACCGCTGGCTTGTTTACCACCGCGCGGGCAATGCCTACGCGCTGCTGTTCACCGCCGGAGAGCTGGATAGGAAAGTTCTTCGCTTTGTCCAGCAGCCCGACCTTATCCAGCGCCGCCGACACGCGACGACGAATATCATCCCCGCTGGCGCCCGCAATAATCAGCGGGATCGCCACGTTGTCGAATACCGTGCGGTCCATCAGCAGATGGTGATCCTGGAAAATCATGCCGATCTGCCGACGCAGAAACGGCACTTCACGGTTTTTCAGACGGCTGATGTCGTGGCCGCTGAACCAGATTTTCCCGGCGCTGGGCCGTTCGATCCCACAGATAAGCTTGAGCAGGGTACTTTTCCCCGCGCCGGAGTGGCCGGTCAGGAATGCCATCTCGCCCGGCTGCAGATGGAAGTTAATCCCCTGCAGCGCTTGTCTCCCACCGAGATAGGCCTTGCTGACGTGTTCAAAGCGAATCATTGTTAATCCTCTCGGGCAAAAAGTGCCTCAATAAAGTCGCCCGATTTAAACGGACGTAAATCCTCGATACGTTCGCCAACACCGATGTAACGAATAGGGATCCCGAACTGATCCGCTACCGAGAAGATTACCCCGCCTTTCGCGGTGCCATCCAGCTTGGTCAGCGTAATGCCGGTCAGCCCTACCGCTTCATGGAACAGCTTCGCCTGACTGATGGCGTTCTGCCCGGTGCTGGCATCAATAGTCAGCATAATTTCATGCGGTGCATCTTCGTCCAGCTTTTTCATCACCCGGACGATCTTCTTCAGCTCTTCCATCAGGTGCGATTTATTCTGCAAACGCCCTGCGGTATCAGCAATCAGCACATCAACGTTACGCGCTTTGGCCGCCTGAATGGCGTCAAAGATCACAGAGGCAGAATCGGCCCCGGTATGCTGGGCAATCACCGGAATATTGTTCCGCTGGCCCCACACCTGCAACTGCTCTACGGCGGCGGCACGGAAGGTATCACCCGCGGCCAGCATCACCGATTTTCCCTGCTGTTCAAACTGACGCGCCAGCTTACCGATGGTGGTGGTTTTACCCACGCCGTTAACGCCAACCATCAGAATAACAAATGGCATTTTGCCTTCAATATTAAGTGGTTCGTCAACTTTTGCGAGAATTTCACCCATCTCTTCTTTCAGCAAACCATACAGCGCCTCGGCGTCGCGCAGCTGTTTACGGCTGGCGCTTTCCGTCAGGCTGGTGATGATTTTGCGGGTGGTTTCCACGCCAACGTCGGCAATCAGCAGCTGTTCTTCCAGCTCTTCAAAGAGATCATCGTCGATTTTCTTGCCGCGGAACAGACTGATAAATCCTGAACCGAGGTTCTCTTTGGTTTTGATCAGGCTGCGTTTCAGGCGCGCGAAGAAACCTTCTTTGGTCGGTTTTTCCTGCTCCTGGACAATCTCTTCGACCGGTTCGTCCTCTTCGGCTACCGGGACGACGACGACCGCCTCTTCTGCCGCCGCAGCCGCCAGCGCCTGAGCTTCAAGCTCTTCATCGCTGATGGGTTCTTCAACCTCGGTCTCTGGCAGGTACTCTTCCGGGATCGCTTCCTCAATCTCGTTGAGGATCTCTTCTGGCAGCGGTAACTCTTCGTGCTCAACCGCCTGCGGTGGTTCCACCTCGGCGACCGGCTCAACACTCTCTTCCACTACCGCGGCGACCGGTTCTGGCTCTGGCTCTACGACCACAGGCTCCGGTTCCACGGCCACAAGCTCTGGCTCCACGGCCACAGGCTCCGGCTCCACCGGCTGCGGTTTTTCCCTCTCCTGGACCTGCTCAGTAACCTCAACCACCTCTTCAGCGAAGGCGTCAGTCTCTTCTTTGCTGTGGGCAGGCGTTTCTGCTTCTACGTCAGCGACGGTCTCAACAGGGGTTTCTGGCTGCGGCTGTTCAACAACCGCGGGCTGCTGTTCGGCGATCTGTTGTTCTTCGTTTTGCTGCTCAGTTTCCTGCTCTTTTTGACCAAAGCCCAGCCAGGAAAAGAAGCCACGTTTTTTCTCTTTTGCCATCTGCGACTACACCCCTCGCGGTTAATTACTGGCGCTATATACATGGAAGCTAAAAAAATGATGAAATAGTTTATCACTTAACTTAACGCACATCACCGCCTGCAAACGCAGGCCGTTGGTGTACCCGAGCAAAGATATGAAGAAACCCAACCGTGCCGCAGCGGGCCAGATACGCATTATTGGCGGCCAGTGGCGAGGCCGTAAACTGCCGGTACCGGATAGCCCCGGCCTGCGCCCCACCACCGACCGCGTTCGCGAAACGCTGTTTAACTGGCTGGCACCTTCAATGGTAGATGCCCGTTGCCTGGACTGCTTCGCCGGAAGCGGCGCGCTTGGGCTTGAAGCCCTGTCGCGCTACGCCGCCAGCGCCACGCTGCTGGAGATGGATCGCAGCGTTTCCCAACAGCTTCAGCAAAACCTGGCCTCGCTGAAAGCGACAAATGCCAAAGTGGTCAATACTAATGCCCTCGCCTTCCTTGCGCAGGCAGGCACGCCGCACGATGTGGTGTTTGTCGATCCGCCGTTCCGTAAAGGGCTGCTTGAAGAAACGCTGACGCTGCTGGAAAACAACGGCTGGCTGGCAGAAGATGCGCTAATCTACGTCGAGAGTGAGGTAGAGAACGGTTTACCGCCGGTGCCCGCCCACTGGGATCTGCACCGGGAAAAAGTGGCCGGACAGGTCGCCTATCGTCTTTATCACCGTCAATCACAAGGAGAGACTGATGCCGGTACTGATTAATCTGGGCCGTTTGCTGATGATCGGGGTCTGGGCATTTTTGCTGCTCAACCTCGTTCACCCCTTCCCGCGGCCGATGAATATCTTCGTCAACGTGGCGCTGATTTTTACCTCGTTTATGCATGCCCTGCAGATGGTAATGCTGAAAAACGGTATGCCGAAGGACGGCCCGAAAATGACCGGCTGGCAGCAGCTGCGGGTATTCATTTTTGGCGTGTTTGAGCTGCTGGTGTGGATGAATAAGTTTAAGACGCAGGCGAAGAAATAAGCCCTCACCCTAACCCTCTCCCATAGGGAGAGGGAACCGATCGAGCTTCCTCTCCAGGAGAAAATCACGGCGCGATCTTAAATCCCTCAAACTGCGACCCCTTGTAGCTCAACGTTCCTTTATCCCCCACCGTTAGCTGATGGTACTGCTTCTCGTCGAGGCGAAAGGTCATCTCCAGACCGCCACTTTCCGGTTTAAAACTCGCCTCATAGCGCATGGCGGTACCCGCTGGCGTCACCTGCTGCTGTCGTGAACGACGATCGTTGAGCACTTTTTCCCGTTTATTGCTCACCACCACGCGCTTTTGCAGCAGCGGAGCGGCGTCGTTATCCGCCTTTTCCCGGCGCTGTTGCACAAAGCGGAACGAGGCGGCAATCACGATGATTGCCAGCACGATAAGAAAAAAAAGCGGCATCTTGCTCATTGAACCATCCTATAAGACCAGGCTGAAATCAGAATAGCGTGCCGCGCTGTGCATTGCTATTGGCCCGTCTGCACCACTACACTGAAGTGAAACTGTTTATTCAACAATAACAGATACAGGGACTTAATATGCTTTGGTCATTTATCGCTGTCTGTTTCTCCGCATGGCTGTATGTCGATGCGTCCTACCGTGGTCCAGCCTGGCAGCGCTGGGTGTTTAAACCCGTCACCTTGTTACTGCTCCTGCTGCTGGCCTGGCAGGCGCCAATGTTTAATGCTATCAGCTACCTGGTGCTCGCCGGGCTTTGCGCGTCACTGGCCGGTGATGCCCTGACCCTGCTGCCGCGTCAGCGTCTGCTGTATGCCGTAGGGGCATTCTTCTTATCGCATCTGCTCTATACCATCTACTTCGCCAGCCAGATGACGCTTTCGTTCTTCTGGCTGCTGCCACTGGCGCTGCTGGTGATTGGTGCGCTGTTGATTGCGGTGATCTGGTCGCGTCTGGAGGAGCTGCGCTGGGCGGTGTGTACCTTTATCGCCATGACGCTGGTGATGGTCTGGTTGGCGGGCGAACTGTGGTTCTTCCGTCCGACGGCACCGGCTCTGTCGGCCTTTATCGGCGCCACGCTGTTGCTGCTGGGCAATATCGTCTGGCTGGGTAGCCACTATCGCCGCCGCTTCCGCGCCGATAACGCCATTGCCGCCGCGTGCTACTTCGCCGGGCACTTCCTGATTGTGCGTTCGCTGTATATTTAAATAGCGCTTGACTCTGGAGTCGACTCCAGAGTGTATGCTGCGGTTAATGAGAAAGTTATCATTGCCGGAGAGTGCCATGTCGACTCCAGAAATACCCAAAAAAGTGCCGCAGTTTTCGGCGCTTAAGCTCGCCCCCCTTCCCGCTAAAGAGCCCTGCTGCGCGGCGGATTGCAGCTCTGTACAGGCCGAAACCGTACAGCCCGTCGAGGGCCACCGCTACAGCTGGGTGGTCAACGGCATGGACTGTGCGGCCTGCGCCCGCAAAGTCGAGACTGCCGTCAGGCAGGTGGCGGGCGTTCATCACGTTCAGGTTCTGTTTGCCACCGAAAAACTGCTGGTGAATGCGGACAGCAACGTCAGCGCCCAGGTCGAAGCGGCAGTCGTCAAGGCGGGCTATACGCTGCGCAATGAACATGCTCCGGTCGAAAAAACCTCACTCCTGCGCGACAACCTGGCGCTCATCACCCTTGTTCTGTTGATGGGCATAAGCTGGATCCTGACGCAGTTCAACCCTCCGCTCGGCAACCTTGCCTTTATCGCCACCACCCTGGTGGGGCTATGGCCGGTGGCCCGTCAGGCGCTGCGCCTGATGAAAAGCGGCAGCTGGTTCGCCATTGAAACGCTGATGAGCGTGGCCGCCATCGGGGCGCTGTTTATCGGTGCCACGGCAGAAGCGGCGATGGTTCTGCTGCTGTTTTTAATTGGCGAACAGCTCGAGGGCTGGGCGGCAAGCCGGGCGCGTAAAGGCGTCAGCGCGCTGATGGCGCTAAAGCCCGAAACCGCCATTCAGGTGATACAGGGCGAGCGCAAAACCGTACCCATCGCCGCGCTGCGCCCGGGGGATGTGATTGAGGTTGCCGCGGGGGGACGCCTGCCCGCCGACGGGACGCTGCTCACTGCCACCGCCAGCTTTGATGAAAGCGCCCTGACCGGGGAATCTATCCCGGTCGATCGCGCGGCAGGTGAAAAAGTCCCTGCCGGGGCCACCAGCGTGGATCGGCTTGTGCAGCTGACCGTGCTGTCTGAACCGGGCGACAGCGCCATCGACCGGATCCTGAAGCTGATTGAAGAGGCAGAAGAGCGCCGCGCCCCGGTGGAGCGCTTTATCGACCGCTTCAGCCGTATCTATACCCCGGCAATTATGCTGGTTGCGCTGCTGGTGGCCGTGGTGCCGCCGCTGCTGTTCAGCGCGCCGTGGGCGGGCTGGATCTACAAAGGGCTGACCCTGCTGCTGATTGGTTGTCCTTGCGCGCTGGTGATCTCCACCCCGGCGGCCATTACCTCCGGGCTGGCGGCAGCAGCCCGGCGGGGTGCGCTGATCAAAGGCGGCGCGGCGCTGGAGCAACTGGCGCAGGTGCAGCAGGTGGCGTTCGACAAAACCGGCACCCTGACGGTCGGCAAACCTCAGGTAACGGGTATTTTTCCATACCAGATCCACGAGCAGGACCTGCTGGCGCTGGCCGCCGCGGTTGAACAAGGCTCCACTCACCCGCTGGCACAGGCGATTGTGCGTGAAGCGCAGTCCCGTGGGCTGACGGTTCCGGCGGCTACCGCACAGCGGGCGCTGATGGGGTCGGGGATTGAAGCCGAGGTTGCAGGCAGCAAAGTGCTCATTTGCGCCGCGGATAAATTCCCTGCCCCGCATTTTGCGGCGCAACTCGCTTCCCTTGAGCAGGCCGGACAGACGGTTGTGATGGTCGTTCAGGATGGCGAGGCAAAAGGCCTGGTTGCGCTGCGTGATACCCTGCGGGACGACGCGAAAGAGGCTGTGCAGGCTCTGCATCAGCTCGGGGTCAAGGGGGTGATCCTGACCGGCGATAACCCGCGCGCGGCCGCCGCCATTGCCGATGAGCTGGCGCTGGATTTCCGGGCGGGGCTACTGCCTGCCGATAAAGTGCAGGCGGTGTCAGCATTAAATGCGGAAACGCCGCTGGCGATGGTGGGAGACGGGATTAATGACGCCCCGGCAATGAAAGCGGCCACGATCGGTATCGCGATGGGCAGCGGCACCGACGTGGCACTCGAGACCGCCGATGCCGCCCTTACCCACAACCGTCTGACCGGGCTGGCGCAGATGATAAGCCTCGCCCGCGCCACCCGGGCCAATATCCGGCAGAACATCGCCATTGCGCTGGGGTTGAAGGGGATTTTCCTGGTGACCACCCTGCTGGGTATGACGGGATTATGGCTGGCGGTGCTGGCGGATACCGGTGCGACGGTATTAGTGACGGCGAACGCGCTCAGGCTGTTACGGCGTGGGTAAAAAAATGCCCGGTGGCGGCTACGCCTTACCGGGCCTATAAAAAATCGTAAGCCGGGCAAGCGCGGCGCCGCCCGGCATTATTACTACTGCATCCCCAACATTCGCGGCAACCACAACGATATCGCCGGAATGTACGTCACCATCCCTAACACCACCAGCAGCATGCCGTAGAACGGCAGCATCTCCCGCACCACTGCCTCAATCTTCTGCTTGCTCACCGCACTGGCAACAAACAGCACCGATCCTACCGGCGGGGTAATCAGCCCGATCCCGAGGTTCACCATCATGATCATCCCGAAATGCACCGGATCGATACCCAGCGAATTGGTCACCGGCAGCAGCACCGGCGTCAGGATCAGGATGATCGGTGCCATGTCCATCAGGGTGCCAATCAGCAGCAGCATGATGTTGAGGTACATCAGAATGACGTACTTGTTGTCCGACAGCGAAGTGAAGAACTCAGTGATACGCATCGGCAGCTGCATGTAGGTCATCACCGCGCCAAATGCCGCTGCGAAGCCGATCAGAATCATCACGATGGTCACCGTCTTCACCGTGCGACACATCAGCTTCGGCAGTTCATTCCACTTATAGTCGCGATAGATAAACATGGTGACAAAGAACGCCCACAGGCAGGCGACCGCCGCGGATTCCGTTGCGGTAAAGATCCCCGACAAAATGCCCCCAAGGATAATCACCACCGTCATCAGCCCCCACAGGGCATCGAAGAAGATCTTCAGCGCCTGTTTAAAAGGCACTCTTTCACCTTTTGGATACCCCCGCTTGCGCGCAAAGCCCAGGCACAGCACCATCAGACTTAACCCAAGGATCAATCCCGGCAGCACACCCGCGATAAACAGCGTGGCAATCGACACCGTACCGCCTGCCGCCAGGGAGTAGATCACCGAGTTATGGCTAGGCGGGATCAGAATCGCCTGCACCGAGCCGCTGGCGGTCACCGCCGCCGCGTATTCGCGCGGATAGCCCTTCTTCTCCATCTCCGGGATCATTACGGTCCCGATGGAAGCAGTATCCGCCACCGACGAGCCAGAAATAGCCCCGAAAAAGGTCGAGGCGACGATATTCACCAGCGACAGTCCGCCGCGAATAAAGCCGACAAAGATATAGGCGAAGTTCACCAGCCGACGGGCAATCCCCCCCTCTGCCATGATCGCCCCTGCCAGGATAAAGAACGGAATCGCCAGCAGGGTAAATTTATTCACCCCGCTGGTGATTTGGATCATCAGCGCCTCCAGCGGCAGGTCAATCCATAGCGCACCGGCCACCGCACTTAACCCGACGGCAAAGGCCACCGGCATCCCCAGCGCCAGTAGAATGGCGAGGGTGAATAACAAAACAAATGCATCCATTGTTCACCCCTTAACTGTGGTTGCCGATCAGCACGACCGGGCGATGTTCCTGAGAGCCAAACATCAGACGCTCAAGCACAAACAGGATTAACACCGCCGATCCGATCGGCAGCGGCAGATAACTTTCGCCGGAGGTCAGGATCGGGAACTCCGCCACCGGCTGCTCCCAGAGCTCAATGCACAGCAGGTAGCTGTACCAGAACATGATGCCCGAGATCGCCAGCATGAGCAGATCAACCATGCGCGCGCAGAACGTTTTCAGTGAGGCCGGCAATCTGTCAGTGAGCATATTCACCGCAATATGCGAGCCGGCGCGGTAGCTCACCGCCGCGCCGATAAAGGTAAAAGTCACCATGCAGATAATGGCAATCGGCTCCGGCCACGACTCACCACGGTTAAGTACGTAGCGCGAAAAGATGCCAATCGGGATCACAATGGTCATCACCAGCAGCGACAGCCCGGCAATGCCCATCGCCAGCAGGTAGAGACGGTCCATCCACTTTAGATAAAGTTCGGACATAGAAACTCCGGGTTACTTAACGTCAGCGATGGCTTTCATCAGATCCTGATGCTTGTCGCCATACTGGACACGCACCGGCTCTGTTGCTTTGATAAAGACCGCCTTGTCGATGTCGTGGAACTGCACGCCGCCGGCCTTCATTTTTTCCAGCGCCTGACTGTTATATTCCTGCCACAGTTTGCGCTGCTCCATCTGTGCTTCACGGGCCAGGGTCTTAATCTTTTCCTGCTCGTCAGCGCTCAGCTTGTCCCATTTCACTTTGGAGTAGAGCAGCATTTCCGGGGTGATAAAGTGGCCGCTCAGGGTGTAGTTTTTGGCGACCGGCATGTAGTTATGCGCGATGAAGGTCGGCGGGTTGTTCTCGGCTCCGTCGATAACGCCGGTCTGCATGCCGCTGTAAACTTCACTCACTCCCATTGCCACCGAGTTGGCTCCCATATCTTTCAGCGTGGCCAGCGCCACCGGGCTACCCTGGACGCGGATCTTCATCCCTTTCAAATCTTCCGGTTTTACTACGGGGTTTTTGGTGATCAGATTACGGGTGCCGGAGTCCATCCAGCCGAGGAACACCAGCCGTGATTTCGGGTTGGCGGTGAGCTTCTCACCGATGGATTTACCGATATCGCCGTCGATCACTTTGTGCATGTGGTCTTCATCGCGGAAGACGTAGGGCAGCGTAAAGACTTCGATATCCGGCAGGATCGCCGCTACCGGGGCCATGGAGACGCGAATCATGTCGATGGCGCCCATCTGCGCCTGCTCAATCATCTGCTTTTCATCACCCAGCACGCCGCCGGGGAAGACTTTGATCTCCAGCTTGCCGTCGGTTTGTTGTTTGAGTTTTTCACCCATATGCTGCACCGCCACCACGTTCGGGTAGCCTTCAGGATGGACATCGGCGGCTTTAATGGTTTGCGCCGACACAGAGGCAGCAAAAGCAGACAGGCACAGAGCGGCCAGCAACGGCTTGAGGGTCGTTTTCATCGAGTCAACTCCAGGGTAGTGAGGTAAGTATCGGAACGTTGTTTTATTTTTGAACGTCTAAAAACTAGCCTATGGCCTGGAAAGCGAGGGTGAAGCGCCTCACAAAAAGCGCTAAATATTGAAATGGCGGTTCAAATTGGTGATGAAGGTCAAACGAAATGGCAACCCCAGGCTCGCGCAAGCATCAACATGCCGGGTGGCAGCTTCGCCAGGGTCAATGCAAAACGGCAACCTCAGGTTGCCGTTTCAGGATTTGCGCCCTCTCCCTGAAGGAGAGCGTTGGGATGAGGGCATCAGGCCGCACACAGCCCGGCAGGTTTAGCCCTTGCGTAACAGGTAACGGTACGGCAGCGCCCCGGTATCCTGCGCCAGCAGTTCATGTTCCATGAAGGTACAAAAACCGGGGATATCGCGGGTGGTCGCCGGATCGTCAGCAATGATCAGCAGGGTTTCGCCGGATTGCATATTGCGCACGGTTTTGCGCACCATCATGACGGGTTCCGGGCAGCGCAAACCCTGAGCATCAAGGGTGTGGTCCGGGTGGGTAAACAGATCGGTCATCGTGGTCTCGTCCAGATAAAAACGGCAGTAGTTTACGCCGCGTACAGAGCAAAGCAAACCAGGTTAACGATTGCGTGAAAATTAGCCATTGCAAAGCGGAGTGAAAGCAGTATCATGCGGCGGTTTTCCGACCCAGGCCCATCAACCGCTATTGTTGAAGCCAGTCAGGAGACGGACAGCGCACAGAAACCGAAGCGTACAGAGAGTACGTAAGGATTTACTCGCTTCGCTCGCCCTTTGGGCCGCTACAAGCGACGTTCAAAACGCCAATGCGTTTTGATGAGCACTGCCCGGATTCAGAATGGTGAATAAAATAGCCTGATAAGCCAGGTTCATATTGGGTTCCCTCACCCCAACGTTAAAAAGGTCACAATATGACGCAGTTCTCTCAATCGCAGCGCGTAAAAGCGTTGTTCTGGCTTTCCCTTTTTCATCTACTGGTGATTACCTCCAGTAACTATCTGGTGCAGCTGCCGATCTCCATTTTTGGTTTTCATACCACCTGGGGCGCGTTCAGTTTCCCGTTTATCTTCCTTGCGACCGATCTCACCGTACGTATCTTTGGCGCCCCGCTGGCCCGACGCATTATTTTTGCCGTCATGCTCCCGGCGCTGTTTATTTCGTACGTGATCTCCTCCCTGTTCTATATGGGCAGCTGGCAGGGCTTTGAGGCGCTGACGCACTTCAACCTGTTCGTCGCGCGTATCGCTGCCGCCAGCTTTATGGCCTATGCGCTGGGGCAGATCCTCGATGTGCATGTGTTTAACCGTCTGCGGCAGAACCATCGCTGGTGGATGGCACCGACCGCCTCCACGCTGTTTGGCAACGTCAGCGATACCCTGGCCTTTTTCTTTATCGCTTTCTGGCGCAGCCCGGATGCCTTTATGGCGCAACACTGGATGGAAATCGCGCTCGTGGATTATGCCTTTAAGGTGCTTATCAGCCTGGTCTTCTTCCTGCCGATGTACGGCGTACTGCTGAATATGTTGCTGAAAAGATTCGCGGATAAATCTGAAATCTCAGCATTACAGGCTGGTTAAAGGTTCCCTTTAACAGTTGTGATAAGATGGATTGATGCGCCGTTATGGCCGTTTATCGAAAGGAAGAATTCAATGCGCAATCTGGTTAAATATGTCGGGATTGGCCTGCTGGTGATGGGGCTGGCAGCCTGTGATAACAGCGACACTAAAACGCCTGCTCAGGCTGCGTCTGCTGAAAGCAACGCGACGGGTCAACCGGTCAGCCTGATGGATGGCAAACTCAGCTTCTCTCTGCCAGCGGACATGACCGATCAGAGCGGCAAGCTGGGCACCCAGGCGAACAACATGCACGTCTATTCCGATGCCACCGGACAGAAAGCGGTGATTGTGATTGTCGGTGACGACACCAATGAAGACCTGGGCGTGCTGGCGAAACGTCTGGAAGATCAGCAGCGCAGCCGCGACCCGCAGTTGCAGGTAGTGACCAACAAAGCCATCGAGCTGAAAGACCACAAACTGCAGCAGCTAGACAGCATTATCTCTGCCAAAGGCCAGACCGCTTACTCTTCCGTCGTACTGGGCAAAGTGGACAACAAGCTGCTGACCCTGCAGATCACTCTGCCTGCTGACGACCAGCAGAAAGCGCAAACTGCCGCAGAGAACATCATTAACACGCTCGTGATTCAGTAATCTGTCACGGTGAAATGGCCTCCTCTGGAGTAATGCCAGTCAGTTAAACCCGGCGGATTGTTCCGTTCACCTCATGTTCAGCAGAACATGGCATTACACAACCCGTGAACGTGACAAGGGGGGCCGCCGGGCCCCCCTTGTCAATCCCCGCGGCCCCGCAATGAAACCGGTGCTTCGCACTGCGCTCACCTCCCGACCGGCTGCCTGCGGTCGGCTCAACTCGACATCCTGTCTCGATTCGCCTCTGGCCGCCATCCCTGGCGTCCAGCCCTTGTCATCCGGTCTCCGGTTCGCCGGTTTCAGCGGGGAATCAAAACCCGTGCCCCTTTCAGGCGACTAAGAAGCGTGAGGGAGCGTGAATCCGGCTGAAAATCGACGAAGCGTTTCCGGAAGGCCGGGGCGAGGCGCAGGGACGCGCCGAGAGGGCATAGCCTGCAGGGATGCAGGCTGGTGCCCGACCCGAAAGCCTGAAGGAATAAGCTGAGTGCACCGCGAAGCGGCGATTTTCCTGGCCGGGAGCCGGGGTAGCCAGGGGGGAGGCGGCGAGCCCCCCTGGCACGTTCACCGCAGCGGAGGGGGCATAAAGCAGAGGTGCTTTAGTGAACGGAACTCTTCCACTTCAGTCATTTAGAAATACTGAATGGCTTAACTGACTGGCATTACCTCCTCTGGAGGCCTTTTTTTTAGCCGCCACGTCAGCAGTAATGCCACCGCCACCAGCCCCGCAGCCGCCAGATAAATAACCGGCACCCCGGCCCACGCCATCACCAGCCCGGCCAGCGGCCCGGTGATCCCCAGTGACATATCCATAAATACCGTATAGGTCGCCAGCGCAGCGCCCTGATTCTGCTGCGGCACCGCTTTCACCGCCACGACGCCCAGCGCCGGGAAGACCAGCGAGAAACCAGCCCCCGCAAGGAAGACCCCAATCCGCGCAACCCAGGGCGCATCGGCGATGCCGGTCAGCAGCAGGCCGATAATCTCCACGCCAAAGCAGATCATGGCCACATTCAGCCCGCCCAACCGGTTAATGCCATTCGGGAACAGAAGTCGCGTTCCGACGAAGGCACAGCTGAACAGGGTCAACGCGAAGGCCGCGCCGTCCCAGCCCTTATCGGCATAAAACAACGTAATGAAGGTGGCGATCACCCCAAAGCCCGCCGAGCCGAGGGCCAGCGCCATGCCGTAAGGCCAGACGCGCCCCAGCACCGCACGAAACGGCATCGTTTTGCCTTTGCTGGCTTTAACTTTCGGTCGCGGCAGAGCAAATAAAATCGCCAGCAGCGCCACCGCCATAATGGTCAGCGCCAGCCCGCTCAGGCCGGTGTAGCGGTAGCAGAGCACGCCGAGGGGAGCGCCCATCGCCATCGCGCCGTAGGTGACAATCCCGTTCCAGGAGATGACCCGCCCGATATGCGACGCCCCCACGACCCCCACGCCCCACAGCGTGGAACCTGTTCCGGCGAGGCTTTGCCCGACGCCGAGGATCACCCGCCCAAAACAGAGCAGCGCCAGGCTCACTATCGGCCAGGCGCTGGTTAACCCGGCCAGGAAATAGCTCACCCCGCTCAGGAAGCAGCCGCACAGCCCCAGCACGACAATGCTTTTTGGGCCAAACAGGTCGGCGTAGCGCCCGGCATAGGGGCGGCTTAACAGCGTGGCGAAGTATTGCAGGCTGATCACCAGACCGGCCCAGAAGGCGCTAAATCCCATGACGTCATGGACATAGCCGGGCAGCACGGCCAGCGGCAGGCCGATGGTCAGGTAGCTGGCAAAGTTGAAAATAACGACGGAAACAATACGCAGGTTGAGGCGTAATCCACTCAGTGCCGGTTCGGCGGCAGGTTCGGGCATCAGGTTCACCAGAATTTTTACAACAGTGTTTCACTATTACCATGACAGGGGCTGAATTGCAGCAGCGACTTTAAGATTAAAGGCCTCAGCCGAAGCGCGATGCGCGCACTACACTTATGAGCATCTCATAAGAGGAAATATTATGTTAATCACGCCACCCGATAAAACGGGTCTTACGCAACCTGATAAAGCAGGCCTCCATATTTTGCTTAAAATGGCCTGTCTGGTGGTGATCCTTGCCGGTATTCACGCCGCCGCGGATATTCTCGTGCAGCTGCTGCTGGCACTCTTTTTCGCTATCGTCCTTAACCCCCTCGTCACCTGGTTTTTGCGCCGAGGGGTGAGTCGTCCCCTGGCCATCACCATTGTGGTGGTCGTGATGCTGATAGGCATGACGGCGCTGTTTGGGGTGCTGGCGGCCTCGCTCAATGAATTTGCCGCCACGCTGCCGAAATACAATAAAGAGCTGACGCGCAAACTTATCGATCTGCAGGAGATGTTCCCGTTCCTCAACCTGCACATCTCCCCGGAGCGAATGCTAAGACGGATGGACTCGGAAAAGGTAATGACCTTTGCCACCGCGCTAATGACCCAGCTTTCCGGGGCGATGGCCAGCGTCCTGCTGCTGGTGATGACGGTGGTCTTCATGCTGTTTGAAGTGCGCCACGTACCCTACAAAATGCGCTTTGCCCTGAATAATCCGCAGATCCACATCGCCGGTCTGCACCGGGCGCTGAAGGGCGTCTCCCATTATCTGGCGCTGAAAACCTTATTAAGCCTGTGGACGGGTGCCATCGTCTGGCTGGGGCTGGCGCTGCTGGGAGTGCAGTTCGCCCTGATGTGGGGCGTGCTGGCCTTCCTGCTGAACTATGTGCCCAATATCGGCGCGGTGATCTCCGCCGTACCGCCGATGATCCAGGCGTTTCTGTTTAATGGCTTCTATGAGTGTGCCATGGTGGGGGCGTTGTTCCTGATCGTGCATATGGTGCTGGGCAATATCGTGGAACCACGGATGATGGGCCACCGGCTGGGAATGTCCACCCTGGTGGTGTTCCTGTCGTTGCTGGTCTGGGGCTGGTTACTTGGCCCGGTCGGGATGTTATTGTCTGTTCCGCTTACCAGCGTGTGTAAGATCTGGATGGAAACCACCAAGGGAGGCAGCAAGCTGGCGATCCTGCTCGGGCCGGGCCGACCCAAAAGCCGCCTGCCGGGATAACGGCATCACCCCGCCACCCCATTCAGCGAGCGCTGCGCGGTAAATTTTATACTCGTCGGGTCAGCCCTGGCCCGACGCTCTCTGTTTCAACCGGCGAAAGGTTACGCATTTCATGTACGAAAAGGACACGCTCAGCGCGCTTGAGGCCATCACCGAAGCGCAACGTATCGCTTTTGCCCCGATGCTTTTTCAAACCGCCCTCTGTCTGCGTAACACTGGCGTGCTCGCCTGGCTGGATAAGCAGGGAGCGCATGGCGCTACTGTGGATGAGATCGTGGCAAACAGCACGCTCAGTGAATATGGCGCTGGGGTATTGCTGGATATGGGATTAAGCGGGCGCATAGTGACGCAACGGGAGGGGCGATACTATCTGGCCAAAATTGGGCATTATTTACTGCATGACAGCATGACCCGCATCAACATGGATTTCACCCAGGATGTTTGCTATCAGGGCCTGTTTCACCTTGCCGAGTCACTGAGCACGGAGAAACCGGCTGGCTTAGCTGTCTTTGGCGAATGGCCAACTATTTATCCGGCACTGTCTGCGTTGCCTGAACAGGCGCAGCGAAGCTGGTTTGCTTTCGATCATTTCTATTCCGATGGCGCATTCGACGCCGCATTACCCCTTATATTCGCAAGCTCGCCGACAAAATTGTACGATGTCGGCGGCAATACGGGTAAATGGGCGCTACGCTGCTGCAGATACGATGAAAATATCACCGTGACGCTGCTCGATCTGCCGCAGCAAATTGCACTGGCCCGGGAAAATATTGCAAATGCAGGATTATCTCATCGTATTGCGTTCCATCCTGTCGATATGCTTAGCGACGCTGTTCTGCCGGGTGACGCTGATATCTGGTGGATGAGCCAGTTCCTGGACTGCTTCTCTCCCGATCAGATTGTTACCCTGTTGGGCAACGTGGCGAAGGTGATGAAGCCAGGCGCGCGCTTATGCATTCTGGAACCCTTCTGGGATGCGCAAAAATTCGAAGCGGCCTCCTTCAGCCTGAACGCAACCTCGCTCTATTTCACCTGTATGGCGAACGGCAACAGCCGTTTTTATAGCGTAGAGAAATTTTACCACTATCTGGAGAGAGCAGGATTCCGGGTAAAACAACGGCATGACAATCTCGGGGTGGGCCACACCTTATTGATTTGTCAGAAAAATGAATAATAACGCGGCCTGATTTTTGCTGCGTTATTGAAAGACGGATTGATCGCGGACGCGCGCAGATGAAATTTGCATTTAACATTCTCGACTGGCATGCCAGAGCGCCAGGGCTTAGCGATGCCGATCAGTGGCAGGCATGGTCGCAGGGTTTGCACGCCATCGATCCTGCTGCGCCGCAGGCCAAACTGACCGATCTGCCGATGATGACCGCCCGCCGCCTCAGTTCAGGCAGTAAGCTGGCGGTCGATTGCGGCCTGGCGATGGTGCGAAAACATGCCATTGATGCCGTGGTTTATACCAGCCGTCATGGCGAGCTGGAGCGTAACTATCGCCTCCTGCACGCGCTGGCGACCGGGCAGGATGTTTCCCCGACCGACTTTGCCATGTCGGTCCACAACTCTGCGGTGGGCAACCTGACTATCGCGGCGCGTCAGCCGATTGTTTCGTCATCTCTTTCCGCCGGAATGGATACTTTTCAGCAGGGTCTTTGCGAGGTGTTGAGCCTGCTGCATGCCGGATATACGCGCGTGTTACTGGTCGATTTTGATGGCACCCTGCCCGATTTTTACCGCTCCGCACTGCCGCCTCAGATGCCGACCTGGCCCTATGCCATGGCGCTGGTCATCGAAGCCGGTGACGCCCTGCGCTGCGAAACGGAATCGGTCCGGTGCCCCGACGAGCCATCGCTGCCGCAGAGCCTGCAGTTCCTGCGCCACTTCCTGCGTCACGATAATCAGTTTGCGGTGCCCGGCGAGCGCCTGCTGTGGCGGTGGACGCGTGCATGACAAGTCTCATGGCAACCCTCAACCGCGGCTGGCGAATGCTGATAACCGGCGCATGCTTCGTGCTGTTTGGCGTAGGCGGGCTGATGCTGTCACTGGTGTGGTTCAACCTGTTAAACCTGTTCCAGCGTGACCGGGCGCGTCGCCGCCGTCTCGCCCGGCGCAGTATTGCCGCCAGCTTTCGGGCTTTTTTAACCGTCGCCCGTGCCCTGGGCGTGCTGGATTACCGCTTCGATAATCCCGACGTGCTGCGCCATGAGCGCGGCTGTCTGGTAGTGGCGAACCATCCGACACTTATCGACTACGTGCTGATTGCGTCGGTGATGCCAGAAACCGACTGTCTGGTTAAAAGCGCCCTGCTGCGTAACCCCTTTGTCAGCGGGGCGATCCGCGCGGCGGATTACCTGATCAACAGCGAAGCTGACACCCTCTTAAGCGCCTGTCAGCAGCGGCTGGCGCAGGGTGATACGTTACTGATTTTCCCGGAAGGCACGCGCACGCAGGTAGGAAAAGCCATCAAGCTACAACGCGGCGCGGCCAATATTGCCGTGCGCTGCAACAGCGATCTGCGGGTGGTTATCATCCACTGTAGCGAGCATCTGCTCGATAAACAGAGCCGTTGGTATAACATACCGCCGAAAAAACCGTTCTTCACGGTCGATGTCCGTGAGCGAATAGGTATTGACGATTTTTACGATGCAGCAGTACAGGAACCGGCTCTGGCAGCAAGAGAACTTAACCGGCACCTGCAGCATCGCTTAACATCCGGTCTTCAATCTTTGTCAGGAATTAATGATGCAAGCGCTCTACCTTGAAATTAAAAATCTTATAATTACTACCCTGAATCTGGACGAATTGACCGCAGAGGATATCGATACGGATGCCGCGCTGTTTGGCGATGGGTTGGGCCTTGACTCGATCGATGCCCTTGAACTGGGCCTGGCGGTAAAAAACCAGTACGGCGTGGTGTTATCTGCCGAAAGCGAAGAGATGCGTCAGCATTTCTACTCCGTTGCCACTCTGGCCTCTTTTATCACAGCCCATCGCGCCTGAGACCGAATTTATCATGACTACAGAACACAAATCCGTTTATCAGGAAGTCACCACGCTCCTGATCACCCTGTTTGAGATTGACCCGGAAGCCATCACCCCTGAGGCACGCCTGTATGAAGATCTGGAGCTGGACAGCATCGATGCCGTCGATATGGTTGTTCATCTGCAGAAGAAAACGGGTGCCCGGATCAAACCGGAAACCTTCAAGTCTGTACGTACCGTTCAGGACGTAGTGGATGCGGTAGAAAAACTCCTGCGCGAAGCGTAAGACACCATGCGTGGCGGACGGTCATTTCCGGCGATCCCCTTGTTAACGGGGTTGATGCTGGTCGCATGGCCCTTTCTGATTGGCTTCGGGCTGATGCATAACAGCCTGCACTGGCTGCTGCCGCTGCTGGCGGTCCTGCTGCTGTTGCGCTTTCGTCAGGCGCGGCATAACGCCGGGCCAATGCGCTATGCCGTGCAAACCGTTGCGCTGGCGGGTATCGCCCTGTGTACCGCAAGCTACCTGCTGAAAGCGCATCAGTGGCTGCTGTTCTATCCGGTGGTGGTGAATCTGGTGATGCTGGCCGTCTTTGGCGGATCGCTGTGGACGACAATGCCCATCGTTGAACGGCTGGCCCGGCTGCGCGAACCGAACTTACCCCCTTCAGGGGTGCGCTATACCCGCGTGGTCACCCGGGTATGGTGCGGCTTTTTCATTTTGAACGGCGGTATTGCGCTGTTCACCGCGCTACGGGGCGATATGCGGCTCTGGACGCTGTGGAACGGCATGATCGCCTATATCCTGATGGGCGGGTTGATGGCGACCGAATGGCTGGTGCGCCAGCGACGGATAAAAAAAGAGCAGCATGATGCGTAACCCTCTTCCTTTGAGCCAGTGGCTGAATGCTCCCCGCCCGGACGACACGCCCGTCGCCTGGTCAGGCGATCGCTGCTGGACGCTGGGGCAGTTGCGCGACGACGTTAGCGGGCTGATGGCCATTTTACAGCAGCAGGAAGGCGCTCGCTGGGCGCTCTGTTTTGAGAGCAGCTATCTGTTTATCGTCGCCCTGCTGGCAACGCTGCATGCGGGCAAAACCCCGGTGCTGCCGGGCCACAGCCGCGAATCGCTGCTGGAAGAGCAGCAGAAACTGTTCAACGGCGTGCTGAGCGACAGGACGCTGAACGTCCGGGGCCGCCTGATCATCGTCAGCTCGGCCCGTCGTAGCGCCACCCCGTTCACGCCGCTGCCGGCCATTGATGACTCCCGCATTATCGAGCTGTTTACCTCCGGCTCCACCGGCAAGCCTGAACGTATTATCAAGCACATCGCCCAGCTCGATCGGGAGACCAGGCTGCTGGCTGAACGGTTTGGCGAGCGCCTCACCGGTTGCTGCGTGGTGGCCTCTGTGGTGCCACAGCACCTGTACGGCCTGACGTTTCGTATCCTGCTGCCCCTGTCGCTGGGCCTGCCGCTGCATGCGGAGATGCTGACCTATGCCGAGCAACTGGCGGCGCTGGATCACACTAAGCGTTATCTGTTTATCAGCAGCCCGGCGTTCCTGAAGCGGCTTGATACCCGGCTCGCCCCGCCCCCCGTCGCCATGCTGATCTCCGCCGGTGGCGTGCTGGCGTGGGAGTCGGCGTGCGCGACCCATCGCTGGCTGGGGCTGTGGCCGGATGAAATTTATGGCAGCAGCGAAACCGGCGTTCTCGCCTGGCGTCATCGTCAGGCGGACGCGCGCCTCTGGCAGCCCTTCCCGGGCGTGAAAATTAGCCGCGTTGATGACGCCTTTCACGTCACCTCCCCCCTGATCAGCGCGCCTGAAGGTTTGCTGCTCGACGATATCCTGCACATTGAGGATAACGGTCAGTTCAGTATCGTCGGTCGCCGGGGCCGGGTGGTGAAAATCGAAGACAAACGCATCTCGCTGACTGAAATTGAGCAGCGGCTGCTGGCGCTGGAGGGCATATGCGAAGCGGCGGCATTGCCGGTCACGCGGGACGGACGCCAGACGATTGGCGTGCTGCTGGTGCTGAGTGACACCGGGCGTCAGCAGCTCTGCCAGCGCGGGCGTAAAGCGCAGGTTCTGGCCTGGCGACGCGCCCTGCAACCGTGGCTAGAACCCGTCGCCATTCCCCGTCACTGGCGCATTGTTGATGAAATGCCGGTGAACAGTATGAACAAGCGTGTCTATGCGCAGTTACAGGAATTATTTCATGAAAATCCATGAAATCGAGCGCCATCAGGCACAACCGCAGCAGCTGGAGATTGTCCTGCACCTGGATCCGGCCCTGTTCTGGTTCCAGGGCCATTTTGCCGTCCAGCCCCTGCTGCCCGGCGTCACCCAGCTCGACTGGGTGATGCACTACGCCACCACGCTGCTGGTGCCAGACTATCGCTTTCACAGTATTCAGAACGTGAAATTCCAGGCACCGCTGCTCCCTGATGCCACGGTGACCCTTACTCTTGACTGGGACGCCGGGCGCGAGATGCTCACTTTTCGCTATCAGCGTCACGACGGCGAACAACGCCACACCGCCAGCACCGGGAAGATTCGCCTGTGTCGCTAACCTTCCGCCCCTGCATCCTGATCCCCTGCTACAACCACGGGGCAATGATGGCGAACGTGCTGACGCGCCTGGCACCGTTTCAGCTGCCGATTATTGTGGTCGACGATGGCAGCGACACCAGTACCCGGCAGACGCTGGACCAGCTGGCTACTGACAATGCCCATGTCACCCTGGTGCGGCTGACGCACAACGCCGGTAAAGGCGCGGCGGTGATCCGCGGGCTGAAAGTCTGCGCCGGGGCGGGGTATACCCATGCGGTGCAGGTGGATGCCGACGGGCAGCATGCGATTGAGGATATTCCGCAGCTGCTGGCGCTGGCAGAACGCCACCCCCAGGCGTTGATCTCCGGCCAGCCGATTTACGACGACTCCATCCCCCGCTCGCGCCGGTATGGCCGCTGGGTCACCCATGTCTGGGTGTGGATCGAAACCCTGTCGTTGCAGCTTAAAGACAGCATGTGCGGCTTTCGCGTCTATCCGGTCGCGCCCACGCTGCAACTGGTAAACCGCGTGTCGCTCGGCAAGCGGATGGATTTTGATACGGAAGTGATGGTGCGCCTCTACTGGCAGGGCCACACCAGCTATTTTCTGCCCACCCGGGTGACCTATCCGCAGGATGGCATTTCCCATTTCGATGCCCTGAAAGACAACCTGCTGATCTCCTGGATGCACACCCGGCTGTTCTTCGGCATGTTACCGCGCATCCCCTCGCTGCTGTTTCGCCGCCGCAGCCAGCACTGGGCGCAGCAGCAGGAAGTGAAAGGTCTCCTCGGTATGCGCCTGATGCTGCGGGTCTGGCAGCTGCTCGGACGCAGAGCCTTTACCGTTCTGCTGTGGCCGGTGGTTGCCGTGTACTGGCTCACGGCGCGTCCAGCGCGGCAGGCATCGCAGCAGTGGATCGCCCGCGTCAGTGAGGTGCTGGTGCAGCGCCAGCAGCCAAAACCTGCGCGACTGAACAGCTTTTTCCACTTCCTGCGTTTCGGCAATGCGATGCTGGATAAAGTCGCCAGCTGGCGCGGCGAGCTCCGGCTGGATCGGGACGTGATCTTCGCTCCCGGCGCGCGGGAAAAACTGGATCTTACCGTGCCGCAGGGCAAGCTGCTGCTGGCCTCCCATCTGGGTGATGTGGAGGCGTGTCGCGCCATGGCGCAACAGAAAGGCGGTAAAACCATTAATGCGCTGGTGTTCACCGATAACGCCCAGCGGTTTAAACAGATTATGCAGGAGATGGCGCCGCAGGCCGGTCTGAACCTGATCCCGGTCACAAGCATCGGCCCTGACACCGCTATCCTTCTGAAAGAGAAGATAGATCGCGGGGAGTGGGTGGCGATCGTCGGGGATCGGATCGCCGTCGATCCGCAGCGCGGCGGCAGCTGGCGCGTGGTATGGAGCGACTTTATGGGTCAGCCTGCGCCTTTCCCCCAGGGGCCATTTATTCTCGCCTCGCTGATGCGCTGCCCGGTGATGCTGATCTTCGCCCTGCGCCAGCAGGAGAAGTTGCATATCCACTGCGAAGAGTTTGCCGATCCGCTGCTGTTACCCCGTGGCGAGCGCCAGCAGGCGTTACAACAGACCGTCGATCGTTACGCGCAGCGGCTGGAACATTACGCGCTACAAGCGCCGCTCGACTGGTTCAATTTTTTCGATTTCTGGCGTCTGCCGGATACTAAAGAGAAGGAGTAAAGGGTGCTGACCGATCCCCGCTTTACGACCGAAGTAGAGCTGACTGTGCCGTTTCACGACGTCGATATGATGGGCGTGGTCTGGCACGGCAACTACTTCCGCTATTTTGAGATTGCCCGCGAGGCCCTGCTCAACCAGTTTGATTATGGCTATCGCCAGATGAAGGCATCCGGCTATCTCTGGCCGGTGGTGGATACCCGGGTGAAATACCGCGATGTCCTGACCTTTGAGCAACGGATCCGCGTCCAGGCCCATATCGAAGAGTATGAAAACCGTCTACGTATCGCCTATCAGATTTTTGACGCCACCAGCGGCAAACGTACCACCACCGGCTACACCATTCAGGTGGCCGTGGAAGAGAAGAGCCGCGAGTTGTGTTTTGTCAGCCCGGCGATCCTGTTTGAGCGCATGGGAGTGACGCCATGAAGTGGTTACCGCTGTTTGCCCTGCTGATCGGTCCGTGGGCCAACGCCGTCACGCTGGACGCATTACAGCAGCGCTTTACCGAACAGCCGGTGGTGCGCGCCCACTTTGAACAGATCCGCACCATCAAGGATCTGCCCCAGCCGCTGCGATCCAACGGCGAGATGCTGATCGCGCGCGACAACGGCCTGTTGTGGGACCAAAAAGCGCCCTTCCCGATGACGCTGCTGCTGGATGACAAACGGATGGTGCAAATCATCAATGGCCAGCCGCCGCAGATCATCACCGCCGATAATAATCCGCAGATGTTCCAGTTCAACCACCTGCTGCGCGCCCTGTTCCAGGCCGATCGCAAGGTGCTGGAAGAGAATTTCCGCATCGACTTTAAAGACCTCGGCAACGATCGCTGGTCGCTGGTGCTGACGCCCACCACCACGCCGCTGGATAAGATTTTCGCCTCGCTGGAGTTGGGTGGCGCGACCTTTCTTGAATCTATTGTGCTGAACGACAAACAGGGTGACCGGACGGTTATCGCCCTTTCCCGCCACCAACTGACCCCCGCCAGCCTGACCGATGCCGAACGCCAACGCTTTGCCGCACCGTAACACCCGCCGTCCGGCGCTGGTGTGGGCGGTGGTATGCCTGGCGCTGCTGGGCATGTTGCTGGCGCTGTTGCCCGGGGCGCGGCTGAACAGCAGCGTACTGGCGATGTTGCCCAAACAGAGCCTCGGGGCCATCCCCCCGGCGCTGAACGACGGCTTTATCGAACGGCTTGACCGCCAGCTGGTGTGGCTGGTCAGCCCCGGAAAACACCCCGATCCGCAGGTGGCGCAGCAGTGGCTGAGCCTGCTGCAAGCGTCGGGCTCCCTGCACGAGGTAAAAGGGCCGATGGATGCCGCCGGGCAGAAGGCCTGGGGGGAATTTTTCTGGCAGCACCGCAACGGCCTGATTGACCCTGCCACCCGTGCGCGCCTGCAAAGCGGCGGCGAGGCGCAGGCCCAGTGGATCCTGTCCCAGCTTTACTCCGCCTTTTCTGGCGTCAGCGGCAAAGAGCTGCAAAACGATCCGCTGATGCTGATGCGCGGCTCGCAGCTGGCGCTGGCGCAAAACAGCCAGAAGCTGCGGCTGATGGACGGCTGGCTGGTGACCAAAGACGATGCCGGTAATTACTGGTATTTGTTGCACGGCGAACTGGCCGGTTCGTCGTTTGATATGCAGCAAACCCACCAGCTGGTGACCCGGCTCCATGACCTGGAAAACCAGCTCAAAACAGGTTATCCCCATGCGCAGCTGCTGTCACGCGGCACCGTGTTTTATAGCGACTACGCCAGCCAGCAGGCGAAACGGGATATTTCGACCCTCGGCGTCGCCACCATTCTGGGGGTGATCCTGCTGATTGTGGCGGTGTTCCGCTCCCTGTGTCCGCTGCTGCTGTGCCTCGTCTCCATCGCCATGGGCGCGCTGGCGGGCACCGTCGCCACCCTGTTGCTGTTTGGCGAGCTGCATCTGATGACGCTGGTGATGAGCATGAGCATTATCGGCATTTCAGCGGATTACACGCTTTACTACCTGACCGAGCGGATGGTTCATGGCGGGCAGGACTCCCCCTGGCAGAGCCTGGCGAAAGTGCGTAACGCGCTGCTGCTGGCGCTGCTCACCACGGTGGGGGCGTACCTCATTATGATGCTGGCCCCGTTCCCGGGCATTCGCCAGATGGCGGTGTTTGCCGCCGCAGGATTAAGCGCCGCCTGCCTGACGGTGATCTTCTGGCACCCATGGCTGTGCCGCGGCTTACCGGTGCGTCCGGTTCCGGCCAGTGTGCCGATGCTGCGCTGGCTGGCGGCCTGGCGCAATGACAGACGTGTGTCGGTGGGCCTGCCGGTGGTGCTGGCCCTGACGGCCCTGGCTGGCCTCACCACGCTGCGGGTGGATGACGATATCGCCCAGTTGCAGGCTCTGCCGCAGGATATTCTGGCCCAGGAAAAAACCATCACCGCCCTGACCGGCCAGGGTGTCGATCAGAAATGGTTTGTGGTGCATGGCGCGTCGGCCCAGCAGACGCTGGAGCGGCTGGAGGCCTTCACTCCCGCGCTGGCCCAGGCGCAGCAGGCGGGTGACCTGAAATCCTGGCGCGCCCTGCCGCTGAACTCGCTGGCGCGGCAGGAAAGCGACCTGGATTTGCTGAAAAAGGCGGCCCCGGCAGTGACGAAGGTTCTGCAAAACGCCGGGCTGACCACGGTGTCGCCGGATCTGAATGCCATGCCGGTGGAGGTGGAAGCCTGGCTTGCCAGCCCCGCCAGTGAAGGCTGGCGCCTGCTGTGGCTGACGTTGCCCGACGGCGAAAGCGGCGTGCTGGTGCCGGTGGATGGCGTGAAAAACAGCCCGGCCCTGCGTGAACTGGCGGATAAACATCCGGGCGTGGTCTGGGTGGATCGCAAGGCGAGTTTCGACAGCCTGTTTGCCCTCTACCGCACCGTGCTTACCGTTCTGCTGGCTGTCGCCCTGGCCGTGATCGCCTGTGGCGCGATGCTGCGCCTCGGCTGGCGTAAGGGGCTGATTACCCTGGTGCCCTCGCTGCTGTCGCTGGGCTGTGGCCTGGCAGCCCTGTCGGCCACGGGCCATCCGGTTAACCTGTTCTCGCTGCTGGCGCTGGTACTGGTGCTCGGCATTGGTATCAACTACACGCTATTCTTCAACAACCCGCGTGGTACGCCGTTGACCTCCATGCTGGCCATCACCCTGGCGATGATGACCACCCTGTTGACCCTCGGTATGCTGGTGTTCAGCGCCACGCAGGCGATCAGCAGTTTCGGGATTGTGCTGGTCAGCGGTATTTTCACCGCCTTCCTGCTGGCACCGCTGGCGATGCCGGCTAAAAAAGAGAGAAAACGATGATCACCCCTTTTTACCGCGCCGCCGCCCTGATCGGCGCGCTGCTGCTGGCTGGCTGTAGCCACACCACGCAAAACAGTGACGCGACGCGCCCGCAGGCCTGGTTACAGCCGGGCACCCGGGTGACGCTGCCGCCGCCGGGCATCACTCCGGCGCTGTCGTCGCAGCAGTTGCTGACCGGCCGCTTTAACGGCACAACCCAGTCGCTGCTGGTGATGCTGAATGCCGATGCGCAGAAGGTGACGCTCGCCGGGCTGTCATCGGTCGGCATTCGACTGTTCCTCGCCACCTACGATGCCACGGGCATCCATACTGAACAGTCTATTGTCGTCCCGCAGCTGCCCCCAGCCAGCCAGGTGCTGGCGGATGTGATGCTCAGCCACTGGCCGATCGACGCCTGGCTGCCGAAGTTGCCGAAGGGCTGGACGCTGCGGGATCGCGGCGACCGACGCGAGCTGCGCAATGCTGACGGCGCGCTGGTGACGGAGATCGTCTACCTGCAACGCAAGGGCAAACGCCAGCCAATCAGCATTGAACAACAGGCGTTCCACTACCACATCACCATTCAATATCTGGATGACTGAGATGATTTATATTTCTGCCGTTGGCCTGATCAATGCCCTGGGCAACGCGCCCGATGAGATAGCCGCTAACCTGACGCGCGGCGTGGCCCCGGGCATGCGTCTGCGCAGCGGCTGGCTGCAGGGCCAGGATGCGGTGCTGGGCGGCGTCGATGGCGAGCTGCCTGCCATCCCGGATAGCGCGGCCCTGCATCGCTCGCGGAATAATCAGCTTCTGCTGGCGGCGCTGGCGCAGATCCAGCCTGTGGTCGATGAAGCCATTGCCCGTTATGGCCGCGACCGGGTGGCGGTGGTCATGGGCACCAGCACCTCGGGCCTGGACGAGGGCGACGAGCATGTGCGCCTGTCGATGAACGGCGAAACCAGCGTTAACTGGCGGTACGCGCAGCAGGAGCTGGGCGATCCGTCGCGCTTTCTGGCCAACTGGCTGAATCTGGACGGCCCGGCTTATACCCTCTCTACCGCCTGCTCCTCCAGCGCGCGGGCGATCATCAGCGGGCGTCGGCTGATTGAGGCCGGGCTGGTGGATATCGCCCTGGTCGGCGGCGCAGATACGCTGAGCCGGATGCCGGTGAATGGCTTTAGCAGCCTTGAATCGCTCTCCACCACCCTGTGCGAGCCGTTTGGCCGTGATCGTCGGGGGATCACCATTGGCGAAGCGGCGGCACTGATGGTGCTGACCCGCGAGCCGCAGCCGGTGGCGCTGCTGGGAACTGGCGAGTCGAGCGATGCGTACCATATTTCTGCCCCGCACCCTCAGGGCGAAGGAGCCATCAACGCCATTAACCAGGCGCTGAACGCCGCGGGATTAAAACCGGACGATGTGGGTTACATCAACCTGCACGGTACGGCGACGCCGCTCAATGACCAGATTGAGTCGCAGGTGGTGCATGACCTGTTTGGCGAGGCCGTGCCCTGCAGCTCAACCAAACACCTGACCGGCCACACGCTGGGTGCCGCAGGGATCACCGAAGCCGCACTAAGCTGGCTGATCCTGACCCATGATTTGCCGCTGCCCGCTCAGGATTTCAGCCGCTATGCGCCCGATCCTACCCTCGCCGCCTGCGGTGTGCTGCATAAGCCCACCGCGCTGAAAAAAGCGGTGATCCTGTCCAATTCCTTCGCCTTTGGCGGCAATAACGCCAGCATCCTGCTGGGGAGAGTGTCATGAGTTATTTATCCCCCACCGACTACCTGCCTCACGATGCGCCTATGCTGCTGCTGGCGTCGGTAGAGAGCGTGACCGATGAGTCTGCCGTCTGCCGCGTCACGGTCAATTCACAGGGCGTGCTGGCACCGTTCCTGACCGCCGCGGGCGATCTGCCGGGATGGTATGCCCTTGAACTGATGGCCCAGACGGTTGGCGTCTGGTCAGGCTGGCATCGCCAGCAGCAGGGGCAGGAAAACCTGTCGCTCGGCATGGTGCTCGGGGCGCGGGAGCTGGTGTGTGCGGCAGGGATCTTCCCGGCCAACAGCGACTTAACGGTCACCGTCACCCTGCTGATGCAGGATGAACGCTTTAGCAGCTTCGAGTGTGCGATCACTGCCGATAACGCCACGCTGGCAACCGGGCGGGTGAATACCTTCCAGCCCGGCAAAGAGGAATTGGCATCACTTTTTAAGCAGGGGGTAAGTCAATGAGTCGTTCCGTTCTGGTCACCGGCGCCAGCAAAGGCATTGGCCGGGCCATCGCCCTTAAACTGGCCGCTGACGGATTTACGCTCGGGGTGCACTACCACCGCGACGCCTCAGGAGCACAGGACACCCTGAACGCCATTGAACAGGCGGGCGGCAAGGGGCGTTTGCTCTCGTTTGACGTGGGTAACCGCGCCCAGTGCCGCGAGGTGCTGGAGCAGGATATGGAAGTGAACGGCCCCTGGTATGGCGTGGTCAGTAACGCCGGGATCGCACGGGATGGTGCCTTTCCGGCGCTCAGTGAAGAGGACTGGGACAGCGTGATCCACACCAATCTCGACAGCTTTTACAACGTTATTCACCCCTGCATCATGCCGATGATTGGCACCCGCAAGGGCGGCCGCATTATCACCCTGTCATCCGTTTCCGGGGTGATGGGCAACCGGGGCCAGGTGAACTATAGCGCGGCCAAGGCAGGCATTATCGGTGCCACCAAAGCGCTGGCGATTGAGCTGGCAAAGCGCAACATCACCGTCAACTGCATTGCGCCTGGGCTGATTGATACCGGCATGCTCGAGATGGAAGAGGCCGCGCTGAAAGAGGCCATGGCCATCATCCCCATGAAAAGAATGGGTCAGGCAGACGAGGTGGCCGGACTGGCCAGCTACCTGATGTCGGATATTGCGGGGTACGTGACACGTCAGGTCATTTCCATTAATGGAGGAATGCTATGACGCGCCGCGTGGTGATTACCGGTATGGGCGGCGTCACCGCCTTTGGTGAAGACTGGCAGTCGGTTTCTGCCCGCTTACTGCAGTATAAAAACGCGGTACGTAAGATGCCGGAGTGGACGGTCTATGAAGGGCTACACACCCTGCTGGGCGCGCCGATCGACGATTTTACCCTGCCGGATCACTATACCCGCAAGCGTATCCGCGCCATGGGTCGCGTGTCGTTGTTGTCGACCCGCGCCACCGAACTGGCGCTGACGCAGGCGGGGCTGATTGACGATCCGGTTCTGACCCAGGGCGAAACCGGCATTGCCTATGGCTCGTCCACCGGCAGCACCGGGCCGGTCAGCGAGTTCGCCACCATGCTCACCGAGAAACACACCAACAACATCACTGGCACGACTTATGTGCAGATGATGCCGCACACCACGGCAGTAAATACCGGTCTGTTCTTCGGGCTGCGTGGCCGGGTGATCCCGACGTCCAGCGCTTGTACGTCCGGCAGCCAGGCGATTGGCTATGCGTGGGAAGCGATTCGCCACGGCTATCAGACGGTGATGGTGGCGGGCGGCGCAGAGGAGCTGTGCCCATCAGAAGCGGCGGTATTCGATACCCTGTTCGCCACCAGCCAGCGTAACGACGCCCCGGAAGCCACGCCGTCACCCTTCGATATCCAGCGCGACGGGCTGGTAATTGGCGAAGGGGCCGGGACGTTGATCCTGGAGGAGCTGGAGCATGCGAAGGCGCGCGGGGCGACGATTTACGGGGAAATTGTCGGCTTCGCCACCAACTGCGACGCAGCGCATATCACCCAGCCGCAGCGGGAGACGATGCAGATCTGTATGGAGAAGTCGCTGAAATTAGCCGGGCTAAAGCCGCAGGACATTGGCTACATTTCGGCGCACGGCACCGCCACCGACCGGGGTGATATTGCCGAAAGCCAGGCCACCGCCGCGGTGTTTGGCGACAGCGTTCCCATCTCATCACTGAAGAGCTATTTCGGCCATACGCTGGGTGCCTGCGGTGCGCTGGAGGCATGGATGAGCCTGGAGATGATGCGCGAGGGGTGGTTCGTGCCGACCATCAATTTAAGACAACCGGATGAGCAATGCGGCGCATTAGATTATATTATGGGAAAAGTCCGTCATATTGACTGCGAATATCTACAAAGCAACAACTTCGCGTTCGGCGGCATTAATACTTCTCTTATCATTAAACGCTGGGCGTGACTATGTACCAGTTCCTGCTGGGAAAAATTTCTACCCTCAGCGCTGACCCTCTGGCGTCAGCGCTGGCCGAACAGGCGCCCCAGGGCGCGCGCCGCCTCCCCTGGCTGGCCGGGCGAACCCTGCTCGCCCGGGCGTTATCGCCCGCCCCGGTGCCGGAAATCATCTTCGGAGAGCAGGGAAAACCGGCCTTCGTCGATGGGTATCCGTACTGGTTTAACCTGAGCCACAGCGGAGATGATATTGCCCTGCTGTTAAGCGATGAGGGCGAAGTGGGCTGCGACATCGAAGTGATCCGCCCCCGGGATAACTGGCAAGCGCTGGCCAATGCCGTCTTTAGCCTCGCAGAGCATGCGGAGCTGGAACGGGAGGAGCCAGAGGCCAAACTGGCAGCCTTCTGGCGCATCTGGACATGCAAGGAAGCGATTGTTAAACAGCGCGGCGGCAGTGCCTGGCAGATTGTCAGCGTCGACAGCACTTTTACCTCTGCACTGAGCGTCAGCCACGTCCAGCACGGCTCGCTGAGCCTTGCAGTCTGTACCCCCACCCCCTTCACCCTGCGCCACGACGCGCTTCAGGTGCTGTAACGCATAACTGCTACGCTTAATGGTCTGACTTTGCTAACAACATGGAGCAGACCATGAAAATCGATCTTACCGGGAAAGTGGCGTTAGTGACCGCCTCAACGGGCGGTATTGGCTTCGCCATCGCCAGAGGACTGGCGGAAAGCGGCGCAGAAGTGATTGTTAACGGACGCAGCATCGACTCGGTCAACCGGGGAATTCAAAAGCTCCAGCAGGTGATACCCGGCGTGAAGGTGCGGGCGGCGATTGCCGATCTCAGCACCGCTGATGGCGTGGATGCCCTGCTGAAGGTTGCCTCTGGCGTCGATATCCTCGTGAATAACGCCGGGATTTACGGACCAAAGGATTTTTACGCTACCGATGACGAGACCTGGAATAACTACTGGCAAACCAACGTGATGTCCGGGGTGCGGCTATCGCGCGCCCTGCTGCCTGGCATGGTGCAAAAAGGCTGGGGCCGGGTGGTGTTTATCTCCTCGGAGTCGGCCTGCAATATTCCAGCAGACATGATCCACTATGGGGTAACCAAAACAGCCCAACTGTCGCTGGCGCGCGGGCTGGCAAAATTTGCCGCGGGTAGCGGCGTCACCGTAAACAGCGTTTTGCCAGGCCCGACGATGTCGGACGGCTTTGCGGAGATGATGAAAGACGAGCAGGCGAAAACCGGCAAATCGCTGGAGTCGCTGGCGAAAGAGTTCGTTATGGCTAATCGCCCAAGTTCGGTCATTCAGCGGGCCGCCACGGTGGAAGAGGTGGCGAATATGGTGGTCTATGTCTGTTCGCAGCAGGCGTCTGCTACCTCCGGCGCGGCGCTGCGCGTCGATGGCGGCGTGGTGGACGATATTATCTAGCCATGCCGATGACCGCCCGCCTGCAGGCGGGTGGCATCTGACGCTAAAGCAGGTAAACTGATGGACAGAATATGTATTTAAGCTAAGACCCGGTTATGACCAATATGATTGCCGATGAGGCAGTAGCAAAATCCAGCGTACTTTCGGTGTTCGACTTCGACGGCACGCTGACGCATCACGACAGCTTTATCCCTTTCTTACGCTTTGCGTTCGGTAAACGCTACTTTGCCGGACGGCTGGTACGGATGGCCTTGCCCACCCTGCACTGCGTGCGCCGTAAGCTGACCCGTGATGAGCTGAAAGAGGTGCTGATCAGAACCTTCCTGACCGGCGTGGATGAGCACTGGCTGCGTCAGCAGGCAGAGCTGTTCTGCGAGAAATACTGGGACAAACTGATGCGCCCGCAGGGCGTGTTGGCGGTGGCTGCGGAAGTGAACTCCGGTGCAGAGGTGACGATCTGTTCGGCATCGCCGGCGCTGGTATTGCAGCCCTGGGCCGACAAGCTCGGCATTAAGCTTATCGGCACCCAGCTGGAAGTGAAAAACGGCAAACTGACCGGGCGGATCACCGGCCATAACTGTCGCTGTGCGCAGAAAGTGGCCCGCCTGGAGCACGTGTACGGCAGCCTGACCAACTACCATGTGCGCGCCTGGGGTGATACCCGCGGCGATCACGAACTGCTGGCTGCCGCGCAGGATCCGCACTGGCGGCATTTCCACCCGCCTCGCGCGCGCCGCAATTCGCCCCTCAAGCCGTAAAATAAACCGGGTGGCGACTTCGCCTTACCCGGTTTATGAAGAGTGCAGGCCCGGCCAGCGCAGCGCCGCCGGGCAATACGCCTCAGGCTTCCCGTTTCCCTGGGAACAGCAGGCTCGCCACAATCCCCGCCGCCAGCACGCCCAACACCACTAACAGACTCGCGGTGGCACCAATGCCATAGCCGTGATGCCAGAAGTGATCCGTGGCGTTCAGTCCGAGCTTAAAGGCCACAAAGAACAGCAGCGCGATCACCGCTTTCTCCAGATGCACCAGATACTGCTTCAGCGCCTCCAGCACGAAATAGAGAGTACGCAGGCCGAGGATCGCGAACATCATAGCGCTGTAGATAATCAGCGGCTCGCGGCTGACGGCGATGATCGCCGGTACCGAGTCAAAGGCGAACATTACGTCTGACAGCTCCACCACTGCCACACAGAGCAGCAGCGGTGTGGCATAGCGCTTCGCCTTCTTCACCCGCCCCACCATCACATCCTGGTTCTCCGGTTTGGCAAGCTCGGCATCGACCTCTTTCTGGCTCAGCAGGAAGGCATTGCCGGTGATTTTCGGCCAGATGGGATAGAAACGTTTAACCGCGCGATAGGCCAGATGCTGGGAGTAATCCTCGATCTCGTCCTGCTCTTCGCCGCGCTTAAGCATCATCACCGCCGTCCAGGCCACAATCAGGGCAAAGACCACCTCGACGTATGGCCCGAGGCTCAGCAGGCTGGTACCGATGGCAACGAAGATCCCACGGAAGACGATAGCGCCAATCACCCCCCAGTAGAGCACCCGGTGACGATACTGATCCGGCACGCCGAACCAGGCGAAGATCGCCATCATCACGAACAGGTTATCGACGGAGAGCACCTCTTCCAGCGCGTAACCGGTGAGGAACAGGCTCGCCACTTCGGCACCGTGATGAACGTACAGGAACCCGGCGAACGCCATCGCCATCATCACCCAGAAGATTGACCAGAGCGAGGCGCTTTTCAGTGAAATGGGTTTGTCATGCCGATGCATAAAGAGGTCGATAAACATCGCCCCCGCCGCCATGACCACGAATACAACAACGGTTTCCGTCGGGAAACCGAGATGAGCAGATGACATACACAACCCTTTTTGAAGACAAAATACAAACCATGCAGACTGGCAGAGCCAGTAAAGAAAAAGGGGGGACCGTTAACAGCCTTCTCCCCTTAAGAAGTAAACCGGCGCAGGATTTCCCTGCGCCGGATGGACTATTTTAACGCACATTTACGCGGTTCAGCATGCCCGGTCAGTTTTTATTCTCTGGCTGCCAGCGCCTCTGCGCAGGCCCATGCGCTGGCCCACGCCCACTGGAAATTGTAGCCGCCCAGCCAGCCGGTCACGTCTACCACCTCACCGATAAAATAGAGCCCCGGCACGTGGCGGGCCTCCATGGTGCGCGAGGAGAGTTCGTTGGTGTCGACGCCGCCAAGGGTCACTTCCGCGGTGCGATACCCTTCGGTGCCGTTCGGCTGCACGCGCCAGGCGGTTAAGGTCTCAACCAGCACCTGCTGGTCCCGGCTGTTGAGCTGCTTCAGCGACACATCGGGAATTTGTCCCAGCAGCTGCAGGCACTCCACCAGCCGCTTCGGCAGCTGCATGGCTAAGGTGTTTTTCAGGCTCTGGTTAGGGTGTGCCGCGCGCTGTTCATCAAGGAAGCTCGCCAGATCGCAGTCCGGTACTAAATTGATAGTGACGAACTCCCCCGGCTGCCAGTAGCTGGAAATTTGCAGCACTGCCGGGCCGGAAAGACCACGGTGGGTGAAGAGCAGGTTCTCACGGAATACGGTGCCGTCTTCAGCAGTGATGACCGAAGGCACCGAGACGCCGGAGAGGGTTTGCAGCTGCTCCAGCAAAGGCTTGTGCAGGGTGAAGGGCACCAGACCGGCACGGGTCGGGAGGACCTTCAGGCCAAACTGTTCGGCAATTTTATAGCCAAACGGCGACGCGCCCAGCCCTGGCATTGAAAGCCCGCCGCTGGCGATCACCAGCTTTTCCGCACTTACCGTTTCGCCATTCAGCTGCAAGGTGTAGCCCGCGTCATCGCGTGCCACTTCCAGGACTTCGCTGCGCAGACGCAAGGTAACCTGACCTTTTTCGCACTCTGCCACCAGCATATCGACGATCTGTTGCGCCGAATCGTCGCAAAACAGCTGGCCCAGGGTTTTCTCATGCCAGGCGATACCGTGCTTACCGACCAGGTCAATAAAGTCCCACTGGGTATAGCGGGCAAGAGCAGATTTGCAAAAATGACGGTTCTGGCTCAAATAGGCCGCGGGTTCGATATAAAGATTAGTAAAATTGCAGCGCCCCCCGCCAGACATCAGGATCTTACGCCCAGGTTTTTTTCCGTTATCGAGAAGCAGAACCCGGCGTCCTGCCTGTCCAGCCATCGCCGCACAGAATAAACCCGCCGCACCTGCGCCGATAATGATGGCATCATACTTTTCCACGTCTCGATCCTCCTGGTTTTGAGGGCGCGAATTGTAAAGTTTCCTCAAGAAGCGTGCCAGAGCAAATATGCGCGATCTCGTTCATTTAATTGAAATTTAAAAAATAATTCTTTTGTTGCTACGCTTATGTCAGTAGGCAAATCAAAAAAAGTCTATATTTCACTTTGCCCGTTGCGCATTTGTCCTGGATAATGCGCCGCGTTCATGTCCTCAAGATGGCGTAACGTCCTATGCTACATTTGTTTGCCGGCCTGGATTTCCATACCGGGCTTTTACTCTTGCTTGCTCTGGCCTTTGTATTGTTCTACGAAGCGATTAACGGCTTCCATGACACTGCGAACGCAGTCGCAACCGTTATCTACACTCGTGCTTTACGATCGCAAGTTGCGGTTGTGATGGCCGCGGTGTTTAACTTCTTTGGTGTTCTTCTGGGAGGTCTGAGCGTAGCCTACGCCATTGTGCATATGCTGCCAACGGATCTGCTACTCAATGTCAGTTCCGGCCATGGCCTCGCCATGGTGTTCTCGTTGCTGTTTGCTGCAATTATCTGGAACCTCGGTACCTGGTATTTCGGCCTGCCAGCATCCAGTTCTCACACGCTGATCGGCGCCATCATCGGTATTGGTTTAACCAATGCGCTGATGACCGGTACGTCTGTGGTGGACGCGCTGAATATTCCTAAAGTTCTGGGGATCTTCGGTTCACTGATTATTTCTCCGATTGTCGGTCTGGTTGTAGCAGGGGGTTTGATTTTCCTGCTGCGTCGTTACTGGAGCGGCACCAAAAAACGTGCCCGTATCCACCTGACGCCAGCCGAGCGTGAAAAGAAAGACGGTAAGAAAAAGCCGCCATTCTGGACGCGTATTGCCCTGATCATCTCTGCTATCGGCGTGGCCTTCTCACATGGCGCGAACGACGGCCAGAAAGGGATTGGTCTGGTCATGCTGGTTCTGATCGGCGTGGCACCTGCGGGCTTCGTGGTGAATATGAATGCTACCGGTTACGAAATTACCCGTACCCGCGATGCAATCAACAACGTCGAAACCTATTTCCAGCAGCGTCCTGATCTGCTGAAAAAAGCCACCGGCGTTGATCAGCTGATCCCTTCTCCAGAAGCAGGCGCGACTGCACCGGCGCAGTTCCACTGCCATCCGGCCAATGCGATCAACGCACTGGAGCGGGCGAAAGGCATGCTGACCGATGTCGAAAGCTACGAAAAGCTCACACCTGAGCAGCGTGGCCAGATGCGTCGCATCATGCTGTGCATCTCTGACGTGACCGAGAAAGTATCCAAACTGCCTGAAGTTTCTGCTGACGACCAACGTCTGCTGAAGAAACTGAAAGTCGATATGCTGAATACCATCGAGTACGCACCGATCTGGATCATCATGGCGGTCGCACTGGCGCTGGGTCTGGGTACGATGATTGGCTGGCGTCGTGTGGCAACCACCATCGGCGAGAAGATCGGTAAGAAAGGCATGACCTATGCCCAGGGGATGTCTGCTCAGATGACGGCAGCCGTCTCTATCGGTCTGGCCAGCTACACCGGTATGCCGGTATCCACTACCCACGTTCTCTCTTCCTCCGTGGCGGGTACCATGCTGGTTGATGGCGGTGGTCTGCAGCGCAAAACCGTCACCAGCATTCTGATGGCCTGGGTGTTTACCCTGCCAGCTTCCATTCTGCTGTCTGGCGGTCTGTACTGGATCTCCCTGCAATTCCTGTAATCGCAGGCAGATAACGCGAAAAGCGGGTCAGGTCACTGGCCCGCTTTTTTTTGCCTGCAATTTGAGCCTCTACCATTGTAAGCATCAGGAAAGTCTGAACATTTTTTGTTCATCGCGTTTATAGGGGAGTGAGTATTCTACCGGGTGCGATTCATTATCATGCCATGGAGAATGTATGGCTTCTGGCCCAATCATCATCGCTAACAATATACGCGAAGCGCGTCGACAAGGAATGTCGCGCAATATCAGGGAAGGAAGAAAATATGCCATTCAGAACGGCTATTAAATGGCTCCACCGGGCCGCCACGCTGGCGCTATTTATTGTGGTTATCGGTTTTGTATGGCTGGACTCCGCGCCAGATCCGCGAAAGGATGACGAGCTACAGCGGAGTTACAAATTATCTGACAGCCTTTGGCTCTATATGACCGTTAACGATAAAGGGGGCGCAACGGTACCTGTGCTCTACCGTTACTATCTCTCCAGGGAGATACCCGGGCAAAGCAGGGACATCATACGGGAACTCGCGACACGGACGCCTGTTCTGGAAGGAACAGGTACTATCACAGATGCCAGGATAGGCAGTAACGGCGAGGTCAGCATCTCCTACAGCGGGAAGGTATTTTCCGTGCAGAAAGATATCTCTAACCTTCGGTTTACGGTTTCACCCTGATGGGTGGCAAAAGGAAGGCGAGCTATACCCGCCTTCCTTTGCGCTCAATCGCGCTCAATGCCAGATGAGGAGAGCAATCATACTCACCACCACCAGGCCGCACAGCGCGCTGGTCAGAATGAACTGACGGCGCAGGCGTTCACAGCGGCGGATAAACTCATCGTCATGATGATCGCGATAGCGCTGGGCGTAGATATACCACACCAGGCGCATCTGTTTGCTGGGCTGCCCATGCGAGGTGAAGAAGCCTCCACCGTCGACATATTGATAAAGCAACGGATCGCAGCCACGAAGTACCACTAATAGCGCGCGTAAGGACGAGAAATAACGCGCCATATTCACGATGCAAACCACACATAACGCCCAAAATAATGCGACGGTGCTAATCATACTTCCTCCCCGGCGTCCGCCCACGAAGCAATGCTTCGGGACTACCGCACCCATGCCCTGACAGACGGTTCAGTGAAAGAGAGACTAAAAGCCGATCGGCTTCACATTTTAATATCCGAACGGCTTATTCAATAGTGTAGGAGATCCCCTAATTTTTTTGCCACAAGGTTAATCGTTATCAACACCAATGCTTGAAAATTTTGCTCAACTGGGCCGTAATGAAGGCAGGTAGACGACTGCTACACGCATTGGTCATCGATAACTTATGGAAGGAGTAACACTATGGCTTATAAACATATTCTTATCGCGGTTGACCTCTCCCCGGAGAGCAAGGTGCTGGTTGATAAAGCGGTATCCATGGCACGTCCTTACAATGCGAAAGTTTCATTAATTCACGTGGACGTTAATTACTCCGATCTCTATACCGGCCTGATTGACGTGAATCTGGGCGATATGCAGAAGCGTATCTCCGAAGAGACTCACCAGGCGCTGACCGAACTCTCCACCAACGCGGGCTATCCAATCACCGAAACCCTGAGCGGCAGCGGCGATCTGGGCCAGGTGCTGGTCGATGCGATTAAGAAATACGATATGGATCTGGTGGTGTGCGGTCATCATCAGGACTTCTGGAGCAAGCTGATGTCATCCGCGCGTCAGCTGATTAATACTGTGCATGTGGATATGTTGATTGTGCCGCTGCGCGACGAAGACGACGAGTAATGCAGAAGTGCCGGACGGCGCTACGCTTGCCCGGCCTGAGGTTTGTGCCCTCTCCTTATGGGAGAGGGTCCGGTTGAGGCATCAGACCGCCTCTTCCTCCGGCGTGCCGGAATAGATATCGAAACGGTGCCCTTTGGTCACCACCGCATTGGTCGTCGCGACTTCTGCCAGCGGCGGCGCATAATCAGGACGTTTCACCACTACCCGCTTCGTTGCCAGCCGTCGGGCAGGCTCCAGAAGACCATCTGCGTCCAAATCCGGCCCCACCAGCGACTGAAACACGCGCATCTCTTTCTTCACCAGGGCGCTTTTCTGCTTATGCGGGAACATCGGGTCGAGATAGACCACCTGTGGACGCGGCGTGATATCCGTCAGTGCCGTCAGGCTCGACGCGTGGATTAGCTGTAACCGCTCCTGCAACCAGCCGCCGATTTCCGGGTCGGCATAGCCGCGGGCCAGACCATCATCCAGCAGGGCGGCAACCACCGGATTGCGCTCCAGCATTCGTACCCGGCAGCCCACCGACGCCAGCACAAAGGCATCGCGTCCTAGCCCGGCGGTGGCATCCACCACGTCCGGCAGATAGCTGCCTTTGATGCCGACCGCTTTAGCGACCGCTTCACCGCGCCCGCCGCCGAACTTACGCCGGTGCGCCATCGCCCCGCCGACAAAATCGACAAAAATGCCGCCGAGTTTAGGTTCGTCGCACTTGCGCAGCTCCAGATGGTCCGGGGTCATCACCAGCGCCATCAGGTTATCCGCATCGTGCTCCAGTCCCCAGCGGGCGGCAAGAACAGATAAGGCGCCGTCTCCGGCGCCTGTTTCATCTACTAAGCGAATCTTCACGAATCCACTAACCCTTGATCCCGTAATGCTCCAGCATCGCGTCCAGCTGCGGCTCGCGACCACGGAAGCGTTTGAACAGCTCCATTGGCTCTTCGGAGCCGCCGCGGGTCAGGATGTTATCGAGGAAAGACTGGCCGGTTTCGCGATTGAAAATGCCCTCTTCTTCGAAACGGGAGTACGCGTCTGCCGCCAGCACATCGGCCCACAGGTAGCTGTAGTAACCCGCCGCATAACCGCCGGCAAAGATATGGCTGAACGCGTGCGGGAAGCGACCCCAGGCCGGGCCTGGAATAAGGGCAACCTGCTTTTTGATCTCCGCCAGGGTTTCGAGGACCTTCGCCCCCTGCTCCGGGCTGAACTCGGCATGCAGACGGAAATCGAACAGGCCGAACTCCAGCTGGCGCAGGATAAACATCGCCGCCTGGTAGTTTTTCGCTTCCAGCATCTTATCCAGCAGCGCTTTTGGCAGCGGCTCGCCGGTCTCGTAGTGGCCGGAGATAAACGCCAGCGCGTCCGGCTCCCAGCACCAGTTTTCCATAAACTGGCTCGGCAGTTCGACCGCATCCCACGGCACGCCGCTGATACCCGCCACGCCCGCCGCTTCGATACGGGTCAGCATATGGTGCAGACCGTGACCGAACTCGTGGAACAGGGTGATCACTTCGTCATGGGTAAAGAGCGCAGGTTTGCCGTTTACCGGACGGTTAAAGTTACAGGTCAGGTATGCCACCGGCTTTTGCAGCGAGCCGTCGGCTTTACGCATCTGGCCTACACAGTCGTCCATCCATGCCCCACCGCGTTTGTTTTCACGGGCATAGAGATCCAGATAGAAGCTGCCGCGCAGCTCATTTTGGTCGTCGTACAGCTCGAAGAAACGCACGTCGTCGTGCCACACTTCCACGTCGTGGCGCTCTTTGGCAGTGATGCCATAGATGCGTTTCACCACTTCGAACAGGCCGTTAACGGCTTTGTTTTCCGGGAAGTACGGGCGCAGCTGCTCATCGCTGATGCTGTAAAGATGCTGCTTCTGTTTCTCGCTGTAGTACGCGATATCCCATGGCTGCAGCTCATCAACGCCGAACTCTGCTTTTGCAAAGGCGCGCAGCTGGGCCAGCTCTTTCTCACCCTGAGGACGGGCGCGTTTGGCCAGATCGGTTAAGAAATCCAGCACCTGCTGTGGATTTTCGGCCATTTTGGTGGCGAGGGATTTATCCGCATAGCTGTCAAAGCCCAGCAACTGTGCCAGCTCGTGACGCAGGGCGAGGATTTCGGCCATCACCGGGGTGTTGTCCCATTTACCGGCATTCGGACCTTGATCGGAGGCGCGGGTGCTGTAGGCGCGATACATCTCTTCGCGCAGGGCCTGGTTGTCGCAGTAGGTCATCACCGGCAGATAGCTCGGGATATCGAGAGTCAACAGGTAGCCTTCCTGCTCTTTCGCCTCGGCCTGAGCTTTGGCTGCCGCCAGAGCACTCTCCGGCATACCTGCCAGATCCGCTTCGTCGGTAATCAGCTTCGTCCAGCCCATGGTGGCATCCAGCACGTTGTTGCTGTACTGATTCCCCAGCTCGGACAGGCGCGTCGCGATTTCGCCGTAGCGCTGCTGTTTGTCTTTCGCAAGGCCAATGCCCGACAGTTCAAAATCACGCAGGGCGTTATCGACAGCCTTTTTCTGCGCGATGTCCAGCGTCGCATAGTTATCGCCATCACGCAGGTCGCGGTACGCTTTGTACAGCCCCTCGTGCTGCCCAACCCAGGTACTGTATTCCGACAGCAGCGGCAGGGTTTGTTCGTAGGCTTCACGCAGTTCCGGGCTGTTTTTCACTGAGTTCAGGTGGCTGACCGGGGAGAAGATGCGGCCAAGCACATCATCCACTTCCGCCAGCGGCTGACACAGGTTTTCCCAGGTATAAGGGGCACCCTGCGCAACCACGCTCTCGACGGCGGTACGGCAATCGTCCAGTGCTTTGGTGACAGCGGGGACAACATGTTCAGGCAGAATAGAGGAAAACGGTGGCAACGAAAAAGGCGTCAGTAATGGGTTGGTCATAAGCACTGTCCTGTTAAATGAGTGAATGAAGCGCGCATCCTGCGCGAGCATATTGTTTCCAGGATGGGGTTAAGTGTAGTGAATTTCAATGGCTGAGGTGACAGAAAAACGCCCGGTGGCGCTGCGCTTTCCGGGCCTGCGGGTAATCTGTGCCTTTCTGCTGTAAACTGTGGCCAATCGCCATTATCGGAACACATTTACCCATGCTCAGTTATCGCCACAGCTTTCACGCGGGCAACCACGCCGACGTTCTTAAACATACCGTTCAGAGCCTGATTATCGAGGCGCTCAAAGAGAAAGATAAGCCGTTTCTCTACCTGGACACCCATGCTGGCGCGGGCCGCTATCAGCTGAGCGGTGCACACGCCGAGCGCACCGGGGAATACCTCGAGGGCATCGCCCGTGTCTGGCAGCAGGACGACCTGCCAGCCGAGCTTGAACCCTACATCAGCGTGATTAACCACTTCAACCGTGGCGGCCAGCTACGTTACTACCCTGGTTCTCCACTGATTGCCCGTCAGCTGCTGCGCGAGCAGGACAGCATTCAGCTGACCGAACTGCACCCGAGCGACTACCCGCTGCTGCGTTCTGAATTCCAGAAAGACAGCCGCGCACGCGTGGAAAAATCGGACGGCTACCAGCAGCTTAAAGCGAAGCTCCCGCCGGTATCCCGTCGCGGCCTGGTACTGATCGACCCGCCGTATGAGATCAAAAGCGACTATCAGGCGGTTGTCGCGGGCATTCACGAAGGGTACAAACGCTTTGCCACGGGCACCTATGCTCTGTGGTATCCGGTGGTGCTGCGTTCGCAAATCAAACGCATGATCAAAGATCTGGAAGCAACCGGCATCCGTAAGATCCTGCAAATTGAACTGGCCGTACGCCCGGACAGCGACCAGCGCGGCATGACCGCCTCCGGCATGATTGTGATTAACCCACCGTGGAAGCTGGAAGCGCAGATGAACAACGTTCTGCCGTGGCTGCATAAAACGCTGGTGCCAGCCGGTACTGGCCACGCCACCGTCAGTTGGATCGTGCCTGAGTAATCGCAGCCATCGATGGAAACTATTGATTTCAGGTATACAATCGCGGCAATTAACGATTAAGGATAAGACCATGACTAAGCATTATGATTACATCGCGATCGGCGGCGGCAGCGGCGGCATCGCCTCGATTAACCGTGCGGCCATGTATGGCCAGAAGTGCGCATTGATTGAAGCAAAAGACCTCGGCGGCACCTGCGTCAACGTCGGTTGTGTACCGAAAAAAGTGATGTGGCATGCAGCGCAGATCCGTGAGGCCATCCATCTCTATGGCCCGGATTATGGTTTTGACACCACTATCAATAACTTCGACTGGGATCGCCTGATCGCCAGCCGCACTGCGTATATTGACCGAATCCACACCTCCTACGACAACGTGCTGGGTAAGAACAATGTCGATGTGATCCGTGGCTTCGCCCGTTTTGTTGATGCGAAAACCATTGAAGTGAATGGCGAGACGATCACTGCGGATCATATCCTGATCGCGACCGGCGGTCGTCCGAGCCATCCGGCGATCCCGGGTGCGGAATACGGTATCGACTCCGACGGTTTCTTTGAGCTGCCTGCCCTGCCGAAACGCGTTGCCGTTGTGGGCGCGGGTTATATCGCTGTAGAACTGGCTGGCGTGATTAACGGCCTGGGCGCGGAAGCGCATCTGTTTGTGCGTAAACACGCCCCGCTGCGCAGCTTTGACCCGCTGATCGTCGATACGCTGGTCGAAGTGATGAACGCTGAAGGTCCACATCTGCATACGGAAGCCATTCCGAAAGCGGTTGTTAAGAACGCCGACGGCAGCCTGACCCTGGAGCTGGAAGATGGTCGCAGCCAGACCGTGGATTGCCTGATCTGGGCCATTGGTCGTGAACCCGCAAACGACAACTTCAACCTGTCCGTTACTGGCGTCGAAACCAATGAGAAGGGCTATATCGTTGTCGATAAGTTCCAGAACACCAGCGTGCCGGGCATTTATGCCGTGGGCGATAACACCGGTGCCGTTGAGCTGACCCCAGTGGCGGTGGCCGCAGGTCGTCGTCTCTCCGAACGTCTGTTTAACAACAAGCCGGACGAGCATCTGGACTACAGCAACATCCCGACCGTGGTCTTCAGCCACCCGCCAATCGGCACCGTCGGTTTAACCGAACCGCAGGCGCGCGAGCAGTATGGCGACGATCAGGTGAAGGTATATAAATCTGCCTTCACCGCCATGTATACCGCCGTCACCGCTCACCGCCAGCCGTGCCGCATGAAGTTAGTCTGCGTCGGCCCGGAAGAGAAGATTGTCGGCATTCACGGTATTGGCTTCGGTATGGATGAGATCCTGCAGGGCTTCGCCGTGGCGCTGAAAATGGGTGCCACCAAGAAAGACTTTGATAACACCGTGGCGATCCACCCAACCGCGGCAGAAGAGTTTGTGACCATGCGTTAATACGCCTTGCCACTCGCGATTTTGCGCTTATAAAGACCGGTCCTCAGTGGCCGGTTTTTTATGTTTCATTGCCAGAAATCTCACGGCTGCTGGCCACGCTGTACAAACGGTAACAAAATTCCCCAGAAACGACGGCAGACCTGGCTAATCTTAATAAGTGTTAAGCGCTTACCTGGATCGATTAATTAAGATTAGAGAATAGACAATGCAAGTGAAGATCAACGCAAAAAGCCTGGCGAAATTCCATCTCATACTTGCCCTTGTCTGGGCGATGTTAACCATACCTACGCTCCTGTGGTGGAAAAACAGTATCCTCTGGGTCTCGCTGATGAGTATTTATGCCATCGTGGTTTCGCACCTGGCGGCCTATAGCGCGGCCCATGCGGAAAAAGCGGCCAACAATGCCCTGAATCAAAGCGAAGAGACCAAGCAAAAAACCGAGAAAATAGCTGCCGATCCACACCAGGCGCACTAATGGTGCCCGGCCGGTGTCAGGCAAACACAATCTGCCCGACGCCGGTACACGCTTCAAAAATAAACATTCTGCGCGGCATATCTAACAGCCGCATTCCCGCCACCTGACAACGCCGTAAGCGGATCGGCTGCGTAACCACGCTATTCGAGAAAAAGACATTCCGCATATCGCAATTGTCGAAAACAAGCCCATCGATATAACAACGGTTAATCAATAAACTGCTGAACTGAATATTACGGAATACACTTAGCTTCAGATTACAGCGGAATATAATGGCTTTGTTCTCTCCTTCACAAATATCCAGCCGCGTAAAATGGCGGCTTTCCAGCAGCCCCTGCAGTTCTGTTATAGTGGATTTATCGTCAGCTGGCTTTGTAAAAGAAAAAGGCGTAACGCCCTGACGCTTCGCGTTAAGGTTCATAAGGATTCCTGTTTGAGGTTGTCATCGGAAGCGATGACGACGGCGTGGAATGCCTTAATGACTTATTTGCGCGTAGCAAAACAATATCGATTTTGGACAATTATTTGCAGAGTTGGTCGATAAAATAAAAGCTTTCGTACTCAGCAATGTTAATCATGAAAAAATAATTTACCTTAAGGGAATATTGCATGCCAATCAGCAAAAGTAAAAACGCTATTCTGGTATTTGAATCACCGTGGAAACTGGATGATTACGATGCCAATCGTTCATCAGTGCTGCCTTTTGTTCAGGGGATTGCGAAGATGCATGGCGATACCGAGGTTTATTCTCTGAACTTTTACAATAAAAAGAGCTTTGAGATTGCGCTGGAGTGCCTGTGTCGCCAGAAATTTGATAACACTCTGGTCTATATTGCGGCGCATGGCAGTAAAACCCGTATCGGCGATGTTTCGCTTGACGACATCCTCGACGCTATTAATGAAAAATCTAAGAAATTCAATATTAAAGGTTTAATGCTAGGCTCATGTTTTGCAGGCAGTAAAACCGAAAAACTGGAACAGTTCCTTGAAGGTAGTAAACTCACCTGGTGTGCCGCCTACTCCTCTTCATGCTACTGGCTGCCGGGCACCATGCTGGACTGCGCGCTTCTTCACTGCGCCCTCAATATCGAAGAGGCCCATTATAAAACGCATGAAGAGATGCAGGAGGCCTTTGCTGAAGCCGTTGCGCCTTTCGCCCCAAATGGCATCATCGGTACTGACAGTGAAGATCAATCCGTGGCGCTGTCCGACTCATTGCAAATCGTGATTCAGCCAGAAGGGAGAGGTTTCCGCGCCCGTCTCTCATCTGAAGACATTTTTGAACGCGCTGAAAACCATCGCTATAGTGAAGAAGGCGCCTTCTGATTCATACTCTGTTGCAAAGCGAATGATCCGAATTTTAGATCGCCGACAAACTGCTGGATTGGCTGTTTATTGCCTGTAATAACAGCAACATGCCACCAGCAGTGGCCATTTTTCGCTGGCGGAAAAGTGTGATCTACCGCACATATACCTCTTCACAGACCGAAGCGAATGTCTAAGCTTAGTAGGTAACCGGATAAAAACAGACCCGAGACAACGCTAACTGGAGGTCCTGACCACCATGTTCAACCAGACATTACGCACTGTAGAGACCGTAGAGTTCGATATAGAACAAGAACTTCTCTACGAAATCGATCCCTGCGAGTTAAAACTGGATGAAATGCTCGAGGCGGAGCCGGAACCTGAAATGATTGAAGGGCTGCCCGCATCTGATGCGCTCACCCCTGCCGATCGCTACCTTGAACTCTTTGAGCACGTGCAGTCGACACGACTGTTTGCTGACAGCAAAACCTTCCCTGACTGCGCACCAAAGATGGATCCGCTGGATATCCTCATCCGCTACCGTAAGGTGAGACGTCACCGGGACTTTGACCTGCGCGAGTTTGTCGAAAGACACTTCTGGCTGCCGGAAGTCCTGTCGAGCGAGTATGTGTCCGATCCTTCCCTTTCGCTGAAGGAACATATCGACAACCTGTGGCCGGTGCTGACCCGCGAGCCGCAGGATCACATCCCCTGGTCATCGCTGCTGGCGCTGCCGCAGGCCTATATTGTGCCCGGTGGGCGATTCAGCGAAACCTACTACTGGGACTCCTATTTCACCATGCTGGGGCTGGCCGAAAGCGGACGCCACGACATGCTCAAATGCATGGCGGATAACTTTGCGTGGATGATCGAACGCTATGGCCATATTCCTAACGGCAACCGTACCTACTATCTGAGCCGCTCCCAGCCGCCAGTGTTTGCCCTGATGGTTGAGCTGTTTGAAGAGGACGGCGTGCGCGGGGCCAAGCGCTATCTGGATCACCTGAAAATGGAGTATGCCTTCTGGATGGACGGCGCCGAGTCGCTGCTGCTCAACCAGGCTTATCGCAGCGCGGTGCGCATGCCGGACGGCTCTCTGCTCAACCGCTACTGGGATGACCGCGATACCCCGCGGGACGAATCCTGGATAGAGGACGTCGAGACTGCGCGTCACTCTGGTCGTCCACCCAACGAGGTTTATCGTGATCTACGCGCCGGGGCCGCCTCAGGCTGGGACTACTCCTCGCGCTGGCTGCGGGATCCGAGCCGGCTGGCGAGTATTCGCACCACCCAGTTTATCCCTATCGATCTTAACGCCTTCCTGTTTAAGCTGGAGAGCGCCATCGCCAATATCTCGGCCTCGAAGGGGGATAAAGAGACGGCAGAGATCTTCCGTCAGAAGGCAAGTGATCGCCGCGCGGCGGTCAACCGCTATTTGTGGGATGACGAAAACGGCTGTTATCGCGACTACGACTGGCGTCGGGAGGAGCTGGCGCTCTTCTCTGCCGCCAGCATCGTGCCGCTGTACGTCGGTATGGCTACCCATGAGCAGGCGGAACGCCTGTCGGATGCGGTAAAAGCCCGCTTGCTGACGCCGGGCGGTATTCTGGCTACCGAATATGAAACCGGCGAGCAGTGGGATAGACCCAATGGCTGGGCGCCCTTGCAGTGGATGGCGATCCAGGGCTTCAAGCAATACGGAAACGACTCCCTGGGGGATGAAATCGCCTGGAGCTGGCTGCAGACGGTTAACCATTTCTACAAGACGCACTACAAGCTGATTGAGAAGTACCACATCGCCAGCAGCCAGCCTCGTGAAGGGGGCGGGGGTGAGTATCCCCTGCAGGATGGTTTTGGCTGGACAAACGGCGTGGTACGCCGCCTGATCGGCCTGTACGGGGAGCCGTAGCTCCCCGTTCTGTCAGCGGATCACGTCATAAATCGCTGTCTGGATCGCCTGCCATTTTTTGGTGCTCTCGTTCGGCTGCGCCTCTGCCCGCCGCGTCGCCTGCTCCATCTCGCGCCGCTGGCGTTCCACCACCGCCGGTACGGAACAAAATGCCTGGAGATAGTCTTTACGCAGGCTCGTCAGCGTTTCGCCTGTTGCCATCACATGGCCGAGGTTGGTAATAAACCGCCGACAGGGCTTCTCCTGGGTCATTTGCAGGCGATAGCGCATCAGCACATCCAGCACCTCGCGATGGTTGGCGGAGAGCGCATGCTCCGTCCAGGAGAGTTTCCAGTCCATCCCCGCTTTCAGGAACAGTAACGCCACCCGGGTGTCGTTGCGGTCTATCGCCGAACGGAAGTTACTCTCATCCCAGGTCACTCCCATCCGCGTCAGCGTTTCACGTGAGGAAGGAGTCTCGCGCATCTCTTCCGCCACCGCCGTCTTCACGGGCGGCGGTGTGTTGGCCGCCTGCGTCGGGGCGCTGCTCTCAATAAGAAGCCAGGCACCCATCATCATAATCCCCATCACCATGACCCCCACCGCGCCCCACAGTACGACCGAGATTAAGTAATCGCGCTGCTCCGGCGTGCGCGCAGGCCGACGGTTCGGTTTATCGATGGTGTCACGCACCTCAAAAATGTCGTCGCCCGTGGCGTTGTTTTTTATCCGTGCGTTCTCCCAGAAGCTTTCCAGCTCATTAACGCTTTCGGCCATCAGTCCCGCCGGGTTCACGGCGGTGCGGCCCTCATTAAATGCGCGCTGAACAGGGGTGGCGATCTGGGTGTAGTAATTATCCAGGAGCAGGATTTGTGTGGAGGTGAGCGGCTGTTGGGCAATAATTTTATTGCGGATCAGCCGGATATCATCGAGAAAGGTCTGTAGCGTTTTACGCGGCTCCACCATCAGCGTCAGCAGAGACGGATCGCTGAACAACGACGAGTAGGAGCGGGAGTACTCTTTTTTATCCACCAGCATCAGAGCCAGCTCGCTGAACATCATGCCGCCGAGGGCGTCGTTACGTTCACCCTGCTGCATCCAGTTGCGCACCCGATCGGCGTTGAACAGCGTTTTCAGGTGGTTATTCAGCCGTGTCGGATCCGGCCACGCCTGCATAATCAGCCCTTTAATCATTAGCTCCAGCGTGCGCACCTGCATCTGCGCGTGCTGCTGGCGGGACTCATCGCTGGGGCCCATGTCCGTGCTGTAGGTCAGCAGCGGCTGCTGCAGACGTAGATGCTCAAGCGCCGTCACAAAGCGCGTCGCGGCGATAAGCTGATTGTCGCTCACATCCTGCCCGCTCTCATACTGCGGCACCCGCTGCTGTAACAGCCGCAGTTGCAGGGTGAACTGCGACAGCTCCGCATCATTCAGGTTAAGCTGCTTAGCCACCCTCGCCCAGCCCCCCAGCGCCAGCCTGGCGGAGTCGAGCTGCTCAAGGAACCAACGGGGATCTTTGCCTTCGGCAACGCGCACCTTTAACAGGAGCAGGATCTCCACCGAGGCCTGACGAATAATTCCCAGACAGCGTTCAAACTGCTCGCGGATCACATGCGATTTACTGAGGGTCATCATATTCCTTTATAGGCTGCGCACCCAGGCAGAGGCAGCTGTCGGAGAGTGGTTGTTATTTCAAGTGGTTATACCAGATTAAACATACCCGATAATGGGTACTATTTCAGTGATAATGTTAAAATCATTTACAAAAGCTCGTGGAGATCTGGTATGCCCGTATTACATACCCCGCGTTTGACCTGCTCCCCTGTGCAGGAAGAAGACTGGCCCTTTTTTCTCTCGCTTCAGCAGCACCCCGATGTGATGCGCTTCGTGGCCGAAGCCCGCCCGGAGGAGGCCATTCGCGAAGCCTTTACCGCGCGTCTGCCCGCCTGGACGCCGGGCAGCGACCACTGGCTGTGCCTGGTGGTACGCGATAACCTCAGCCAGATGCCGCTCGGGGTCACCGGGTATATTCATCATGATGATGATTGCGCCGAAGTGGGCTTCTTATTTGCCCCCCAGGCCCAGGGAAAAGGCTACGGCTTTGAGTCCTTGCAGGCAGTGTGCGATTACGCCTTCGGCCAGGGAGGCATACGCCGCTTAACCGCCACGGTGACGGCGGGCAACATGGCCTCGAAACGCCTGCTGGAAAAAGTGGGGTTTGTGCTGGAAGGGGAACTGCGCGAAAGCTACTGGCTGGCAGGCCAATGGCACAATGACTGGCTGTTTGGGCTGTTAAAGCACGAGTACCGCTAAGCGTGCCGCGGGGATCCCTCCCCGGCGACGCTTTACAGGAACATGCCCCCGGAAACTTCAATCCGCTGTGCGTTCATCCAGCCCAGCTCATCGCTGAGCAGGGCCGCAATCGCATCGCCGATGTCGTCCGGCAAGCCGACGCGCCCCAGCGCCGTCTGCGAGGCAATCTGCTGGTTAATCTCCTTGTTATCGCGCACGTGCCCGCCGCCGAAGTCGGTTTCAATGGCACCCGGGGCGATAATATTGGCGGTGATCCCGCGCCCGCCCAGCTCTTTCGCCTGGTAGCGGGTAAGCACCTCCATCGCCCCTTTCATCGCCGCGTAGGTGCTGGAGCCAGGCAGGGCAAACCGCGCCAGGCCGGAGGAGACATTCAGGATCCGCCCGCCGTTATTCATCAGCGGTAACAGGCGTTGGGTCAGGAAGAAGGGGCCTTTGAAATGGATGTTCATGACCTCATCAAATTGCGCTTCGGTGGTCTCAACATAGGGGGCATATAAACCGACGCCTGCGTTGTTCAACAAATAATCGAAGCTGCTGCGTTGCCATACTTCATGCAGCTTTTCTTCCACTTGTCTGGCAAAAGCATCGAAATGGGTAACATCCCCGACGTTCAACTGTAATGCCGCCGCTTTTACCCCTTTTTGCTCAATTTCGCGTACAACATCGAGCGCTTCCTGCTGGCTGCAGTTCCAGGTCAGAAGGATCCCGACACCTTTGTCTGCCAGCTTCAGCGCCGCGTTTTTACCTAGCCCGCGGCTACCGCCAGTCACTAATGCAATACGTTCAGTCATAAGAAACCTCATTTCGGCTGTAGTGGTGATTGAGAAAGAGCTTATTAGGTGATAGAAAATCAATAAAGGTAGCTAACAACGCTTCACTGTTTCACTGCTAACAACAATGAGCGCTTCCTATGGATAAAATTCAGGCAATGCAGTTGTTCATTCGCGTCGCTGAACTGGAGAGTTTTTCCCGCGCAGCAGACTCTATGGGCCTTCCTAAAGGTAGTGTATCCCGTCAGATCCAGGCCCTGGAGAACGGGCTGGGCACCCAGCTATTGCACCGCACCACAAGGCGCGTCAGCCTCACACAGGATGGGATGGTCTATTACGAGCGGGCCAAAGATCTGCTGGCTAACATGGATGAACTGGATGGTCTTTTTTTGCACGACCCTGCCAGCGTCAGCGGAAGGATCCGGGTGGATATGCCTACGGGCGTTGCGCGAAATTTAGTCATCCCCCGCCTGCCGCTATTTTTACAACAGTATCCCGGCATTGAACTGGAACTGAGCAGCAGCGATCGGCTGGTGGATGTGATTCGGGAAGGGTTTGACTGCGTGGTGCGCGTCGGCACTCTGAAAGATTCCGGTTTAATTGCCCGCCCGCTCGGCAGGTTGTCGGTCGTCAACTGCGCCAGCCCGGATTATCTATCGCGTTTTGGCTACCCCGACGGGCTGGATGATTTAGCCTCACATGCCGTAGTGCACTATGCGACGCATCTCGGCACCCGGCCCCAGGGGTTCGAATATTACGACGGCGAATCGACCCACTGGGTCAAGACCGGTGGCGTGCTGACGGTCAACAGCACCGAGACCTACCACGCCTCTGCCATCGCCGGGCTGGGGATTATTCAGGTTCCGCGGGTGGGCGTGCGTGACGCGCTGCGCGCTAAAAAGCTGCTGGAGATCCTGCCGCAGTACCGCGCCAGACCGATGCCGGTGTCGCTTATCTATCCCCACCGCCGTAACCTCTCACGCCGGGTACATCTGTTTATGGCCTGGCTCACGGACATCATGAAAGCCTACGTTGACTGAGCGCAGGCTATAATTTTAAGGACCTCCCGCTAATCAATAAGGAAAGTGCGCGTGACGCCGGAAAATAGTGAGCAACGCCCCACCCATGATCTGGACTTCGAGCCGATTAAAAAACTGGAAACCAGTCCGCCCCAGCCGCCGGCTGAACCTAAAATCACCTCCATACGTAAAACGGGGAGCCTGCTGGACAAGGCGAAGGACGCCTTCCAGCTGATTCAGCAGCAGCCGATGATTGCCCACCTGCTGCGTGCCACCGAGCGGTTCAACGACCGGCTCGGCAATCAGTTTGGCGCGGCGATCACCTACTTCTCATTTTTATCGATGATCCCGATCCTGATGCTCTCCTTTGCCGCAGCGGGCTTCTTTCTGGTCTCCAACCCGACGCTGCTGCAGGATATCTTCAATAAAATTTTGCAGAACGTCAGCGATCCGACGCTGGCCACCACCCTGAAAAGCACTATCCGCACCGCCGTCGAGCAGCGTACCACCGTGGGGATTGTCGGGCTTTTCGTGGCGCTTTACTCCGGCATTAACTGGATGGGTAACCTGCGTGAAGCAATCCGCGCCCAGTCGCGCGATGTCTGGGAGCGCAAGCCGCAGGATGAGGAGAAATTCTGGATTAAATATTTGCGCGACTTCGTTTCGCTGATTGGCCTGCTGGTGGCGCTGGTTATCACCCTCTCTATCACCTCCGCGGCAGGCTCGGCGCAGCAGATGATTATCTCCGCGCTCTATCTCGACACCATCGAGTGGCTGAAACCCGTCTGGCATCTGGTGGGGTTAGGTATTTCGATGCTGGCTAACTACCTGCTTTTCTTCTGGATTTTCTGGCGACTGCCGCGCCACAGGCCACGCCGCAAGGCGCTGATCCGCGGCACCTTTATTGCCGCTATCGGTTTTGAGGTGATTAAAATCGTGATGACCTACACGCTGCCGTCCCTCGTCTCCTCGCCGTCTGGGGCGGCATTCGGCTCTGTGCTGGGGCTGATGGCTTTCTTCTACTTCTTCGCCAGACTGACGCTGTTCTGTGCGGCATGGATCGCCACCGCCGAGTACCCGGATGACCGGAGAATGCCCGGTAAAACACACCGTTAAGCACCCTATCGGGCTGGATAGGAATGCAATATTTCAGCCCGATTCATCATTTCAGCATATAAATCCAGCCTGTAACTTTTATTTAACCAAAAACCAGTTTTATCCTCTAAGTATTAATTTCTGTGAAGCATTTCATAGATGTGATTTTCCTGGTCTGAAAATTATTCGCTTTTTGCTTCTTTTTTCGCCTGTTGCTGCGTTTGTTACAGATTGAAATGTCGCTTTTGCTGTGCGTAATATGGCCTTTCGTTCGCCAAAAATAAGAAAAGATTATGCAAGCCACAGCCACAACACTCAATTCAGAGCAGGAAAACGCCCCGGTTAACTCGCGCAATAAAGTCGTCGTCGCATCGCTGATTGGCACCGCCATCGAATTCTTCGACTTCTATATTTACGCTACCGCTGCGGTCATCGTCTTCCCGCATATTTTCTTCCCGCAGGGCGACCCGACGGCTGCCACGCTGCAATCGCTGGCAACCTTTGCTATCGCCTTTATCGCACGCCCTATTGGTTCGGCACTGTTCGGCCACTTCGGGGATCGCGTCGGGCGCAAGGTGACGCTGGTCGCCTCGCTCCTGACCATGGGCATCTCCACCGTCGCCATCGGCCTGCTGCCGACCTATGAAACCATCGGTATTCTGGCTCCGCTGCTGCTGGCGCTGGCCCGTTTTGGTCAGGGTCTGGGTCTGGGCGGTGAATGGGGCGGCGCGGCATTGCTGGCGACCGAGAATGCTCCCCCGCGCAAGCGCGCGCTGTATGGCTCCTTCCCACAGCTGGGCGCGCCAATTGGCTTCTTCTTTGCCAACGGCACCTTCCTGCTGCTCTCCTGGCTGCTGACCGACGAGCAGTTCATGACCTGGGGCTGGCGTATTCCGTTTATCTTCTCGGCTGTGCTGGTGCTGATCGGCCTGTATGTGCGTGTCTCCCTGCATGAGACCCCGGTGTTCGCCAAAGTGGCCGCCGCGAAGAAACAGGTAAAAATCCCGCTTGGCACCCTGCTGACCAAACACGTTCGCGTGACGGTGCTGGGCACCTTCATCATGCTGGCGACCTATACGCTGTTCTACATCATGACCGTCTACTCCATGACCTTCAGCACCACGCCAGCGCCGGTGGGCCTGGGTCTGCCGCGTAACGAAGTGCTGTGGATGCTGATGATGGCGGTGATCGGCTTTGGCGTGATGGTGCCGATTGCCGGGCTGCTGGCTGACCGCTTTGGTCGCCGCCCGAGCATGATCGTCATCACCTCACTGATTATTCTTTTTGCGCTGTTCGTCTTCCCGCCGCTGCTCGGTTCCGGTAATCCGGCACTGGTGATGGCGTATCTGCTGATTGGTCTGAGCCTGATGGGGCTGACGTTCGGCCCAATGGGCGCGCTGCTGCCAGAGCTGTTCCCGACGGAAGTGCGTTATACCGGAGCGTCATTCTCCTATAACGTCTCCTCGATTCTGGGTGCCTCTGTGGCACCGTATATTGCCACCTGGCTGCAGGCGAATTACGGTCTGGCTTATGTTGGATTCTATCTCGCGGCAATGGCGGCACTGACGCTGATTGCCCTGCTGCTGACCCACGAAACCCGCCATCAGTCCCTTTAATGTGAAAATGCCGGGCGGCGGTTACGCCTTACCCGGCATTGATTCACTCCCAGGCCCGGCAAGCATCGCGCCGCCGGGTTCTATCCCGCACTATTTCTTCATCTGCGACAGAATGACCTGACACTGATTGGCCTGCCCTTCGGACGGGGAGATAAGCGCCAACAGGGCCGCCGCTGGCGTCACCAGTGTTGCCAGCGCCGCCGCCACCGCACCGCGTGCAATCAACGGCCCCGGTTTCACCCCAGCCTGCGGATCCTTGAATGGACCACGCACATACAGCGGTGAACGCAGGGTAACAATGCGAATCCCTTTACTTTCTGGGTTGATGGTCAGATCCAGTTGCTCCGAAGCCATGCTGGCCGTGCCGGTAACGTTGATAACGGCATTTTCAGTATCAAAGGCAAAGATCCGCGGACGGGCGACGCCATTTACCAGCTCGATATTGGCCGCCGCACAGTTGACCCGCACCTCATCGTCACCAAAAATCTGCCCAACCAGGAAGTTGCCGACGTTAAGCCCCAGAATCTCCATCAGGTTGCGGCTGACCAGTCCATCGTTCATCAGCAGCTTCAGGTTACCGTTACCGTTGCCCAGCAGGGCCGCGACCGAGTTACCCACGCCGCGGATGGTGGCATCACCGTTCATCTCCCCGAGGGTTTTCTGCATCAGCTCCACATCGGGCATCAGCTCTTTAAGCTTCAGCCGCCGGGCCTGGATCTCCGCCTGGCCGTGCATCGGCTTCTTATCCCCTTCCAGCCTGATGTTGGACGAGATCGTCCCGCCCGCCATGCCAAATTTCAGCGGCTTCAGCTGCAGGTCGGCATTTTTGAGAATGATATGGGTCGAGAGATCGCTGAGCGGCAGGCTGCTGCCATGCTCGATTCGGCGTCCCTTGAAGCGGACATCCGCATCCATCACATCCCATTTGTCCGTTTCAAAGCGGTCGTTAGGCAGCACTTTCCCTGACGGCGGCGCCTCTTTTCTGACTTTCTGCGCCTTAGTGCCTTTACCGGAGTCTACGCCAATCAGCGGCCCCAGATCGGCCAGACGGAGCTGACGTGACTCCAGGTCGCCTTCCAGCTTCGGCCGTGGTTTGCCGGTGCTGTAGGTCAGCGAGCCATGAATATCGCTGTCACCGATCCGGCCCTTGAAGTCACGGTAATCATAGACGGACGATTTTTCAGGATCGATTTTCGCCACCAGATGACCATCGGTTTCAAACGGTGGTGTATCCGGGAGCAGTACCCCGGTCAGTTCGTACAGCTCGCCCAGCGAATCCCCGGAGAACTTGAGGCGCAGATCGACCCCACCCATTTTCATGGGATCGCTCACCGTGCCGACAAAGGCCACCCGGGTGTTGCCGGAGCGGAAATCTGCCTGTACCGGGAACGGTGTGCCGTCGCCACGTAGCGCCAGCATGCCGCCAATTTTTCCGCTCCCCGTCAAGGGCTGTTCGTTGTAGCGCCCCTCGGCTTTCAGTCCAAAGACGTAATCGCCTGGCTTGCCCTTCTCATCTTTGCCTTTCTCGCCAGTGACTTCGCTGAAAGGCAGCGCTTTACCCAGCGGATCAACGAAGATCTCGAGATCGGCTTTGCTCACCGCATCGTCAATGGCGATACGCCCGCGATCGAAAATAATGTTGTCGAGGCGGAACGACCAGGATGAGGGTTGCGCGGCGGTCTCTTTGTCTTCGCTTTTGGCTAAATCAAAGGTCCAGTTGTTGGTTTTTTCCGACAGGCGAATGAGCCGGGCATCGGGTTTCTGGAGTTTGATCCATGGCAGATAGACGGTTTTTGTGAGCAGTGCCAGCGGGGCCAGGGTGGCTTCGACGCGCGGCAGATGTACCATCGTCACGGCAGGGATATCGGGCGGATTGCCGAGAATCACGTCGTCGGCATGAACATGCGGCCAGGGTATCCAGCTACGCCAGCCCGTTTCGTCTTTCTGACGTTCCCATACCACACCCAGATCGCCGCGAATGGCAAATGGGCGGTTGAGTTCAGTCGAGACTTTCTGGTTGATGGTCGGTTTGAGGCGGTTCCAGTCAAATGTCGCGATCACGACAATGAGCACCACAATCAGCAACAAGAAGACCCCCCCGGACCAGGTGATAATCTTCGCTGTTTTTGTCATCCCATAATTCCTTTTTTACCTTGCCAGTCATGAATATAGTTTAGACGAGGAAAAAAGGAGCGGCAGCGTCCGGTAATAACGCGTTAACCACGCGCTATTATGGGAAGCAGCCGGGGTTACAGGGTGATGATAACGTTGTCGAGCGTCTCCATTGGCACCGGGCGGGAGAGGAAATAGCCCTGCGCGGCGGCGGCAGGTGAGTTTTGCACATCGCGCCACTCTTCCAGCGTCTCAACGCCTTCGACGATCACGCCCTGACAGTAGCGGTTCATCAGCTGCAGCAGCAGGGTAAACAGGTTGCGACCTTCCGGGGTCTGACGCAGCATAATGAACAGATCCCGCGCCACTTTAATGTAGTCGTAACGCACTTCGCTCAGGGCAGAGAAGTTCGCCATGCCGGTGCCAAAATCGTCCAGCCACAGAGGACCAAATTCGCACATGCTGGCAAACGAAGAGTCCTGCGGCAGACGTACATGCTCCACCAGCTCAAAGCGCAGCCACGGCAGATTCTGGATCAGCTTCTGCAGGCTCTCGTCCTGACGCAACGCCAGCAGGGTTGGGCCATCGACGTTGACCGAGGCCAGAATGCTGTTCTCGTCAAAGAAGTCCTGTTTTGCCGCCAGCATGCTGAGCTGCTCTTCGAGGATATCCAGACGGTGGCGCACGGGCAGTTGCGCAAAATAGCGATCCGGGGCGATCCGCTGTGTCGGGTTTGACGGATGGGTCACGACGGTCAGGATCTCGATCGCCATCAGTTTACCGTCGGTGCGGTAAATGGGCTGAAAAGTATAAGCACGCTCGCATTGCAGCCAGTAGCGATGCTCCTGTAAGTTCTCAATACTTGCCTCAGGGATGCTCAGCAGCTGGATGTCCTGCCTTAACTTCATTTCAGATATCCTGTTGAATGGGGGAGAGCCTGTCGGGACTGGTCAAAGGATTATCGGCCCCGGATAAGAGAACTTTATGTTCGGTTGTGGACGAAAATGAAAATCTGAGATCTGAAACTCACCCAAAACTTGTCCGGGTTCAAAATAATAATGGAACGTCGTTTTAATACAGTTGACCACTCCCGACTGCCAGCGCAAACTAACGCCAATTTCACTATTTGGGTTCATGACTATGTCCAGGAAAATTGCCGTGATCGGCGAATGTATGATCGAACTGTCCCAGAAAGGCGCGGAAGTGAACCGTGGCTTTGGTGGCGATACGTTAAACACCTCGGTGTATATTGCCCGTCAGGTTGATGCTGACGCGCTGGCAGTTAACTACGTGACTGCCCTGGGCACAGACAATTTCAGCCAGCAGATGCTGGACGCCTGGCAGAGTGAAAACGTGGATATCTCACTGACTCAGCGGATGGAAAACCGCCTGCCGGGTCTCTATTACATTGAGACCGACAGCACCGGCGAGCGTACCTTCTACTACTGGCGTAACGAGGCGGCCGCTAAATTCTGGCTGGAGAGCGACAGCGCTGCCCATATCTGCGAAACGCTGGCCCACTTTGACTATCTCTATCTGAGCGGCATTAGCCTGGCGATCCTCAGCCCTGAAAGCCGTGAAAAACTCTTCTCGCTGCTGCGCGAATGCCGCGCTAACGGCGGGAAAGTGATTTTCGATAACAACTACCGTCCACGTCTGTGGGCCAGCCGCGAAGAGACACAGCAGGTCTATACCCGGATGCTGGAATGCACCGATATCGCCTTCCTGACTCTCGACGACGAAGATGCCCTGTGGGGCGAAAAGCCGGTTGATGAGGTGATTGCCCGAACTCAGGCGGCGGGTGTATCTGAAGTGGTCATTAAGCGCGGAGCAGACTCTTGCCTGGTGGCCGTTGCCGGTGAAGCGACTATTGAGGTGCCTGCGGTGAAGCTGGCAAAAGAGAAAGTAATTGATACTACCGCGGCGGGTGATTCCTTCAGCGCCGGGTATCTGGCGGTTCGTCTGACGGGTGGTACGCCGGAAGCGGCAGCGCAACGCGGCCATCTGACCGCCAGCACGGTGATTCAGTATCGCGGCGCGATCATCCCGCGGGAAGCGATGCCACAATAACTGCGGTCTGGTGCCCTCTCACACAGGGAGAGGGAGCATAAAAAAGGCAACTTACGTTGCCTTTTTGCTTTTATTGCGCTGGCGCCATAATCCCATTCCAGGTCGCCTGCAGATCCTTCATGTCGTATTCCGGCTCGCCTTTTGGCTGCATCAGAATCAGCGACATATCCTGAGAAAGCTGCTGACGCAGATCCTGGCTCAGCATCTCCGCAGTCAGGCTGTTAAGGAAGTCCTGACGTAGCTTCTGATACTGCTCCGGTGCGATATCCACCACCTGGTTTTGCAGGGAGCGAATACGCTGGCTGATCAGAATATCGGTGTCAGTACGGGCATAAGTGGCGAACAGTTTTTGCAGCTCAAGGTTTTTCTGCGCCACCAGCGCGTTGAACTCTTCTTCGCTCAGGCCATTATCGCGTACCTTCGCCAGCTCTTTAGCGACCAACGCCATATTGGCGTTCAGCTTGTCGCCCGGCGACTCTACGTTAATGGCGCACTGGGCGCGCTGGAACAGCACCCGGCAATCAAAGCCGAGACCGATGTCCTTGACGTTGCTCTTACTCAGGCTTTGTTGAACATGCCAGAACAGCGCTTCACGGGCTAAATCGGCACGCCAGTAGCGCAGCAGCGCAGCAGATTCACGAATCGGCTGCCACGGACTGTCCCACATAATAGAGAGTCGGTCCTGGCGCACGGCATCGGTCATGATGCTGACCGGCTCTGCGCGCAGCGGCGACAGGGTGGGGACTGGCGCAGGGGTGCTGCGTTTGCCCTTTAGCTCGCCAAAGGTTTTGCTAATCTGTTCAATCACCGCGCGACTATCAACGTTGCCGACCACAATCAGGGTCATGGCGTCCGGGGTGTACCAGTTCTGGTAGAACGATTTCACCTGCTCAATATCAACCGGTTGTTTCAGCGGCTCCGCCGGATCGTGGCCCAGCAGCGCAGAGCCTTTCAGTCGATAGCGCCACCAGCCCTCTTTGGTATCTGCCGGCCATGTCGCCACCATATCGCTGTTGCTCAGGGCGTAATTCACCGTTTCAGGCGTAATCGAAACCTTACCGGCCGTATCCGACAGCCAGGTCAATGCCTCTTTGAGCAGATCGTTACGGTTGTTTGGCAGGCTGAGGTTAAACATGGTGTAGTCATAGGAGACGACGGCTGGCGGCAAAGGACGCTTAGGATCGATACCCTGCTGCCACAATGAACGGACCTGTACGGCCTGCAGACTGCCGCTTTGGGTCAGCGCCAGACGAGGAAGAAAATGGCTGAAACCGCTCTGTTGCGTACTTTCGGTCAGGGAGCCGGTATTGACGGAAAGGCGGATTTCAATGCGGTCGCTGGGGCGTTGGGGGGTGGCTAAAACCTGCCACTGAAAACCGTTCGCCAGCGTACCCTGTTGCCAGGCCGGGTCAGGCTGGAGCGCGTCAGCCTGCACATAACTGGCTGCTGCCATCATGAGCAAACCGCCGGTTAAGAGTCGAATTTTTGTGCCCTGCATGTGAACCCCTGATCAACATTCCTGGTTACAAAGAGTGCCACACGCCCTGTCGCACTCTAAAGATAATGTTCAAAACACTCCGATTAGACCGCGCGTGAAGCGAAACGTCACGGCAAGAAGTGAAATATACCCGAAATAAATCTTATCCAATTATGACAAGTATTCAGGGCCATTATGCGCAGGAGCCCGCACCCCGACAAGGGAATGCGGGCCTGAGGGAAGATTTTAGGAGGACAAACCCTGTGTTTTGCCGTCTGGCGCACGATTATTCAGCGTATCGTCGAGTTTTTTATGGTCCAGCTCTTTCACCCACTTCGCCACCACGATTGTCGCCACGCCGTTACCCACCAGGTTAGTCAGGGCGCGCGCTTCGGACATAAAGCGGTCAATACCGAGGATCAGTGCCAGTCCGGCTACCGGCAGGTGCCCTACCGCAGAGATCGTTGCCGCCAACACGATAAAGCCACTGCCCGTCACCCCTGCTGCCCCTTTCGAGGAGAGCAGTAACACCACCAGCAGCGTGATCTGATGGAAGATATCCATATGGCTGTTCGTGGCCTGCGCGATAAATACCGCCGCCATGGTCAGATAGATCGAGGTGCCATCAAGGTTAAAGGAGTAGCCGGTGGGGATAACCAGCCCCACAACCGATTTACGGCAGCCCAGCTTTTCCATCTTGTCGAGCATGCGCGGCAGCGCCGATTCGGACGAGGAGGTCCCCAGCACGATCAGCAGCTCTTCGCGGATATAGCGGATGAACTTAAAGATGCTGAAGCCCGTGGCGCGGGCAATGCTGCCCAGCACCACCACCACAAACAGAATACAGGTGATATAGAAGCAGATAATCAGCTGCCCGAGCTGCACCAGGGTGCCGACGCCATATTTGCCAATGGTAAAGGCCATCGCCCCAAAGGCCCCGATCGGTGCCAGGCGCATAATCATATTGATAATGCCGAAGATGACCTGAGAGAAGCTTTCAATCACGTTGAAAATCAGCTGACCTTTGCTGCCGAGACGATGCAGGGCAAAGCCAAACATCACGGCGAACAGCAGCACTTGCAGAATGTTACCGCTGGCGAACGCGCCAATTACGCTGCCGGGGATCACATCCAGCAGGAAGGCGACCACGCCCTGGTCCTTCGCCTGATCGGCGTAGACCGCTACCGCTTTTGCATCCAGCGTGGAAGGATCAACGTTCATGCCTGCGCCCGGCTGCACCACGTTCACAATCACCAGGCCAATGATCAGCGCGAGGGTGCTGACCACTTCAAAATAGAGAAGCGCCACCGCACCCGTGCGGCCTACGGCTTTCATGCTTTCCATGCCTGCAATACCGGTCACGACGGTACAGAAAATAACCGGAGCGATGACCATCTTAATCAGCTTAACGAAGGCATCGCCAAGCGGTTTCATTTGGGCGCCTAATTCAGGGTAGTAATGGCCAAGCAGAATGCCGATGGCGATAGCGGTTAAGACCTGAAAATAAAGACTTCTGAAGAGAGAGGTTTTCATAAGATGTCCTTGGGAAGAAAAACCGCAGGCAGTGTAGGGTTACTGCTCACCTGCGGCCTTAAAATAGCACCCAATAATCAGGACAAATAGAAGCTCATACTGAATTTGAAACACAAATGTTAAGAAATTTGAGCTGGCTCGCACAAACCAGCAACAATTCAGTCATCAGTGTGATGGTCATTCTGGCGAAGATAACGGCTTTCAAAAATATCGTGCGGTACGGCTTTTGCAAAAAGATACCCTTGTCCGCACTCAACCCCGGCATTTGCCAGCCAGCTCCGCTGGGCTTCGGTTTCAATACCCTCAGCGATGATTTCCAGCTTCAGGCTGTGCGCCATCTGGATAATCGCCTCAACCATGCTGCTGTCGTCAGGCAGGCCGTCGACGAAGGCCTTGTCGATTTTCAGCACATCTACCGGCAGGGCCTTCATATGCTGCAGTTGACGCAGCCCGGCATACCCCATGCCGAAATCATCCAGCGCAATGCGCACCCCGGCATTACGCAACGGGCGGAGTATCGCCACGGCTTCGTTAGGATCGTCGATCCGGCGGCTTTCGGTGACTTCCAGAATCAGCGTATCAGGCTGGATACGGTAGCGCTTGATAAGCTCCAGTAGCTCCGGGACCATGTTCGGGTGCATCAACTGCAGCGCCGACAGGTTAACCGACAGCGGCATCATCACCCCCCGCGACTGCCAGGCAGACAGCACGCGGCAGGACTCTTCCAGTACCCATTGGCCTACCGTCACCATCAGGCCGCAGTTTTCAATCCGGTCGATCAGCCCTTCCGGCAACTCCCAGCTACCATCCGCCTGACGCATCCGCAGTAGCGCCTCAGCACTCTTCACCTTGCCTGTATGCAGCTCGACCTGCGGCTGCAGCCAGATAGCAAAATGGTTGTGGTCCAGCGCGGTCAGGATATCGTTCTCTTCTGACAGTCGCTGCTGCGCCTTTTCCATCTGCTCGGGTTCGAAGAACTGGATCTGATTCTTACCCTTCTGCCGGGCAGTGAACGCGGCGGAGAAGGCCCGACGGAAGAGCTGTTCGGCGGTCAGGATGCCATTAAACATGGCGATGCCAATGCTGGCGCTCGGGCGCAGCTGGATCCCCTGGACCGGCAACCGTTCATTCATAACAGTGAGCACTTGCTGACCCAACGTAATGGCGTGCCACGGCTCTTTGACGCCATTGGCGATAATGACAAAGTCATAGGCGCTTACCTGGGTCAGCACCATCGGCGGCGAAAGCACGGATTTGAGCTTTTCGACCAGCGTCAGCAGCACCATTTCCCGCTGGCTCTCTTTTAGCACCCCTGCGGTGTCTTGTAAGGTCTCGCAGGCCACTACCATCAGCGCGAAGGTCTGCTGGCGTTTCACTGCCTGCTCCAGTAGCGCCATCAGAAACGCCTTGTTGGGCAGATCTGAAACCGCGAAGCGGGTGGCGTTGTGGTTGAGTTCTTCGTGCTGGCGCATCATGCGCTGCTGGTTCAGGTTATAACTGCGTATCAGCATGCCGATTTCGTCGTCATGGTGCAGACGCGGGACGGGTAACTGATGCCCCACCTGTTGCTGCGGCGAAAGGGTATCCAGCTCGCGAGCAATTTTGCGCAGCGGATGGACGATCAACCTGTTGATGCACCAGGTCAGCGCCACGGTCAGCATCAGCGTCAACAATAAGTAAGTGGTTACCAACGTTGAGACCCAACTGATCACGAATTTGTACATTCGCCAGGAGTCAGATTGCAGTACCAGATAAGCCAGCGGCTGTGGGTTCGCCGGACGTTGCAGGGAATAGACTGGCAGGGAGATTTGTACCGGCATCTCAAACAGACGCTTGACCATTACCGGCACCGGACGCTCCGGGATAAAGTTCATGCGCAGCGCCTGGAACTGATTGGGCAGCACGACATCCGCCTGGCTGACAACGCCTGCCGGCTTGATACTCTTAATAATGGATTCTGCCTGGGGAATGTCGCCCTTCAGAATGGCGGCAGAAAGTGGCTCCCGGATAGAGCGAGCAATGCTTTCGAGCTGCGTAGCCGTGTTATAGCGATTCTGCTGAATGGCATGAAACAGCAGAATGACGCAAAAGACGAAAACAAACACCATGGTGACGGCTGTTACCATCGCCATTTGTTTGATAGTTAAAGAGCGGCTGACACGCAAAATGAATCTCCAGAAACGCGAAACGCAGGTTAATCAACTGTTACCCCGCTGCTTTCAGAGTATACCTTATCGTGATGTGTTTAAGAGAGTGTAACCAACCGTTTAGGGATTATTCTGGTTCCCGCTCCGTATAGAGTATGGAGCGGTTGCTCAGGGTGGTTACAGCCCCGAATGACAAGGGCTGTGGCCTGACACCTTATTCGGCGCTGCGCAGTGATATTTCGCCGCCAACCCAGGGTTTGATGATTCCCTCTTGCTCCAGCAACAGTGCGCCTTGCTCGTTAATACCGCGCGAGATGCCGTAGATCTCTTTATCACCAATGATTAACTTTACCGGACGATGTACAAAATTATCCAGCTTCTCCCAGCGAGGCAGGAAGGGTGCGAGTCCCTCCTGTTCGAAGGTTTTCAGCGAGTGACGCAGTTCGTTAATAACCTGCACCGCAAGGACGTTACGATCAATGGCGATCCCCGCTTGTTGCAGATTGATCCAGCCCTGGTTGATGTCCTCCGCCTGCACGTTACGCATCATCAGGTTGATCCCGGCACCCAACACGATTTGCGCCGCATCGCCGGTTTTACCTGTCAGTTCAACCAGAATACCAGCCAGTTTGCGATCCTTTAGATAGAGATCGTTTGGCCATTTTACTCGTACGTCATCGGCACCAAGGGATTGCAGCACTTCGGCCAGTACAATTCCAATCACCAGGCTAAGACCGATGGCAGCAGCCGGACCTTGTTCCAGACGCCAGTACATGGACAGGTAAAGGTTAGCGCCAAAAGGCGAAAACCATTTCCGTCCCCGGCGTCCACGTCCGGCATGTTGGTACTCAGCCACGCAGCTGTCGCCAGACTTCAGTTCGGGGAGCCTGTCGAGCAGATACTGGTTGGTAGAGTCAATCACCGGCAGCACGGCAACGCTGTTATCGGCGATCTGGCCGTGGATAAAGGTTTCGTCCAGCAGTTGAACCGGCTCTGGCAGGCTGTAGCCTTTACCCGGTACGGTAAAGACATCCACGCCCCAGTCACGCAGGGTCTGAATGTGTTTGTTAATGGCGGCGCGGCTCATTCCCAGCCGTTCACCAAGCTGTTCACCGGAATGAAAATCGCCGTCGGCCAGAATGGCGATCAGCTTGAGGGGGACGGTATGATCTTTCATGTAATGGTCTCCACCGCGTTCACTTCGCCATGATGCCCGATAAAGCGCACTTCCGGCTCCAGCCAGACGTCAAACTTCTCGCCTACACGTTGGCGCACCTGATGAGCCAGCTGCACGACATCATCGCTGGTCGCATTGTTTTCGTTAATGAGTACCAGCGCCTGTTGGCGATGCACGGCCGCGCCGCCACAGGTTGTGCCCTTAAGCTGACACTGATCGATCAACCAACCAGCAGCCAGCTTGACGCTGCCATCCGCCTGTGGATAGTGGGGGGCATTTGGCCACTGAGCCAGCAAAGTTTGCGCTTTTTCGGCGCTAATCACCGGGTTTTTAAAGAAGCTTCCGGCATTACCGTTCACTTTTGGATCGGGCAGTTTGCTCATTCGCATCTGGCAAACTGCCGCAAAAATCTCTTTTGCAGTCACGGTAGCGGGATCCAGACGGGTTAAATCACCGTAGGAGAGGACCGGCTGCCAGTCTTTTGTCAGGCGCAGACCGACCGCGACGATGACATATTTATCCTGATATTCATGTTTGAAAATACTGTCGCGGTAGCCGAAACGGCACTCATCAGCTTGTAAACGACGCGTTTCACCGGTCGCCAGCTCGATGCAATCCACATATTCACAGACATTTTTGAGTTCGATGCCATAGGCACCGATATTCTGAATAGGGGATGAACCGGCGCAGCCAGGGATCAGGGCAAGGTTTTCCAGCCCCGGCATGTTGTGTTCGAGGGTAAATTGCACCAGATCGTGCCAGTTTTCTCCGGCACCCACGTGCAGTCGCCAGCATTCCTGCGTCTCTTCAACCGCAATACCGCGGATACGGTTAACGATCACCGTGCCGGAATAGTCTTCCAGAAAGAGAACGTTACTGCCCTCGCCCAGAATAAGAACAGGTTGGTGGTGTTGCGTTGCATGATTCCATGCGGCCAGCAGCTGCTGCGCATTGTCGGCTCGCACGATCTGTCGGGCATTTCGGTCGATACCGAAGGTATTCCAGGGCTTAAGGGAGTGATTCATAGACGCTATCCAGATGCAAAAACCGGGATAGTTTACCCCATTGGGTGATCTTTGTCGGCTGGAATTGCCGGGCGGCACAGCGGGATCCGCAGGCCGGGGAAGGCGGAGCCGCCACCCGACCGGTTTCAGTATTTCAGGGTTTTATGGCCTGAGGGTTTCGTACAGACGACAAAAAACCCCGTACCTTGCGGTATGGGGTTTCCGATTTGATGCCTGGCAGTTCCCTACTCTCGCATGGGGAGACCCCACACTACCATCGGCGCTACGGCGTTTCACTTCT
>OIFG01000020.1_pt1 | contig 191050 bp, 186 predicted proteins | sample 1582031 | NCBI WGS metagenome assembly OIFG01 (sample SAMN07501051, study PRJEB24779) | human gut metagenome | isolation source: stool | host: human infant | place: USA: Pittsburgh, PA | reverse complement strand
CCGGAGTTCCGTCCGATGCTGCGCTTCTACGTCACCGGCGGCAAGGTGGATAACGAGCGCACCGCCCGCGTGAACAATACCCGGGATGAAACGCTGGACGACTTTAACGTCGGCGCGATGTGGGAAGCCTGGTTCTAGGCAAGGTAAAAGCAAAACGGCAACGCTTCAAAGACTCCTGCATTCGGGGTGTTAGCCAGTAAAGAGACTTATGGACACACCGGATGGACAGGAACGCTGAGGGCTATCGATCCTGTTAATTACATGGCTAACGTTATTCCCGGCAACAGACCGCATTCCCCGGTAGTTGACCTGAAAACCATCCAAATGTGTTTATAAGTGGACTATTACCCGCAGCCACATACGGCTGGATTGTTGATCAGATATACGGGGCATTGAAGTAAAATAGATAAGGGACTCGTGAGAGTCCCTTATTTTTATGCTACTGCTCTTCCATTCCAGCTATCGCTAAACATTATGTTCCCATCACAATATTTCCATTCGATAGATTCATAACGGATTTCAACTTCCTCCATATGTTTACTTGCAACTCCCAGAGGAAATAAAACTGGAGAGATTCTTGTTATTTTCACATTTCTTAATGTTATGTTAAAATATTCTATCTCTATGCCTGCTTCATTGATTCTATACATTTTTATTATAGCTTCTTTAAATATTCTGCCAGTGCATACACCTCTGAATAAATATGGCGTGATGCGATCAATTTCTTTTTCAAATGTGATAGGAAGATGAAGACGTGTTCCAGTTAGCTTCCCTGTATTATGATCTGTAGGAATCCAAACAGAATGATTGAACGATTTAAGCTCAGTTGAACCCAATCGTGTTGGCATTAAACATTCACCAATTACAGGTGAGTTATTTTCATCGGTAAGCCAAATATGTGCTGGTATAGACATTTTATTTTTTCCCTTTATGAAAAAACACTAATGAAAAAATAATCACAATCATCAGAACGATAATTATAAACGCAACTTTATTATTGTTGACAAGCGCCGATACAGAAATGGAAATTATCATAATAATAAAAACCACCCCATAACCTATGATATCGTTAATACAATCATCTTTAATGCTAATAAAAAATCTTTTAATACAACGCCTTAGAAAATCACTTATTAAATTAAACATTATCACATCATTCTTTTTAATGCTCTGGTAATTTCTTCATCAGAGGCTGAGTTAATATTTAAGTACCCTGATTTCATGATGATCGGTTCTATCAAGAAAAACATCATCTCTACTCCCTCTGTATATAAAGCATTATAAAATAGTGGGCAGAAATTTTTTAGATTATCTGCACTTTCAGAAGCATGTTGAACAAGACCATAAACATTTATTCCTGCTATCCCCCATCCCACTCTACCGCCAATTTTTTTCATTAATGCATTTTGAACTGCTAAATTCATCTTGTTACCGTGGCATATATAGGATGCGACAGCATAGATTAAACCATTTTTTGAAATGTGTTTAATGGAGTAGTTTGTGGTAAATGGTGTTAATTTCTCAAGGATTGTTTTCTTTTTTTCTTCACTCTTATTTTTTAGAATTGTTTCTATATATATTTTAATCATTCGTAATATAACGTCCCGATGTTTTATCAGTTCACGCAGAGAAAATAAAAATCTTTTATCCTCAGAGAAAATCTTATTACATACATCTTGATAGTTGTCTGTAAGACAAGAGGTATAATAAAGTAATCGTGTTGTACCATCTTCAAGACCATTTAAATAATCGACAACACCCTCTTTAACTCCAACTAGCGCTTTGTCTAATCGCACAGCTAGCTCTTTATCAGTTCCAATTTTTTTAATAATTTCTTCGCTATAATACATAACTAACTCCTTTGATTTAATGATTCGATCATTGAGCAATCACCGATAAAAGAAAAGTGATCTTGTTCTCAATTCAAACAAAGAATAAAATTAAGGCCACCTATCTATTATTGTGGTAGATAGGTGGCCTTCAACAATAAATGTGATCAATATAATTCTTGGTTATTAATGGATTGTTATGTCTTTAAGCTTATTTTCCCATTTCAAACGCGCTTCCAGTTTTTCCTGTTTATAATAATTTCTATCATAATGAACCGATGATACGTCATGTAAATCATGATGCTGAATTTATTGACGAATTTCTTTTGTGATTTTCAATTGTTCGTCCAATATTTGAAAAGGTGCGGAAATAATCTCTCGGAATAAATAAATCAACACTCTTTCTCTCACAAAAGCGTTTAATATTATCCGTCAGGAAATCGCTATTCATAAATTTTGTAGGGGCAACGGACTCTTCATCCGGTTTTCCAGAAGCAATAAAATCGGTTTCGTATACCTCAAACCGTTCTGCAAGCGTACCGCTTGTTTTAGTAACTTTGATCACACCCGAGCATGAAGAAGGGCTTTCGAACTTCTCAAGTGCGCTACTGATAGACATTGCCGGGTATTCACCTGGCGTCAGAAATGTTGCTATTTTCCCTACAAAATGGCGATAGAGAAATGTTTTACGTCCATATAGATAGACGCGCACCCGACCCGTCCTGTGCCTCGTTCGCCGCTTGCATGATAAGCTATATAAGCGGCGGCTTTAGGGGAAAAGTTCTCTGGTGCTTTCGTAGTAAGGTTGATTTGCATTATTCATATCCTTTGCATAATAAGTGCAGATTTATTCGCAGTTAAAGTTCATAACGAGTAAAAAAAACGGTTTCTTAAACTTTAACGTAATGAGCAAAACTTACTCATGAAATGGATAAAAAATAAATGAAATAAACGTCTTCTAACTTTAATTATCTCGCTCTTTGTTCAATTGTTTTGACATGCTTCCCCGTGGGAGAGGGCCGGGGGGAGGGCATCAGGCTGCACCGTACCCGGCAGGGCCCGTCGTTCCCCGTTTCACCAGCGTCGCCCTGAAAACCCGGCTGGCCGGTTTTTCGGCATCCGCGGCGAGCAACATCTCACAGGCGGCCTCCGCCATCTCTGCCAGCGGCTGAGCGAAGGTCGTCAGCTGATACCCCAGCCAGCTTGCCTGGTCGATATCATCAAAACCAATAACGCGGATGTCCTCTGGAATACGCAGGCCAAACTCGTGGCGTGCGGCATCGATAAAGCCGCAGGCGATGAGGTCCGTGACGCAAAAGACGCCGTCCGGCGGCGATGGCTGGTTGAGCAACTCACGGGCAGCGAGGACGCCGGTCTGGTAACTGGCGCTGCCGGGGCGGATAAGCGTGACCCCGGCGCTCGCTTCGGCCGCGGCCGCCAGAAAGCGCGTTTCACGGGTAATCATGCTCGGGGAGCGGGCGGAGGAGGAGACAATAGCCAGACGGCGGCATTGTGCAGCCATCAGGTGGTCCAGGGCTTCCTTCATCGTCGAACTGTAGTCGATATCAATATTGTCCGCGCTGGGGAATTGCCCCATGCGGTTGATCGCTATTACCTGCTGTCCACTCTGCAGGCAGAGTTCAATCAGGGACGCGGGCGGTTTGCCCGACAGCACGATGGTGGCCGTTGAGCGGTAATTCAGCGTTTGTTGTAGTGCCTCTCTGGCACTTGCTTCGTCGTCGTCGGTGTTGATCACCATCACCGCGCGTCCGGCATGGTGCAGGCGGCGGGTCAGGTGGTCAAGCAGGCTGGCCTGCCAGGGGAACGACAGATTGCCGCCCAGAATACAGACCGGGCGGCTCTCCTCCCGGGAAAGCCCCCGCGCCAGATGGTTAACGTGGTAATTCAGCGCTTCGGCAGCGGCCAGCACCTTGCGCCGGGTATCCTCAGAAACGCTGCGGCCCGGCGTAAAGGTCCGCGACACTGCGGAACGGGAGACACCCGCCAGGCGCGCCACCTCGGTGGCGCTGGCGAAGCCAGGGTTTTTCCTCAGGCTGTTATTGCTCATGACGCTGTTCCACTCCGGCGATGGCCCGTTCGCGGATAATGGCATGTTCGGCCAGGCGGATCAGCGACGGCTTCGGCGTTTCATACCACTCGTCCGGGTGGAGCTGGCGTCGGTCGCGGATCAGATCGATGGCGGACTCAAGGGTCGGGAAGCGCGCCGGGCACTCCAGATGCATAAACAGCGCCACCAGAGCGACAGAGCGACTCCGCCCACCGCGGCAGTTGACGAGAATATTGCCGCGCTTGCGGTTTCGGTAAGAGGCTTTATCCGGGATCTGCTGGAGCAGGGCCGAACGCATCAGCTGATAACCGGCGTGCAGCATTTCAGGGGCATTGCCTTCGCCATCCACCAGCCCCAGCTTGTAATAGCGGACCGGGCCTGAACCATGAGTAAGCAGCTGTACAGGCGCGCTGGCTTCCGGGTGCGTCACCCAGTCGATATCAAGGTTCACCGCGCAGTTAATCACGATCCCGATATCATGTTCCGCCAGCAGGGCCGCATCGCTCACTCCGCTGGAACCGCCGATATAAATATCCACCTCCCAGCCGGGAAAATTCTCGGCGATCAGGCTGATGGGCGGGCGGGGGAAATGACCGGCCCTTGGCTTCGCCTCAGCGTCGATCGTCAGGGGAATACCCGCCGCAGCCGCCAGTTCAGCCGCAATGCCGGGGGCGGCGGCCAGGACCGGCAGTCCGCTGAAAATCCCTTCGGCACTTTCAGGAACCACGCCCGTCAGGCCGCCTGCTTCCCGCACCAGCAACAGCCCCGCCAGGCAATCCCAGGCGTTCATATGAATTTCGAGATACCCATCGGTACGGCCTTCCGCCACCCAGGCCAGCGCCAGCGCCCCGGATCCGCCCCGGCGCACGCTGGTGCCCAGATTGAGCAATGAGGCCTGCACCTTCAGGTAGTGATTCTGGCTGTGACGGGAAGACCAGCCCAGCTCAACGGCGGCTCGCTGCGGGTCGGTAATGGCGGTACAGCGCAGCGGCTGACCGTTTTTCAGGGCGTAATGGCCGCGACGGGCCAGATACAGCTCCTGGCTGACCGGGTTATAAATCGCCCCCAGCTCGGTCACGCCCTGGCGAACCCACGCCATACAGACGCAAAAATGGGGAATACCGCGAGCGAAGTTGGCGGTACCATCGATGGGATCCACCACCCACAGGCTCTCCGCGCTGGCAGGCTGGCTGGCGGACTCTTCACCGAGGATCAGATCGTTCGGGAATGCCCCGGCAAGGGCGGTCAGAACCTGTTTTTCAACGAAGGTATCGGCCTCGGTCAGGATATCCTGATGGCCCTTCAGCGCATACTCGCCGGGTGTGCGCGACTGGAAGAAACGCAGGGCGGTCTCCCCGGCGTCAACGATAATGCGCCTCAGCGCAGCTTCCCGCAGTTCAATGTCATGAGTAGTCAAAGTGTGCTGCCTGTTCAGAAAGAAAATGTACGCTGAAAACTACTTCTTGTAGTTCAGGCTCCAGATGTCCTGCCAGTCCTGGCGGCTTTCCCAGTCGTTCTGGGCGGTAGCGGTCAGGTATTCCATCAGCTCGCCGCGATGCTTTGCAATGCCGGAGGCTTCATCGGCGGGAAGGTTCACCTTCTGGTTGGTGGACATTTTGCCGTCCACGCCCTGAGGGGCGATGCCTTCGGCGGTCAGCAGATAATAGGTAAAGAGCTTCGCGGTGTTCGGGCTTTTACTGCCGGTCGCCACCACGCCGAGGCTCGGGTAGTTCCAGCCGATAAACGGCTTCAGGCCGCTGCACAGACCCAGCTTCATCCCCTGCTTGTTGTCGCGGAATTTGGCGGTGGACACCAGGCCAACAAAGTCGGTTTTGCCGTCCGGCGCGCCGATGGCGGATGCCGCGTCGTTATCGGAATGGGTGAGCAACACGCTGTTGCCCGCCAGCGCCTTCACAAAAGCTGCCGTGGCCGACTTCTCGTCAGTTTGCAGCGGCTTGCCAAATTGCTGCTCATAGGCATCGCGAACCTGCTGGTCATAGTGGGTTTCCATCTGGCTGAACCAGTCGGTGTAAGCCGGTTTGCTGGTGGGGTCCTGCATCGCGACGCGGCCCCGCCATTTTGGCTCGGTCAACTGCCAGAGATTGGTCACCGGGCAGGCGGCGTGATGATCGGTATTATAGGCAAACACGTTCAGGGCCAGCACGACGGTCAGCGGGTCCTGATAGCGGGCGGGAATGTCCCCTTTCAGATCGTCCGGCACCCAGCTCTGGACATAGCCTTTTTTGAGTAGCTGGGTCATCCCGGCAGGGGCGTCCTCAACGATAGCGACATCGGCGCGGACGTTTTTGGCCTGCGCTTCCCGGCTCATGATCTCAATGATCTGCGGCGCATCGGCCTTCACGCCCACGGCCTGCAAGCCGTACTGCTCGCTAAAGGCTTTGGCCTGTTGCACGATTTTCCCGGTCGAGGCGTAAACGGTAATCGGCTGCTCTTGTTTTGCGGCGGCGATAAGCTTTTGCAGATCGGCGGTTTCAGCCTGAGCGACAGCGCTGCTCAGCAGGGCGCTGGTGATAAGGACGGCGGACAACTTGCGCTTCATGTGTGTTCCTTAAGAGTCAATGGAGGTTAATTCGCGGTCACGTCGTGACGCAGTCCGTTGCGGTTAAAAAAGTGCAGGGACGAGGTCGGGAGCTGGCAATGCACCTGTTGACGGGCCTGCCAGCGCGGCCGCAGCTGCGTGGAGTGGAACAGACGGTCTTCGCCCGCCACCAGCTCAATCACCCAGCTGCCGCCGGTGGGCATAATGTTATCGATGGTCATGGGAACGGTGTTGCCGCACGACTCGGCGCTCAGCACGATCTCCTCAGGGCGGATGCCGCAGAGCTGGGTCTGCTCGTGCAGGGTAAAGCGCCGCTGCAGATGCTGTGCCAGCTCGCTACAAGGCTGGTGAAGCAGGATCATGTTCAGGCGCGGGGTGCCAATAAACTCCGCGACAAAGCGGTTGGCTGGGGTGGCGTAAATCTCATCCGGGGTGCCCACCTGCTGCATCTGCCCGGCGCTCATCACCGCAATGGTGGTGGCGAGGGTCATCGCCTCCCACTGATCGTGGCTGACAAAGACGATGGTGGTGCCGAAGGTTTCATGCAGGCGACGCAGCTCGGCGCGCATCTCCAGGCGCAGCGTGGCGTCGAGGTTCGAGAGCGGCTCGTCCAGCAGCAGTACCCCGGGATTGACCGCCAGCATGCGGGCCAGGGCCACGCGCTGCTGCTGTCCGCCGGAGAGTTGCGCCGGATAGCGCCTGGCGTAATCGGCAATTCGCAGTTTTTCCATCACGTCCTGACAGCGGGCGATACGCGCTTTGGTGGGCACTTTCTGTAACCGCAGGCCGAAATCGACGTTCTGCTCGACGGTCATATGCGGCCAGAGCGCGTAACTCTGAAAGACCAGTCCGATGCCGCGTTTTTCCGGCGGCACGTATGTGCCGCGGGCGATGGAGTCAACAACGTTATCGCCGATGCTAATCTCCCCGCCGCTGGCGTGCTCAATGCCGGCAATCATCCGCAGGATGGTGGTCTTGCCGCAGCCGGATGGCCCCAGCAGGCACATAAATTCGCCATCTTTCACCGTCAGGTTGATGTTGTTGACCGCCGGGGCATCGCTGCCCGGATAGGTTTTGCTGAGATTCGTTAAGTGGATAGTGGGCATCTTATTTCTCCAGACCATCAGCCAGACCAGTCCCGGTGATCTTCTGGATCATCACCGTGCCAGCCCATGAAATGAGGGCAATCATCAGCACCACGGCATTGGCCGCCTGCTGGTAGTTGTAGTCAATCAGGCGCAGGGACCAGGTGGTCAGCACGTCCGTCGCCGGGGTGGCGAGAATGACGAACAGGCTGACCCCTTTAATCCCTGAGATAAACGGCAGCAGGATCCCGGTCGCCAGCGGTGCGGCCTGAATCGGGATGACGATACGGCGCAGGCGGGCGAACCAGCCGGCACCGGCAATACGCGCCGCTTCCTCGGCCTCTTTCCCAAGCTGGGTCATCGCCGCGATGCCGGAGCGGCTGGCATACGGCATTTTTTCGGCAATCAGCGCGAGGATCAGGATCAACGGGGTGCCATACAGCGCCGGAACCGGTCCGCGGGCCACGGCAAAGAGCGATAAAAAGGCGGCGGCGAAGGCAATACCCGGCACCAGATAGGGCAGGAAGGTCAGCTGACGCAGGACGGCGGCGACCCAGCGGAAGTGGCAGCGCAGCACCGCGTAGCCCACCAGCAGGCCCAGCAGGCCGCAGGCGAGGGACGCCGAGCCAACGATGACCAGGGTGTTCCACACCGTATGCCAGAATTCGGCGCTCAGCAGGATCCCGTTGTGCAGGGCCACGGTGTCAAGGTTGTGACCAATCCAGTAATCGAGGGTGAAGTTATCGGCGCTGAAGCGGCCCGGCAGGATCATGACCGTCGACAGGAACAGGGTCAGAAGCGGGATCGCCACCCCCAGCAGGACGAATGCCAGCGGCAGGGCTGTCGCGACGCTGCGCCAGCGTCCCAGGCTATGGCGGCGTTCCATCACGCCTTTGCCGCCCAGGGTCACGAAGCGTTTCGCCTCACGCAGCATTTTCATATCCAGCAGCAGGGTCAGCATGCCCATCAGCATGATCACCGCCGCAATCACCGCCGCCACGCCGGACTGGCGCGTGCCGATGGCTCGGTACAGCCCGGTAGAAAGCGTATCGAAATGCACCGGCAGGCCGAGAATATAGGGCAGGGCGAACTCGCCGATACAGTCAGCAAAAATCAGCAGGGCGGCGGAGAGCAGCGCGGGGCGCACCAGCGGGATGATAATTTTAAAGGCGATAACCCGGCGGGATGCGCCGAGGACCTGAGCACACTCCTCCATCTGGCTGTCCATGCGCTTCAGGGCATTGCCGACAATCAGGATCACCAGCGGGGCGTAATGCAACACCATAATGGTCACAATCGGGAAGTAGCCGTAAGCCATCCAGTTCGGGGTCTGGATCCCCATCGCCTCCAGCCATCCCGGCTGCCCGCCGATGGCGTGGTTTTTAAAAAGGGTGCTCCACGCCAGGGCGAAGGTCCAGGAGGGCAGCATAAAGGGCACGATAAGCAGGGTGGCAAACCACTTGCGGCCGGCGATATCGGTGCGATTGACCAGCCACGCCAGCACAATGCCCACCACCAGCGAGATGGCGACGGTGCTCAGCGCCACCGCGAGGGTGTTGAGCAACGGTGTCCAGAGCAGAAGATCGGACATGCGCGAGCTAAGGGTGCGCAGCAGATAATAAGCGGTGAATGTCCCTTCGGTGGCACCGGTGCGGCCTTCATCGCCGCTCTGCACCAGCAGCGCGTTCAGCAGTACGGAAATGACCGGGGCCAGGATTATCCAGCTGAACAGACCGAGCAGCAGCACGGCCAGAAGGTTGGCTGGCTCATGACTGATAATCGACAGAGTATGGCGGAGCTTTTGCCACGCGCTGTGGCGTGGGTGGATATCAGATTGGTATGACACACGTTGACCCCTGGCTGTGAAAGACAGTCAGGAATATATCGAGGCAATGTTACATTTTTGCTAAAAGTTTGCACATATGTGCAAAAAAGTGCGGGGCGTGTAAAACCGGAACATTATCAAATTCTTCACTTCTCCTCTTTACATAGCGCGCAGAGATGTTTATAGTGCGCCTCACTTTGGAAGCGTGGCCGAGCGGTTGAAGGCACCGGTCTTGAAAACCGGCGACCCGAAAGGGTTCTAGAGTTCGAATCTCTACGCTTCCGCCAAATTTGAAAAACCCTGCGATAGCAATATCGCAGGGTTTTTTGCTTTTGCGGTTTATAGCAGAAATGGGCGTCTATGAAGCATCGTCGTGCAGTCTGCGATTCACTGCCATTGAGTGAACGTTGAATACGTTTTTCACTGGCCTTGCGAGAAAATACCCTGACGATGCTCAGGTGTCCATTTAGCTTATTTTAATGTCATCCAGATTGAGATCTTCCTCTTCATTATCGTTGTTGATAATAACATCGCGAGGAACGTCTTTTTTGATAACGGCATAAACAGTGGCTGTTACAACTATATTGACCAGCAAGGCCATAATACCCGCCACAGGATTCGACATGGTAGGGATCATCAGCACGCCGCCAAAAGGTACTGTCGCATCCGCACCATATACCATGGTAACCGCACCCCCACACGCGCCACCGATGGCCGCCGCAGTAATGCCACGAACGATATCATTCATTACTATAGGTATAGAGCCTTCAACAATGTTCACGACCCCCATAGGTACCGCCGATTTCAACATCTCGATCTCTTCGTTATTGTAGATATTCTTGCGAAGAAGTTTGGCGATAAAAAATGCAAGCCCTAAACCGATAGGTGTTGCCGTGTTAACGAGCTGAAGGGCAGTAATAGGCTCATTGATACCCTGCGCCTGAAGCGTTAAAACAAATGCGAAGCAGGTTTTATTGATCGGCCCGCCAAAATCAATAATACATAACGCCCCAATAACCGCCCCTAAGAGTAAATTAGATGACGTCCCCATACTTCTCAGGAAGGAGGTGAGTGCATCGGTGAAAATACCAATAGGCGTACCGATGATATAGACCATGATCAGGGCACTGATAATGGAGGCAAAAAATGGCACAATCAATGTCGGCATTAACCCCCTGGCCCAGGCCGGGACGTTAACATTTTTTATAATTGCCAGAGCAATATAGCCGGAGATGTAACCCCCAATCATGCCGCCGATGAAACCGGCACCAATGGTGTTAGCCGCCAGACCGACAACAAAACCCGGTGCAATACCAGGCTTGCCCGCGATCGAGCCGGAAATACCGATGGCAATCACGACGGGTAAAAGTCCGAGCGCTTTGGCCCCCAGGGTGGCTAAGGCCTGCCACAGATCAAACTGGCCCGGCACTAATGCGTCCTGAACCGTACCCCCAAGACCCATACCGATAGCAATAATAAATCCAGCAGCACAGACAATGGGAATCAAGTATGAGATAGCCGTCAGCAAATGTCCTTTAGGATTTGCTGCTTTCCATATTTCTTTTATATTCATACATTATGTCCTTTCTTTCAGAGAGGATACGCACAGATAAAAATTATGAATTAACTAATTCAGTAAGTTTTTCAATAAGCTTATTCGGCGACTTAACGGCCATTTCGGTAGGGACTTTTACGACTTTCTTTCCGCCAAAACGTTCTTCACCAGACACTTTCACATCGGCGGCTAACAGGACGATATCGGCCTGGGCAATCTCCTCGGCGGTTAATGCGTTCTCGATACCAATAGTGCCTTGCGTTTCAATTTTGACATTGTGTCCGGCTTTTTTTGCTGCAATTTCAATTTTCTTTTGCGCGATATAAGTATGTGCAATGCCAACAGTACAAGCTGTAATTCCGACAATATTCATAACGGTTCTCCAGGAGTGACTTTATTGCCATGCTATGGCAGAGGTGATAATGACGTTAAGCGCTAGCGCTTTCGTTTTCAGCATTCAACAGATCGATGATTTTCTGGGGATCATTTTCTTGCAGTAACTTTTCAATTATCTCCTCATCGGCCAGAGAGCCTGAAACCTGGGATAAGAGTCGGATGTGCGTGGCATTTTGATCCACCAGACAGACCGCAAATAAGATAATGCAGCGGACATCGCTACCATCCATCGTTTCCCAGGGGATTTCATATTGGGTTCGTCCCATCGCCAGGGCAGTGCGGGCAACGCCTGAGGATTTACCATGCGGGATGGCAATATGATTTTCGAAACCCGTGGACCCTTGCTCCTCGCGCAACCAAACATCCTTCAGAAAATCTTCTTTATTAATGACAGCCCCATCCTGCACCAATAAATCAGTTAATTCTTCAATGGCTTCTTCTTTACTTTTAGCCATCATGTTTAATTTGATGTTCTTTACATTAAGTACATTCGAAATATCCATAATTATCCTTCGTTAATATAAATTTATGCCTGGGCAGCCGGGTAAACGGCGTTAGCTAAAAGTAGGGGCAAAGCAATACCTGCCGTGGGGCAAGGTGTTAAAGGAAACGCCAGAAATAACAGGGTTACAGCACCCTCAACCGTATCAATCAAGGGCGAGGACAAAGAGCCAGACCGGTTACATAGACTCTTTGCCCTGCGCTATGGCTCAATACGGCTGAGTGCGCTGCAATTTTCAGGCAGCGACTTCGCGCTGGTAAATATCGACCATTTTATCCCAGGCCTCGCTGACATTATCCGCCAGAGAGAACAGGCCCGAGGTTCCTACAATAAAGACGTCCACGCCGGACCGGGAGATGACATTGAAGGTTTTCTCGTTGCAGGAGCCGTCAATCTCGGTCAGGTAGTGGTAACCATTCTCCTCGCGCATGGCAATCAGTTGCTTGATTTTATTCAGTGATTCTGGAATAAATTTCTGCCCCGCATAGCCTGGATCCACCGACATCACGGTCACTTTATCCAGCAGGTGGGCGTACTCTTTAATTGCATCCGCCGGGGTAGCCGGGTTTAACACCACGCCACAACGACGGCCCGCATCTTTAATTTGGTTCAGCAGACGGAAGATTTTGTTATTCGCCGTCTCCGGGTGGAAACTGATAATATCGGCCCCTGCATCAATGCACATGGGAATGATATCTTCCGGGTGATTCACCATCAGATGTACATCAATAGGGACATCGGTAATTTTCTTCAGGTTTTCGATAAAGAACGGTGACAGCGTAATGTTCTTCACGTAGCTACCGTCCATAATATCGACGTGATAAAAATCAGCCCGGCTGTTCATGGCCGTAATTTGTTCTCTGAACTGCGTTAAATCCATGCACATTAACGAGGGCGAAAATTTAGCCGCCATACTTCACCTCCAGCAGAATTAATTAGTTATACAGTGAAACGACATGCCCGAGAATGATGCCCACAACGCCGAAGTCCGCATCGCCAAAGGTCGTGGATGCAAAACCAAGGTCGCCCATGAGAGGCAGCAAAATCGCAGGCAAAAATGAGATCAGCAGACCGTGAGCGAAAGCACCCACCACCGCGCCGCGACGACCGCCGCAGATGTTGCCGTAAACGCCCGCCGTCGCGCCGCAGAAGAAGTGCGGCACCAGGCCGGGAACGATGACGCTTAAACCAAACAGTGGGCACAGGAACATACTCACCAGACCGGCGGCGAAGCTTGACAGAAATCCGACGATCACCGCGTTCGGGGCAAACGGAAAGACGGTAGGGCAGTCGAGGGCCGGTTTAGCGTCTTTTACCAGCTTGTCGGCGATGCCTTTAAAGGCCGGAACAATTTCGGCAATAATCATGCGAACACCCGCAAGGATGATCCACACGCCTGCCGCGAAGGTCAGAGACTGGATAATGGCGAAGATAATAAAGTTCTGACCGCCGCTGATGCTGGACTCAACAAAGGTTTTGCCTGCAACCAGCACCAGAATCACGAACAGGATCATCATCGTCAGTGAGATGGCGACCGAGGAGTCACGCAGGAAGTTCAGGGATTTCGGGACCTTCAGCTCTTCAATCGACGGGCTGCCTTTACCGATCGCTTTCCCCACCAGCGCCGACAGCAGATAGCCGGTTGAACCAAAGTGCCCCAGCGCCAGGTCATCAGTGCCTGTTATTTTGCGTGTGAACGGCTGCAGAATGGCCGGCGAGACCACCATCATGATGCCGAGGATCACCGCCCCCACCAGTACCACCCAGAACGGCGACAGACCGCCAACGGAGAGGATCACCGCCAGCATCGCCGACATATAGAGCGTGTGGTGCCCCGTCAGGAAGATGTATTTCAGCGGTGTGATACGGGCAAGGACAATGTTAAACAGCATCCCCAGCACCATAATCATTGCCGTGGCGGTGCCGTAGTTTTTCTGCGCCAGCGCCGCCATCGCGTCGGTATTGGGTACGACCCCCTGAATATGGAATGAATGCTCAAACAGCTGGCTAAAGGTTGTTAACGTCGTCGCGACGATCGCCGCCCCGGATGTTAATATCACAAAACCCATAATGGTTTTGAGGGTTCCGGAAATAACCTCAGAAAACGCTTTTTTCTGTAATAATAAGCCAATCAGGGAAAACAGGCCGACCAGTATGGCGGGTGTACCCAACACATCATGAATAATAAACTGCAGCATAGAATGACTCCGTAAGGCCGCAAATAATTAATCAGAGATTTTCCGAGAGAATTTCTTTGATTTTATTGTTATCCAGCAGGTTAGATAAACCAAATACCTGGGCAGAATGGCCGGACAGATGTTCCGCAATATCCCGGGCGCTAAGAATAATATCGGCAGTTTCGCTTTTTGCCGATGTCAGATCGGTATGGGAAACTTCTGCTTCTTTATTCAGCTCTTTAATGATTTTTTTCACGTTCATTTCAACGATAAAACTACTGCCTAACCCGTTACCACACACAATCAGAACCTTTTTCATCTTTACCTCTATCCCTTTATAACGCGTTGAATTTCTTCAATTGATGATGCTTTCAGCAGCGCTGAGAGTCGTTCATCATCGCTAAAAATGTCCGCCAGAGCGGTAATCATATTGATGTGCTCATCTCCCGAAAGTGCGCACAACATAATCACAACGTAAACAGGGTCATTCTCTTCTGCGTCAAAAGAAACGCCTTGTTTAATATGTAAAAGCGATAACCCGTTTTTAATTGCGCCTTGTTCCGGGCGAGCATGAGGCATCGCCAGGCCAGGGGCTAAAACATAATAAGGCCCCAATTCCTGATGGCTGTTAAAAATGGCGTCAATATAAGCTTCGGTCATCGTCTCTTTCGCCAGTAAGGGCTGAGCAGATAACCTAATGGCCTGTTTCCAGTCGCTGACTGAATCCACAATCTGGATATTTTCTGCAGGTAACCAGGTCGTAATCATAAATACCCCGATGCGTTGAAAGTGAGTTTACTATAGTGGAATGCCTTTGTGGCTTACCGTGATCTTGCTCTCAAAGTTAGCGCTAACATGGCTGGAATGTTAAAATTCTTGTTACCGCTAACTTTATTAACGATACTGCTCATTACTTTGCAGTTGGGCAATGCGCAAAACGGTAAACATCATTTACAATGGCTGCCCAGCCAGGCGAAAGGAGGACATCAGTGCACACGTTAGATGCGGACGATAGCGCGAGAGAAAAACGCAGGAAAAACACCGGTAAAATTACGCTCGCTGAAGTTGCAAAACTGGTCGGCGTGAGCACGATGACCGTGTCACGCGCGTTACGTATGCCTGAGAAAGTGAATCCTGAACTGCGCACCCGTATTGAAGCGGCGGTGAGCGAGCTGGGCTATGTACCCAACCTGCAGGCCCGCAGTCTGGCCTCTGCTGACTCCCGCCTGGTGATGGGCGTGGTGCCTGCTTTTTCCGCCCCGGGTTTTCTGGCCGTCTCCGAAACGCTGCAGACCGTACTCGCGACGCAGGGCTATAGCATGATGTTTATCGAGTCCGGGCAGGGGGGGCAGAGTGAAGAAAACGCGTTTGCGCAAATGCTCGCCTACAACCCGGCGGCGATCATTCAATTCAATATTGATAACATCAGCAGCTGTTCGCAGATGATAAGTAACACCGGCGTGCCGGTGGTTGAGATCGGTGCCATTAATCGCGATGCAGGCTGGGTCAGCATTGGCGTTGACTACGCTGCGGCCATTAAAAAGCTGGTCAGATCGCTTGCAGAGGCCGGATATAAAAATATCGGCCTGCTTTGCACCGCCTCCAATAACATTATGTTCCGCCAGGTTCTGAGCGGTTGGAACAGCGCGATGCTCTCGGTTAACCACTCCCCACATCGGGTGGTGACTTCTCACCTGCCAGCCGGGATTACGACCGGTTTAAACCTGCTGGGGGATATCCGTATTACCTGGCCTGAGCTGGATGCGCTGATCTGCACTTCGGATGAAATTGCCTGCGGCTGCATTATGGCTTGCCACGGCGCGGGGCAAAAAGTGCCTGACACCCTGGCACTGGCAAGCCTGAGTGGGAGTACCCTCGCCGCAGTGTGCTCTCCGGCTCTGACTGCGGTGGAATTTCCGTGGAGTGAAACGGGGACGGTCGCAGGAAAAACCTTGCTGGATCTCCTGGATGGCAAATCGACAGATAAAGCCATTGAGTTACCCTCAACCCTGCAAATTCGCGCCAGCACCCGCAAGCCATCATCCCGGTAAAATCGCTTTGATGAGTTACCCTGCCGAATAGGGCAGGGTAACTTTCAATCACTGGCCATCCCCCGGCGCAATGCGTCTGAGCCGCGGGTTGACCTCAGCAACACGATCAGGACTTAAACAGGTTCTTCAGCGTATGGGGCTGACAGCGCAGATACTGATCGGGCGCATGTACCTGGGCCCCCAGTTCCGCCGCTGCATGCCATGGCCAGCGCGGATTGTAGAGCGCGCCACGGGCGATACCAATGATATCCGCATCCCCACTGGCGACGATGGATTCCGCATGTTCAGGGTTAGTGATTAACCCTACCGCCACCACCGGGATCTTCACGGCAGCTTTCACCGCTCTTGCCAGCGGCACTTGATAACCAGGGTAGACATCAATCTGCTGGTCGGGATGCAGGCCGCCGCTGGAAACGTGAATCGCATCCACGCCACGGGCTTCCAGCATTTTCGAGAACTCGACCGCTTCCTCAAGATTAAACCCGCCATCGACCCAGTCTGTTGCGGAGATACGCACGCTGATGGCTTTATCGGCCGGGAAGGCTTCCCGCACTGCATCGACGATCTCCAGCGGGAATCTGGCTCTGTTTTCCAGCGACCCGCCGTAATTATCCGTACGCTGGTTAGAGAGCGGGGATAAAAATTGATGTAACAGATAACCATGCGCGGCGTGGATCTGGATCAGGTCGATATTCAGTCGGGCGGCACGTTTGGCGGCCTCTGCGAACTGGTTACGGATTTCGGCCAGGCCGTTGCTGTTGAGGGCGGTCGGGATGGTGTAACCCTCGCTGTAAGGCACCGCAGACGGGGCTAAAGTTTGCCAGCCACCTTCCTGATCCGGTGGGATTTGCCCCTGCTTATCCCAGGGCTTGTACGTTGAAGCTTTGCGCCCCGCATGGGCCAGCTGGATGCCAACCGGAATATCTGACCACTTACGAATAGTGGCGAGCACCCGGCCCATCGCCTCTTCTGTCTTATCATCATAGAGACCGACATCAGCGTAGGTAATGCGGCCTTCGGGGGAAACGGCGGCTGCCTCAATAGTGAGCAGGCCCGCACCGGACTGTGCCAGTTGTCCCAGATGGAGGGTATGCCAGTCAGTCATGCAGCCTTCTTCGGCGGAGTACTGGCACATGGGGGCGATCACAATACGGTTTTCGAGATCAAGATTGCGGATACGTAACGGTGTAAACAGCTTGGGTTGAGACATACATGTCACTCCAGATTGCAGCGTTAGAAAAGGGGCCGGGTCCTGGTCAGGATGCGACGATTTTTATCCTTGAATATTCATCAACATAACGCACAGGCAGTGATAACTGAACCTCCCGTTTGCGCAAAAGTGCGTTGCGCCTGGCGCAACGCTACAGCATTAGTACTCTACACTTTCCGGCTCGGGTGAAAGATGCGCCATCAGAAAATCGACAAACACCTTCACTTTTTTGGTGTTCCTGCGGGTGGGATGGTAGATGGCATAAATCGCGGAATCATCCTCTCCGTCATTCACTTCCGCGCGCCATTGCGGCAGTAACCTGATCAGCTTCCCTTCGGCAATATCCTTGCCAATCAGCCAGTCTGGCAGCAGCGCGATGCCATAGCCGCTTAACACCGCCTCGCGCAAAATTTCCGAGTTATTGCATTTCAGAGTGCCTTTCACATCGATGGCGACCTGGCTTTCCCCGTTGAAATACCACTTCGTTTTGCCGGATGAATAGGAAAAGATCAGGCAGTTGTGGTTTTTAAGATCGCCTGGCGCATCAGGATAACCCTGCGCTTTCAGGTAGTCCGGGCTGGCACAGACGCACCGACGCTGGGAAAGAAGCTTGCGTGCGATCAGATTGGGCGTGTCGACCTTACCCAGTCGGACAGTCAAGTCTAGCCGCTTTTCCACCAGATCGACGACCTCGTCGGTAAAGGTCAGATCCAGGGAAATTAACGGATAGCGGCGAGAAAAGGGGGCCAGCAGCGGGGCGATATGCAGCCTGGAAAACGAGACCGGTAAGCTTATCCGTAACACTCCCCGCGGCTCTCCCGTCTGGTCCCGCACCTCCTGATTGGCATACTCCAGGTCGTTGAGGATCCTGACCGCGTGCTCGAAATACACATGTCCGGCCGCCGTCAGCGCCACGCTGCGTGTCGAGCGGGTCAGCAGCTGCGTGCCCAGCACCTTTTCCAGTCCGTCAATCTGTCGGGTTACCGAGGACGTCGCCAGCGCTAATTTCCTGCCCGCAGGTGCGAACCCGCCTTCTTCGACCACGGTAATAAAGGCCTCAAGCGATGCCAGCATATCCATTTTTACTCTCCCCGCATCGTTGCGCATCGCGCAACTCTGTTAGCTGTTTTAACCATATTATCACCTTTAAGTAACAGTGTTAGCCTTCCGTTCAGTGAGAGGTGAAACATGAAAATATCCATCAAGGTTACGTCAGATTTTATTTGTCCCTGGTGCCGGATCGCAGATGCGCGTCTGGAAAAGGTGCTGCAATCCTTGCCCGAAGACGTCGAGGTCGAGGTTGACTGGCTCCCCCTTGAACTCAACCCGGGTATGCCGCTGGCAGGCATGGACCGTACCGCCTATCGACGCGCGAAATTCGGTAGCTGGGCGTATTCACATCAGCTGGATGAGCACACCGTTGAGAAGGGCAAAACTGACGATGTCACGTTCAACTATCCGGCGATTCAGCGGGTGCCCAACACCTTTGCTGCGCATCGGTTGACGCTCTTTGCCGGGGCCGGACCGGCCCGATCCCTGCTGGTTAAACGTCTGTTCCAGGCCTACTTCGAGGAGGGGAGGGATATTGGCGACCTTGATGTTCTGGCGGATGTGGCGGGCAAGTGCGGGATGGACAAAGAGGCCGCGCACAATTATCTGCTGAGTACCGCGGGAGAAGCGGAGGTGATCCAGCTGGAAGACCTGGCGCGGCAGGGCGATATCAATAGCGTGCCAACCCTTGATATTGCCGGTATCCGGCTGACAGGCGCCGTTCCGGTGGATCAGCTTCGCTATTACATCATGGATGCGTATCGCAACCCGATTAAAACGGAAGGGGTCAGAGATGATCGGTGAAACACGCCCCAGAAAACGGGCCATTATTATTGGCGGCTCCTTAGGGGGATTATTTGCCGGGAATATGCTGCAGCAGGCGGGCTGGGAGGTGGATATCTTCGAGCGCTCGGCCCGGGATCTGGACAGCAGGGGCGGCGGCATTGTGCTCCAGCCCGAAGTGGTGGAGCTCATTCGCCGCAGCGGCATCGAACGCAACTGGGACGATCTGGGCGTGCGTTCATCGCACCGAGTCGTGTATCGCCCGGACGGCTCGGTGGAACACCGGCAGTATGCGCCTCAGGTGCAAACCTCGTGGTCATTGATCTATTCCCTGATGCGCTCGACGATCAGCGATATTCATTATCACAAAAACCATGTGCTTACGGATGTGGCGTTTCCTGATAGCCACCATGTCACGGCCCTGTTTGAAGGTGGGGCAAAGGTGACCGGGGATCTGCTTATCGGCGCTGACGGCAACGGTTCATTTGTGCGTAAACTGCTCTGGAGCGACACGCCAGAGTATGCAGGGTATATCGCCTGGCGCGGGCTGGTGCCTGAAAACGACATGCCTGCGCTCGCCAGAGAGCAGCTTCACGGCGACTTTGCTTTCGCCAGCAACGAAGGGTCGCACATTCTGGGCTATCTGGTGCCGGGCGCGGATAACGATTTACGGCCTGGGCACCGTTTTTACAACTGGGTCTGGTATCGGGTGGTCGATGACGTGCAGCGTGAAGCGATCATGACGGGGACCGACGGTGTGGCGCGCAGCTATTCCGTGCCGGAAGGGCTGTTGGCTGCACGCTGGAAAGCGCACCTGAAGGAAGAGGCACAGCGTTTGCTCCCGCCCGGATTCCGCGACATCGTGCAGGCAACAAAGGAACCTTTTGCCCAGGCGATACGCGATCTCGCCGTCAATAAGATGGTGAAGGGCAGGGTGATCTTACTGGGTGACGCGGCCGCGATCCCCCGCCCTCATACTGCGGCGAGCACCTCAAAAGCAGCCGCCAATGCGCTGGCATTAGGGGATGCGTTGAAGGCCTGGCCTGACGATACCGACAAAGCCCTTGCCGAATGGGAAGGGGAACAACTCTTTCGCGGCAAATATTTACGCCAAATGGGGATGAGCATGGGAAATCGACTGCTTTTTGGCAGCGCGTAGGCGGAAGCTGTGCTGGGTCTGCTTAACGTGTCTCCGTCCTGCCCGGAACTCATTCTGCATGCCATGACTTGAGTCAGGGTTAAGCAGACGCCAGGGGTTAAACAGAATTCAAGGCCATTGAGGAAACCTATTTAACCCGGGTGTTTAAGTGAAAAGGTTAATTCTTCTTGCCAAATCTGGCCGCTTATTCACAAACGACAATCGCTTACAGGTTAATAACTACAGCTTTATGCCCGCCGATCGGTAGCATTTGCAGAAGCGCGGGAGGGCAGATTATTCACGTAGTCTGCATGATGGATGCAGTTCGATATGTACTCCTTTAACCACTCGGTTGATTTTTTTCTGCCACTGCGTTTGTGCGAGAAAATTTTCACGGTAAACGGAGGGGCAAAGAAAGGGAGCTTAAAGGTTCTGACATTTGCCATCTTTTCAATTTTGCCGGCGACAAAGGTAGGGATTGCCATGAGCAGTTCACTTTCGGCGACAACATGGGGTGAGCTTAACATTGACGGCGTTTTAAGGGTGATACGTCGTTCAAGCCCAATGCGTTCAAGGTGGGTGTCCAGTAAGCCCCTTTTTTCATTCCATGGGGTGACGACCAGGTGACCGGCTTTAAGGTAATCCTCAAGTGAGAGGGTTTGGCGGCGAGCGTTGCTGATCACAACGAACTCGTCCTGGAACAGATCTATTTCATCCAGATCGGGGTGTTTAACTTCGTCAGGCTCACTGAAACTCAGCGCCAGATCGACTTCACCCGCCAGGAGTTCATTGAGGGCCGGATTATGGGGGAGATGGCAGAGTTCAAAATTGATACCCGGCGCAATGTTATGGATCTCCTTCATTAAGACAGGAAACACACAAAACGCCGTGTAATCCGTGACGGCAATACGGAAAAACTCGTTACTGGTCAGGGGATCAAAGGGCTTCACCGGGCTGAGGTGCTGGTTCAGCGCCTGCAAAGCTTCAGCAATATGCGGGGCGAGCAGCAAAGCATACACGCTTGGGCACATTTTATGTCCTTCGCGGTAGAAAAGCGGATCCTTCAGGAATTCTCGCAATCGCGTTAAGGCATGACTCAGCGCCGAGGTGCTCATTGACAACTCATCTGCGGCCAGTCTGACAGAACGGTGCCTGAACACGGCATCGAAAATAGGCAGTAAATTGAGATCCAGACGCCTCAAAACATGATGCACAAAATTCACCTTCGATTGATTTTATTGCACTTAATTCATTGAACAATACCGTTTATCCTGACAACTGACAAACTCCAGAGGGGAAGCAATGGTTATGAGTGTGACGATCAGGCAGGCAAATCCACAGGATGCTGACGCCATCTATAACATGATCAACGGATTATCCGTTTACAGGGAAGGCCCCCAGGACGCGGTCCCCGATGTGGAAGAGATAAGAACGTCACTGTTTTCTACGGATACCACCGCAGAAGCGTATGTTTGTGAAATTGATGGAAATATGGCCGGATACTCTGTGATTTCCATGAGCTATTCGACATGGTTAGGCCGTCACAGCCTGAGTATGGACGATCTCTATTTTATGCCTGACTATCGCAGTTTAGGGGCGGGTAAATTGATGCTCCAGTATATTGCGCAGCTTGCCATCAGCAGGAAATGCAGCCGGATCGAATGGAATGTTCTTGAGTGGGATAAATCTGCAAAAGATTTTTATATGAGTATCGATGCTCTTCCCCTGACGGAGTGGGTTCGCTATCGTCTCGACGGACCGGCGCTTGAAAAGTTCGCTACGCGGGAAGCACTTTAAAGCATCTCACACTTTCAACCTTTAGGTTTATTAATCCCGATTTAAATGCGCGGAATTGTATAAGTGCGCGCAGACTGTTCTTGTATTTTGTGGGTTCAGTTTATTCATTACGGAACCCGGAATATGAAAGATATTTCCCTTCTTCTGACCACAGGCTCTGCCCGGCATATTGGTGAGGCTATAGCATCCGGCCAACTCACGTCTGTCGAAGCGACCGAATGGTATTTAAATCGTATCCAGCAATGTAACCCGGGTGAGAAAGGCCTTAATTGCGTCAGAAGTATTTCCCGGCTCGCCCTGGAAGAGGCAAAACGAGCAGATGACGAACTCGCTGCAGGGCATTCAAGAGGCCCCCTCCATGGCGTACCCTATCTTGCGAAAGATAATGTCTTTACCGGGGACGGCAGTTTCGCTTCTGCCGGGGCAAGTGCACTGGCGGAGTTTCTCCCTCCTTATGAGGCAACGTTAGTGTCGCGTCTGCGTGACGCTGGCGCAGTATTGCTGGGCAAAACCAATCTGACGGAATTCGCAGATTTTGTGGCAGACACCATGCCGTCCGGGTTCAGTGGGGCGGGTGGGGTGGTTCGCAATCCGCTGGGGGTAGAGTATGGACGCGGCCAGGGTTCAAGCGTCGGTTCCGCTGCGGCTGTGGCAGCGGGGTTCTGTGCCTTCGCAATCGGATCTGAAACGCAGAACTCTATTCAGGCCCCGGCCGTGCACACCTCGATTGTCGGGTTTAAGCCCAGCGTAGGACAGGTCAGTCGTCACGGGCTTATTCCGCTTGTCCCCAGCCAGGACTCACCCGGCCCCCTGACACGTTCTGTCGATGATGCTCTGCTGATATTTCAGGCTATAGCAGGACCGGATATGAATGATACCGCCACGCTTGCTGATTTTTCTGATGACGCGAGCAGGCACAACGATTTGCAGGGTCTGCGAATTGGTATTCCCCGCCGCTTTATGGCCGACAATGTGAATACCGATGACCATAAGGCTATTTTCAACGACCTTCTTGCCTCGCTGTCCCGGGCTGGCGCCATCATAGTTGATCCCTGCGATATGCCCGCTGCAGAGCAGCTTAACGCAGTGCGTTCATGCGTTTTCCGTTCCGAGTTCCATAGCAGTCTTAACACTTTGCTCGCCGGGCTTAAGCCGTGCGGTATGACCTCTATGGGCGATATTATTGAGTGGAATAAATCACACCCGGAGGCGATCCCCTATGGTCAGTCCCTTCTCGACGCTGCCAAAGCGTCCCCTGATATTCGCTCTGCACAATACATTAACGACCGCAGGCATGACGTTGCGCTGAGTCTGCACGAAGGGATTCTGGCCGCATTGAAGAAAGGCAGTACTGATGTCCTGCTGTCTCCGATGACGGTGGCGGCCAAATGTACCGGCAAAGCCGGTGTGCCAGTGGTAGCCATACCCGCAGGTGCGGATGCTGCCGGTCTGCCGTTCGGGGTCACGGTGTATGGCGCCCCAGGACAGGATTACGCGGTTATTTATGCTGCCGAAGCTATTGAGAAGGTTATCGGGAAGCGGGTGCTACCCGATTTTACTGTGGCGAATGAAACCTGATAAATCAGGTAAATGAAGGCAACGCAGTAGTGCGGAGTCCGGTCTTCCGGTCTTAAGTAAATAAGAAAAGGGCTGCCAGAGAGCAGTAATGCCAGTCAGTTAAGCGATTCGGTATTTCTAAGTTACTGAAGTGGAAGGGTTCCGTTCACTAAAGCACCTCTGCTTTATGCCCCCTCCGCTGCGGTGAACGTGCCAGGGGGGCTCGCCGCCTCCCCCCTGGCTACCCCGGCTCCCGGCAAAGAAAATCGCCGCTTCGCGGTGCCCTCAGCTTATTCCCTCCGGCTTTCGGGTCGGGCACCAGCCTGCATCCTTGCAGGCTATGCCCGCTCGGCGCGTCCCTGCGCCTCGCCCCGGCCTTACGGAAACGCTTCGGCGATTTTCAGCCGGATTCACGCTCCCTCACGCTTCTCAGTCGCCTGAAAGGGGCACCGGTGTTGAGTCCCCGCTGAAACCGGCGAACCGGAGACCGGATGACAAGGGCTGGACGCCAGGGATGGCGGCCAGAGGCGAATCGAGACAGGATGTCGAGTTGAGCCGACCGCAGGCAGCCGGTCGGGAGGTGAGCGCAGTGCGAAGCACCGGTTTCATTGCGGGGCCGCGGGGATTGACAAGGGGGGCCCGGCGGCCCCCCTTGTCACGTTCACGGGTTGTGTAATGCCATGTTCTGCTGAACATGAGGTGAACGGAACAATCCACCGGGCTTAACTGACTGGCCTTACTGCCAGCGGTCAGCCCTTTTCTGTATGAATTGTCCGCAACAGATTATTTAATCAGTCGGGCAGTCATGTGTACCTGATTACCGGCATAGGCCTGGGTAATGGTGTACTCTGCGCCAGCCATTTTTGCCTGATGAGCAATTTTAGCTTCCGCAGCGTCGAGAGTAGACGCTGATGCAGTCACTGTCTGCGCATAGCTGGTGGAAGAAATCAGGGCGAAAAGCGCTACTGCAACAAAAGTTTTGATGGTGTTCATGGTCATTCCCTCAGAGTGTATTTTAAGTTAATTCAGGTTTTGTCTTGTTGGAGTGAATGGTAATCATGTTCAGGCGGTGAGAAAATCCCATAATCTTGCTTAAACAAATCAAAATATTTGAAGTAGTTTAGTTGTGCGATATTTACCCTAAATGTGCGCTGACTTTTCGATGAGTTTATGAATCAGCAGGTAAGGCGCAGGACGAACCGCCCCGCACTTATGCGGGGCGGCTGAGAGGTAAAACCCGTCGTGGGTTTAGAATGCGAAGCAGCTGCAGCCGAGCGCGCCCCAGAAGGCGTTCTCCTCGGAAACCGGCAGGTTGGCACCGCGAGCAATGTCGTGCGAGTGGTTATGTACCCCGCACGGGCCGCTGCACTGATGAGGCATCTGCTGCATGCCTACACGCGTTGCCGCCGTTGGCGGGGCGCTGCGGTAGTGACCCGGCACTTTCACCACCGGCGACCATTCTGGCAGAACCGGAATGGCAGGTGGCGCATCGCTACTGAACGAACCGGCTGCATAAACGATTTTTCCGCCCACGATCGTCAGTACCGACTCAATGCCCTTAATTTCCTCTTCAGGAACGCTGAAGAAGTCTTTACTCAGCACGGCCATATCCGCCAGCTGGCCGACTTTGATCTGGCCTTTTTTCCCCTGTTCGCTGGAGAACCAGGCGCTCCCCTGTGTCCATAGCATGAGCGCGGTATCGCGATCCAGACGCGCGTTAACATCATACATCTGCATCCCACCTACGGTACGCCCTGAGACCAGCCAGTACAGCGCAGTCCAGGGGTTATAGCTGGCCACGCGCGTTGCGTCTGTCCCCAGACCGACAGGCACACCCGTTTCCAGCATGCGCGCGACAGGCGGAGTGTGGCGAGTGGCCTCAATACCATAACGTTCAGCAAAATATTCACCCTGGAAGGCCATACGGTGCTGTACCGCAATACCGCCGCCCAGCTCCTTAATACGATCGATATTGCGCTGGATGGTTTCAGCGTGATCGAAGAACCACTGCAGGCCATCAAACGGAATGTCGCGGTTGACCTTCTCAAAGACATCCAGCATACGGCTGATCGATTCGTCATAAGTGGCGTGCAGACGGAATGGCCAGCGGTATTCCACAAGGTGACGAACCACGCGCTCGAGTTCATCTTCCATCCCTGGCGCCAGATCTGGGCGGGGTTCGAGAAAATCTTCAAAATCGGCAGCGGAAAAGACCAGCATTTCGCCTGCACCATTATGGCGGAAGTAATCGCTGCCCTGACCCGGAACCAGCATATCGGTCCATTTTTCGAAATCTTCCAGCTCGTGTCCCGGGCGTTGAGTAAAGAGGTTATAGGCAATACGAACGGTCATCTGGTTTTTCTGATGCAGTTCCGCGATCACCTCATAGTCTTCCGGGTAGTTCTGAAAGCCGCCGCCGGCATCAATAGCGCTGGTCAGGCCCAGACGATTCAGCTCGCGCATGAATTGACGTGTGGAGTTGATCTGTTGCTCCAGCGGCAGTTTTGGGCCCTTTGCCAGTGTGGCGTAGAGGATCATGGCATTCGGGCGGGCAATCAACATACCCGTTGGGTTGCCGTTGGCATCACGCTGGATTTCGCCACCCGGCGGGTTAGGCGTGTCTTTGGTGTAGCCGACGACTTTCAATGCGGCGCGGTTCAGCAGCGCGCGATCGTACAGGTGAAGAACAAACACCGGCGTATCAGGCGCCGCTTCGTTGATCTCATCCAGGGTTGGCATACGGCGTTCCGCAAACTGGAACTCATTCCAGCCCCCCACCACACGTACCCACTGCGGATTTGGAGTACGAAGTGCCTGCTCTTTCAGCATGCGTAAAGCATCCGCTACCGAAGGAACACCTTCCCAGCGTAATTCGAGGTTGTAGTTCAGCCCCCCGCGGATGAGGTGCAGGTGAGAGTCGTTCAGACCCGGAACGGCAGTGTGGCCTTTCAAATCAATGACTTTTGTGCCATCGCAGTGGTGTTCCATCACCTCTGACTGGCTGCCGACTTCAAGGAATTTCCCATCGCGAATTGCTACCGCTGTGGCAACCGGATTTTCGCGATCGACAGTATGAAACCGTCCATTAATAAGAATGATATCGGCTTTACCGAGGGTAACCATAAGATCTCCTGGATTGGGTTGTCCGAAGCGGTAACACGTTCCGCGGACTGAGAATTGCCTGCCTGACAGGCAGAGGCTGGGGTAGCGGGATTATGGTAAGGAAGGCTGGAAAACGTCCAGTTATACAAAGGGATAGGTATACAAACGTATAGTATACCTAAAGATAATAGTCCGAAAAATAAAAGCTTCCTACACTGAGCCTCAGACAGTCACCAACCGTTATAGCGATGTAAACAGGGACGCTTAATGGCCAACAGGAATGATGTCAATCACACCGTTATAACCGCGGAATTTCGTAACTTTTATCTCAATGGACACCATTATGAGCAACAGCAAACTTGAAGTATTAACGCCGCAGAACTGCCAGATCATCTTCATCGACCAGCAGCCGCAGATGGCCTTCGGTGTACAGTCAATTGACCGTCAGGTTCTGAAAAACAACGTTGTTGCCCTGGCTAAAGCAGCGAAAGTTTTCAACATCCCAACGGTACTGACCACCGTTGAGACCCAGAGCTTCTCGGGTAACACCTTCCCGGAACTGCTGGACGTCTTCCCGGGCCAGGACATCCTGGAACGTACCTCCATGAACTCCTGGGATGACCAGAAAGTGCGTGATGCCCTGAAAGCTAACGGCAAGAAAAAAGTGGTTGTGTCTGGTCTGTGGACCGAAGTATGTAACAACACCTTTGCCCTGTGCGCGATGCTGGAAGGCGACTACGAGATCTACATGGTGGCTGACGCATCCGGCGGCACGACCAAAGAAGCGCATGACTATGCCATGCAGCGCATGATCCAGGCTGGCGTGATCCCGGTAACCTGGCAGCAGGTGATGCTGGAGTGGCAGCGTGACTGGGCTCACCGCGACACTTACGACGCCGTCATGAACATTGCGAAAGAGCATTCCGGTGCTTATGGCATTGGTGTTGACTATGCCTACACCATGGTTCACAAGGCACCTTCTCGTCAGAAGAGCGAGCACAAAACGCTGGCCCCGGTTCCGGCTCCGGTTCGTTAATCAGTGATACTGGCTGGCCCTCAATGGGCCAGCCGATACGTAAAGGAGGACCCATGAGTCCTTTATTGATTTCTCTGGGAGCAGGGGCATTAATCGGTGTGATGTATGCCTTGCTGAAGGTTCAGTCTCCGGCTCCGCCGGCAGTCGCGCTTGTTGGCCTGCTTGGCATGGTGATCGGCAGTGCGCTGGGTGGAAAACTTTTTCACAGCGATTCGACTGCCAGGGTACCCGCCAGCGAGCAAACACAGGTTGCTGAGGAAGTGCGGCCAACCCTCACCACACTCAGTGCTAAACAGGTGGGCTGACAATGTTGAAAACCTATTCTGTTTCGTTATCGGTAGGGATTCTGGCTGGGCTTGTTTATGCTGTCCTCGACGTGAATTCTCCGGCACCGCCGATCATTGCTCTGGTAGGGCTGTTAGGAATGCAGGTCGGGGAGCACGCTATCCCACTGATTAAAAAAATAATTAAACGCGAGCCGGTTAATTTCCACTGGTTCCGCCATGAGTATCACCATAAAATCGGGGACACCCCGCCGCCCTCCGGTGACAAAACCTCCTGAGTCAGCGCCATATATAAGTAAGTGAATTCTTTAAGGAAAACAGCATGCAGCTGTCGCAGCGCATTGTCGTCGTCGATGATGAACGTTCTGTCCGCAATGGTCTAACCAACCTTCTCCAGTCTGAAGGCTATCAGACCGAAGCCTTCGAGTCGGCGGAATCTCTTCTTTGTGATGAAGCAGCGATGGCCAATGCCGCGCTTTTTATCATTGATGTGCAATTGAAAGGCATGAATGGTTTTGAGCTTTTCATCAATCTTACCCGGCTGCTTGAAAAACCGCCGGGTATTATCATTTCCGGTAACGGAGATGAGGGCATGTTGCAGCAGGCCCTCGATCTGGGCGCACTTGCGTTTCTGCCTAAGCCGATCGAAATTGATACATTATTTGAATACATTCGTCATGAGTTCTCCTCGAAGGCCACACCTTAATGAGTACGAATCCGGAAGTGTTAAATACCGTAGAAAACGATCAGATCGTCCTGTCAGAGGAGATCAGCTTCAACCTGCTGGCTCAGGAAGGCAATATCGACTGGTTTTTGTGTCAACATGCCACGACGGGGGAAACCTTTGTCCTGGCGACGGCAGGAAATGAAGAGTCGGTATTTCATGTCACGCGGTTGCTCAAAAATGAATATGGCCTTCGCGCAAAATTATCTGAGAGCTGGGCACTGCAACCCCAACGATTTACCTTCTATCAAGGGCGTTATGCTCTGGTGTATAACCCTTTCAATTACAATACCCTGGCCGACAGGTTGTGCATGCCCCCCGACACTGTTCGGGAGTTTCTTAGCTGTGCAGCCAAACTCTGCGCAACCCTGAGCATGATGCATCAGCATGGGCTGATCCATGGAGACATAAAGCCCGCCAATTTCTTTTTCACCGATGAGGGTGAGGTTCGCCTGGGGGGTTTTGGGCTTTCATCGATACAGAACGATCTGCTTCAGCAGTCCAGCATCCCGGTTTCGGGAGGGACGCTGGCTTATATGTCTCCGGAACATACCTACAGATCTTCCCATCCGGTCGATAAGATCAGCGATCTCTATAGCCTTGGCATTGTGCTTTATGAATTACTGACCGGAAGATTACCGTATGGCAACGCTGAAGGAGGCCATGCTGAATGGGTCCATCATCATATTGCCTCCGAAGCCTTGCCTCCCCATATGATCCGCCAGGATGTGCCGCTTGTTTTGTCTTCGATTATCCTGCGATTGCTGGCCAAATCACCGGAGTACCGCTATCAGACCGTCGAGGGTGTGCTGGCCGATCTTCGTCGGTGTGCTTCAACATTAAGGCCCGACGGGATCATTGAGCCATTCGCCCTCGGGCTTCAGGATTTGCAGCCTTCCACCTTCGCCCCCGCAATCCTCTTTACGGAACATCCCCAGGCAAAGGAGATCCTTTCGGCTTTTGAGGAGGTCAGCAAAAGCGGCAAACACAGTCTGGTCGCGATAAGTGGCGTACCGGGTTCGGGTAAGTCTTCGCTTATTGCGTCGTCGTTGAAACTGCTTCGTAATCAGAACGCGTTGATGACAGTGGTGAAAGCGGATCAGCATTCTCCTGTTTTACCTTATGCCGTCTTTACTGCCGCATTCAGAACGCTGACTCTGCATGTTCTGGGCCTTCCTACTGAAGAGATGACGTGCTGGAAAACGCACATTACCTGTCTGCTGGGTAAATATGTCGGGCTGGCAGTGAACCTGGTTCCTGAGCTTGGGATACTGCTAAAACAGAGGGCAGCGGTGCAGACGCACGCGCATTCCGTGGATGCGCGCGATCGTCTCAATCTGGTGGCATGTAGCCTGGTAAAAGCGTTTACGGCACCGGGCCGTCCACTGGTGATGCTGATTGATGATGTCCACTGGGCCGATCAGGCCACACTGCTTCTGCTGCAAAATCTGCTCACGTTAAGCGAAGATATTCCGCTATTGCTGGTGATGACCTACAGGGACAGTGTCTCCTTACCTTGCCCGACAATCGCAGCCAATTTGAACTGTATTCGCGCCCGTGCCGCACGTATTACGGACATTACGCCTGCACCGCTTTCAGAAAAAAATATTGCCGACTGGCTTGCCGGACTCTTCCACAGCCGTCATCAGGAAATGGCAGAACTGGCAGCGATCATTCATGAAAAAACAGATGGTAATCCACTCGCGACCCATGAATTTTTCAGACAGGCTGTGCGCGAGGGTTTAATCACGCACAACGCTCCCTTTAAATGGACATATGATTCGCAGGCGCTCAAAAACTGCCACTATACGGAAAATGTGGCCGCCAGTGTTTTACACCATTTATCTGCCTTGCCGCCTGCAACCCGGGTTCTTTTGGGCAAATTAGCCTCTCTCGGCAGTGCCGGTGAACTGGCTGTCACAGGCAAAATTATCAACGCATCTGTAAAAGATATTGAAACGACGCTTTTGCCTGCCGTTACGGCCAGACTGGTCTCGCTGAACGCATCAGGATATGCGTTTTTGCACGACAGCATGCACGAGGCGGCGCTCAGTCTTCTGGACGACGAAGAAAAAGACGGATTCCATTACGCGGCACTTCACTATTACATGCGCGAATCCAGTCTTGATATCTCGAACGCGCTCCTTTTCCGGGCCGCCCATCACTTGCTCTCCGTGAAAAATCCGTCACTTCTGACGCCCAATGCCCGCGAGTTATGCCAACTGATGGTGAACGCGGCCAGGCGAGCAAAAATGACAGGCGACTACGTTTCGGCACTGCGTTATTTGAAGGTGACCCGTTTAATCAATAGCAGTGCAGGAAATGAAGAGAGCGTCGAGTTTTTGCTGGAGGAAGCTGAGTGCGAATTTCTTAACGGTAATTTACCGGCCGCGCTGACGTTATGTCACACCATCCAGTCTCTTCCCGGTGAGATAACCGATAAAGCTGAGACCGCTTGTTTAATCGCAGAAATTCATATGCGCCAGTCGGACAGTCCGCTCGCACTGGAAACGGCTCTGGCCTGGCTTGCGGTATTTGGCATCCACCTGAACCGTAATCCGAGCCAGCAGGAGTGTGATGAAGCAAGGGTTGTGCTTAAGGAGGACGTAGGTAAAAACCCTTATACCCGATTCCGTTCACTTCCGGTGGTCACCTGCAAGGACACGGCGGCAATCATGAATCTGCTGGCCAGCGCCAGCACTTTCGCGGCATTCACCAACCCGCGTCTGCACTTTATGCTCCTGTGTAAATTGCTTCATCTCAACATGGCTCGCGGACTGAGCGGGGCATCCACCCTGGCGCTGTCGTGGTACGGCGTGGTATGCGGGGATCAATATGATGAATACAGCCGGGGCTTCGCCAGCACGCTGCTGGCCCGGGAGTTGGTGTATAAGCACGATTTTGTCAGCTTTAAAGCTCGCACGCTCCTGCCACTCGATCAGGTCAGTGTCTGGACGATGCCGCTAACCTATGCCATCGAGCGCGCGAAAGCAGCCTTTGACACAGGTGTTGAAACAGGCGACAGGACATCAGCTTGCCTGGCGCTCCGGCATATCATCATGAACTATCTAGCCCGGGGCGATCATCTTGAAGGCGTGTCCACTTCCATCGCGCGCGGTATACAGTTCGTACGTAAGGTGCAGTATCGCGACGTGGAGGTGATCCTGAGCATGCAGCAGGATTTTGTCCTGTTCCTGCGGAAAACCCGCGGCGCGACATTCTCAGGGGATCATTTCCTGCCACCGGTACTTGAGGTTGTTAAGCCTGAGAACGCGGTAGAGCCAATGTACCTGATGCAATTCTGGTCGCGTCTGTATAAAGGGATGGCCCACTTCTTTGCTAATGAATATGGTGCCGCCAATCGGTGGTTCAGGGATGCCGGGTTCTATACCCGTCTCATCCCCGGGCATGTGCATATGCTTGATTTCCATTTATATAGCGCGCTTTCACTCACCGTACCGCTTCAGGCCGGCAGCATGGATGAAGCATTGCGTCAGCAGCTGAATATCCATCTTGATCGCATCGTGACCTGGTCCAGTGAAAACACGAAAACGTTCAGCGATAAAGAGGCGTTGCTACGGGCTGAACTGCTTCGTCTGGAGGGCGAGACCGCACAGGCCGCAGAGTATTTTGAAAAAGCGATGACGTTATCCCGTGAAGGTCAGTTCCATCATATCAACGGACTGGCATGTGAACTGGCTGCACGCATGGCCAGCACCAGAAACATGCCCTTTGCCGCGGAAGGCTACCTTAAAGGTGCCATTGCGGCCTGGGACCGCTGGGGAGCAGGGGCGAAAGTGCATCAACTGGAAACACAGTATCCGGCACTTGTCAGCCATCACTCTCAGACAGCACTGAGTACCGTCTCCTTTGAGCAAAGCGCCGTCATCAGCGATTTACAAAGCATGGTGACTGTCATGCGCGCCCTTACAGAGGAAATTAATCTGGATCGGCTGATCCATATCCTGATGATGATGCTGGTCGAACGCGCTGGCGCACAACACTGCATGCTGATCCGTTTAATTGATGGCACCATCCCTGAGATTCAGGCGAGGGCATCGACGACGATTGATGGCGTAAAAGTGAAAATTGTCCGGGAAATTCCAACGGCCAGCGATCTTCCCCTTTCCGTTCTCTCCGCGGTCATCAGGACGGGACAGGAGATTCGCACCGGTAAGCCTGAGACATTCAGTCCCTTTAGCCAGGACAACTATCTGGTTGCATCCGGGGCCGCTGTGATGTGCGTCCCGATGTTCAGGCAGGCGCAGATGGTTGGCGTGCTTTATCTTGAGAACAGGTTAATGCCTGATGTCTTTACCGCCGATCACTCCAGGATTGTGTCCATGTTAGGCGCCCAGGCGGCGGTCTCACTGGAAACGGCCCGCCTGTATGCCGAACTGGTTGATGAAAACAACCAGCGGAAAAAAATCGAAAAGCAACTCAGGGCAAGCCAGACATCACTTATTCTGGGTGAAAAAATCAGTAATACCGGAACCTGGCACTGGCATGTTGAGCCAGATATTCAGTACATCACGGACGAATATAAGCGCATTATGGGTCTTCCGGCAGATCAAGCCACCACTTCCATGGCTGAATTTCAGAGCCGTGTACACCCGGATGATATTCACTCTCTTCGTGAGTTGATCGAAACGAGTGTACGCCATGGCGTTGTGATGCAGGCCGAGTTTCGTATCATTCGCGATGATGGTGAATGCCGTTATATAAAAGGCATTGGCGAACCGAATGAGAACTGGCCAGACGTTGCGGAATACTTCGGTACGCTTACCGATATTACCGCGCAGCGTCAGGCTGAGGATGCCGTCAGGATCGCGCAGGTGGAGCTTGCCCGCGTTGCGCGTGCCACTACCGTTGGGCAGCTGACCTCTTCCATCGCACATGAAATAAACCAGCCGCTGATGTCGATTGTGGCGAATGCGGGCGCAAGTCAGCGTTGGTTGAAACGTGAGCCTGCGCATCTGGAGCATGCGGTAAACAGTCTCGATGAGATCATAAGGGAAGGGCGTCGCGCCGGGGAAATCATACGGGGTCTGCAAGCCCTGACCCGTAACCAGGCGTCCGAACTCGCTCCGGCGAGTCTCCATGTGATCACCAGGGACATCATAGGCTTATCGCGTCTTGAACTGGAGCGTCGCGCCGTTGCCCTGGAACTCGATCTCGCTGCGCAAGGTGATGCCATCATGTGTCAAAGTGTGCAGATTCAGCAGGTCATGCTCAACCTCGCCATTAACGCGATCGAAGCGATGGGGAACAATAAAGGGTCACGGACGTTAAAAATCTCGTCCTGGAATCCATCAGAGGATGTGATTCGCATTGAAGTGGCTGTCAGTGGTACGGGGCTATCTGACGAGGTTATCGATAAAATCTTTGATTCCTTCTATACCACCAAACCTGAAGGTATGGGAATGGGATTGACCATCAGTCATGCCATCATCAAGCGGCATGGTGGAATATTAAGTGCAGAGAATCGTCCAGAAGGAGGAAGCCTGTTCTGGTTTACGCTTCCATTGATAACCCAGTCTGATTAAATAAGGTCAATACGCCCACAGCAGGGTGGGGGAGGCCGATTAACTGCTCTGGCTGGAAAGAATTTCTCGCCAGTCAGGGCAGTTAATTATCATGAAGAATGCCAAGTTTTTCAGCGGCTCTTATCAGCTCAGGTACCGACCGTACAACCATTTTGTCCAGAACGCGTCTTTTATGGACTTTGGCTGTGATTTCACTGATTTCCATTTCTGAAGCAATCTGCTTATTCAGCAATCCACGGAGGATATGCTGCATCAGCTCTTTTTCTCGTGGTGTCAGAGAGTGATATCGCGTGGTCAACAGCAATTTTTCCTGGGACAACACAGCACTTTTTTCTGCCAGCGCCAGGGCGTCTGCAACACTGTTTAACAGCTCATCCGGGAGAACGGGCTTGGTGAGAAATTCAAACGCCCCTGCTTTCATTGCTTTTACAGACACGGGAATGGTGCCATGCCCTGTCAGGAAAATCGTCGGGATGGAATAGCCACGCTCGTTGAGCACCGTTGAGACATCAAATCCATCAAAACCCGGCATGTTAAGGTCAACAATGAGGCAGCTGGACGCATCATAGTCCTGTAAGTTCAGGAATTCTGAGGGCGATGTAAAGGCTTCAATAAGATAGTCTTCTGAGCGCAGAAGATTTTGCAGCGCAGCAATGACGGATTGATCGTCATCCACGATATAAACTTTTTTCATCATATTAACTCATTATGACTCTGGCGAGTGCTGTTATATGCAGGTTACTCAATATATCCTTTTAATAACGCTTTTCAAATAAAGTTTCGTATGAAATGCGTGCGAAAAGTATCATTGCGTGCCTTATAACGGTAATGCAATGATACTGCAGTAATTATTAGTATGAATGTTATACAATCAGGTTATTCCTAATAATATAAGCACACTCTTTTTATGGAAATAACGACGAGAGAATGATCGGTCTCATTATATATAGCAGGGTTTTATTTATGATGTGTTAACAACGATTACGTCATAAAAATTTGGGGAGGTTTTTCACGGCCAAATAATAGCGAGCGCCATAACTTAAATTTTATCGCTTGCTATCGGACGTCATGTTTTTGAAACTAAAAAAACTGATGCTATTTTATTCCGATTATCGATCAAAGGTAAAAAGGGCAACGGTAACGTAAGGCGATTTTCAATTATCTCTTAGTATAACTATCCCCCAGTATAACTATCCCTTTGTATACTACAGCTTTTGTTCGGTATCCTTGATAATCCTTTCCAGACGTAGGCGTTCATTTCTGACCCCGAACTTACACGGTGCTTAAATTTTTACACTGGAAAATGATATGGCACAGACGACCTCTGACCAACAGTTTGCGATGGCGAATAATAAAATCATATCTAACGTCATTAAAGATATTCTTCCATGGATCGAAGAAAATCTGTATGACGAATCTTTCAGGGTGAAGGCTGTCAGCCGCCGAAGCGGATATAGCCGTTGGCATTTCCAGAGGGTGTTTCGTGAACAAACAGGTTATAACCTGGCGACGTACATGAGAGTAAGACGTATAGCAAGGGCGGCACATTCTATTGCGTTCACCGACAAAGATTTGAAAGACGTCGCCTGTGAGAATGGATTTACAAGTCAGCAAAACTTCAGCCGGACATTCAAGAAATACTTCAACCAAACACCGTCTCGCTTCCGAAAAGCATGCTCCGGGCAAGAAGATATTTTTTACAGGATCTCTGGAAAAATAGGTCATGACTATGAGGGTGTGTTTTTTTTGAGAGATTGAGCCTGGAGGTCTCGCATTCCGGTAGTGAGAATCGGAAGGCGGGAATCCCGAAGAAATAAAAACAACCCGGTATCAATGCAGTAACGGCATAGCTAATTTATTAAAAATAACTAACCGCAGAATGCCGAAAAATTTTTCAAGCAAGTATTCACCAATTTAAGGGAAAGAGATGAGATTTCGTTATGTGGCACTGGCCGTGCCCTTCGTCATGCTGGCTGGAGAAGCGTCAGCAGCGGAGATTTATAACCAGAATGGCAACAGACTCGACTTATACGGTCTTGTTTCAGGATTGCATTACATGACGGATGACAAAAGCCAGGACGGCGATCAATCCTATATGCGTATCGGTTTCAAAGGCCAGACACAAATATCAGATAGGCTGACAGGATATGGTCAGTGGCAGAGTCAGTTTAATGCCAGTCAGTCAGAAGGTGAACATGATTCCATGTTTACTCGCCTCGCTTTTGCAGGTGTGAAAGTGGGAGAGTTTGGGTCATTTGATTATGGACGCAACGTCGGCGTTTTATACGATGCGCTAAGTCAGACGGATATGCAGCCTGAATTTGACGCACAAACCTATAACACCGATCAGTTTATGTTCCGTAGGGGTAATAGTCTGGCGACTTACCGAAATACGGACTTCTTTGGACTGGTCGACGATCTTAACTTCGCGCTTCAGTACCAGGCTAAAAATGATGGTGGCGGCGAGCCAGGGGCACGGGATGTGTTACGTCAGAATGGTGACGGTTATGGCATGTCCCTTTCCTATGCCTTTGGCAATGGTATAAAAGCTGTCGGTGCGTTTACCCACTCCGACAGGACAAATGAACAAAATAATGCATCGGGTATTATGGGGCGCGGAGACCACGCTGAGGCCTATTCTGCCTCTCTTAAATATGATGCCAATAATGTCTATCTCGGGGTGATGTTCACCCAGGCCTACAACTCATCACGCTTTGGTTCCCGCGCCAGCTCTGACGTCTATGGCTTCGCAAATGAGTCACACATTTTTGAAGCTTTTGCCCAGTACACCTTCGATTCTGGCTGGGTCCCTTTCATTGCCTACAACCAGTTACGTGCCAAAGACCTTGGACGAGCCGGAGAGGGCACCGTCTATGGAAAGCAGGATTTAGTTAAGTTTGTTGATTTTGGAACAACGTACAACTTCAACCGCAATATGCTGGCCTATGTGGATTACAAAATTAACAGGGTCGAAAAAAATACCTTCACCAAAGCAGCAGGGATATCGACAGATGACATTGTGGCATTAGGCCTGGTGTATCAATTCTGATACCCGACCTAATAACTTTTATGAGCCGTCAATGAAAAAGGCTCTTAATTTTTTTGTTCCTGTTGGCCGCCTGCATCGTCATTCACGTCATGCAGCAAGGGCTAAAAGGCTGCCTGAATGAATCCCTGAAAGATGACGATGAAATATTGCCTTCTCTAAGAGCCATAAATTAGCGCTGCATTATTCGTAGCCCTATTTTAGTAAGGAGTAAAACATGTTGCGGACTGCATATCATCCTGTTCAGACAAGAGCACCCTTTGTTCCCGCTGTAAACATGGCTCGCCTGCCTCATATGAGGGTGAGGGAGAGTGGTAAGCAGGTCACGCTGCATTTGCATATTCCCCTTAACAGAGACGGCGAGAAAGCGATTGAGCTACGCAATACAACGTCTTACCGGCCAGGTGTGCGTAGCGAAAAGATGTTTGCCGTTATTCAGGAGATGGTGGTCTGGATTGAAAACCACCTTTGCTCCCCCCTTAGTGTGCAGGACATCTCCCGCAAGAGTGGGTATTCAGTATGGCATCTGCAACGTACCTTTAACCAGTTAACGGGTTTCAGCGTTTATGAGTTTGTCCGTACCCGAAGAGTGATTAATGTTGTTTATGCCTTAATCCGGGAGGATAAACCTTTGCTGGATGTCGCACTGGAAAATGGCTTCAATTGCCAGGTCTCATTTACACGCACCATCAGGCAACTCACGGGATATACGCCGGGATATATCAGACGCAATTTCATTCTGAATAATAAGTGCTTAATCAGCATCCTTGAATCATTAATGACGCGAAAATAATCGGCTGTGTCATGAACTATTACGTCATCGCCGCGCAACCCGCCTGCGGTGACGAGAAATGAAATTTTTACTGCATGAAAAAACGCCCGTTAATGGGTGATGACTGAACGACAATTACAGGGGATATTTGTGAACGTTAAACGTAAAGCCTTGGCGGTACTTCTTGCTGCTCAGATGAGCGCAGCATTTGCGGGTACTATGGAGAATGCACCGTTACCGACCAAAGGTGTGGAGGCGTTTCTACAGGCGTTGAATAGCGCAGGCGGAAAACCGATAGAGCAGCTGTCTGTACCCGAAGCACGTAACGTGCTTATTGGCGCTCAGGCTGGGGTAAAATTACCCCCTGCCAGCGTCTCTGAAAAGACCATTACCGTTCTCGGAAAACCGCTCACGTTGACCATTGTTAAGCCGGAGAATGCGACCGGAACGCTGCCGGTGTTTATGTTTTTCCACGGCGGCGGCTGGGTACTGGGTGACTTCCAGACCCATGAACGTCTGGTCCGTGATCTCGTCAACGGCTCCGGGGCGGCAGCAGTATTTGTAAATTACACCCCGTCACCAGAAGCGCATTTCCCGGTGGCCATCACCCAGGCCTATGAGGCAACGAAGTGGGTTGCCCAAAACGGAGCAGAAATTGGCGTGGACGGTAAACGTCTGGCACTGGTCGGTAACAGCGTTGGCGGCAATATGGTTGCTTCTGTCGCCCTGCAGGCCGAGCGTAACCATACCCCTGACGTCCGCTACAACGTGATGCTGTGGCCGGTAACGGATGCACACTTTTCTAATGCGTCTTACAACCAGTTTGCGGAAAATCATTTCCTTACTAAAAACATGATGAAGTGGTTCTGGGACAATTACACAACTTCCGAGCAGGATCGCGCGAACAGCCTGGCTTCACCTCTGCGCGCCAGCGCAGCAGAACTGAAAGGATTGCCGCCGACGCTTATTCAGACCGCAGAGCTGGATGTTCTCCGTGATGAAGGCGAAGCGTTTGGCCGTAAGCTCGATGCCGCCGGCGTGCCGGTAACAGTGACCCGCTATAACGGCATGATCCATGACTACGGCCTTCTTAATGCCCTGAGCCAGGAGCCGACCGTGCGGACGGCTTTACAACAGGCTTCATCGGAGCTTAAAACGCATCTGCAATAACTCTCTGACTATTACCTTCCACTGATGTGCTTGTCATACTTTATGCCCGCGGCGCGCGGGCTTTTTTTTGGTGTTTTCCCTGGCACCTAAGACGCCTGTATTCATCGATAGCCTCTGGGCGTCACCCTCCGGGTTTGCGATGCGACTCAGCAGGTAAACGCCTTCTCCTTCGCCAGCAGGAACGGACGCAGATACGCCACGGTATTCGACAGCGGGATCACCTCATCGGCGAGCTTAATCTTCAGCACTTCACGAATGTACGTCCGGCGGGTGACGATCCGCGCCCACAGCGCCGGGTACGCTGTCTGGATGTTGCTTTGCAGCGCCGCATCTGCCAGCGCGATACTCTCCTCGGCGCTGACCCCGGTATAGCCGGGTACGGAGGGGATAATATCGATCTGCAGGATCATCCCGCTTTTCAGCGTCTCGGCGGAGTGCGGATAAACAGGGGAGGAGAGCCACTCTTCATCGGCGCTGAGGTGGCCCGGATTCAGATGCCAGCCATACTGCGCTTTGTTGAGCACCTGTTCGATGTGGGCGTACAGTTCACCCCCCGGCATCCCAATGCGGATAGTCTCAAGCCAGCTGGCAACCGCGGCAAAATAGGGTTTCGCCACCCGATCGAGATAATCTTTTTGGGCTTCGGGCAGCTCGCTCTCGTCGGCAATCACAAACCCGGTCCGGCTTGATAACCCGCCTTTAAAGGCCGTAGTCATCGACAGGGGCTGGCCGCGCTCAAGCTTTTTGTAGGTGGGATAAAAGTTCGCTTTCTCAAAACGCTGCCCGGCGGCAGCAATGGTCACCACCGTCTGATACTGGCCTTCTGCCGCAAGCAGCGCCCCGAGTTCGGTTTCGCGGATCCCCGGTTCCACCGCGTTCATGGCCTGCAACATGCAGCCGGAGGCAAGGTTAGCGCCATATTCGTAATGCGCGATTTCGTTCTCGTTGTTGGTTACCCGGGCGCCGTTGTCGCCGCAAATAAACAGGTGCGCCGCGTTCACCAGCTGCGCGCCGGTGCTGTTCTTGAGCGCCTCGACGATAAAGTACGGCAGATCGAAGAGTTGCGTATTATCAGCCCTGGTCGCGGTAAACATTTTCCAGCCAACCAGCCCGATTCGGTTCAGCCTGTGAAGCCCGGTCTCACTGAACAGCGTCTCCAGCGAGGTTTCATTCTCCATCGGCTGGTTCGGCAGCGAAAATAACGGGCAGTGCTTCAACGTGACCGGGATCCGCGAATGCTGCGCCATCTTCAGATTTTCATTACCCAGAATAGCGGTCGCAGCGCCTGATTTATCCAGTATCAGCAGGCCTTCCTCGAAGCGGGGCACAAACCCGGTCAGATACTCAAAATTCCCCCCGTGCTCCTTATCGGCGTAAATCACGAGGGCATCGAAGCCCGCCTCGTTCATGCGGGTCAGCACCTTATTTTTACGCTCAAGCAGGGTGACATCGGTGAGCAACACCGGGGGCACATCGGTGAAATGGCGCGGCGCAGGGACAGGCTGGAGCTGGATCATCATTGACCTCATCGTCAGGAGCAGGGCTGTCAGGCGCTTTTCCGGGCATGAACCCGTACGGTGGACGCAGGGGAATTTACCAGTTTATTTGCCGGTCGCACCGGGCGGCGCACCAGCTCTCCCTGGCAGTTGGGGCAGCGATGGTTGAGGTGAGTTTCAGCGCAGGCGGCGCAGAAGGTACATTCAAAGGAGCAGATTCGGGCGTCCAGGGCATCAGGAGACAGGTCACGATCACACCATTCACAGTTCGGGCGAAGTTCGAGCATAGGTTTCTTCCTTTCAGCGGGTTGCGTCTGCCTCACTATGCCAGAGAGACCGCAACCCCGCGACAGCGATATCGCAGGGTTGAGAGCGTTGTCCATAGTGTCGGAACGGCTTTCGCGTCTATCTCTTCATGAGTCAGTTCCCGTAGAAAGCATAAATGCCCGTAAGGGCATTTATGTTTCGACTGAATCTATCCTGTCAGATACTGATTAGTGCCAGAACAGCGCAATCAGGATAATGATTGGGATCGGGACACCTAAAAAGAACAGTAATAGTGAGCGCATGTAAACCTCCTGCTTAATTAAGTATTAAAGATCGCGTTGACGGCCGCCCCAGGTCGCACACAAGCTGGCTACAAAAGCACCGGCCAACAGCGAGATGAATGTCCAGAGCATCAGATAGCTGGTGGCTTTGCGGGCTTCATCAGCAACCTTCTGCGCTTTCTCTTTCGTTTCTTTTAATTTCGCCTGGGCTTTGTCATAGGTGGTTTGAACCCGTTGTTCAGCTTCTTGCTGACTGATACCGGTACGTTGAGCAATCAGCTGCGCGACATACTGGCGATCTTCCTGAGGTAACTGGCCGGTGCTGATACTGTTAGCAAAGATACCGGTCACTTCATTCAACTGAGCGGGAGTGAGTTCCTGCTGTGGCGCGGCAGGTGCCGGTGCAGCGGGTGCTGCTGGCGCATCTGGCGTCGCGGTTGGGTTTGCTGGAGCAGCAGATGGCGTACCCGGACGGAACATGGAATTAACGAAATAGTCCATTGGCGAACCTGAGCCGTCAGAGGAATCTTTCGCCATCCCCGCTGCGCCGCCGACGGTGGCTGCAGCTGCACCGCCCGCAACGGAACCGACCACTTTAGCACTGCCGCCTACGATGGCGCTGACCGTGGAAGTTAACAGCATCGCCGAGACCAGCGCGGCAACGGCCCATGCCAAAAATCCGTGGGCAGTATCGCGGAAGTAAATTTCATTGGTATGGGTAGAGACCCATTTGGTGCGCAGGCGTCCGGCTAAATAGCCGCCCATCCCTGACGCCACAATTTGCGTGAATGTCAGCCACCCTATGGCCGCAATACCGACAGTACCGGCATCGAGCCCGTCATTTTCCCAGGGAGACACGGTCGTCAGGCCCAATCCTGCGCCCAACATAAGCATAATCAACGATAAAGACGCTGCCGCCGCCGCGCCAGCAAAGATGGCGCCCCATGATACAGCACTGCTGCTGCCCGCGTCGGGCAGAGGCAGACGCGGATCAACATACTGAGTATTAGCAGTGGAATGATCGTGAATGTGAGTCATAGCTGTTGTCCTTTAAATAATCTTACGCCGGAACGCAAAACGGGAGTTTGCGTTCAGTACCAGGAACTGATTGAAAAAACAGGAAACATTATCAACTTCAACATTAAGGCTCTTTAAGGACGAAGTGGGGCAATTTATAATAACGATGTCATTAAAGATTAAATTAAATAAAAACAGTAAATGTAACTAACCCATGATTTCAGGATAGTTGATAATGTTGGCCCGGACACTTTTTGAAGCAAATAAATACAAAGCTATATTGTAATGATTTGTAAGTGCGTCGGGGTTATGTAACTCAGCGTTGCTATTATCAAGACGTATGATTATGTGACGGGAAAATAATTCCCATCCGGTCCAGGTTATTAAAATGACCGCCACAAGCTGGCGTGATAATTAAATAGGCCAATGCCCGGTTTTATAAAAGTCCGTTACCGCATAAAGTAACGGACTTTATAATCAACCTTATTTATCACCGGCATCAGGTTATTGACTCAGGCGACGCCAGTACCACCGTCAGAACACCAGACCTGACCGGATGCGTAAGAGCTGCTGTCAGACGCCAGCAGAACATACAGCGGCGCTATCTCAACAGGCTGGCCAGGTCTTCCCAGCGGGGTATCGGCACCGAATTGCTGCACTTTTTCCTGAGGCTGACCGCCGCTGGATTGCAGGGGCGTCCAGTAAGGACCGGGTGCTACGGCGTTGACGCGAATCCCTTTTGGACCCAGCTGTTTCGCCAGTGATTTGGTGAAGGCCACGTTACAGGCTTTAGTCTGGGCATAATCCAGCAGGATCTCGCTAGGCTTGAAGGCCTGCACCGAAGAGGTGTTAATAATGACCGCGCCTTCCGACAGGTGACGCAGAGCGGCACGGGTGATCCAGAAGGGGGCATAAACGTTAGTTTTGAAGGTCGCATCGAAAGCGGCCGTAGTCAGCTCCTCAATGGACTCGCAATACTGCTGTCTGCCTGCGTTATTCACTAAAATGTCGAGGCCGCCCAGTTCACTCACCGCCCGTTCAACCAGCGTGTCGCAGAACGATTCCACCCGAATATCACCGGGGATCGCCACGGCTTTACGGCCTTCAGCCTGAATCAGCGCGATAACGGCCGCAGCATCAGATTCTTCTTCCGGCAGGTAGCCAATGGCCACATCGGCACCTTCGCGGGCATAAGCAATCGCGACTGCGCGTCCAATACCGGAATCACCCCCGGTAATAAGCGCTTTTTTACCTGCGAGTTTGCCAGAACCGATATAACTGGTTTCGCCATGATCGGGGATTGGCTTCATTTCCGATGCCAGTCCTGGCGTTTGTTGCGGTTGCTCCACAAACGGTGGGCGTGGGTAGTGTTTTGAAGTGATGTTTCCTGATGTCATCCCGACCTCCTTAGTCAATGAATATAAATAATAGTCACTGTGACGTGACACACATTTCCGGGAGGCAAAATTCGGACGATTCTTCTTTTGAATATATTTTTGCTTTTTTACGCAGGATGTCTTACCCAAATATAGGGCACGCCCTGTACGCAGAAATCAATATCTCATCAGGGCAATTATTTATGCGGATGCTTGCGTGTCATACGGGAAATAATACGCCTGAGGTGTCGTTCAGGTGAACGCTTTCGCGGCGCGTTGCGGGGCAATAAATTGACTCCGCCGTAACTGGGTCAGAAATGGTGGATATCCGCCTGGTTACCGGGAGAGGGGAATCAGCGCCGCAAGGTTTTTTTGTGGTGACCTCTCAACCCCCAGTCAATATGTTAAAATCCGCAAAACACCAGGCGCAAATAAGCAAGAGGGAGAGAGATGGTAAGGAAAAACAGGATCGTTGTGGATTATTCGTTATCCGTTTTAGAGCGCACTAAAGCCAGTAAACTTATTAACGATCATAAAAAAGAGTATCTCAAACCCTACGGTTATCTTTCACTCATTCAAAAGGCGGCGGTCTCTGTTTTAGGGGTAGCGGCGTTATTTACGCTTATTACGCTGCTGATGTTAAGCCTGAAAACCGCCCCCGACGCTGCTTTTTTTGCCAGAACACGAAACTTCAGTATCGCTCTGCTGGTGCTGTTTGGTGTCGCGTTGGCCCTGTTCAAACTCTATGACGTGTTGATGAATAACATCATGAAGAAACACCAGCGGGTTGAGCAGGAGGACCCGGAGACCTTACAGAAAGTGAAGCTAAACCGCTTCTTTATTGAAAATATCACCAACACCGCCAGCGGGAAAATCTACTGGAAAAACGTTAAGGACAGCTACCGGAAAGGTGGATTTATTTTTATCCATATGATGAACGATAATTGTGTGGTGATACCGGAAAGGGTTTTTGCTTCGGCCAGCGAAGCCGCAGAGGTGTTTGATTTTATCAACGAGCAGATAGCGCAAAATAAATAAACCATGACAACCCAACAGCAATTCAGCTTTGCCACTCGCCCGCTGGTGCCTTTCGCCCATGATTACACGCATGGCGAAACGGAGCCGTGGCACAGTCACACCTGCGCCCAGCTGCTGCACACCCTGAGCGGGGTGGTGCGCGTGGAGACCGCGCAGGGGTTCTGGATTGTGCCGCCAGGGCGGGGCGTCTGGCTGCCTGCCGGGACGCAGCACCGTCTGCTGATCACCGGCAACGTGGCGGCACGCACGCTGTTTATCGATCCTTTTGCCCGGGCGGATCTGCCCTCGGTTTGCCAGGTGGTGCAAATTTCCACCCTGCTGCGCGAGCTAATCCTCGCCTCGCTGCACCTGCCAGAAAGTTACGCGGCGGGCAGCAGAGCCGAGCGCATTTATGAGTTGATCCTCGATGAAATCCGCGGGATAAGCGTGCTGCCGTTTAATCTTCCCGAGCCAGAGGCACCCGCACTGCTGGCGCTGTGCCGCCAGATCCAGGCCGAGCCGGGCGCGCGCTGGACGACGGCGCTGGCGGCCAGCCAGTTAAACATCAGCGAACGTACCCTGCTGCGGCATTTTCGCCAGCAGACCGGGCTGGCGTTCAGCGAATGGCTGCGCAGGGCGCGGCTGATGGAGGCCCTGAACCGCCTGGCGCAGGGCCAGTCCGTGCTCCGGGTGGCGCTGGACCTCGGTTATGAGAGTCACAGCGCCTTTAGCGCCATGTTCCGTCGCACCCTCGGCGTGACCCCCAGCGACTACTTCCAGCCCGAGTCGCTTTCCGGCAATGCGTTCAACAATGCCTGAAGCGATGCCCGGGAAACATCGTTGTCGATGCCCGTTCCCCAGCGGCTCACGCCCTGCTTAGTGCTGCAACGAATATAGGCCGCCGACCGGCTTTCGCTGCACCTGCCGAGGGTATGCTCGTGATAATCCTCGATGGCGAATGTCAGATCAAAGCAGGTTTTTATCGCACTGGCGGCGGCAGAGAGCAGGCCGTTGCCTTTCCCCTCTAAGGTCACAATACCTTCGGCGGTCTGCACCCGGGCCGACAATACCAGCCCACCGTCCGGCTGGCTCTCCGTCCGGTAGTCCAGCAACTGACGCGGGGCGAGCTGATGTGGGCCATACAGCTCGCGGTAGAGCTGCCACAGCGCGCTCAGCGTCATCTCGTTGCCTTCCCGGTCGGTGTGGGCCTGAACGTGGCGGCTGAAGTCCTGCTGCAACGCCCGGGGCAATACCAGACCGTGGTTTTGCTCCAGCATCCAGGCCGCACCGCTTTTCCCGGACTGGCTGTTGACGCGGATCACCGCCTCATAGCTACAACCAATATCGTTCGGGTCAACGGGAAGATAGGGCATCTCCCAGCGCGGTGAGGCTGACTGTTCCCGGGCATGAAACCCTTTTTTGATGGCATCCTGATGAGAGCCAGAGAAGGCAGTAAACGCCAGCTTACCGGCGTAAGGGTGGCGCGGATGCACCGGCAGCTGGTTGCACTGCTCCACCAGCTCCACCACCTGCTTCATGTCGCTGAAGTCGAGCTGCGGCGAAATCCCCTGGCTGTAGAGATTCATCGCCAGCGTCACCAGACAGACGTTGCCGGTGCGCTCCCCGTTGCCAAACAGACACCCTTCCACGCGATCGGCCCCGGCAAGCAGAGCCAACTCGGCGCTGGCGACGCCGCTGCCGCGGTCGTTATGGGGATGCACGCTGATACAGACGTCACGCCGGCGGGAAAAGTGACAGCAGAAGTACTCAATCTGATCGGCATACACGTTGGGCGTATTCACCTCGACCGTGGCGGGGAGGTTGATGATCATCGGCCGGGCGGAAGAGGGTTCCCACACGTCTGCCACCGCCTCGCAGATTTGCAGGGCGAAGTCCGGTTCAGTGAAGCAGAACGTCTCCGGCGAATATTCGTAGCACCAGCGGGTCTGCGGGTGAGCTTCGCACAGGGCGCGGATCTGACGTGTGGCGCTGACGGCCAGTTGCACGATCTCCTCTTTGCTCTGGCGAAACACCAGCTGGCGGAACAGCGGCGCGGTGGCGTTATAAAGATGCACCGTGGCGCGTTTGGCACCCTCGAGAGAGGCAAAGGTGCGCTCAATCAGATCGCTGCGGGCCTGGGTGAGCACCTGAATGGTCACGTCATCCGGGATCCGCTGCTCCTCAATCAGCTGACGGACAAACTGAAAATCCGTCTCTGAGGCGGACGGGAAGGCGACCTCGATCTCCTTAAATCCGCATGTCAGCAGTTGCTCCCAGAAGCGCAGCTTGCGCGAAATATCCATCGGTTCGGCCAGCGCCTGGTTGCCATCGCGCAGGTCGGTAGAGAGCCAGCGTGGCGCGTGGGTTAAGGTCTTATCCGGCCACTGGCGGTCAGGTAACGCAATGGGGGCAAAGGCGGCGTACTTTTGCGAGGGATTGGGCAGCATGGTTATTCTCCAGGTGATGTTGTGTTTTTATCCTGGCGAAAAAGGGGGCAGGGCACTGGCGCAAAACTGACAACCTGTGGCGAGGATCCGCCACATCACGTCGCCCTGTGCAGCGCCTCTTCCATCAGCTGCTCCAGCTTCGTCTGGGCTGTGCTTCCGCTCTTTTGTTCCAGCGTGATCCCCAGGCTTCCTGGCGCAGGCAGAACACTCTCCGTCACCCGCAGGTTGCCCGGCATGCCGATGCGGGTGCGCAGCGTGACGCCGAGTCCCGCCTGCACCGCCGCCCAGATGCCGCTCAGGCTGTGGCTGACAAACATCACCCGCCAGGGGATGCCCGCCTGGTTCAGGCAGTCGATGGCACGGGCGCGCATCAGGCAGGGGGAGTCAAACATCACCAGGGGCAGAGGTTCGCCCCGGGCCAGCAGGGCGCCGATGTCCATCTCCGGGGGCTGGATCCACGCCATCTGGCGCTGGCCAATCAGCTGGCCCTGGCGCTTTTCCTGTGCGTTCTGCCATAGCAGCACCATATCGAGGGCGTCATCATCAAAGGCAGTGAGCAAAGCCCGGTTGCGATCGACCCGGGCAATGATCCGCACATCGGGATGGTGGCGTTTAAATTCCCCCAGAATGCCCGGCATCAGCGACTCGCCAAAATCCTCCTGCATGCCGATGCGGATCTCCTCCTGTAACTGTTCCCCTTTCAGGGCGCACTGCATCTCATCATTCAGGGCCAGCATCCGGCGGGCATAGCTCATGACGATCTCGCCGTCGCGGGTCAGCGCCAGGCCACGGCCCTTTTTCATCACCAGGTCTGCCCCGCACTGCTGTTCCAGCTTTTTCAGCTGGGCGCTGACCGCAGAGGTGGAGCGGCAAAGGCGAATGGCGGCCTGGGCGAAGCTGCGGCACTCCATGCCGGTGACAAAACTGCGCAGGGCATCGAGGTCGAGCGTGGGGGGGATCTTGTTCATAATCGTCCTGAAATACGGGATGGTAAGCTGAATATTATTTGATTTTCAGGATGGAAATATCGCGCCAGAATCGGCTTACTGTCAATACGGAGAGCACACCATGGCGAAATCACTGACTGCGGAAACCCTGTCCCGCGTCGCACCCAAACTGGCCGAGCTGAGCAGGGAGGTCCTTTTCAATGATATCTGGAAGCGTGATGCGCTCTCCCCGCGCGATCGCAGCCTGATCACCCTGGCCGCCCTGACGGCCCTGGGGCGCGTCCAGCAGCTGCCCTGGCATATCGACTTTGCGCAGCAAAACGGCCTGAGCAAAGAGGAGATCACCGAAGCCTTCACCCATCTGGCGTTCTACGCTGGCTGGCCTGCGGCGGTGTCGGCCCTTGGCTGCCTGGACGAGGAGTAACCCCGATGCCTTTCACCCGTATCTCCCTGCGTCCGGGGTACAGCGACGTGCAGATCGCGCAGATCTCCGACATCCTGCAGCAGAGTCTCGAGGCGGAGTTTGCCGTCCCGCCCGGCGATCGCTTTCAGCTTTTCGAGGCGATCCCCGCCGGACAGCGCCTGTTCGACCGCCACTATAAAAGTGGCGGACGCAGCGACAATTTTATTCAGTTCCACATTCTGGCGGGCAAGCCCCGCTCGCGCGAACAGAAGCAAAATTTCTGCCGTCTGCTGTGCGATCGGCTGCACGCGGCGCTGGGCATACACCCGGATGATGTGATGGTGATGATCCACTTTAACACCGCCGATGACTGGAGCTTCAGCCAGGGACGGATGCTGTCGGAGGAGGGGTTATGATCGTGATGCAATACCGCTTCACCCTGCCTGCCGACTACGACATGGCCATCGTTGAGAAGCGCATTGCGCAGAACGGTGCCCGGCTGAACGGTTTCGCCGGGCTGCTGTTTAAAGCGTTTCTCGTCTCGCGACGTGAAGACGCCCATAGCGAAGAAAACCGCTATGCGCCGCTCTACGTCTGGGAAGATGCCGGGGCGATGGCGCAATTTTTACAAAGCCTTGGTTTTCGCAAGCTGACCGAGGATTTTGGCTGGCCGCAGATCGATACCTGGCTGGCGCTGCGCCTGCCTGCTGTTGATGAGGTCAAAAAGGCCGCCTGGCTGTCGATGGATCGCCAGCCGATCGCCCCCCACAGCGACCTGTCGGCACTGACCCTGCGTGCGCCGCTGTGCGCATGGGATGTCAGCCGCTGGCAGGTGTTGGAGGTCGGGTTTGGTGACGCGCCGCAGGCGGGAAAAGAGAATTATCGCATCGGCTACGTGGCGAGCGGTACGACGGGTTCAACCGTAGTCCTTCCTTAGGCGTGATTTCCCTGCGGGGGAGATTCGCTGGATCGGGTTGGCACATTCAGAGGAGAGCGGGGCGAGCAACCCGCTTTCCGTCTCAAACGGTAGCGGCGGCCTGCTTATATATCCTGTTGCGTATAATTACGCCCCGTGACAGGCATGAAAAATGTGCAGGTGTATTCATCACCGCTGTGTTGCGCAAAACAACCCTCCCCCGTAGCAACAAAGTGAATTAAACCATTATGTTTATAGGTGTTTATTTGCGTTGTATAACGTGCTGGCTTGTTTTTTGTACGCCCGGAATAAAATTAACCTACATCTAATACTTTTTCAGACCAGACTTAATCTAAATTACAGCGCGCGATTCTCTCTAACTCGTTGATTTGTAAGGTTATAATTTTTCAATGAATTTGCTGAATCCATAATAGTCCGGTGACATATATTAATAGCATAATAACTAAATTATACTTCTTACCAATTGACAGAAGGATGAGGTTAGAATGCGGTTAATTGTCTTGTTGTTAAGCTTTGTGGTAACCATCCAGGCCTGGGCTGGTGAACTTCCCAAACCTGTCGGCAAAGTCCTTTTAACACTGTCCGGTAATATAGAAAATACAAATGAAGAGGGCAAAGCCGTCTTTGATATCGCCAGCCTTGAGAAACTGGGCCTGGTGAGTTTTAAGACCACCTCTCCCTGGTATGATGGGCGCACGACCTTTACGGGCGTGCCACTGAAAAAGCTCATGGAGTATGTTGGGGCGAAGGGGTCTGTCCTTAAAATCACCGCGCTCAATGATTACACAACCGTGATCCCTCTTAGCGATGCCCAAAAATACAACGTTATCCTGGCCTTAAAAGTCAACGGGGAGTATATGCGTATCCGTGATAAAGGCCCGTTATTCGTCGTGTATCCTTATGACAGCATGCCTGAACTGAATAATCAGATTTTCTATTCAAGGTCTGCGTGGCAGGTCAGCAAAATGATGATCGAATAGGCGTTCAGGAGAGCTTCATGAACAGGATACTGGCGGGCATCATTTTTTTCCTCTTTATCTCTACCGGGTATGTCTCTTTCCTTGTGCATGAAAGGCAGCAAGAGTTACAAAAACTGACGCATTACACTGATTCCTGGTCGGCGGCACAGCTGGTATCCGAATATTACCGATTTGAGTCCATGCTGGGTCTTTATGCTATCGATGAAACGCTCTCCATCGATGATGTACGCCTGCGCCTCGACATTATGCTCAGCCAGAGTGATTTAATGAAAGAAGGGGATCTGGGGTATTATATTGAAAGCTCTGAAGCGCATCAGGCCCTGGCTGCGGAGCTGGAAAAGTCCCTGAAATATCTCGATCTCCATCTTGAGCAAATGAATCGCTCAGAGCTCAAGACATATCTGAAGACGATGCATACCCTTGATGCGCCGCTCAGCAACCTTTCATCCAGTGCGTTAAATAAAGATGTTAACTCGATTAACAGTGCCAACCTTAAAATTCAGACGCTGTATTATGTCTATTCCGCGACCTCTGTCCTGCTGATCATACTCAGCGCCATACTGGGTACGCTGATATTTTATCAGAACAGAAATATTCTTAAGGCACACCTTCAGGTCCAGAGCCTGGCTGAAGAGCTGCAAACATCGAAAGAAAAACTGCAAATCCAGAATACGCAGCTGGAATATGACGTCTACCATGACTCGCTCACCGGGATGAATAACCGCCAGTTCTTCTGGGATAATTTAAAAAAGATAATCGAGGTAGCAGAGAAAAATAATAATTCTGTGGTTGTGATGCTGTTTGATTTAGATCGCTTCAAAGAGGTCAATGATACCTATGGTCATGATGCCGGCGATATGTTGCTGCGCCAGATATCCGACCGCCTGACGTCGATGAGCCTGACCACAGAAACGCTCTATCGCTTAGGTGGGGACGAATTTGCGTTTCTGTCGCGTGGCCTGACAGAGAGCAGCGCTGTGTCGCGAGCGCAAAAGATTTGTGACGCTATCAACCAGCCCTACACCATAGATAACACCATTATCAATATCGCGACCTGCGTGGGGATTGTTATCTCCGAAACGGAACGCCGCGCCGACTATCTCTATAAATTTGCCGACCTGGCCCTTTATGAAGCCAAAAAACAAGGCTCCGGCCAGATCAAGGTCTTCCGCCAACGCATGCTACAGAAGCTGCTGGAAAGCAGAACCCTTGAACACGATATGGCCATGGCCTTAATGAATAAAGAGTTCGTGGTCTATTATCAGCCTATTGTGGATTCGTTCAGCCAGGATATTTACAGCTATGAAGCCCTTATTCGCTGGGTGCATCCTCTGAAGGGGCTTCTGTCGCCGGATAGCTTTATTCCTGTTGCTGAAAAAACAGGGATGATTAACGAGATGGGGAAGTCTGTGCTTGAAATGGCCTGCCGGGAAGCGGCTACCTGGGCGGTACCGGCCAAAATTTCCGTTAACGTCTCGCCTGTTCAGCTCAGCAGTAAAGCCTTTGCCGGGATGGTGCTATCCATTCTGAAAGAGACAGGCCTTGCGGCTGACCGCCTTGAACTGGAAGTGACAGAGTCTTCTCTCTTTACCGAGAACAGTACGCCGATGAATACGCTCAACAAGCTCAGAGCAGTGGGCGTGAAAATCTCCATTGATGATTTTGGCACGGGTTACTCTTCGCTTTCGCGGCTGAGTAAGCTGGCCTTCGATAAAATCAAAATAGACAAATCCTTTGTGCATTCCATCTCCACGCAGGAAGATGCCCTGAAGATCATCAAACTCATCACCGGCATGGCGAAGTCCCTCAATATGCTAACAGTTGCTGAAGGGGTTGAAACGCAGGAACAGCTGGAAAATCTTCAGGCACTGGGGTGCGATCTCGCCCAGGGCTATCTGTTTGGCAAGCCTCAGCCCGGTATCGATGGCAGAATCAGAAACGGTTAAATCGCGAACGGCCTGCTGAGCGGGTGAAGGGGCAGGAGTGAGTCATCGCAGGGCAGCCCGAACAGGTAAACCCGGCTTTGCCCGGTAAGTTAAACGGGACGATGAATTATCACCCCTCCGTCTGCGGATACTTTGGCACAACCTCATCCGGCCCCAGCTCCCGTCCGTCACTTGCTACCATCGCCAGCGTCCGCAGTGGCTTACGATCCCGGGCATCCACCAGCACTGTTCCCACATCCCCTTCCGCAAACAGATGCGCATTTCCCCACTGGGAAAGGGCCAGCAGCACGGTTTGCAGGGCGCGGCCCTTTTCCGTCAGAACATACTCCTGCCACGCACTCCCGTCAGAGGCGGGTTGCAGCACCAGGATCCCTTCGTCCACCAGCAGTTTCAGGCGGGTCGCCAGCATGTTTTTCGCAATCCCAAGGCTTTTTTGAAACTCACCAAAGCGTTTAATCCCGCTCAGGGCATCGCGCACAATCAGCAGTGACCACCAGTCACCGATAATATCCAGCGAGCGGGCAACAGCACAGGGACTCTCTTCCAGGCGGGTACGTTTCATGGCGGCTCCTTATCAGCACAGAGTTTTATTATAAAACCATTCTTACCTACCGCACAAAGTTTGCCGCCACTTTGCGGGTGTGCTCCAGGTAATCCGTCACAAATCTGTCACACTGTTTACGACAATAAATCAGAGTGAGGAATTAGGGATGAGAAAAGCACTAATCGCTGTCGCCGTGACATGCAGCATCGGTCTGTCTGGCGGCGTCCAGGCGCAAACCGCGCCGGAAGGGTATCAGCTGCAACAGGTTCTGATTATGAGCCGCCATAACCTGCGTGCGCCGCTGGCCAATAACGGCAGCGTGCTGGAGCAGTCAACCCCGGAAAAATGGCCGGAGTGGGATGTGCCTGGCGGGCAGCTCACCACCAAAGGCGGGGTGCTGGAGGTCTATATGGGCCACTATATGCGCGAGTGGCTGGCAGAGGAGGGCGTGGTAACCGCCGGGGAGTGCCCGACGGCGAACAGCGTTTATGCCTACGCCAACAGCCTGCAACGCACGGTGGCGACCGCGCAGTTCTTCATTACCGGGGCCTTCCCGGGCTGCGATGTGCCGGTGCACCATCAGGAACAAATGGGCACCATGGATCCGACCTTTAACCCGGTTATTACCGATAACTCCCCGGAATTCCGCGAGAAAGCGCTGCAGGCGATGAACAACGAGCGCCAGGGCATGAAGCTCGACGAGAGCTACAGCCTGTTGGAGCAGATGACCGACTACAAGGATTCGCCTTCCTGCAAAGAGAAACAGGTCTGTTCCCTGACCGGGGCGAAAGACACCTACAGCGCCGAATACCAGAAAGAGCCTGGCGTCTCCGGTCCGCTGAAGGTGGGTAACTCGCTGGTGGATGCCTTTACCCTGCAATATTACGAAGGCTTCCCGCTGGATCAGGTGGCGTGGGGCGAAATCAAAACCGACCAGCAGTGGCGGGTGCTGTCCCAGCTGAAAAATGGTTATCAGGACTCGCTGTTCACCTCGGCGGAGGTGGCGCGGAACGTGGCGAAACCGCTGGTGAAATACATTGATAACGTGCTGGTCACCGACCAGGCGAAGGCACCGAAAATCACGCTGCTGGTGGGGCATGACTCGAACATCGCCTCGCTGCTGAAAGCCCTCGATTTCAAGCCATATCAACTGCCCGGTCAGTACGAGCGCACGCCGATTGGCGGCAAGATCGTTTTCCAGCGCTGGCACGATAAGACCGGCAACCGGGATTTGATGAAAATTGAGTATGTTTATCAGAGTACGGAGCAACTACGTAATGCCCAGGTCCTGTCGTTAAAAGCCCCGGCGCAACGGGTCACTCTGGCGCTGAACGGCTGCCCGGTGGATGCGGATGGCTTCTGCCCGATAGAGACGTTTAATACGGTGCTGAATACGGCAGCGAAATAAGTTTAGCCCCTCTCTGTACCGACCCTAAAAGTGGGACAGCTTAACCGAGGCATCTGAGAAAGAGTCCATGAAATAGATGGGCTCTTTTTTTCCTGTTAACGCTTTGATTAATACACCTTGATGTTTTTCATCAATAGCCTGAGGGCATCTTTATAGAGAAGCAGGGAGGCGACGTAATCGCCTTTTATTGATGGCCTTGTGACGTTAGCTCAAATCATGCAGTGCCTTATCCAGCGGCGGCGTTAAAAGGATGTCCTGAAACACGACATCCAGACCAGCCCGCTCCGGCGTACAACACATTGTACCGATCCTGACCGGACCCGGCGGAAAATAGCTCAGGCGTATTAAAGGCCACGTCTGTCCCTCTGTTGAATACTGCAGTCTCAGGCTGTCTCCTTTCCGCGTGAGCCTCAGCCAGAACGCTCGCGCATCGCCGGGAAAAACTCCTGTAGCCCAGTCGGAATGGACGAGCGTCAGCACGCTGCCAATGGCGGGCGCGCCGTCGTTATATTCAATACCCGCTTTAAGCCAGTGCTGCTCATCACCTATCATCATCAGTCCGGCCTGATCGTACAGCGTGGTAAAGTCTGCGCAGATCTTGAGCTGGAAAGTAAAATCGCCCTCAACCTCAGTGGCAAAGACATGACCGGTAAAGCGTTCAAACCCGTACCAGGTTTCGCGCCAGAAATCAGTTTTGTCATCGGTGGTGACCTGCAGAGTGCCGTTCTGGCACTGCCATTTTGCAGGCTCATTTATCCAGGCAAACGATGTAAACATAACAGCTCCAGAATGGGTTATGGCTGACTTCACAAACACATCAGTAGAAACCTAAGCACCCGTAGTACCAGGCGTCATTTTTCATAACGACCTTCAGGCCGTCGATGTCATTGAGTTTACGGACGTAAAATTAAGCTGATGTAATAGTTCTGAAAAAGCCTTCCGTGCAGGCATTCTTCGAGGTTATTTGTACATCAGAGTAGAGGACTCCCCATTCAGAGAGTCCACTAAAATGGATGCATTACACACCCAAAGGGGAGGGGTTAACGTGTCGGGTGGCGCTTTGCTTATCCGACCTACCGAATCCCAATCCTGAACGGATTCCGTAGGCCCGATAAGCCTTGCGCCATCAGGCGTTAGTCGTCCGCATGCGTATCAGACGTTTTTACGCTCAATGGTCTGCTCGCCCCAGAACAGCGAGTCTTTGTCGGTCTTGTCGAAGGCGATCACCAGCACTTCATCACTGCCTTCTTCCCAGATTTTCTCGGCCAGTTTTTCGTCATAGTTTGCGACTTCAAAAATCGCCTCGGCGATCTCCGGTGACGTATTACGTAAACGCGCAAATTCTCCGACGCGATGTGCTTTAGCTTCTTGAGTTGGCATAGTGAACCTCCTGTTGAGTATTAACCTTTCAGTTTAGCAGCCAGACCGGCAACGTATTCACCCTGATAGCGGGCAATATTCAGCTCTGCTTCCGACGGCTGGCGCGAGCCATCACCCCCGGCAATGGTCGTCGCACCGTATGGCGTGCCGCCGCGGACCTGTGAAATATCAAACAGCTCCGGCGTGCCGTAGCCGATGGGCACGATCACCATCCCGTGATGAGCCAGGGTCGTCCAGGTCGACGTGATGGTCTGCTCCTGACCGCCGCCGGTGCCGGTAGAGCTAAATACGCTGGCGATCTTGCCGTGTAACGCATTTTTGGCCCACAGGCCACCGGTCTGGTCGAGGAAAGTACGCATCTGCCCGGACATATTGCCAAAGCGCGTCGGGGTGCCAAAAATAATGGCGTCGTAATCGCCCAGCTCCTGCGGTGATGCTTCCGGCGCATCCTGCGCTTTGCCTCCGGCTTTGGCAAAGGCGTCTGCCGGCATGGTTTCCGGTACGCGTTTGATCACCACCTCCACTCCCTCGACTTTCCTGGCGCCGTCCGCCACTGCATGAGCCATGGTCTCGATGTGTCCGTACATGGAATAGTAGAGCACCAGAATTTTCGTCATTTCGCTTCACTCCTCGCATGATTTTGAAGGCAGCGGCATGCTGCGCTCTTTTAAAGATATGACGTGACGGCGAGACTGCAAATTTTGAGGGCATTTATTTGATTTCAAACATAAAACAGGGAGGCTTCTTTTACGTAGCAAAATGAAACATTTTCGGTATTGTGGATTTTTAGAATGATAAGAACGGCTTATGGTTTCGTTTTAGCGAACGTCATACGAAAGGCTGATTTCATATTGCAGAATATTACGGTTAGCTGGCTGAATACCCATACTCCACTAAGCTTAGGTTCACGTGGCGCAGTTAAAGACACTTTTTTAGCGCCATCAGGTGAAAGAATTCGCTTTCACTGAATCTTTCACTGAATACAGTATTAAGTCTTATGTTTTATAACTCTGGAGGTCCGACATGGCAAACCATCGTGGTGGGTCAGGTAATTTTGCAGAAGACCGTGAAAGAGCATCAGAAGCAGGACGTAAAGGTGGCCAGCAAAGCGGGGGGAACTTCAAAAACGATCCTCAACGCGCATCCGAAGCTGGCAAAAAAGGGGGCAAAAATAGCCATGGCGGCAACAAAAGCAGTTAAGTTGCAGCCGTCTGAAGTATGGGTCTCATGACCCCTGGCACCCCCCGCCGCCGGGCCTCCCGGCGGTTTTTTTATGTCTGTTATTGAAGTGTTATCAAATTCCTTTCACACTAGCGGATTGACTCTTCGTGCTGGTGCCTCATGTCCTCCTCCCGTTATGCCTTTTCGATCAAACCGCAGGAAGCGATCCTGATCCTTATCACCATGTTCTGGGGTGGGACTTTTCTTGCCGTGCAGTACGCCGTTACGCTCAGCGATCCCTTCTTTTTTGTTGGCCTGCGCTTCGCCACGGCGGCTATCGCGGTGGCGATCATCTCTCTGAAAACCCTGCCTGGCCTGACTATGACCGAGCTGAAAGCCGGGCTGGCGATCGGCGTCTCCATTGCAATGGGCTACAGTCTGCAAACCTGGGGGCTGCAGTCGATCCCCAGCAGTAAATCAGCCTTTATCACCGCCATGTATGTCCCGCTGGTGCCGCTGTTGCAGTGGCTGTGCCTGCGCCGCATGCCGGGTGTGATGTCCTGCATCGGCATCGTGCTGGCCTTTATCGGCCTGATCCTGCTGGCGGGGCCAGACGATAACCTGCTGGCGCTCGGACCGGGGGAGATGATCACCCTGGTAGGTGCGGTGGCGATTGCCGCTGAGATTATTTTGATCAGCGCCTGGGCTGGAAAGGTGGACGTCAAGCGCGTCACCGTTGTGCAGTTGGCTACCGCCTCGCTGGTGGCGTTTCTGTCGATGCTCCCGGCGGGGGAGTCCGTGCCGCCGCTCTCGTCAGGCCTGGTGATTGTGGCCCTCGGGCTGGGGATTTTCAGCGCCATTATTCAGGTCACCATGAACTGGGCGCAGCGCAGCGTCTCGCCAACCCGGGCGACGGTGATCTACACCGGGGAGCCGGTGTGGGCAGGGATTTTTGGCCGTCTGGCCGGGGAGCGCCTGCCGTTACTCGCCCTGGTGGGAGCAGCCTTTATTATCGCGGGCGTGCTGGTGAGCGAGCTGAAGCTTAAAAGAAAGAAAAAGGCGCTGGCGGAGGCCGACAGCGCCACGCTGGATCAAGGTTCCTGAGTCACGGCTTCGCCCTGCGGAACTGCCGCCATCCGGCGGCTGAGCAGGGCGTTAAGCGCAATCGCGCCAAAGGTGGCGGTGCCGATCCCGCCCAGGGTAAAGCCGCCCAGGGAGAGAGCAAAATCACCGGCACCCAGAACCAGGGTGACGGCGACCATAATCAGGTTGCCGTTCTGACTGAGATCGACCCGATTCTGCACCCAGATCCGCGCCCCGGCCACCGCAATCAGGCCAAACACCACGATTGACGCCCCGCCAATTACCGCTGCCGGAATGGTGTGGATCAGCGCGCCAAATTTAGGTGAAAAGCCCAGCAGGATGGCGATCACCGCCGCCGCCACGAACACCAGCGTCGAGTAGACCTTGGTCACCGCCATCACGCCGATATTCTCGGCATAGGTGGTCACGCCGCTGCCGCCCACCGAGCCGGAGAGCATGGTCGCCAGCCCGTCGCCGACAAAGGCCCGCCCCATCCACGGGTCCATATTGCGCCCGGTCATTCCGGCTACTGCCTTCAGGTGGCCGAGGTTCTCTGCCACCAGAATCACCGCCACCGGGGCGATCAGCATCATCGCCTGGCCGTTAAAGGTGGGTGAGGTCAGCTGCGGCAGGCCAAACCACGCCGCCTGCTGCACAAGGGCGAAATCGACCGGTTTGCCAAACCCCAGTACGCTGGTGAGCAGGGCGTAGATCAGGCAGGCGAGGATCAGCCCCACAAGGATCAGCAGCCGCTGGATCATCCCCCGGGTAAACACCGCCACCAGGCCAATGCACAGCACCGTGACCACCGCCATCCAGCTGTCAAACGCCGAGCCGGACACCCCTTTCACGGCGATGGGGGCGAGGTTCAGGCCAATCGCCATTACCACTGCCCCGGTGACCACCGGCGGCATCAGCCGTTCTATCCAGCGGGTACCGAGCTTCATCACTACCAGACCAATAACGGTGTAGATCGCCCCGCAGGCGATAATCCCCCCCAGCGCCACGCTCAGTTGCGGGTTAATCCCTTGCCCGTTAAAGCCGGTGGCGGCAATCACCACCCCGACAAAGGCCGCGCTGGAGCCGAGATAGCTTGGCACCCGTCCGCCGGTGATGACAAAGAACAGCAGCGTGCCGATCCCCGACATCAGTATCGACAGATTGGGATCCAGCCCCATCAGAATGGGCATCAGCACCGTGGCGCCAAACATCGCCACCGCGTGCTGGACACCCATCACCGCGGTCTGCGCCAGCGGGAGGCGTTCATCCGGCGCGACCACGCCGCGGTCTGTAGAGGTCGATTTCAACTGCCAGTGAGGAAAACCGAATAGTGCCATCAGCTGCTCCTTAAGGAGGGTTAACAGGCGGGTCGCATTAGGGCGTGGTAGCCGCGGTCAAACCACACCAGGCCCTGAGGCACCGGGTGGCGGGTTATAGCAACGATCTCGCAAAACAGAATGTCGTGTGTGCCGACGCTCACCACCTGGCTAATGCGGCAGTCGAACGAGGCCAGCGCGTCGTCCAGCCGCGGGCAGCCGGTGTCCCCGGTCTGCCACCGGGCGGCGGCGAAGCGTTCTGCCATCGGGGTCTTGCCACCAAACAGATTGGAGAGCGATTCCTGCCCGGCGCTCAGGGTGTTAACGCACAGGGTGCGGTTGTCGTTAAAAACCGGCCACACCGAAGCGCCGCGATTGAGGCATACCAGCAGCGTCGGCGGCGAATCGGTGACGCTGCACACCGCGCTGGCGGTAAAGCCCGCCTGTCCGGCCGGGCCGTCAGTGGTAATGATATTCACCGCCGCCCCGAGGCAGGCCATGGCATCACGAAAGTCTTGTTTATCAATGTTCATGGTTGCTCCTTATACCAGCCCGCAAGCGTCATCAAAGCTCAGGCGGGGCAGGCGGCCGTAAAGTTTGCTTGTATCGCCATAACCGATGTTGATCAGCAGATTGCTTTTCAGGTTGCTGCCGGTGAAGAACGCGACATCCACCTTCTCCCGGTCGAAGCCGGACAGCGGCCCGGTATCCAGCCCCAGCGCCCGGCAGGCGACAATCAGATACGCGGCTTGCAGGGTGCTGTTACGAAAGGCGGTCTCCTCGGCAAGCTGCGGGCTGGCGGTGAACCAGCTCCGGGCATCGCCATGGGGAAACAGCTCCGGCAGCCGATCGTAAAACTGGCTGTCCCAGGCAACGATGGCCGTCACCGGGGCGGTGAGAGTTTTTTGCAGGTTGCCGCTGGAGAGGGCCGGGCGCAGTTTCTCTTTGCCTTCCGGGGTGCGGATAAACACCATCCGCGCCGGAGAGCAGTTGGCAGAGGTGGGTCCCCACTTCATCAGTTCGTATATTTCACGCAGCGTCTCGTCGCTGACCGGGCGGTCCAGCCAGCCGTTATGGGTCCGCGCTTCGGTAAACAGCGCATGCTGCGCGGTTGGGGTGATGGCTTCACTCATGGCAACTCCTTCGATAAACGTTCATGGCGGTGCAGCAGACTGGCAAGCCCGTTTTGCAGCAGGGCGTTGAAAACCTCCGGCTCGGTAACGTTGCAGGCGTGGCCGCCCCGGGGCATCACTGTGAGGGTGCTGTCGGGCAGGGCGGCGTGGAGCTGGGATGAACAGACGGCTGGCACCAGCAGATCGTCGGCAGAGCAGATCGTTAACACCGGGCAGCGGATCTCTGTCGCCAGGCGGCTGAAATCGGCCCGCTTGAGAGCGTTCAGTCTGCGCAGCAGGGTGGCTTTACCCTGAAAATGGGCCAGCGCCAGCGCCTCTTCGGCCTCCATGCGCGGCTGACGGGCGGCCATCCAGTCGGCGGGATAGAGAAACAGCGGCTGGGCTTCTACCCACGCCTGCGCGCCACCGGCATGCAGCAGCCGCTCGCGCACCTGAAAACAGCGCCGGGTATGGGGATGCAGCGTCAGCCAGCCGTTGACGCACACCAGCGCGTCGATCGCGCCAGGGCGATCCAACGCCAGCTGCAGGCCGATCAGCGCTCCCAGCGCATGGCCGACCACAGAAAAGCGCCCGATCCCCGCGGTGCTGAGCGCCTGCCACAGCTCATCGGCCATCTGCGCCAGGCTGTAGTCCTCCGGCAGTTCGCCGGGGTTGTTGCCGGTGCCGCGCTGGTCATAGCAGACCACCTGGTAATCCTGCTCCAGATCGGCCAGTTGGGGCAGCCAGTAGCTGCCGCTGCCGCCCAGCCCGGCGCTTAACACCACCACCGGCGCGCCCGCAAAGGGCGGGGGTGAAATTGAAAGGTTCATGGCAACCTCACTGACCGATGTGGGCAATGGTGGCGATCTCCACCAGCGCCTCGGGTTTGACCAGCCCGCACTGAATGCAGAACCGCGCCGGTTTATCGCCAGGGAAAAACTCGGCATAGATTTCGTTAATCGCGGCGTAGTTTTTCCAGTCGGTAATAAAGATGCTGTTGAAGGTCACGTCCGCCATCGTCCCGCCCGCCGTTTCGATAACGCGCTGGATAGTCTGTAGCACGTGGCGGGTTTGCGCCTTTGGGTCATCGGGAAACACCACGTTGTTGTCGGCGTCGAACGGCAGGGTGCCCGAGACGTAGACCACGCCATCTGCCAGCGTACCTGGCACAAAGGGGGCGATCGGCGTACTGGTGCCTGGCGGGATAATCACAGATTTTGGCATTGGCTCACTCCTCAGGCGATACGGGCATAGGTGGATGGTGTAAGGGCGTCGCAGAAGGTGGCGACGTCGCTGACCCAGCCGAAAAAGGTTTCGATGTTAAACAGCGCGGCCTGCTGGGCAAACGCCGGGCCTGCCTGGTGGGTGGCGTCTTCCAGCACCACCCCGAAATATTCGAGAAAGAAGCCGTCGCGCAGGGTCGATTCCACGCACACGTTGGTGGCAATGCCGGTGAAGATCAGATGGCGGATCCCCCGGCTGCGCAGCAGGCTGTCCAGCGGGGTATTAAAGAAGCCGCTGTAGCGCGGTTTCGGCAGCACGATATCCCCTGGCTGCGGCACCAGCTCGTTCACCAGCTGGTAGTCCCAGCCGCCTTTCGCCAGCAGCTTGCCCTGCAATTCCGGGCGCTGGCGCATGGTTTTCAGGGCGTTGGATTTGTGGAAGTTAGGCGAGCCGGGGCCGCCTGCCTCCACGTACTCTTCATCCCAGCCGTTCTGGAACCAGATGATCTGGATCCCGGCCTGGCGAGCCGCAGCCACCGCGGTGCGAATATTGTCGATTACTGGCCGGGTGGCGGAGACGTCAAACCCGGCGAGGTCAAGGTAGCCGCCAGGGCTGGCGTAGGCGTTCTGCATATCCACCACGATCAACGCGCTCTGGGCGGGATCGAAGGTGATAGCTTCCGGGCGTGCGGGCAGGGTCGTCATTACGCGACCTCCCTGGTGATAGCGGGAAGATGCGATCGGCACGTCATCAGCGGCTGGATGCGCTCGCCAAAGGTTTCAATTCCGGCCAGGAAATCATCAAAGGTGAGCAACACACCTTCGGCACCGGGGACGCTTGCCACTTCATCGAGCATCCGCGCCACGCTGGCATAAGAGCCGACCAGGGTGCCCATATTGATATTTACTGCGGAGGTCGGGTCTGCCATCTGCCGCACGTTGGTGTCTGCCCCGGAGCGGGTATCTTTCTGGCTCTGTTCGCTGAGCCAGCTCAGGGCTTCGTCGTCGGCCCCGGCTTTGTAATGCTCCCACTTCGCCCGCGCCGCTTCGTCGGTTTCATCGGCTATCACCATAAACAGCACATAGGAGCCGACATCGCGCCCGGTTTTTTCAGCGGCCTGTTTCATGCGAGCCGCGGTGGGGGCGAAGGCTGTCGGCGTATTGACCCCTTTGCCAAAGCAGAAATTGAAGTCGGCATAGTTTGCTGAGAACTCCATCCCCGCATCGCTCTGCCCGGCGCAGATCACCTTCATGGGCACCGAGGGCTGCGGGCTGACGCGGCAGTCGTTCATGGTGAAGAACTCACCTTTAAAGTCGCTTTTGCCGGTGCCCCACAGATCGCGCAGGACCTGAACATACTCGGTGAGATAGTCGTAGCGCTTCGAGAAATACTCATCGCCCGGCCAGAGTCCCATCTGCTCGTACTCCGGTTTTTGCCAGCCGGTAACGAGGTTGACGCCAAAGCGGCCGCCGGAGATGGTGTCGATGGTGGAGGCCATCCGCGCGACAATCGCCGGGGGCAGGGTGAGCGTGGCGGCGGTGGCGTAGATCTGGATGCGGGAGGTGACGGCCGCCAGCCCGGCCATCAGCGTGAAGGACTCCAGGTTGTGATCCCAGAATTCGGTTTTGCCGCCGAAGCCGCGCAGCTTGATCATCGACAGGGCAAAATCGAAGTGGTAGTGCTCCGCTTTTTGCACAATGGCTTTGTTCAGCTCGAAGGTCGGCATGTACTGCGGCGCGTGGGTGGAGATAAGCCAGCCGTTATTGCCAATGGGAACGAATACGCCAATTTTCATCACTAACCTCTCTTCATCTCAACATGGGGTGAAAGTCAGACGTGGCGCTGCATCCTGCATCTCCTGTTCAGCCGCGTAAGCCTGTTTTGCAAAGCGGATGCCAGGTTTGAAATTACTAATGTTATTAATGTGTTAATGGTTGGTTGAGGAATTGCAGGCGATAAAAGTGGACTGTCTGGTCAAAATAGTTGCACACAAAGCAGGCAGTCGTGCGCGGTAGCGGTGCAGATTGTCGTGGTAACTCAGGGGTTTTTGCTATGCTGGGTGCAGATCAACAAGGAGTGAGCCAATGGTACAAGGCGCAGTGAAAACGGGCGGTAAACGTTCCCAGGCAGTGAGCGCGAAAAAACAGGCCATTCTCTCGGCGGCGCTGGAGACCTTTTCGCAGTTTGGCATTCACGGCACGCGCCTGGAGCAGGTAGCCGAGCTGGCGGGGGTGTCGAAAACCAATCTGCTCTACTACTTCCCCTCAAAAGAGGCGCTGTACGTGGCCGTTCTGCAACAGATCCTCGATATCTGGCTGGCGCCGCTGAAGGCGTTCCGCGAAGAGCTGACCCCGCTGGTGGCGATCCAGCAGTATATCCGCCTCAAGCTGGAGGTCTCCCGCGACTATCCGCAGGCCTCACGGCTGTTCTGTCTGGAGATGTTGCAGGGGGCACCGCTGCTGAAAACGGTGCTGAGCGGGGACATGAAATCGCTGGTGGATGAGAAGTCAGCGATCATTGCCGGTTGGGTGGACACTGGCAAACTGGCCCCGGTGGATCCGCACCATCTGATCTTTATGATCTGGGCCGCCACCCAGCACTACGCCGACTTTTCCGCTCAGGTGGAGGCGGTGACCGGCAAGTCGCTCAAGGATGATGACTTCTTCCACAGCACCGTGGATAACGTGCAGCGGATGATTATCGAAGGGATCCGGGTGCGTTAACTGGACGGCGGAAGCGGGCAGCTTAAATCGCCCTCTTCACACTGCATCAGCGAGGCCAGGAAAGCGTCCCGTTCGTTGGTTTTCTCCGTCATGCACTGGTTAATGATCATCGGCTGCACGGAGCCGCCTGCGGTGCCCGAGCCGATAAGGGCGCAGTCGGCATCGCGCAGGGCGATCCACGCCTGCTGGGCTTTTTTCAGCAGATCGCGCTGGGGTGTCGCGGCGCGCTTCATGACGGCCTGATAGGTCTGGTTCAGGGTTTTATCCGCCGCCTGATACTGTTGCGCGGTGCAGGTGTTCATCTCAACCTGGGTGCTGGCGTTACCGCACTCATCCGCCAGCGCGCTGGTGCTCAGCAGTAATGCTGCCCCGGCAATAAAAGCTCTTTTCATGTTTCTCTCCGTGTAAAAAAGCCGGATGCGCTACGCTTATCCGGCCGGTGAAAACCACATTGTCACGCTATCTGTAGCCCCGGTAAGCGTAGCGCCACCGGGGAAAGATTGCACGTTTAGCCGATGGTCATCAGGCTGGCATTACCCCCTGCGGCAGCGGTGTTCACGCTCAGGGAGCGCTCCACGTACAGACGCTCCAGCTGCAGATTATCCTCGCCGCGGGCGAAGCCCTGCACCGACACAATCGCGCCGCTACGGGCCGCAACCTGTTCGCACAGCTCGCGCAGCTGGTCGGAATCGCCGTGATAAATCACCGCATCAAACGGCTGGCTGGTCAGCACATCCGCTTTCGCAAAGTGAATGCGCGCGGTCACTGCCTTCGGCAGCTGCTTCGCCAGGTCACGGTGCAGGCCATCTTCCGGCCACAGCACTTCACATCCGGTCGCCAGCGCGGCTGCCAGCTGGATCAGCGCATCCTGCTCGTTATCCGCCACACAGAGCACGCGCCCGCGCGGCATCAGGGTCCAGGTGTTACGCTCGCCGGTCGGGCCAGGCAGCACACGCTGCGTACCCGCCTGGGCCAGCTCGCCATACTGCTGGCACAGCGCCCGCAGTTCAGGACGTTTTTCTGCCCAGGTGGCCAGGGCTTCCAGCGGCTGAGTCAGCACCGCTTTCACCTGGGCATCCACCGGAAGTTGGGCATCCTGACGCGCCAGGGTCACGCCGAGGGCATTCGCCGGGCGGTTCGCCAGCAGGCGGTACAGGTACATTGGACCACCGGCTTTCGGACCGGTGCCCGACAGCCCTTCGCCGCCAAACGGCTGCACGCCGACGACCGCGCCAACCATATTGCGGTTCACGTACAGGTTGCCGACTTTCGCGCTGCCGGTTACCTGGGCGATGGTTTCGTCGATACGGGTATGCACGCCCAGCGTCAGGCCATAACCGGAGGCATTAATCTGCTCAATCAGCTGATCGAGGTTGTTACGGTTGTAACGCACCACGTGCAGCACCGGGCCAAAGACCTCTTTTTTCAGTTCGTCGAAGCTGGCCAGCTCGATCAGGGTTGGTGCCACAAAGGTGCCGCTGGTCCATTCGCGGGCGTCTTCGCTGTTCTCACGCACCGCCTGGAATACCGGACGGCCTTTGGCGCGCATCGCCTGAATGTGATTCTCAATATTCGCTTTGGCTTCGGCATCAATTACCGGGCCGATATCGGTGGTCAGACGGCCTGGGTTGCCCATCCGGCATTCGCCCATCGCGCCACGCAACATCTTCAGGGTGTGGTCAGCGATGTCATCCTGCAGGCACAGCACGCGCAGGGCAGAGCAGCGCTGTCCGGCGCTGTCGAAGGCCGAGGCAACCACGTCCACCACCACCTGCTCGGTGAGGGCAGAGGAGTCCACGATCATCGCGTTCATGCCGCCGGTTTCCGCAATCAGCGGGGTCGGACGGCCCTGGGCATCCAGACGGGTGGCGATGTTGCGTTGCAGCAGGGAGGCCACTTCGGTGGAGCCGGTGAACATCACGCCGCGCACGCGGTTGTCGGCGGTCAGCTTCGCGCCCACGGTCTCGCCGCGGCCTGGCAGCAGTTGCACCACGCCTGCCGGTACGCCCGCTTCCAGCAGGATGTTGATCCCCTGGGCGGCAATCAGCGGGGTTTGCTCGGCCGGTTTCGCCAGCACGCTGTTACCGGCGGCAAGCGCGGCAGCAATCTGACCGGTGAAGATGGCCAGCGGGAAGTTCCACGGGCTGATACAGACCACCGGCCCCAGCGGGCGATGGGTTTCGTTGTCAAAGTCGTCACGGACCTGACCGGCATAGTAGTGCAGGAAGTCAACCGCCTCGCGCACTTCGGCGATCGCGTTGCTGAAGGTTTTACCGGCTTCGCGCACCAGAATACCAATCAGCTGCTGCATCTGATCTTCCATCAGCACCGCAGCGCGCTCCAGGATCGCGGCACGCTCCTGCGGCGGCGTGGCGAACCAGATTGGCGCGTTGTTCACCGCGCTGTCGAGGGCCAGATCCACTTCCTGCTCGGTGGCTTCGCGGGCGAAACCGACAATGTCTTTCGGCTCGGCCGGGTTGACCACCGGCTGCATTTCGCCGTTGCTCACTGGCTGCTCAAGGATCGGTTTGGCCTGCCATTTCTGCAGGGCGCTGTTGAGCAGCGACGAAGAGAGCGAGGCCAGACGGTGTTCGTTCGCCAGGTCCAGACCGGAGGAGTTGATACGGCCTGCGCCGTACAGCTCGCGCGGCAGGGCAATCTTCGGATGCGGCAGACCCACCTGACCTTCCTGAGCAGCCATTTTTTCCACTGCCAGCACCGGATCCGCCACCAGCTCGTCCAGCGGCAGGGTGGCATCGGCGATGCGGTTAACAAAGGAGGTGTTGGCCCCGTTTTCCAGCAGACGACGCACCAGGTACGCCAGCAGGGTTTCATGGGTGCCCACCGGGGCATAAATCCGGCACGGACGGTTCAGTTTGCCATCCGCAACCTTACCGGTGACCTGCTCGTACAGCGGTTCACCCATGCCGTGCAGGCACTGGAACTCGTACTGACCCGGATAGTAGTTCTGACCGGCGAGCTGATAAATGGCCGCCAGGGTGTGGGCGTTGTGGGTAGCGAACTGCGGGTAAATCAGGTTCGGTACGCCGAGCAGCTTTTTGGCGCAGGCAAGATAAGAGACGTCGGTGTAGACCTTGCGGGTATAGACCGGATAGCCCTCCAGGCCTTCCATCTGGGCGCGCTTGATCTCGCTGTCCCAGTAGGCGCCCTTCACCAGACGGATCATCAGGCGGCGACGGCTGCGGGTGGCGAGGTCGATCAGGTAATCAATCACGAACGGACAGCGTTTCTGGTAGGCCTGGATCACGAAGCCAATCCCGTTCCAGCCTGCCAGCTCTGGCTCGAAGCACAGTTTTTCCAGCAGATCGAGGGAGATCTCCAGACGGTCGGCCTCTTCGGCGTCGATGTTGATCCCGATGTCATACTGGCGTGCCAGCAGGGTCAGGGACTTCAGGCGCGGGTAAAGCTCATCCATCACGCGGTCATACTGGGCGCGATTGTAACGCGGGTGCAGGGCGGAGAGCTTAATGGAGATCCCCGGGCCTTCATAAATGCCGCGGCCATTCGAGGCTTTACCAATGGCGTGGATCGCCTGCTGGTAAGAGACCAGATAGGCCTGCGCGTCGGCAGCGGTCAGCGCCGCTTCGCCCAGCATGTCATAGGAGTAGCGGAAGCCTTTATCTTCCAGCTTGCGGGCGTTGGCCAGCGCTTCGGCGATGGTTTCGCCGGTAACGAACTGCTCGCCCATCAGACGCATCGCCATGTCCACGCCTTTACGGATCAGCGGTTCGCCGCTCTTGCCGATAATGCGGTTCAGGGAGCGTGAAAGGCTGGCTTCGTTATGGGTGGAGACCAGACGGCCAGTGAACAGCAGACCCCAGGTGGCGGCGTTAACGAACAGCGATGGGCTGCGGCCAATGTGTGAATGCCAGTTGCCGTTGCTGATTTTGTCGCGGATTAGCGCGTCGCGGGTGGCTTTGTCCGGGATGCGCAGCAGCGCTTCCGCCAGACACATCAGGGCCACACCCTCCTGGGAGGAGAGGGAGAACTCCTGCAGCAGGCTCTGCACCATTCCGGCACGGCCGGTGGCGGTTTTCTGGCTGCGCAGTTTTTCGGCCAGCTGATACGCCAGGTTATGGGCCTGGGTGGCGATCGGCTCCGGCAGGCGCGCCTGCTCCAGCAGCATCGGGACGGCATCGGTCTCGGCACGGCGGTAGGCGGCGGTAATGGCCGCGCGGCTCACCGACTGAGGCAGGATCTGCTCGGCAAATTCGAGGAACGGCTGGTGGATCTCTTCGGCGGCCTCGGCGTGCTCGTCGCCCTCATTAGCGGCACCGGCCAACAGGGCAGGCAGCTCTGGCAGGGCGTCGTCGCTCTCCAGCTTTTCCAGATAATTAAAGATGGCCTGCTTAATTAACCAGTGTGGCGTGCGGTCAATTCGCGTGGCTGCCGATTTAATCCGTTCGCGGGTCGCGTCATCCAGCTTAACCCCCATGGTGGTCATGCCCATGCCAAAAACTCCTGTGATTCAGTAGCGCTAGTGTAGTTAATGTGAAATATCCACTATGTTGCAACTTTGTGCAACCTCGTTAAATGTGACCCGGTTTGCAAGCTGGAAAATGAATGGATTGTTACGGCATGGTTAACCGCAAAAAAGATGTGGATTTTCATTTTCAACCCTGGTTTCATGCGGCGCTTAACACTTTTTGCAGGTGCAACCGCGAAAAACGTGAGCGAGTGCAACCTCCAGCAATCTGCTGTGAAACCGGGGATGAAATTGATGTAAATGCAGTGTTAAATCGTTTGTGTCAGAGCAGCGCATACGGCAGGATACGCGCGGCCAACACAAACACACATCATCACCCCCTCGTTCCGGGGGTGGAATAAAGACTGCCGGGAAGGCTGTCGAACATTTTTGCGGAGTATTTAAATGGCAATTAGCACACCGATGCTGGTGACATTTCTTATCTATATTTTTGGCATGATCCTGATAGGGTTCCTTGCATGGCGTTCTACCAAAAACTTTGACGACTATATTCTGGGTGGGCGTAGCCTCGGGCCGGTCGTCACCGCGCTCTCGGCGGGCGCATCGGATATGAGCGGCTGGCTGCTGATGGGGCTGCCGGGCGCTATCTTCATCTCCGGGATCTCTGAAAGCTGGATTGCCATCGGTCTGACCGTGGGGGCATGGATTAACTGGAAACTGGTGGCCGGGCGTCTGCGCGTGCATACCGAAGCCAACAATAACGCCCTGACCCTGCCGGACTACTTCACCGGGCGTTTCGAAGATAACAGCCGGGTGCTGCGTATTATCTCTGCGGTGGTCATCCTGGTGTTCTTCACCATCTACTGTGCCTCCGGCATCGTGGCCGGGGCGCGTCTGTTCGAAAGCACCTTCGGCATGAGCTATGAGACCGCGCTGTGGGCGGGTGCTGCGGCAACCATCCTCTACACCTTCGTGGGCGGGTTCCTGGCGGTTAGCTGGACCGATACCGTGCAGGCGAGCCTGATGATTTTTGCCCTGATCCTGACCCCGGTGATTGTGATCCTCTCCGTGGGCGGCCTGGGTGATTCTCTGGCGGTGATCCAGCAGAAGAGCATCGAAAACGTCGATATGCTGAAAGGCCTGAACTTTGTGGCGATTGTCTCGCTGATGGGCTGGGGGCTGGGTTACTTCGGCCAGCCGCACATCCTGGCGCGCTTTATGGCGGCAGACTCTCACCACACCATCGTTCATGCCCGCCGTATCAGCATGGCCTGGATGATCCTCTGTCTGGGCGGGGCCTGTGCAGTTGGCTTCTTCGGTATTGCCTACTTCAACAACAACCCGTCGCTGGCAGGTGCGGTGAACCAGAACGCCGAGCGCGTGTTCATCGAGCTGACGCAGATCCTGTTCAACCCATGGATTGCCGGTATTCTGCTCTCTGCAATTCTGGCGGCAGTGATGTCCACCCTGAGCTGCCAGCTGCTGGTCTGCTCCAGTGCCATTACGGAAGATCTCTATAAAGCGTTCCTGCGTAAAAGCGCCAGCCAGAAAGAGCTGGTGTGGGTCGGGCGCACTATGGTGCTGGTGGTGGCGCTGGTCTCCATCGCGCTGGCGGCTAACCCGGAAAACCGCGTGCTGGGCCTGGTAAGCTACGCCTGGGCAGGTTTTGGCGCGGCCTTCGGTCCGGTGGTGCTGTTCTCGGTTATGTGGTCACGCATGACCCGCAACGGTGCGCTGGCGGGGATGATTATTGGTGCCGTCACCGTTATCGTCTGGAAACAGTTCGCATGGCTGGGGCTGTACGAAATCATTCCAGGCTTTATCTTCGCCAGCATCGGGATTGTGGTCTTCAGCCTGCTGGGTAAAGCGCCGTCTGCCGCGATGCAGAAACGCTTTGCGGAAGCGGATGCGCAGTACCACACCGCGCCGCCAACGAAGTTACAGGCGGAATAATGTGTTTTCTCCCTCTCCATGAGGGAGAGGGAGAACCCTTACCTTCGTAATCTAAGCCGGGCATGCCCGGCTTTTTTCTTGCCAAAATCCGTGATTTACGTTGATATCGCTGTGGGTTGCCCCTGAATACTTCGCGTCGCAGGAAGGTGGCAAGGACGTGAATCCTCAGGCGCTTATATAAGTGAGTAACTGGGGTGACGGTGCGTAGCCAACGCACATGCAACGTGAAGCATGAAGGGCAAATAACAATGAGGATAGCGAACAATGATAATCAAAACAGGGCTGATGGCGGGTGCGCTTTTACTGTTGGCAGGATGCAACGCCCCATCGCACAGCACAGCGGATAACACTTGCAAAGCCGATAACCAGATGCAGCAGACCACGCTCTATTTTGGCCTGAACCGTCCGGCAGGGGAGGCGATCACCGGCCAGGAGTGGCAGCAGTTTGTTGACCAGGACGTCACCCCGCGTTTTCGTGATGGCTTAACGGTGTTTGATGCGCGTGGACAATGGCTGGGTAACGACGGAAAAGTAGCGCGCGAGTCGAGCAAGGCGCTGATGCTTATCCACGGCAAAGATGCCCGGAGCGAAAGCAATATCGAGGCGTTGCGCGGCATCTATAAGCAGCGCTTTGCTCAGGAGTCAGTGATGCGCGTCGACCAGCCGGTGTGCGTGCAGTTTTGAGGTGATGCTGTTTGGCCTGTTGCTCTCATCCAAAGTGAGAGGGTTAATTCAAAAACGGCAATGCGCGTTGTAATGCCAGCCAGTTAAGTCCGGCGGATTGTTCCGTTCACCTCATGTTCAGCAGAACATGGCATTCCACAACCCGTGAACGTGACAAGGGGGGCCGCCGGGCCCCCCTTGTCAATCCCCGCGGCCCCGCAATGAAACCGGTGCTTCGCACTGCGCTCACCTCCCGACCGGCTGCCTGCGGTCGGCTCAACTCGACATCCTGTCTCGATTCGCCTCTGGCCGCCATCCCTGGCGTCCAGCCCTTGTCATCCGGTCTCCGGTTCGCCGGTTTCAGCGGGGACTCAACACCCGTGCCACATTCAGGCGACTGAGAAGCGTGAGGGTGGGGGAATCCGGCTGAAAATCGACGAAGCGTTTCCGTAAGGCCGGGGCGAGGCGCAGGGACGCGCCGAGAGGGCATAGCCTGCATGGATGCAGGCTGGTGCCCGACCCGAAAGCCTGAAGGAATAAGCTGAGTGCACCGCGAAGCGGCGATTTTCTTTGCCGGGAGCCGGGGTAGCCAGGGGGGAGGCGGCGAGCCCCCCTGGCACGTTCACCGCAGCGGAGGGGGCATAAAGCAGAGGTGCTGTAGTGAACGGAACTTTTCCACTTCACTCATTTAGAAATATCGAATTGCTTAACTGGCTGGCAATAACCCGAGTAGCCGTTTTGCATTGACGTTATTGGCCCGGCAAACATCGCCGGGCAACTAACTACAACACCAATCCCGCAAAGCTCGCCGACAACAGGCTCACCAGGGTGGCACCGTACACCAGGCGTAGGCCAAAGCGCGACACCACGTTGCCCTGTTTCTCGTTCAGCCCTTTAATCGCCCCGGCCACGATGCCGATAGAGGCAAAGTTAGCGAAGGAGACCAGGAACACCGACAGAATGCCCAGCCCGCGCGGGGTCATCTGCGCCGCAATTTTTTGCAGCTCGATCATCGCCACAAACTCGTTCGCCACCAGTTTGGTCGCCATAATGCCGCCCGCGTGCAGGGCATCACTCAGCGGAATGCCTACCAGCCACGCCAGTGGATAGAAGACATAGCCTAAAATCTGCTGGAAGCTTAAACCGAACACGGTAGAGAAGAGGGCGTTAACAGCGCTGATCAGGGCAATAAAACCGATCAGCATCGCCAGAATAATCATCGCCACTTTGAATCCGGCCAGAATATATTCGCCCAGCATCTCAAAGAAGCTCTGAGACTCATGCATCTTCTCAAGCTTAATTTCCGGCTCCGCTTCCGGGCGGGTCGGGTTAATCACCGTGAGAATTATAAAGGTGCTGAACATATTCAGGATCAGCGCCGCGACCACATATTTTGCCTCCAGCATGGTCATATAGGCTCCGACGATCGACAGTGAGACGGTCGACATCGCGGTAGCGGCCATGGTGAACAGACGGCGGGAGGAGAGATCCCCCAACACCCCTTTGTAAGCAATGAAGTTTTCCGACTGGCCCAGCGTCAGGGAGCTGATGGCGTTAAAGGATTCAAGTTTGCCCATGCCGTTTACCTTCGACAGCAGGGTGCCGACGACGCGGATAATCACCGGCAGAATACGCCAGTGTTGCAGAATACCGATCAGCGCAGAAATAAAGATAATCGGGCACAGCACGCCGAGGAAAATAAACGCCAGCCCTTTTTCACCCATCCCGCCAAATACAAAGTTGGTTCCTTCGGCGGCATATTTCAGTAATGACTCGAAGAAGCCCGAGACGTATTGAATAACAAACAAACCGCTTTCGGCGTGGAGGAAAAAGAACGCCAGCGCAATTTCAATGACAATAAGCTGGATGACATAGCGAATGCGAACATGACGGCGGTCAAAGCTGACCAGCCAGGCCAGCGCAAGGATTACTACCAGCGCCAGCAGAAAGTGCAGGAATTGATACATAGTTGATTTTCAGCAGATTAATGAGGCGCATATTTAGCCACAGCCTGCTTTAACCGTAAATGAACTTTTGCGTGATAACTTATTCACCTTTTAGTCACTGTGGTGATTATATTTCCCTTATGGGTTTACATCCTGTCATCAAAATGCAGCATATTTCGCTTGTATTTCTTATTGCCGTAATGATAATCACTATCACAAGAATTTACCTTTCTTTGCATCAGTTGACCGTGATAAACATTTAAGGTGTCGGCATGTTTGTTCCATTTCTCATTATGTTACGTGAAGGCCTCGAAGCGGCCCTTATTGTCAGCCTGATCGCCAGCTATCTGAAACGAACCCAGCGCGGTCGCTGGATTGGGGTGATGTGGATTGGCGTTTTCCTGGCGGCCGCCCTCTGTCTCGGTCTGGGGATTGCGATTAACGAAACCACTGGGGAATTCCCGCAAAAAGAGCAGGAGCTGTTTGAAGGCATCGTCGCAGTCATTGCGGTGGTGATCCTCACCTGGATGGTGTTCTGGATGCGCAAAGTGTCGCGTAACGTTAAGGTTCAGCTGGAACAGGCGGTGGACAGCGCCCTCGCAAAGGGCAATCACCACGGCTGGGCATTGATCATGATGGTCTTCTTCGCCGTGGCGCGTGAAGGGCTGGAGTCGGTCTTCTTCCTGCTGGCTGCTTTCCAGCAGGATGTCGGGATCTGGCCGCCGCTCGGCGCGGTACTGGGTCTGGCAACCGCGGTGGTGCTCGGTTTCCTGCTCTACTGGGGTGGGATCCGTCTTAACCTCGGCGTTTTCTTCAAGTGGACCAGCCTGTTTATTCTGCTGGTAGCCGCCGGGCTGGCCGCCGGGGCGATCCGCGCCTTCCATGAGGCGGGCCTGTGGAACCACTTCCAGGATGTGGCGTTCGATCTCAGTAACGTCCTGACCACCCATTCGCTGACCGGTACCCTGCTGGAAGGGATCTTCGGTTATCAGGAAACGCCGAGCGTCAGTGAAGTGGCTGTCTATTTCATCTATCTCATTCCGGCGCTGGCGCTGTTCTTCATGCCATCGCGGCCAGGCACGCAGCCGTCGCATACCGCGTCCTGAAGTGCTTATTATGTCTACAAAATCATGCAAGTTGCATCCAGGCGGCAAGGCTGAGGCACCCCAGGCGCTTACTCAGGTAAGTGACTGGGGTGAGCAAACGAAGCCAATGCAGAGGTAGCTTGCAGGGTGACGTGTATAGTTACAACATACTTGTTAAAGGGAAGGGTCATGGCAATTCAATTTCGTCGCAGTGCGTTACAGGCTGGCGTGGCAGCGCTGATTGCGTCTGCCTTCGCTGCACAGGCCGCGGATGTTCCGCAGGTTAAAGTTACCGTCAATGATAAACAGTGTGAGCCGATGACCATCACGGTCAACAGCGGTAAAACCCAGTTCATCATCCAGAACCACAGCCAGAAAGCGCTGGAGTGGGAGATCCTCAAAGGGGTCATGGTGGTGGAAGAGCGTGAGAATATCGCGCCGGGCTTCAGCCAGAAGATGACTGCCAACCTGCAGCCGGGTGAATACGACATGACCTGCGGCCTGCTGACCAACCCGAAAGGCAAGCTGATTGTTAAAGGCGCAGCCACCGCTGACGCCGCCAAAGGCGACGCGCTGCTGAGCCTGGGCGATGCCATCACCGCCTATAAAGCCTATGTAACCAAAGAGACCGCGGATCTGGTTGCAGGCACAAAAGGCTTTACCGACGCCGTGAAAGCGGGCGATATCGAAAAAGCCAAATCACTGTACGCGCCAACCCGCCAGCACTACGAGCGCATCGAGCCTATCGCCGAGCTGTTCTCTGATCTGGATGGCAGCATCGATGCCCGTGAGGATGACTACGAGCAGAAAGCCGCCGATCCGAAATTCACCGGTTTCCACCGCCTGGAGAAAGCGCTGTTTGGCGATAACTCAACCAAAGGGATGGAGCAATACGCGGAGCAGTTGAACAGCGACGTGCTGGAGCTGCAAAAACGCATCAGCGAGCTGGCCTTCCCGCCGTCAAAAGTCGTGGGTGGCGCGGCTGGGCTGATTGAAGAAGTGGCCGCCAGCAAAATCAGCGGGGAAGAAGATCGCTACAGCCATACCGACCTGTGGGACTTCCAGGCGAACGTCGAAGGTGCCCAGAAGATCGTTGACCTGCTGCGTCCACAGCTGCAAAAAGATAACAGCGCTCTGCTGGCGAAAGTGGATGCCAACTTTAAGAAGGTCACCACTATTCTGGCGAAATACCGCACCAAAGACGGGTTTGAAACCTACGACAAGCTGACCGATGCTGACCGTAATGCCCTGAAAGGGCCGATCACCACCCTGGCGGAAGATCTGGCTCAGCTGCGTGGCGTACTGGGTCTGGACTAAGTTGATGAACAAGCATGACGAGTACGACGTGGCTGAACCTTCACGACGTCGGTTGTTAAAAGGGGTAGGGGCGCTTGGCGGCGCTCTCGCCCTGGCGGGTGGTTGCCCGGTGGCGCATGCGGCAAAACCGCAGAGTGCCCCGGGCACGCTCTCCCCGGATGCGCGGATGGAGACGCAGCCGTTTTACGGTCAGCATCAGGCGGGGATCTTAACCCCGCAGCAGGCATCGATGATGCTGGTGGCCTTTGATGTACTGGCCAGCGACAAAAGCGAGCTGGAACGTCTGTTCCGCCTTCTGACGCAGCGCATTGCATTTTTGACCACCGGCGGCCCGGCGCCCGATACGCAGAACCCGCGTCTGCCGCCGATGGACTCGGGGATCCTGGGTGCCTATATCGCCCCGGATAACCTGACCATGACGGTATCGCTGGGGGCCTCGCTGTTTGACGATCGCTTTGGTCTCGCCGCGCAAAAACCCAAATCGTTGCAGAAGATGGTGCGCTTCCCGAATGACTCCCTGGATGCGGCCCTGTGCCACGGCGATCTGCTGATCCAGATCTGCGCCAACACTCAGGATACGGTGATTCACGCGCTGCGCGATTTGATTAAACACACCCCGGATCTGCTGAGTGTACGCTGGAAGCGGGAAGGATTTATCTCTGACCACGCCGCGCGCAGCAAAGGCAAAGAGACGCCGGTGAATCTGCTCGGCTTTAAGGATGGCACCGCCAACCCGAACAGCCAGGATGCGCCCCTGATGGACAAAGTGGTTTGGGTAACGGCCGACCAGAGTGAACCAGCCTGGACGGTGGGCGGCAGCTATCAGGCGGTGCGCATTATCCAGTTCCACGTTGAGTTCTGGGACCGCACGCCGCTCAAGGAACAGCAGACCATTTTTGGCCGCGACAAACACAGCGGCGCGCCGTTGGGGATGAAAAACGAGCACGACGTGCCGGATTACGCCAGCGATCCTGATGGCGAGACCATTGCGCTCGACAGCCATATCCGCCTTGCTAACCCACGCACAAAGGAGACCGAGTCCAACCTGATGATGCGCCGGGGATACAGCTACTCGCTGGGGGTGACTAACTCTGGCCAGTTGGATATGGGCCTGCTGTTTGTCTGCTACCAGCACGATCTGGAGCAGGGCTTTTTGACCGTGCAGAAGCGCCTGAACGGCGAAGCGCTGGAGGAGTACGTTAAGCCGATTGGCGGGGGCTATTTCTTTGCTCTGCCAGGCGTGCGCGATAAAAACGGCTGGCTTGCGCAGGGGCTGCTCGAAGCCTGAATACCGTCCCGCTTACCCCATAAGCGGGACCTATTTTTATGTCCCGCTAAACTCTTGTTATAATTCTGTAATATTCCCATAGCAGACTAACTAACGCTGTCAGGTGAATCTTAAAAGTTGCACTCAGGTAAAAATAATGTTGCATTCATGCTAAATCCTGATGTACTTACATTAAGAAAGCGGTAAACCTTACAGTGATCATGAATCGCTCTGGAGATCGCGAATGGTTGGGTCCTCAACTGGACAAGGTAAAGGCAACAAACGCAGCACCCGGCGCGGAGGTTCACACTCCGGCAGCGATCTCTTCACCGAAAAATTCTCCCCCTCCCCAGTAAATCCTGATTTTTCCGATCCACCGAATGGTGAGCATAGCGATTCGGTTGGGTCATTTAACCAAGCAAGCTATGGCTTAGAAGGAAGCCAACCCTCAGATGTTTGTTCGCATAATCGTACCGATGCCGGTACGAGTGATGAATACCAACAACTCAAGGTGCTATCCATGGGAAGACAAAAAGCAGTGATCAAAGCTCGTCGTGAAGCAAAACGTGTGCTGAGACGGGATTCACGTAGCCATAAACAGCGTGAAGAAGAGTCGGTCACCTCGCTTGTGCAGATGAGTGGCGTTGAAGCAATTGGCATGGCGCGGGACAGCCGGGATATGGCGCCAATTGTTGCACGCAATGACGCTCAGGCGCAGTACCTGAATGCTATTGAGAGAAAGTCGCTGATTTTCGCCACCGGTGAAGCCGGTTGCGGGAAAACCTGGATAAGTGCAGCCAAAGCGGCAGAGGCTCTGATTCATAAAGACGTCGATAAGATCATTGTCACTCGCCCGGTATTGCAGGCCGATGAAGATCTCGGCTTCTTGCCCGGTGATATTTCGGAGAAATTTGCGCCATATTTCCGGCCCGTTTATGACGTGCTGGTGAAGCGTTTGGGCGCATCTTTTATGCAGTACTGCCTGCGACCAGAAATTGGCAAGGTAGAAATTGCGCCGTTCGCCTATATGCGCGGACGTACATTTGAAAATGCAGTTGTGATTCTCGACGAGGCTCAGAACGTAACTGCTGCGCAAATGAAGATGTTTTTGACGCGCCTCGGGGAAAACGTGACGGTGATCGTGAACGGGGATATCACCCAGTGCGACCTGCCGGCCGGCGTAAAATCGGGTCTGAGCGATGCGTTGGCACGTTTCGTTGAGGATGAGATGGTAGGGATAGTACAGTTTACGAAAGATGACTGTGTGCGTTCGGCGCTCTGTCAGCGAACACTGAACGCCTACTATTGAGTCTGTTGCTGTATGCAAAGCCCGGGAAACCGGGCTTTGTTGTTTGTGAGGGGCAGATGCGTGATGGCGCTGCGCTTTGTTTCTTCTCTGCTGGGGGAGAAGAATCCCCACAAAAATATTGGCACGGTCGGCCCCCTCTCCATTCAGGGAGAGGGCGGGGGTGAGGGGCCCAGAACGCACGGAGTGACAGTGGGCTCCGGGAGGGATGGACTCGCTGGGCTCGCCCTGCGGGTAGCCCACTCACTGCGTTCGCGGTCTGTCCAACTGGCTGTCGCCAGTTGTCGAATCCTCGGTCGTGGGGTCTCATCCCTCCCGCAGGCATGCTACATGCGAAAAAAAGCCCGCATTTTCATGCGGGCTCTCATCTAAAATATAGCGGTGAGGGAGGGATGGACTCGCTTCGCTCGCCCTGCGGGCAGCCCACTCACTGCGTTCATGGTCTGTCCAACTGGCTGTCGCCCGTTGTCGAACCCTCTGTCGAGGGGTCTCATCCCTCCCTTTCGGGAGAATATAAACGAAAAAAGCCCGTACTTTCGTACGAGCTCTCATCTTAAATATGGCGGTGAGGGAGGGATTCGAACCCTCGATACGTTGCCGTATACACACTTTCCAGGCGTGCTCCTTCAGCCACTCGGACACCTCACCATATTGTTTTGCTGCCTTTCCTCTCGGGGGGCAACGGGGCGCTACTATAGGGAGTCAGGCTAAATCGGTCAAGCAGATTTTCTGCATTAACGCGCGTTCGGTTAAGCAATAATCAGCTCCACGGTTTTCAGGCCATGGAGCGAACCATTAACGCTGTGAATCGAGCACTTCGCTGTTCTTCACCACCTCTTGCGCCTTGCCGTAGCTTTCCATGAGCAACTGATATGCCGGGAAAATGTGCGTGTAGACTTCCGCCCACTGGGCGGCATCCTCACGATTCCAGGTGCGCTGGATCTCAGAGGCCACGGCTGCGGTATCCATGGGCACAACGCCTGCCTGTACCACACGCGCCAGGGTGATCTCCTGCGCCATTTTGCTGTAGGTACCTGAAGCGTCAATCACGGCAAAGACTTTATAGCCGTCAGCTACCGCGCTGATCGACGGGAAGGCCATGCAGACGCTGGTGATGGTGCCAGCAATAATCAGCGTCTTGCGCCCGGTCGCCTTCACGGCTGCCACGAACTCCGGGTTGTCCCAGGCGTTGATCTCGCCTTTGCGCGCCACGTACTGCGCATGCGGGGCATTAGCGTGGATCTCCGGGATCAGCGGGCCGTTTGGCCCTTGCGGTACGGAGGCGGTGGTGATCACCGGGATATTCGCCAGACTGGCAATTTTGGCCAGCGCCGCGGCGCGGGCGCGCAACTCCGGCATTGGCATGTCACCAACGGTCTGGAACAGCCCGCTCTGGTGGTCGATCAGCAGCATCACAGCATCATTCACATCAATAACCGGACGCGCACCGTTAAAGTTAGCTGGGGTCGACATGGTTCTCTCCTTTATTACGTTCAGATCTGGCCGAAGCGGCCGGAATTGAAATCGCGAATAGCTTCTGCAATTTCGGTTTTACTGTTCATCACGAACGGGCCGTAGCCGACGATGGGTTCATTCAGGGGTTCTCCGGCCATCATCAGCACTTTGGCGTCGCTGCTGGCCTCCAGATGCAGCTTCTCGCCTTCCTGACTCAGCACGATAAGCTGAGCTTCACCCGCCTGGGCGGAACCGTTCACCGTCACGCTGCCTTCCAGCACGACCAGCGCCGTGCTCCAGCCTTCAGGTTGAGTGAGCGTCAGAAGGCTGCCCTGACGCAGGGTGATATCCCAGAGGTTCAGCGGAGAGTGAGTCTGCGCCGGGCCGGTGACCTCCTCGTAGCGTCCGGCGATCACCCGCAGTTCACCGCTGTTGTCGGGTAATGTCAGCACCGGGATCTGGCTTTTGGTGATGCTCTGGTAGCCCGGCGTCGCCATCTTGTCTTTGGCGGGCAGATTGACCCACAGCTGCATCATTTTTAGCTCGCCACCCTGCTGTGCAAAGGCGCTGGAGTGGAACTCCTCATGCAGAATGCCGGAGCCAGCTGTCATCCACTGCACATCGCCCGGGCCAATCACGCCGCCTTTACCCGTCGAGTCGCGGTGTTCCACCTCGCCGGAATAGACAATCGTGACCGTCTCAAAGCCGCGGTGGGGATGCTCGCCCACGCCGCGTTTTGCCCCATCTGGCGGGAAGCTGTACGGCCCGGCGTAATCCAGCAGTAAAAACGGGCTAAGGGGCTCGCCGTGGGTCTGGTAAGAAAACATCGAACGCACCGGGAAACCGTCGCCAACCCAGTGCTGGCGGGGTGCGGTATAAATACCTGTTACGTTTTTCATCCTCTTCTCCTGATGTTCTGTCGATGTAATTAGCTTATATTCATGCTTAATACCCCGGTAGACGGTGAAAATGACATGCACTGTTCCTGATATGGAACTATGAGGGCGTTATGCAGGATCTGAATGATTTCGTGTGGTTTGTGAAAGTGGTGGATCACGGTGGCTTCGCGGCGGCGGGCCGGGCGCTGGATCAGCCTAAATCGAAACTGAGCCGTCGGATTGCGCAGCTTGAGACGCAGCTCGGCGTGCGCTTGATCCAACGCACCACCCGGCAGTTTACGGTGACGGAGGTGGGGCATACCTTCTATCAGCACTGTAAGGCGATGCTGGTAGAAGCCGAAGCGGCAGAAGAGGCCGTTGCGGCATTGCAGGCGGAACCCCGCGGCGTGGTCAGGATCACCTGTCCGGTGACGCTCCTGCATGTGCATGTCGGACCTATGCTGGCGAGGTTTATGGCGCGCTATCCCGGTATTAATCTGCAGCTGGAGGCGACTAACCGGCGGGTGGATCTGGTGGCCGAGGGGATTGATGTGGCGATCCGCGTTCGCCCCCGTCCGTTTGACGACAGCGATCTGGTTTTGCGGGTGCTGGCTGACAGAGGCCATTGTCTGGTGGCGGCGCCGCAGCTGCTTACCCGGCTGGGAACGCCGAATGCGCCCTCTGAACTGAGCGCCTGGCCCGGCCTGAGCATGGGGGAGGGGAAACAAGTTCATAAGTGGGCGCTGAGCGGGCCGGAAGGGGCCAAAGCGGAGATCCATTTTCAACCGCGTCTGATCACCACCGACATGCTGGCGCTGCGAGAGGCCGCCATGGCTGGGGTGGGTCTTGTGCAGTTGCCGATTTTGATGGTCAAGGAGCAACTGGCGTCCGGGGAGTTAGTTAAAGTGCTTGAGGCATGGGAGCCGCGCAGGGAGGTTATTCATGCGGTCTATCCTTCCCGGCGTGGGCTGTTACCTTCGGTGAGAACGCTGGTGGATTTTTTGACTGAGGAATATGCGAGGATGGTGGAGGAGTGAGGCCTGGTGGCGCTTTGTTCCCTCTCCCTTGGGCAAAGGTTTAGGGTGAGGGACCTAGACCGCACGGTGTCGCATTAAGCACCGGGAGGGATGGACTCGCTTCGCTCGCCCTACGGGCAGCCTGTTCGCTGCGCTCTTAGACTGTCCAACTGGCCGTAGCCAGTTGTCGAACCCTCGGTCGAGGGCTCTCATCCCTCCCTTTCGGGAAAATATAAACGAAAAAAGCCCGTACTTTCGTACGCGCTCTCATGTTGAATATGGCGGTGAGGGAGGGATTGACTCGCTGCGCTCGCCCTACGGGCAGCCCACTCACTGCGTTCGTGGTCTGTCCAACTGGCTGTCGCCAGTTGTTGAACCCTCAGTCGAGGGTTCTCATCCCTCCCTTTCGGGAGAATATAAACGAAAAAAGCCCGTACTTTCGTACGAGCTCTCATCTTAAATATGGCGGTGAGGGAGGGATGGACTCGCTGCGCTCGCCCTTCGGGCAGCCCACTCACTGCGTTCGTGGTCTGTCCAACTGGCTGTCGCCCGTTGTCGAACCCTCAGTCGAGGGTTCTCATCACTCCCGCAGGCGTGCTACATGCGAAAAAAAAGCCCGCATTTTCATGCGAGCTCTTCTTTAAATATGGCGGTGAGGGAGGGATTCGAACCCTCGATACGTTGCCGTATACACACTTTCCAGGCGTGCTCCTTCAGCCACTCGGACACCTCACCATATTGTTATCCCGTTGTTGCTGGGACGGGCGCTAATGTAAGGAAAAGCCTTACGGACGTCAATCAACTTTTTCAGTAAATTAGCGCGTTGAGACAAACTTCAACCAACCTGATTTCTTAATGTGCTGAAAGTGCCTCTTTTATCTACAACGACCAAGGGCACAAATTTTGTTATGCTGCGATGCAGTTGAAAATGAACGTAAAACAGCGCAACAGAAGGCAATCGCAATGGACATCATTTTTTACCACCCGACATTTGATAACGCTTACTGGATAAAAACGCTTTCGGCGGCGCTGCCGGGCGCACGGGTTCGTGAGTGGAAACGCGGCGATAACGACCCGGCGGATTATGCCCTGGTGTGGCATCCTCCGGTAGAAATGCTGCAAGGGCGTAAACTGAAAGCGGTCTTCGCCCTGGGGGCCGGAGTGGATTCGATCCTCAGCAAGCTCAAGGCGCACCCGGAGATGCTGCCAGAATCCATTCCTCTGTTTCGTCTTGAAGATACGGGGATGGGGCAGCAGATGCAGGAGTACGCCACCAGTCAGGTACTGCACTGGTTCCGCCGGTTTGACGACTATCAGGCGTTAAAACAGCAGGCGCGCTGGGAGCCGCTGGCCGATTATCAGCGTGAAGATTTCACCATCGGTATCCTCGGGGCAGGGGTGCTGGGGTCGAAGGTGGCCGAGGCGCTGACACCCTGGGGCTTCCCGCTTCGCTGCTGGAGCCGGACGCGCAAAGACTATCCGGGTGTCACCAGTTTTGCCGGTATGGATGAACTGCCGCAATTTTTACAGGGCACGCGCGTGCTGATTAACCTTCTGCCGAACACGGCGGAGACCGTGGGGATTATCAATAGCAGCCTGCTGAATCAGCTGGCGGATAATAGCTACCTGATGAATCTTGCCCGCGGCGTTCATGTGGTGGAGGCCGATCTGCTGGCGGCGCTGGAGCGCGGCAAGCTCAAAGGCGCGATGCTCGATGTCTACAGTAAAGAGCCGCTGCCCGCCGACAACCCTTTATGGGCGCACCCGCGGGTGGCGATGACGCCGCACGTGGCGGCGGTAACGCGTCCGGCCGAAGCCGTGGCTTATATCGCGCGCACCATCACTCAGTTGGAAAAAGGCGAGCCGGTCACCGGGCAGGTCGACAGGCAGCGCGGTTACTGAGTCAAACCCGGCCATCGCCGGGTTTTTGCTAATAAACGCCTGGGATAACTGCTATCCTTTGGGAAACACGAGAGGAGAGAACGATGTACCCCGTTGACCTGCATATGCACACCGTTGCCAGTACTCACGCCTACAGCAATCTGCATGACTACATCACCCAGGCAAAGCTAAAGAACATTAAACTCTTTGCGATCACCGATCATGGCCCGGATATGGCAGATGCTCCGCACTACTGGCACTTTGTGAATATGCGCATCTGGCCGCGGGTGGTGGATGGCGTAGGGATCCTGCGCGGCATTGAGGCCAACATCAAAAACACCCAGGGTGAGATTGACTGTACCGGCCCGATGCTGACCTCGCTGGATCTGATCCTTGCCGGTTTTCATGAGCCGGTATTTGCTCCGCAGGACAAAGTCACCAATACCGAGGCGATGATTGCTACCATCGCCAGCGGCAACGTGCATATCATCAGCCATCCGGGTAACCCGAAATACCCTATCGACATTCAGGCTGTCGCCCGGGCGGCGGCTGAGCATTCCGTGGCGCTGGAGATCAACAACTCTTCGTTTATTCACTCCCGCAAAGGCAGTGAAGACAACTGCCGTGAAGTCGCGGCTGCGGTGCGTGACGCCGGTGGCTACGTGGCGCTGGGTTCTGATTCCCACACGGCCTTTACGCTGGGTGATTTTAGCGAGTGCCTTAAGATCCTCGATGCGGTGGGCTTCCCTGAAGAGCGCATTCTGAACGTAACGCCTCGTCGTTTACTTGATTTTCTGGCGTCGCGTGGCATGGCGCCAATCCCCGAATTTGCTGAATTTTAACTGTGTAATGGACTAAATAAATGAACGAGTTTTCCATCCTCTGTCGCGTACTGGGTTCCCTTTATTATCGCCAGCCGCAGGATCCGCTGCTGGTGCCGCTGTTTACCCTGGTCCGCGAAGGCAAGCTGGCCGAAAGCTGGCCACTTGAGCAGGATGAGCTGCTGCAACGTCTGCAAAACAGCTGCGACATGCAGCAGATTTCAGCTGATTACAACGCGCTCTTTGTTGGCGAAGAGTGTCGCGTGTCGCCTTATCGCTCCGCCTGGGAAGAGGGCGCAACCGAAGCCGAAGTGCGTGCGTTTCTCTCTTCACGCGGTATGCCGCTGACGGATACCCCGGCCGACCATATTGGCACGCTGTTGCTGGCGGCTTCCTGGATTGAAGACCACGCGGCAGAAGACGAAAACGAGGCGCTGGAAACCCTTTTCGGTGAGTATATTTTACCCTGGTGCGGGGCGTTTCTCGGCAAGGTCGAGGCTCATGCCACCTCGCCATTCTGGCGCACCATGGCACCGCTGACCCGTGACGCCATTGCCGCTATGTGGGACGAACTGCAGGAAGAGAACGAAGAGTGATCTGGATCACCTTCTTAATGTAACAGCAAATCTCATTTTGCATATTTTGTGTTCCTGATCTCATTTCATGGCCGCGTATCTGCTAAGATGCGCGCCATGAACATACTACTTTCTATTGCAATCACGACAGGCATCCTCTCCGGGATATGGGGTTGGGTTGCCGTCTCCCTCGGACTCCTGAGCTGGGCGGGCTTTCTGGGCTGTACAGCCTATTTCGCCTGCCCGCAGGGTGGCGTGAAGGGGCTGTTTATCTCTGCATGTACGCTGATGAGCGGCGTAGCGTGGGCGATGATCATCATCCACGGCAGCGCGCTGGCACCCCATCTGGAGATCGTCGGCTACGTCATGACCGGCGTGGTGGCGTTTTTGATGTGCATCCAGGCAAAGCATCTTCTGCTGTCGTTTGTGCCTGGCACCTTTATGGGTGCTTGCGCCACTTTTGCAGGGCAGGGTGACTGGCGGCTGGTGGTGCCTTCGCTGGCGTTAGGGCTGGTGTTTGGCTATGCCATGAAAAACAGCGGACTGTGGCTGGCGGCGCGCAAAGACAGCGCGCGAAACGTCACGGCGTTAAGCAAATAAAAAAGGCGAGACCAGGGTCTCGCCTTTTTAATGCGCTTTCTATCAGGATTCTGGCGGCGATGACATTTCGCGGTATTTCACCAGAACATCGTTTTTCACTTCGTTTTTGTTTTGCAGATCCCACAGACCGCGATCGATACCGTCGTTAATCAGGAAGATGACCCCGGTTTCGATAGCCGACATCAGGCAGAGCATCACCGGTTCGTTAGAGGTATAGCCGATTTCGCCTTCCAGCAGTCGTTGGTAGTCGATAAAGCGGAACACCCCGGCCTGAACCTCGTACGAGAGAATGGTTTTGCTGGTGGTGACCGAGGATAAAATTTCCCCGGTACTCACGTTAACCACACGCAGGTTCACTGCAATCTGGTCAAGCTGGTACTGAGTATCACCGCCGATACCGAAGTAGCGCGCCCCCACACCCCCCGATTTCACATTACTTTCGTAACCGATAATCGAGCCTTCAACCATGACGTTTGCCGCCGTGAGTGAGTGCAACGGAATACGGTTGTTCATCGCCACGGTGCCGTTATCCTGCGCTGCACGAATAATTTTGCGTTCGTTGAGCAGGTTTTGCAGCCCCTGACGTTCCAGAGGAATAAACCAGCGAGAATCTTTTAACGCCGTGACCAGCATCGCGGTGGCGCTTTGCGGGACTGCGGTGGAGAAGTTACTTGCCGGATAAGGTTTAAATTGACCCGTTTCATCCTGAATATTGTATACCGACACGTAGATCTTACCCGTTGGTAACGGTAACTGGGTCAGATCGCGATAGCTCTGGGCGCGAGGCATTAATGTCGGTTTTGCTGCCTGTTTGGGGGGAGCAGTTAAACAACCGCTCAATAAGCACACTGCAACAAGTATGAGAAAGCGCTGCATGATTATTGTCCTTATCTCAACTATGTCTAAAAGTCGGTGGAATTGCTTTGCAAGCCAGCGACCTGAATGGTGGAGGTTCTCCCCGTTTTCCGGTCTGTGACATTTAATTGCATTTGTCCGTCCGCATTGGCGATATCGACAATAAAGTCGCTGGTCACCATACGGCCCGGTTTACCGGTGTTGATGTTGGTCAATAATCCGCCCAGAACCTGGGCCTGGATCGCCTGGGTAAAGTTATCCAGTGCGCTTGGGGTCTCAATACCGAAGTCATCATCGGCGCTTGGGTCCTTATAGGAGTTTTGCGCCTGGGCCGAGTTTAAAAGAAAAGAGCCGTTATTAGGGTTTCCCCCAAAGTTAGGGTTACGGAACTGGAACGTCATATTTCCGGCCCAGCTCAATGATGGAATGAGCAGTAGAGCGATAACTGCATAGACAACACGCATGAATGCCTCCGAATTAAAACTCGTCTTGCGCTAAATCGCCGGTACTGAGCAGAGCTTTATCAATCTGCAGACGATTTATTGCTTCTTCGGTTTGAGCCAGAGCGAAGATTACGTTCTGATCCAGATCTCTTTTCGTTGGGAATAAAAAGGTCTGGAAAATAACGTCCTGATTCACCGTTATGGTGATCCAGCTACCCCATCGCGCACTGGGCCGTTCATTGATCGTTAAGTTCCCAGGATAGTCACTTTCCCATTTGTCGCTGAAGCCACGATAAAAAGCATGACCAACAGCCGAGACAGTGTGATCGGTTAACAATCCTGGGATCTCTACTTCAACCGCATGCAGATTCCCGGCAGCAAGCCAAAAGCTTGCTGCGGCAATCCAACTCGTTGTGCGTTTCATACTGTTAACGCCTGAGGTTATCATTTGCCCATGAAACCGCCTGCGTCCGGTTTTTAACAGCTATCTTCTTGAAAAGATTATAAAGATGGGTCTTTACCGTATTTTCGCTGATAAATAACGAACGGGCGATTTCAATATTTGAAGCTCCGATGCGTAATTTATTCAGAATTTCTTTTTCGCGATGGGTCAGCAAAGCAGACTCTGAACTGTTATAGCGATAATTTCCGGAATGCGTTATGAGGTAGCTGGCAAGTTTTTGCGAGAAGTAGCATTCCCCACGCAGAACGCCCTGCAGGCCGTCAACCACGCGCGCTTCGTCCTCGTTGACGTAAAAGACACCGTTGATATGCGGCCAGCTTTCAATATCTCTGAATGGATACTCTTCAGGCGTATTCAACAATAACACACGGATATTGTTGTTTTTTCTGCTTAAAATATCTTGCCAGTATTGGATAAGTTTTTTATCCGCTTCCATCATATCGAAAAGAATAATACTGCCAGGTGTAATGTCATCAAAAGAGCGTTGAATACTATGCAATTTCCCGCTCAATGTAAGGCTCTGCTTTAAATGCTGTAGTAAGGCTGTCGCCTGCAAAGAAGGTTTGGTCACTAACAATAATGTCTGACCATGAAAACTTTGGACTTCATTAAACATGATGAAACCCCTTTTTTGAAACACCTGGCAGCTGCCCCCAATAATATTATTGGGGGCACCAGAAGTACTGACAGATGTGGCACTGCTGTGTGTAGAAGAAAGACCATATCCCTCGGAGTAAGGGAAAATAAAAAAACAATTGCGAACTTCTGTTTTCAATCTAGCTATTACGGTTTTTAAAGCAAGTGTTAAACGTGTAACAAGATGTAAAAATCAATATTAAATTGTAAAAAATGAGTTCATGAATTGCTTAGAGTTCATCATAAAGTTGTACACAAAGATATTGATGCACACATTTAAAAAATCATACAAATTATATTATCTTAATGATTTTACTATAATTTATAGTTTCGAGGTTATTAGCGGGAAGGTATGAGCGAGGTCAAAACGCTAAGCCTCTTTTTACAATGTGTAAACGTCTTAAGAAATCACGCACTTTGTCACGCTATCATGGATATATCGTGATGGCGCACCTGCAAGTCAGGCGAAACGGCAAATCAGGATTTTCTCTTCTATCCATTTCCAAAACCCGGCTTTCGCCATTAAATGTCGCCTGTTAAATGGCTGTATCGCCACGCTGTTTAATTTTTTTTAATACTTTGGGGTGACGGGGAAAATAAAAATACAACTGGCGGGTGAGATATTAAAATTGTTTCGGCAGACATACTCTTCATCGTAACGCCGGGTTAACAAAATATTTAGCCTTGTTAACACAAGTTATTTTACCACCAGGTCCAGGGTGATAACATGAAGAACAGTTTGTTATTAATGTTTACATTACTGGGTGCACCTGGATTTGTTTTCGCTAGCTCTGATTTGGCAGCTTCAGAATACAATTTTGCGGTGAATGAATTGAGTAAATCATCTTATAACCAGGCCGCTATTATTGGACAGCAGGGCGTTAACAATAACGCGACTGTTCTCCAGCAGGGCACAAAATTGTTATCTGTCGTTTCCCAGGAAGGCGGAAATAATCGGGCGAACATTGAACAATCAGGCAGTTATAACCTTGCCTACATTGATCAAAAAGGGAACTCGAACAGTGCGAGTATTAATCAAGGTGCATATGGTAATACCGCAATGATTATTCAGAAAGGTTCTGGTAACAGAGCGAATATTACGCAGTACGGTACGCAAAAAACGGCAGTTGTAGTACAGAGACAGTCACAAATGGCAATTCGCGTTATCCAACGCTAGTTATTTGATGACGAATTAATCAATCCGATGGGGGCTTTACAATGAAACTTTTAAAAGTGGCAGTAATTGCAGCAATCGTGGTTTCTGGCAGTGCTATGGCTGGCTCCGTTCCACAATGGGGCAATAATCATGGCGGCGGCAACAACGGTGGTAATAACATCAGCCCAGAAACACTGACTGTTTATCAGTACGGTGGTCGTAACAACGTAGACGCTTTGCAAAGCGACGCTCGTGGGTCTGAAATCACCGTTAGCCAGAGCGGTTTCGGTAACGATGCTGACCTGTCACAGGGCGCTGATAGCAGCGAAATCGATCTGAACCAGAGAGGCCAGGGTAACTCGGCAACTATCAGCCAGTGGAGTGGTCGTGACCTCACCGCTAACGTTCGTCAGTCTGGTGGTCGTAACGACGTCCAGCTGAATCAAACTATGAACGGCGCGACTGCTAACATCACTCAGGTTGGCTTCGGCAACACCGTGACTGCTGGCCAGTACTAAGCTGACGTCCGTACGACGATAAAACAGGGCTGAGGCCCTGTTTTTTTTTGGGAGAAGATCATGAATACACTTTTATTGCTTGCTGCACTTAGCAGTCAGATCACCTTTCAGACGGCCACTGAGGGCGACATGTTGACCATTATTCCCCAGGTCACGGTGACGGAACCCTGTTTATGTCAGGTGCAAATTCTCACCTCGCGCAGCGGCCCCGGTGGTCAAAGCACTTCGCGGCAGCAAAATACCGTCTCGTTACCCGCTAATAAAACGGTCAATCTTTCCCGAATGACCCTTAACTCAGGTCCCAACGATAAGATAAATGTCATAGTCACGGTGTCGGACGGTAAATCGCTGCATCTGTCGCAACAGTGGCCGCCGTCGAAAGCATAAGGGATGAAATATTCTTTAAGTTTATGGATTGATTGATGTTACTGAAATTGACTCGCGTCTGATGTTACTGGCATCGCCGATGCCAGTCGACGGCCCGTTTTAAGGCCTGTTGTTTCATCTGCAGGGATAATGTTTAGTGAAGTTCCTCCCGGTGGTCTTGCCAGATATCCTGTCTATTTAAATCCTCTCCCTGCCGCTTCGCTAACCCCAGCAATGTATCCCTTTTACCGATAAGGGGCGCGACGAGCCTTGCATCATTCCGCCTGCATCGCAGACGATTTCCGTGACCTGCCCGCAGAAGAGTAAAATGCGCACCCGTCAACGGCGCGATTCCGATGTCGTAAAGGGCGCGGCGGTCTTCGGGGATCGCGTGGCCATCACCATGACATACCCCCCAGTCCTGAAAAATCGCGGGCTATCGTTCGGGTGGATTACCACCATGGCGGGGCGGTTTTCTGTTTACAGGCCTTACATGGCCCATCCTCTGCGATACACTTAAGAGAAAAACGTCAGCAGAGGTTGAATATGAACTCGCGTATTGAAGTTTTTCTGGGTGATATCACCACCCTGCATGTTGATGTGATCGTCAATGCCGCTAATCCCTCATTAATGGGGGGCGGCGGCGTGGATGGCGCCATCCACCGGGCAGCGGGGCCAGCCCTGCTTGAGGCCTGCAAGGTGGTGCGTCAGCAGCAGGGCGAGTGCGCGCCGGGCCAGGCGGTCATTACCCTGGCGGGTGATTTGCCGGCCAAAGCGGTGATCCATACCGTCGGTCCCGTCTGGCATGGGGGCGATCATCATGAAGCCCGCATTCTGGAAGAGGCCTACCGCAACAGCCTGAACCTGGCGGCAGCCAACGGTTATCACTCCCTGGCATTCCCGGCGATAAGCACCGGCGTGTACGGTTATCCCCGCGCCGCCGCCGCGGAAATCGCCGTTAATACGGTTTCGGATTATCTCACCCGCAAGCCTCTGCCGGAGCGGGTATACTTTGTCTGCTATGATGAAGAAAATGCCCGGCTATACAAGCGACTGCTTACCCAACGAGGACAGGAAACCGACGCATAACACGCGACTAGGACGCGCTATTGCACCGGTCAGTTCTGCACATCCTGGCCTTTGTGGACTTCTCCCTCTTGATAACAGTCTGGACGCATTCGCCTGCCGCTACCGGCTGGCGGAGATGGCGGAAAAAACCCTGGATGTGCAGTACTACATCTGGGAAGACGACATGTCAGGAAGGCTGCTGTTTTCCGTGCTGCTCTCCGCCGCCATGCGCGGCGTGCGTGTACGCCTGCTGTTAGACGACAACAACACGCAGGGGCTGGACGCCATCCTGCGCTTGTTGGACGCGCATCCCAATTTTTCTGTACGCCTGTTTAATCCCTTCTCGTTTCGCACTCTGCGCGCCCTGGGTTATCTCACCGATTTTGCCCGCCTTAATCGGCGGATGCATAACAAGAGTTTTACCGTGGATGGGGAAGTAACTATTGTTGGCGGCAGAAACATCGGGGATGCCTATTTTGGGGCGGGTGAGGAGCCGCTGTTCTCCGATCTGGATGTGATGGCAACAGGCCCGGTGGTGAAGGATGTGGCGGATGACTTTGAACGCTACTGGAACTGTGCGTCGGTCTCCACGCTCCAGCAGGTGCTGGAACTGTCGGAAACCGAGATCGAAGATAAAATACAGCCGCCTGAAGAGTGGTATCGGGACGATATCACCCGCCGCTATCTGGATAAACTCCAGTCCAGCGAGTTTATCACCCGCCTGGAAGCCGGTAATTTGCCGTTGATCTGGGCTAAAACCCGGTTGCTTAGCGACGATCCGCGTAAAGGGCAGGGCCGGGCAAAGCGCCATTCGCTGTTGCCCCAGCGCCTGCTGGACGTGATGGGTTCGCCGGTTGAGCAAATTGCAATTATTTCAGCCTATTTTGTCCCGACCCGGGCGGGGGTAGCGCTCCTGCTGCAGATGGTGCGCAAAGGGGTAAAAGTCGCCATCATGACCAATTCGCTGGCGGCCAACGATGTCGCCGTGGTGCATGCTGGCTATGCCCGCTGGCGCAAGAAGCTGTTACGCCACGGCATTGAGCTGTATGAACTTAAGCCGACCCAGGATGGCGTGCCGGTCATCCACGATCGCGGCATCACCGGTAACTCCGGCTCCAGCCTGCATGCCAAGACGTTCAGTATCGATGGCGAGAAGGTGTTTATTGGTTCGCTGAATTTTGATCCCCGTTCAACCATGCTCAACACAGAAATGGGCTTCGTTATAGAAAGCGAGGTGCTGGCGCGACTGATCCATACCCGTTTTGTACGCAGCCAGCGTCACGAGGCCTGGCAGTTAAAGCTCGATAAGCTGGGGCGTCTGAACTGGATTGAGCGCAAGGATGGGGAGGAGATTGTACATAAAAAGGAACCCAAAACCCGTTTCTGGCAGCGGATGCTGGTGCGGCTTGCCTACTGGCTGCCTGTAGAGTGGCTTCTGTAAAGCGGCGCCGGTTGCGTAACCGGCGCACAAAGGTTTAGCTGGTGGTCTGCGGAGAGTTGGCGGGTTTGCTGGCCGGTTTACCGGAAAATAAAAAGCGCAGCAGCGGAATACGCAGATGAATTTCATATAGCACAATCGCGATCCCGACCACAAACACCAGTCCGGCGATAAAGCCCAGCAGGTTTGAGGTGATATGCGGCGTGATGTAGGCGCCGAAAAACAGCGTCAACGGATGATGCACCAGATAAATGAACAACGACGCATTAACAAAATAGGTGACGCGCGCGGATTTAAAGTTCAGCAGGCGGTGTCCCAGCGCAAAGACCACATTTACCATCCACAGCCCCAACACCATAGTAATCACGCTTTCGGTTTCATACATCCATGCATCGCCGCTGCCATAACGCTGATTCAGCAGATAGGCGACAAACGCCAGTGCCGCGCCAAGGGTGCAGCCGCGCGATGGCGTGGTGAACAGGGCTTTCAGTTTGGGATGGACAAACGCCAGGGCGCCAATAACAAAGAAAGGCAGATAGAAGAGGGTCTGCATGACCACAAAATTGAACAGGCCATCGCTGAGGATCGGCGAATAAACGATTAACAGCGTGCGGCGCAGGGCGGCATAGGCAATACCCAGCAGTAAAAACAGGACCGACAGTTTGCCCCAGGTGATGTCCGCGAGAAGTGTCCCTGATTGGGTGCTAAGACGGTGGCGCATGCGGCTGAACACCCACAGGCTAACCGTGGTCATCACCACCAGCACCAGCAGGAACCACAGATGCGAGACCAGCTCCCAGGCAAGAGTATTGTATTTTTCGTACAGCGACAGGGTGTGCCAGGTGTCCGCTTTGCCTTTGACATATTGCAGCATGATGAATTGCGGCAGCGTCAGCAGGGGAATGGCGGTGAGCATCGGAATACCAACGCGCTCCACGCGCACTTTCCACCACCGCTTTAGCGGGTAGCGCAAGAACAGCATGTAAGAAAAATAACCCGAAATAACAAAAAAGACCTGCATTCGGAATGAGTGAATAAAGTCGTTAAACAGCGTCAGCCACCATGAGGACTCGGCGCTATTGACATGCCAGACGTGGCTCGAATAGATCAAGGAGATGTGAAACGGGATCCCCAGCAGCATGAGCCAGGCCCGAATAGAATCAAGGAAATATTCGCGTTGTGCGGGTACGGTACTCATAGTGCGTTATGCATTCTCAGACTTATCGCCTTATCCCTAAGACCAATAGTGGTTACATTCGGGGCCAACCCTACACGAAGTCCGACAGACTGTCTCCAGGATAAGCACGCAAAGTGAATACGGGTTACTTTCACTTGCTTACTCCCTGAGCCAGCACGCTGAACAAAGCGGTGATTATGTTGTCGGAATGCCTGATTTTCCATTAAAATGGATCGGATCGATATAAGCACACAAAGGGGGAAGTGCTTACTTATTATGAAACATAAACCACAAATGATGAAAATGCGTTGGTTAGGGGCAGCCGTCTTGTTGTCTCTGTATACCTCATCGGCCCTGGCCTTTACCATCGACGACGTCGCAAAACAGGCAAAATCGATGGCAGGTAAGGGGTACGAAGCGCCAAAAAGTAACTTGCCCTCCGTTTTCCGCGATATGAAATATGCGGACTATCAGCAGATCCAGTTTAATCACGATAAAGCGTACTGGAATAAGATTAAAACCCCGTTCAAGCTTGAGTTTTATCATCAGGGGATGTACTTCGATACGCCTGTCACCATTAATGAAGTGACATCCAACGCGGTACGCAAAATCAAATACAGCCCGGACTATTTTAATTTCGGCAATGTGCAACACGATAAAGACACCGTAAAAGACCTGGGCTTCGCGGGCTTTAAAGTGCTTTACCCCATTAACAGTAAAGATAAGAACGACGAAATTGTCAGCATGCTGGGGGCAAGCTATTTCCGCGTCATCGGCGGCGGCCAGGTATATGGCCTCTCTGCACGTGGCCTGGCGATCGATACCGCACTGCCTTCCGGGGAAGAGTTCCCTCGTTTCCGCGAGTTCTGGATTGAGCGTCCAAAACCGACCGACAAACGCCTGACCATCTATGCGCTGCTGGACTCCCCTCGTGCGACCGGTGCCTATCGCTTTACCATCATTCCGGGCCGCGACACCGTGGTTGATGTGCAGTCTAAAGTCTATCTGCGCGATAAAGTGGGCAAACTGGGCGTGGCACCGCTGACCAGTATGTTCCTGTTCGGGCCTAACCAGCCGTCACCAGCCACCAATTTCCGCCCGGAACTGCATGATTCTAACGGTCTGTCGATCCTGGCCGGAAACGGCGAGTGGATCTGGCGTCCGCTGAACAATCCGAAACACCTGGCGGTAAGCAGCTTCAGCATGGAAAACCCACAAGGGTTCGGCCTGCTGCAGCGTGGTCGTCAGTTCTCCCGCTTTGAAGATCTGGACGATCGTTACGATCTGCGTCCAAGCGCGTGGATCACCCCGAAAGGCGAGTGGGGCAAAGGTAAAGTGGAGCTGGTGGAGATCCCAACCAACGACGAAACCAACGACAACATCGTCGCTTACTGGACGCCGGATCAGCTGCCGGAAGCCGGTAAAGAGATGAACTTTAACTACTCCATCACCATGAGCCGCGACGAAGACAAGCTGCATGCGCCAGAAAGCGCGTATGTGCTGCAGACCCGCCGTTCCACCGGCGATGTGAAACAGTCGAATCTGATCCGTCAGCCGGATGGCACTATCGCTTTCGTGGTGGACTTCACCGGTCAGGAGATGAGTAAACTGGCGCCGGAGACCCCGGTCACCGCGCAGGCGAGCATCGGTGATAACGGTGAAATCGTTGAAAACAGCGTGCGTTATAACCCGGTCACCAAAGGCTGGCGTTTAACCCTGCGTGTGAAACTGAAAGACGCGAAACAACCGACTGAGATGCGCGCCGCCCTGGTGAACGCTGACCAGCCGCTGAGTGAAACCTGGAGCTATCAGCTACCTGCCAATGAATAAGATAACTGAGTATATCGATGCCATGCCGCTGACCGATATCGAGAAGGCGGCACTGCCGAAGGGTGACATCAGCGAGGTGCATACCGCGTTGGATGCCGATCATCACGCGTTTACCCGTGAAGATGATACCCCGCTTGGCTCGGTTAAAAGCCGCCTTGAGCAGGCCTGGCCCGACTCACTGGCCGAAGGCCAGCTGATTCGCGATGACGAAGGGCGTACCCAGCTTGAGGCCATGCCGAAAGCCACGCGCTCCTCTATGTTCCCGGATCCCTGGCGTACCAACCCGGTAGGCCGTTTCTGGGATCGCCTGCGTGGCCGTGACGTGACCCCGCGCTATCTTTCCCGCCTGACCAAAGAGCAACAGGCCAGTGAGGAAAAATGGCGTACCGTCGGCAGCATCCGCCGCTACATCTTGCTGCTGCTGACCATCGCGCAGACCGTCGTCGCCACCTGGTATATGAAAACCATTCTGCCTTACCAGGGCTGGGCGCTGATCAATCCGGCCGATATGTTCGGCCAGGATCTGCTGGTTTCGTTTATGCAGATCCTGCCGTATGTGCTGCAAAGCGGCATCCTGCTGCTGTTTGCCATCCTTTTCTGTTGGGTATCGGCCGGTTTCTGGACCGCGCTGATGGGCTTTTTACAGCTGCTGATAGGTCGGGACAAATACAGCATCTCTGCGTCAACGGTGGGGGATGAACCTCTCAATCCTGAGCACCGTACTGCGCTGATCATGCCTATCTGTAACGAAGACGTGGATCGTGTCTTCGCTGGCCTGCGCGCCACTTGGGAGTCGGTAAAGGCCACCGGGAACGCCGCACACTTCGATGTTTACATTCTGAGTGACAGTTACAACCCCGACATTTGCGTGGCGGAACAGAAAGCCTGGATGGAACTGATCGCCGAAGTGCAGGGCGAAGGGCAGATCTTCTACCGTCGTCGCCGTCGCCGTGTGAAGCGTAAAAGCGGCAACATCGATGACTTCTGCCGTCGCTGGGGCAATCAGTACAGCTATATGGTGGTGCTGGATGCCGACTCGGTGATGACCGGTGACTGCCTGACTGGCCTTGTACGTCTGATGGAAGCCAACCCGAATGCCGGGATCATCCAGTCTTCGCCAAAAGCATCGGGCATGGACACGCTGTATGCGCGCTGCCAGCAGTTTGCAACCCGCGTATATGGGCCGCTGTTTACTGCCGGTCTGCATTTCTGGCAGTTGGGCGAGTCCCACTACTGGGGGCACAACGCTATCATCCGCGTGAAGCCGTTCATCGAGCACTGTGCGCTGGCACCGCTGCCGGGTGAAGGCTCGTTCGCTGGCTCGATTCTGTCGCATGACTTCGTGGAAGCGGCGCTGATGCGTCGTGCCGGTTGGGGGGTGTGGATTGCCTACGACCTGCCGGGATCTTATGAAGAGCTGCCGCCGAACCTGCTGGATGAACTGAAGCGTGACCGCCGCTGGTGTCACGGCAACCTGATGAACTTCCGCCTGTTCCTCGTCAAAGGGATGCACCCGGTACACCGTGCCGTGTTCCTGACCGGCGTGATGTCCTATCTCTCCGCGCCGCTGTGGTTCATGTTCCTGGCCCTGTCGACCGCGTTGCAGGTCGTCCACGCCCTGACCGAGCCGCAGTACTTCCTGCAACCGCGTCAGCTGTTCCCGGTGTGGCCGCAGTGGCGTCCTGAACTGGCGATTGCGCTCTTTGCGTCGACAATGGTGCTGCTGTTCCTGCCGAAGCTGCTGAGTATCGTGCTGATCTGGTGTAAAGGCTCGAAAGAGTACGGCGGCTTCTTCCGCGTAACGCTCTCCCTGCTGCTGGAAGTGCTGTTCTCAGTGCTGCTGGCACCGGTACGTATGCTGTTCCACACCGTTTTCGTGGTCAGCGCGTTCCTTGGCTGGGAAGTGGTCTGGAACTCGCCGCAGCGTGATGATGACTCCACCCCATGGGGTGAAGCCTTTATGCGTCACGGCTCGCAAATGCTGCTCGGCCTGGTGTGGGCAGTCGGGATGGCGTGGCTGGATCTGCGCTTCCTGTTCTGGCTGGCACCGATTGTGTTCTCGCTGATCCTGTCGCCGTTTGTGTCGGTGTTCTCCAGCCGTTCAACGATCGGGCTGCGCACCAAACGCTGGAAGCTGTTCCTGATCCCGGAAGAGTATTCTCCGCCACAGGTGCTGGTGGATACCGACAAGTATCTGGAACTCAACCGCAGCCGTTCGCTGGACGATGGGTTTATGCACGCGGTGTTTAACCCGTCCTTCAACGCCCTGGCCACCGCCATGGCGACTGCCCGTCACCGTGCCAGCCGCGTGCTGGAGATCGCCCGCGATCGTCACGTTGAACAGGCGCTGAACGAGACGCCAGAGAAGCTGAACCGCGATCGTCGTCTGGTGCTGCTGAGCGACCCGGTAACGATGTCGCGCCTGCATTATCGTGTCTGGTCTGCCCCGGAGAAATACTCTTCATGGGTGAACTATTACCAGACATTGAAGATGAATCCGAAGGCGTTAAAAGCGAAGTAATACGCAGAGTGGCGCTATGCCTGACTGGCCTGTGAATCTGCAGGCCCGTGCAGGCGACGCGTCGCGGGGCAAATAAATACCGGCTCTCGAGCCGGTATTTTTATCTTTGGAGGTACTGGATGCGATTTTTCATCGTCATTACGATGGCGCTATTACTGAGCGGCTGCGGAAGTATTATCAGCCGGACCATCCCTGGACAGGGACACGGCAATCAATACTACCCGGGCGTGCAGTGGGATGTTCGCGACTCCGCATGGCGTTACCTGACGGTGCTGGATCTGCCATTCTCGCTGGTTTTCGACACCCTGCTACTGCCCATCGACGCTCATCATGGGCCCTATGAGTAATTAACGCTCATCCCACTCATCCGCTGCAGTTTGGCCCTCTTCGGTATCCAGCGGCGGCTCGAGCTGAAACTCACCCTCATCCCATTCGTGCAGGGTGTTCTCTTCAAGCCACTCCTGACGCAATTCAATCTCGTCATAATCGCCATCAAACACTGCCTGGGCCGCTTCACCGGTCAGCACCGGCAGGCATTCGCCATCTTCACCGTCATCGGCAAAGAATTCGGCCTGCCACATAATGTCCCCATCCTGCATGACATATTTCTGAATATTGAGCTGCTCAATATTCGCGTCATCTTCCTCAATGCCGGGATTATCAGCGAGGAACTCCTCGCGCGCGGCATCAATCGCTTCCTCTAGAGTGGCAAACATAGTCATCGGCGTCTCCCTGTGATTTGACATGGTGTTCAGGGAAAGAATAGCTGATTCTCCATGATTGCAAGTATGAAAGCCGTAAAAGCATTCACGGAGTTGTCTTAATCAGGCGCAGATACCTTATCCGGCGTAGCAACAGCCCGTGGCTGCCGGACGGCGCGCGACAAACTGATCCAGGAGTAAAAAGCGTTAAACATCACCACGCAGGCGGTGACAATAAACACTGCGCGAAAGCCGTAGCTGGAAGCAATACCGGCCCCGAGAAGCGGGCCGGTGACGTTGCCGATATCACGAAACGACTGGTTATAGCTGAAGATACGCCCGGCAATCTGGTTGGTGGAGTTATAAACCAGCAAGGTCTGTACGGCGGGCAGCAGGGCACCGTCGGCTGCCCCGAGTAAAAAGCGCAGCACGCCCAGTTGCCACGGCGATTGCACGAAGGACATCGGGATAAGCAGCAGAACGGAGATCACCAGCGCGACAATCAGGATCCTTTCCGGGCCGATGCGATCCCCCAGTTTCCCCAGCCGCGGGGCGCTGATCAGGGCGGCCACGCCAGGAACCGAGGCGATTAGGCCGCTGATAAAGGCGATGTTGCTGACGTGGCCCGCAAGGTCACGGACGTACAGGGTCAGGATCGGCGCAATGGACCCGGTTGCCACCTGAATGATCAGGGTGGTGACAAACAGACTGAGCACCAGACGGGGATTTTTCAGCGAGGCAAACACCTGACGGGCGTGCAGCATCTCTTTTTTGGGTACGGGGGTGAAATTTTCCCGGATGCAAAAAAAGGTCAGCAGGAAGCAGGCAAACAGGACGACCGCCGTGATGAAAAATACCGGGCGCAGGCCGTAGCTGTCTGCCAGTAATCCTCCGGCCAGCGGGCCGAGCAGGGCGCCGCTTACAGCGCCGGTGGAGAGCGTTCCTAACGCCCAACCGCTTTTGTTGCGGGGAATTTGCGTGGCGATAAGCGCATTGGCATTGGGCACAAATCCGCCCAGTAGCCCCAGCACGGCGCGTAAGATCAGAAACTGCCAGATGTTTTGCGCCATCCCCATCAGCAACATAATAATTGCCATGCCCAGCGCCGAACGCAGGAGCATAATTTTACGCCCTTTGCGATCCGCCAGCCCGCCCCAGAATGGCGACGCGATGGCGGAGAAGAGGAAGGTGATGCTGAACACCAGCCCGGACCACATGTTAAGGGCGCTGTGGCCGCTGACGCCCAGCTGTTCGACATACAGCGGCAGGAAAGGCATCACCAGGCTAAAGGCGGCTCCCGTAAGAAAGCAGCCCAGCCAGGCTACGATAAGGTTGCGCTTCCAGTTTATTGGCGTTTCTGAAGGAGACATAGCTACCCGCGTTATGATGCGCAGCGGCATCATTATTTGAAGGAATTAATAAGCATGCTAATTATGCGCCTGGGTGATGGTTGCTGCAATGTGGGAAAGCATCATACGTCAAAGGGGAGATGCGGCCGGTCAGGCCGCAGGAGAAGACATTAATAGCGGGAAGGCACCCCTTCAGGGCGGGTTTTAAACCGGCGGTGCAGCCACATATACTGTTCAGGTGCCAGCAGGATGCACTTCTCAACCACCTCATTCATCCACGCTGCGGTGGTTCTCGCATCGTCCAGAGGCGGAGAACACTCAGGTTCCAGCATCATCAGCTCATAGCCTTTACCGTTGGCCTTCCGGCGCGGTACGAAGGGGACAATGGCTGCCTGTGACAAACGGGCCAGTGTCCAGGTGCCGGTGGTGGTGGCCGCTTCATCGACGGCAAAAAACGGAACAAAGACGCTGGCACCAGGGCCGTAGTCATGGTCCGGCGCATACCAGATTACCTCGCCGGATTTCAGCGCCCGGATCATCCCCTTAAGGTCTTTACGGTCAATCATGCTCTTGTTGGAGCGCATCCGACCCCAGGTTTGCAGCCAGTCGATCACCGGATTATCGTTCGGGCGATAGACACCGATGCCGGGAGCCTGCATGCCGAACATCCGCGCGCCGATCTCAAGGGTCAAAAAATGGACGCCAATCAGCAGTACGCCCGTTTTTTGCGCCTGAAGCTGATGCACTGGCTCCATTCCGGTGCCGGTCACTTCGGTCCAGCGCGCCATGCGTTTGTCGGACCAGAACCACGCCATGCCTGTCTCCATCAGCCCCATGCCGACGGATTCAAAATTCTTCACGACCATCTCGTGACGCTCTTGCTCGCTCATGTGCGGGAAACAGAGTTCCAGATTGCGTCGGGCGATGTAGGCGCGGCGTGACATAAAGCGCATCGCCAGGCGACCCATGCCGCAGCCAAGACGGTAGATCATGGGATAGGGCAGATGCACCAGTAACCATAATAAACCGATGCCAGCCCAGGTCAGCCAGTAACGAGGATGTAATAGCGCAATGGAAAATTTAGGTAATTGAGTCATGTCATTCCTGTTTTTGATACGTCCTGTCGGCAGATTGTCGCATTATTCGTTTCATATCCAAAACGCATAGCAGCGAAATGTTCATTGAAGCCGCAATTGTTATGCTCAGCGCATTTTGAGGTGAGAAATGTAGCGCAAAATGAGGGGATGTAAATTCTCATTGTTTGCTATATGATGCCGCCCGATTTTCATTCTCACTACGATTGCAGGAACCGTACACCATGCCAGTGTTACACAACCTCATTTCGAACGAAGAGCTGAAAGCGCGTATGTTGGCTGAAACCGAACCGCGCACGACGATCTCGTTCTATAAATACTTCACTATCGTTAACCCACAGGGGACGCGCGACGCGCTGTACAAGGCGTTAACCGCCCTGAACGTCTTTGGCCGTATTTATCTGGCCCATGAAGGCATTAACGCTCAGATCAGCGTGCCAGAGAGCAAAGTCGACGCCTTGCGGGAATTTCTGTACGCCTTCGATCCGGCGCTGGATGGCCTGCGCCTGAACGTGGCGCTCGATGATGACGGTAAATCCTTCTGGGTGTTGCGCCTGAAAGTGCGTGAACGCATTGTGGCCGACGGCATTGACGATCCGACGTTTAACGCCAGCGATGTGGGCGAATACCTGAAAGCGGCCGATGTGAACGCCATGCTTGACGATCCCGACGCCGTGTTTATCGATATGCGTAACCACTACGAATATGAAGTGGGCCACTTTGAAAACGCGCTCGAAATCCCGGCGGATACTTTCCGTGAGCAACTGCCAAAAGCGGTTGAGATGATGCAGGAGCATAAGGACAAGAAAATTGTCATGTACTGCACCGGGGGGATCCGCTGTGAGAAAGCCAGCGCGTACATGAAACACAAAGGCTTCAACAAGGTCTGGCATATCGAGGGCGGGATCATTGAGTATGCCCGTCGCGCGCGTGAGCAAGGGCTGCCGGTACGCTTTATCGGTAAGAACTTCGTCTTTGATGAGCGGATGGGAGAGCGTATTTCTGACGATGTGATCGCCCATTGCCATCAGTGCGGCACCGCCTGCGATACCCATACCAACTGCAAAAACGACGGTTGTCACCTGCTGTTTATTCAGTGCCCGTCCTGCGCAGAGAAGTTCAACGGCTGTTGCAGCGAGCTGTGTAGCGAGGAGAGCATGTTGCCGGAAGAGGAGCAGCGCCGCCGCCGTGCCGGTCGCGAGAATGGCAATAAGATCTTCAATAAGTCGCGTGGGCGTCTGAACACCCGTCTGGGTATTCCTGACCCGGAATAACGCTAAAACCTTGCCCGGTCGCAGGATGCTGACCGGGCGAGGGCATTACTTCTGCTGAACCCCTTCCACTGAAATAATCAGTTCCACGTCCTGCGACGCCGGGCCAAGATCGGTCGTGATGTTGAAGTCTTTCAGATGGATTTTACCTGTCGCTTCAAAGCCAGCACGTTTACCGCCCCACGGATCATCACCCTGACCAATCAGTTTTGCATCCAGCTTAACCGGCTTGGTCACGCCGTTCAGCGTCAGATTGCCGGTGATATCCAGATCTTCACCCTCTTTTTTCACCTCGGTAGAGGTAAAGGTGGCCTGCGGGTATTTCGCAACGTTAAGGAAATCCGCACTGCGCAGGTGCTTATCGCGCTCGGCGTGGTTGGTATCCAGGCTGTTGGTGTTCAGGGTGACATTCACCTTATCGGCCGCCGGATTTTTCTCATCAAACGTGAAGGACCCGTCGAAATCCTTGAAGGTGCCGTACAGCCAGCTGTAGCCCAGATGCTGGATGCGGAAGTTCACAAAGGCGTGCTGACCTTGTTTATCAATTTTGTAGTCGGCTGCTACCGCGGCACCGGTGGTGAACAGCAGAGAACCTAAGGTTAATCCCAGCAGGCTTTTTTTCATTTTATGCTCCAGAGTCAGGTGACGCTTTGCCCAACATACGTGTCAGGGTGGCGTCTTTGTCGATAAAGTGGTGTTTGATGGCCGCAAGACCATGCAGTGCAGATAACGAGACCACGCCCCAGGCCAGCCACAGATGAACTATCCCGGCCAGATCGGCCTGCGCTCCGGCATCGGCCAACAGGGCAGGGACGTCAAACAGACCGAAGACGCTGATTGGCTTGCCGTCAGCGGTGGAAATTAAATAGCCGCTGATGAGAATGGCGAACAGCACCGCGTACAGAGCAACATGCGCCGCAGCGGCGGTCAGGCGCGTGGCGCGCGACTGGCTTTTCAGCGCCGGGGGAACCGGGGAGTAGTGGCGCCACAGCAGACGCACCACCAGGGCCAGCATTAGCATAAAGCCGATGCTTTTATGCAGCTCCGGTGCCTGGTGATACCAGCCATCGTAATAGCTGAGAGTAACCATCCATAATCCAAGGCCAAACATGCCATATACCGCAATAGCCATCAGCCAATGTAAACTCATGGAAATAACGCCATAGCGTGTGGGGGAATTACGCACCTGCATTGTGAATACCGAAATTAATTAGCGAGCGCTAAAAATGGCGTGGGTGAAACATTAATGCAAATGATATTTACAGATATTCATTATTAATTTTTGTTGTTCAGTATTTTCGAATGAATGTTGATATTGATAGTCAATGTGGTTGTTAATGGTTTGTAGGAAAGCTGCTCTGGGGCGGGTTATGACAAATTTATGATGTTCAAATAATTTATTCTGTAATTATAGTTATCTGAAGAATTGTCAATTTGTGTCAATATATCTCATCAGAAAAATACAATGTACAGAATATCGAGGAGCGCCAGTAACGACCACAGCACAATATAGAGCATTAAATGCTCGCGAATATTATTGACCAGATAATTCACAATACGACGCATGAGTTTACCGATAATAAAAGGAAGAAAGGCTTCGGCAACCCGAAGCCTGACAGCATTATCGGCTAAAGCGCGACAGGGAGAAAGGCGTGAGATCAAATGGCGGGGCGATCTGCTGAGAGAATTGCGCGGCAATCTCACCCAGTACGCTGGCGAATTTGAAACCGTGACCGCTCAGGCCGGTGATCAGCAGCGTATTGTCGTGACCCGGCAGGGTGTCGATGATGAAATCTTCGTCCGGCGTGTTGTCATAGGTACAGGCTGCGCCATATAACAGGCCCCCGATACCCGGCAATATGTTGCGCAGGAATTTGAACGCTTCGGAGCCATCGCCAGGGTAAGCACCAAACGGCTTGCGCTCTTCCGGGGAGTTAATCACCTGCCCGCCGTTGTGTTTCCCAATCTTCAATGCATCTTTTTCCGACGGGAAGCCGTAGAACTGATCCCCGTCAGGCAGCTCGCCGGTGAACGCCGGGAAGTGATTCTGGTGGCTGTAACGGCCGTCGGACTGGAACCAGGAGAAAACCTTGCGCACAGGCTGGATCGGCAGGTCTGGCACCAGACGCGACACCCAGGTGCCAGCACTCACCAGCAGGCGATTGGCGCGGTATGGGCCTTCGGGCGTTTCGACGGTGACGCCGTCGTCCTGATGCGTAATCGCGTTGACCGGACAGTTAAACAGCTGCGCACAGCCAGCCTCTTTCGCCAGTGCAATCCAGGTTTTTATCGCCAGTTCGCTGCGCAGCACACCGGATTCGGCTTCAAACAGACCGATATAGCCCTCGGGCACCTGAATTTCAGGCCAGCGTTTCATCACCGCCGCCGCGTCAAGCCGCTCAAGGTTAAGATTGAACTGACGGGCGCTTTGCTCAACGTTTGCCAGGAAGGACGACTCAGACGGCCCGAGATTGACGACGCCGGTGCGTTCAAAGACCGGCTCACCGCTGATTTGGGCCAGTTCATCCCATAGCGCCTGCGCACGCAATACCAGCGGCACATAGCGTTCACCTTCTCCGTAAGCATGACGCATCAGGCGGGTGTCGCCGTGGTGGCTGCCTTCGGTATGCGGCGGCATATGGGCATCAATCATTAGTACGTTTTGCCCCGCCCGGGTTGCGTAATAACCTGCCGCTGCACCGACAGATCCGCTGCCAATAATAATTAGATCGTATTTCATCTGGTTCTCTTTACGCGTTTCGTTGCTTAGCAGGGTAATTAAGACCGGACGGTTATACAAGGGCGAAATAAATGAGGCACCGTGAGGTGCCTTTTGGGGTGAGAATGAGACATTACATTAATGTCGCTGGTACTCATTTGCCTCGTAGTCACTGGATTCTATTTTTGCAATACCGGCTTCTAAAATAGAAATAAACTGACGTGCAACATCTGTCGTTAACCATAGCGTCTGCCCAACCTCCGCTTCTTCGGTGTCAGGGTGGTCCGGGGTCTGGTAATGCAAACGCAGCATCAGTGCGTCGTAGCTATCTACAGTGCTGATATCCCAGCCAACAAGTGGATGTGTCTGGATGACTTCATTATTCTTTTCCATCATAACCCCCTGAATACGTGTTAAAAGACAACGACTGTGAGGTTCAATGCGTGTTTTTCTGAAGCAATTTCAGTATATCAATAAATAAGGCTTCTGAAGGGAAAAAGAAACAGGGAGCAAGACATTTTTGTGTCTTTTAGGATTGTTTGAACATTAAAACATCATCTTGCAGATGATTTTTGATGGAGTCAGTCAGATTATTCGCAGTTCCGTTATGAAAACGAAAAAAAGCCGGGGCGACCCGGCAAAAAAAACAAAGAGGGAGAAAATTAATCGGTAATAAACCAGTCGTCAGCGCTTTCCCAGGTTTCCTGTAAAATTTCGCTGATGCGTTCTTTATCTTCTTTGGCACCACCGATAACCGAAAGATTGTTAGACCCGGCATAACGCACGGTGACAGCACCTTCGCGTTCGGGAAAGGAGTCATTTATACGGCGGGAAAATTCACCCGCCAGCGCGTCCAGCGCACCAGCAGGCAAAGCAGTTGTTCTGGCAATGGTGACTTCGATACGCATAGTTGCCCCCTGTGTAATATACTGTTTATTTATACAGTCATATTGTGGAACTTACAACAGGGGGGCCAACAATTTTTAACCTTTCACCGTCCAGTGCACGGTTTCACCCGCGAGGAACGGGATCAGCGTGTCATCCGTCAGCGCAATAGACTCCACCACGCGGCTCTCTTCACGCACCAGCTCAACGTAGGTCTCATTGACCGGCAGGCCGTAGAAGCGAGGGCCGTTAAGGGAGCAGAAGGCCTCGAAGTGCTGCAGGGCGTTCATCTCGTCAAACACCTGGGCGTAGCTGGCCAGTGCGGTAGGGGCGTTGAAGCAGCCTGCGCAGCCACAGCTGGCCTCTTTGCGGTGACGGGCATGCGGGGCAGAGTCGGTGCCGAGGAAGGCGCGCTCAAAGCCGCTGGCGACCAGTTCACGCAGCGCCTGCTGGTGGATATTACGCTTGAGGATCGGCAGGCAATAGAGGTGTGGGCGCACGCCGCCTACCAGCATGTGGTTGCGGTTGAACATCAGGTGCTGCGGAGTGATGGTAGCGGCCAGCAGTTCGTTACCGTCGCGCACGTATTCGGCCGCGTCTTTGGTCGTGATGTGTTCAAACACCACTTTCAGACCCGGCAGGCGCTGGCGCAGCGGTTCCATCACAGACTCGATAAAACGCGCTTCGCGGTCGAAGATGTCGATCTCGGCATGAGTGACTTCACCATGCACCAGCAGCGGCATTCCCAGTTTTTCCATGCGCTCCAGCACCGGCATAATCGCATCAATGCTGGTCACGCCATGGCTGGAGTTGGTGGTGGCGTTGGCCGGATAGAGCTTGGCGGCGGTAAAGACCCCTTCGTTAAAGCCGCGTTCGATCTCGTTTGGATCGAGCGTGTCGGTCAGATAACAGGTCATCAGCGGGGTAAAATCGTGACCGGCAGGCACGGCAGCAAGAATGCGCTGACGATAGGCAATCGCCGCGTCGACCGTGGTGACGGGCGGTACCAGGTTTGGCATAACAATCGCGCGGCCATAAATTTCACTGGTATACGGCACGACAGTGTTGAGCATATCGCCATCACGGAGATGGATATGCCAGTCGTCTGGGCGGCGAATTTTCAAAACCTGGGATGGTGCAGTCATGGATAGGCTCCGGCTGAGTGAGATGATTTTTGCCGGACACAAAGAATAGAGGGAAACGTTTTCGTTTGCACTCTTTTCCGCAAAAAAAGGCGCCGAAGCGCCTCAGAGGTTAATCGACGAAGGGGATAACAATCTCACCCGGTTTCACTTCGATCCCTTTTGCGTACTTTTTCGCCAGCGCTTCGCCCTTGCTGTTGTCTTCACGCAGGATGTAGGCCGGCTGGTGGTTGAAGTAGTTTTGCAGCGACTGATTCAGGTAGGGCATCAGCGTTTGCAGAACCGGTTTCATTTTATCCGGGGACACCACAGCGTCGGTAATCTCCATCTGCTGCAGATAGATTGCGCCCTGGTCTTTATTGAAGACCGGCAGCGCTTTTAATTTCAGTTTGATATTGGCTTTCTGGCTGCCGAACAGCGAGTTCATATCCAGACTTGCATCCCCGGAGAGCATCACTTTGTTCGGCTCTTCACGGCCAATCTGGCTGGCGAGGTTGGTCAGGACAATATGCGCATCGGCCACGCCCGGGACGCCAATATCTTTCGCAAAGTTATTGCGCTTTTGCAGGGCCTGATTGATCTCTTGTTCACTGACGGTGTACTGGGTGAGCTGATTACAACCAACCAGCAGGCCGCTGACGATCAACGCAGTGGCAATAACAAATTTTTTCATGGTTTTCCTCGACATAGTGTCAGCGCTTCAATCCTGACGCGCCAGTATGTCAGGGGAGAGAGTGGCAGACCAGCAGAAAAAACTGATATCTGCGTCTGCCCGTCGATCAGGTGCCGGGTTCCAGAATGCCGGGCACGCGACGTTTATGGCTGAACTGCCAGCCCAGCGCAAAGAAGGTGAGAACCCCGATCAACGCCAGCATGACCCACGGCAACTCAGGCTGATGGAAGACTTTTCCGGCATCAAATAACCAGCCGCCACCGGCATACCCCAGCGCGCCGCCAATCGCCAGCCCAAGACGGCTAAAGCCCATATAGCTTCCCCGCGAGCGCGGGTCGGCCAGTTCGGCGCTCAGGGTTTCCCGGGCCGGTTCGGCAATGATTGAGCCGATATAGAACAGGCAAATCAGCATAAACAGCTGTTGCAGGGAATCTACCATGCCGATGGGCAGCATGCTCAGGGACATCAGCAGCAGCCCCGCCATCAGACGGTGCTCAAGACGGAACCGTTTTTCACTCCAGCGGGCAATCGGGTAGAGCAGAGAAAGAGAGAGGCAGGCTTCAATGGCGTACATCCATTTCACCGCTGCTGCGGAGCCCGCCACATCGTTGACCATGATTGGCAGCATCAGCATTACCTGCACCCCCAGCATGTAATAACCTGCCAGGGTCAGCACATAGGTGATAAAACGTTTATCGCGCCAGACCCGATCCAGCCCTTCGCGCACCGGCGCTTTCACGGTGGAGAGTTTCCATGCCGGTAACAGCCAGGCATTAAAGGCCGCGCAAAGGATAAACAGCACCGCGCCCGTGGCGCACACCAGACGAAAATCATACTGCAGCAGCCAACTGCCCAGCAGTGCGCCCACCACCGCCCCGGCACTGTCCTGCATCATCAGCAGGGAGAAAAAGCGTCCGCGATGCTGAGGGCGGATCAGTTTGACCACCAACGCCGTACGCGGCGGGTCGAACAGCGTGCCGCCCAGCCCGGAAATAATGCAGGAGACCCACAGCACCCATGGCTCATGGGCAATGGCCATGGTGGCAAACCCTGCCGCCCGCAGCAGCATGCCGGTGACGATCATCGGTTTGGCGCCGAAGCGATCGGCAATTGCGCCGCCGAACACCCCCAGCCCCTGCTGAACAAACTGGCGCATACCCAGCGCAATGCCGACCATCAGCGCCGCCCAGCCCATCTGATCGACAAAGCGAATTGAAATTAGCGGAAAAACGACAAAAAAGCCGAGCACAACCAGCATGTTATCAACGAGCAGGAAGTATTTTCCCAGACGGCGTGCGTGTGAGATACGGGACATTTCCCCTCCAGGGAAATATACCCGTCCATACTTCAAGTTGCCGGTGCGTTGACATGACTCGGCCCATGGCCTCGCCCCTTTGGGGCCAGCGCAAGCGCTGTTCAAACTGGCTATGCCAGTTTGTCTGCGCTCACCCCTGTCACTTACTTGAGTAAGCGCCTGGGGATTCGCTGCGTCGCCGCCTTCCTGCAACTCGAATTATTTAGGGTATAAAGATGATGAGCGCGCTAATATTCTGCGGCCTCGCCCGGTTTTTTCCCACAGCGCAGGCGACAATATTTTTTTATCAAAAAGGTACTTTGATTGAGGCTTTTAATCGAAAAATGTGAAAAGTCTTCAAAATGGTATGTCACTGTTTTCCCAGACGGCAGCGGCGCAGGTATAGTAAAGCTAACGGGTCAAGGTTGTAACTGGAAGGAGTTGTATCCATGTTTGGCTATCGCAGTAATGTGCCTAAAGTGCGCCTGACGACTGACCGGCTGGTGGTTCGTCTGGTGCATGAGCGTGATGCCTGGCGTCTGGCGGACTACTACGCAGAGAATCGTCAGTTTTTAAAACCCTGGGAGCCCGTGCGGGATGAGAGCCACTGTTATCCTTCTGGCTGGCAGGCCCGACTGAGCATGATTGCCGAGTTTCACAAGCAAGGCTCGGCATTCTATTTTGCGCTGCTCGACCCCGATGAGAAAGAGATCATCGGGATCGCCAACTTTTCTAATGTGGTGCGGGGATCTTTTCACGCCTGCTACCTGGGCTATTCCATCGGGCAAAAATGGCAGGGGCAGGGGCTAATGTTTGAGGCCTTAACCTCGGCTATCCGCTATATGCAGCGCACCCAGCATATGCACCGCATTATGGCCAACTATATGCCGCACAATCAGCGCAGTGGCGATCTGCTGGCGCGCCTCGGATTTGACAAAGAGGGCTATGCCAAGGACTACCTGTTGATTGACGGCGAATGGCGCGATCATGTTCTGACAGCGCTGACGACTAAAGAGTGGAGCGCAGGACGCTAAGGAACAGAGATGAAATACCAACTAACCGCCACAGAAGCGCGCGTCATTGGCTGCCTGCTGGAAAAACAGGTCACCACGCCGGAACAGTATCCGCTCTCGGTGAATGCCGTTACCCTGGCCTGCAATCAAAAAACCAACCGTGAACCGGTGATGAATCTGGCTGAACATGAAGTGCAGGAGCAACTCGATGCGCTGGTAAAACGGCACTATCTGCGCACCGTCAGCGGCTTTGGCAACCGCGTCACCAAATATGAACAGCGGTTTTGTAACTCCGAGTTTGGCGCGTTAAAGCTGAACCCGGCTGAGGTGGCGCTGATCGCCACTCTGCTCCTGCGTGGGGCGCAAACGCCTGGCGAACTGCGTACCCGGGCCGCGCGCATGCACGAGTTCGCAGATATGCAGGAGGTAGAGCAGGCGCTTGAGGGCCTTGCCACCCGGGAAGATGGTCCTTTTGTTCTGCGTCTGGCGCGCGAGCCGGGCAAGCGCGAGAGCCGCTATATGCACCTTTTCAGCGGTGAAGTTGACACCGGCGCCGCGGCACCCGAGGCCGCGGCGCCGGTTGCGGATGAGACCCTGCTGGCTCGCGTTGAAGCGCTGGAAAATGAAGTCGAAGAACTAAAACAGCGACTCGATTCGCTGCTGGCACATCTGGGAGATTAACGGTGACAAAATTACGTGTAGGCGTTGTAGGGCTGGGCGGAATTGCCCAGAAAGCCTGGCTGCCGGTGCTGAGCACTGCAACAGACTGGACATTGCAGGGTGCCTGGTCGCCGTCGCGGGATAAGGCGCTGCGCATCTGCGAGTCCGTGCGCATGCCTTATTATCCGTCGCTACAGGATTTGGCCCGCGACTGTGATGTGGTCTTTGTCCACACCTCCACCGTCACTCACTATCAGGTTGTCAGCGAGCTGCTACAGGCAGGCGTGCATGTTTGCGTCGATAAACCGCTGGCCGACAACCTGGCCGACGCCGAGCGGCTCATTGATCTCGCTGCACAGAAGAAGCTTACCCTGATGGTCGGCTTTAACCGCCGCTTCGCGCCCCTCTATCGGCAGCTCAAAACGCAGCTCACCGGTGCGGCATCGCTGCGGATGGACAAGCACCGGGCCGACAGTATCGGGCCAAACGATCTGCGCTTTACCCTGCTGGATGATTATCTCCATGTGGTGGACACCGCGCTGTGGCTGGCGGGGGATGAGGCCCGGCTCACCGGCGGCACGTTGCAAACCAACGATCAGGGGGCGATGGTCTATGCTGAGCACCATTTCAGCGCGGGCAATGTGCAAATAACCACCTCCATGCACCGCCGGGCGGGCAGCCAGCGGGAGTGGATCCAGGCGGTGACCGACGGTGCGCTTCTGGATATTACCGACATGCGCGAGTGGCGTGAGGAGCGGGGGGCAGGGGTTATTACGCCAGCCATCCCGGGCTGGCAAAGCACTCTCGAACAGCGCGGCTTTGCCGGCTGCGCGCGTCACTTTATCGAATGCGTGCAAAATCAGACGGTTCCTGAAACCTCCGGGGAACAGGCGATCCGCGCCCAGCGTATCGTGGAGAAGCTCTGGCGCGAGGCCATGAGCGAATAACTCGCTGTAACATCTGCCCATAGCAATTCCTATGTTTACGAGTAGACTAGGCGCGTTTTCAGTTTTCCAGGTCGGGTAAGCATCGCGCCGCCCGGCGAAATTACGCCTGCTCTGCAGGCGTTTTGTTTCAGGTAGTGGACGCTCACATTAATGAACCTATTAAAATCGCTGGCTGCCGTCAGCTCGATGACCATGTTTTCGCGCGTGCTCGGCTTTGCGCGCGACGCCATTGTGGCGAGGGTCTTTGGCGCAGGGATGGCGACTGACGCCTTTTTTGTTGCTTTTAAACTGCCCAACCTGCTGCGCCGTATCTTTGCCGAAGGCGCATTCTCTCAGGCTTTCGTCCCTATCCTGGCGGAATACAAAAGTAAACAGGGGGAAGATGCGACTAAGGTGTTTGTCTCCTACGTCTCGGGCTTGCTGACCCTTGCCCTGGCGATCGTCACGGTGATCGGGATGTTAGCGGCACCCTGGGTGATCATGGTCACCGCGCCAGGATTTGCCGATACTGCCGATAAATTTGCTCTGACCTCACAGCTGCTGCGCATTACGTTCCCCTATATTCTGCTGATCTCGCTGGCGTCGCTGGTGGGGGCGATCCTCAACACCTGGAACCGCTTCTCGGTCCCGGCGTTTGCCCCGACGTTCCTGAACGTCAGCATGATCGGCTTTGCGCTGTTCGCCGCGCCGCACTTCCATCCGCCGGTGTTGGCGCTGGCCTGGGCGGTGACGGTGGGCGGCGTGCTACAGCTGGCGTATCAACTGCCGCACCTGAAGAAAATTGGCATGCTGGTGCTGCCGCGCATTAACCTGCGTGATGCCGGAGCGATGCGGGTGGTGAAGCAGATGGGGCCGGCGATCCTCGGCGTCTCGGTGAGCCAGATTTCCCTTATCATCAACACCATCTTTGCCTCGTTCCTTGTCTCCGGGTCGGTCTCCTGGATGTACTATGCCGACCGCCTGATGGAGTTCCCGTCCGGGGTGCTGGGGGTGGCGCTGGGCACCATCCTGCTGCCGTCACTCTCCCGCAGCTTTGCCAGCGGCAACCATGATGAATACTGCCGTCTGATGGACTGGGGGCTGCGCCTCTGCTTCCTGTTGGCACTGCCGAGCGCGGTGGCCCTGGGCATTCTCGCCAAACCGCTGACCGTTTCGCTGTTCCAGTACGGGAAATTTACCGCCTTTGACGCCGCCATGACCCAGCGGGCGCTGGTAGCCTATTCCGTCGGCCTGATGGGGCTGATCGTGGTGAAAGTGTTGGCCCCGGGTTTCTACTCGCGTCAGGACATCAAGACCCCGGTGAAGATTGCCATCGTCACCCTGATTATGACGCAGGTGATGAACCTGGCCTTTATTGGCCCGCTGAAGCATGCCGGTCTGTCGCTCTCCATCGGTCTGGCGGCCTGCCTTAACGCCGGGTTGCTCTACTGGCAGCTGAGAAAGCAGCAGATCTTTACCCCGCAGCCGGGATGGTCGAGCTTCCTGTTACGTTTGGTCATTGCGGTGCTGGTGATGGCTGCGGCGCTGGTTGGCATGCTGTACGTGATGCCGGACTGGTCGCTGGGCACGATGCCTTATCGACTGCTGCGCCTGATGGCGGTAGTGGTGGTGGGTGTTGTGGCCTACTTCGCAACCCTCGCCGTGCTGGGCTTTAAGGTAAAAGAGTTCGCCCGCCGTACGGCCTAAAGCAAAATCTAAAGCAAAAAAGGGGAGTACCTGTCGGTACTCCCCGTTCTCTGTCTGTCCCGTTCGGGCAATTAGATCGAAAACTTCTTCCCACTACTGCGTGAGCTGGATGTCTGGCCATTCGCGCCATACAGGGCCGGTTCCTGGTGCGGCTTCAGCACGTCCAGCGCCTGCTGGTTGCGGCTGATTTGTCCTTCAAGTAACCAGCCGTTGTGCTGATTGAGGTCGCGCAGATGCTGAGTTTTTTCAGTAATAGTTTGCCAGCGATCGGCCACATCATCATTTGCACTATGGCGCGCAGATTGCTCGGTACGTCGCTGCTGCTCCAGATAATCCAGAGTGGCCAGCAGGGAGCTTTTATCTTCGGTAATGCGCTGCAGTGCGCTGCCGTTGACATTCCCGGCAGAGAGCTGCTGCTGCTCGGCGTCCATAACCGTTTTCAGGTCGTTTAATACGACCGTCATGTGATCCATTATTTCCGTCAGACGACTCATACGGCGATTACTCTAAGAAACTTTGCGCATCCTGGATCAGCGCGTCAGCGATTTTACTGGTATCCATTTTTAGCTCACCGTTACGGATCGCGGTTTTCAGCGCTTCAACACGTTCCATGTTGATATCGTTGCTGCCTGGCTGCATCAGTTTTGCCTGGGCATCGCTCAGCGTGACGCTGGTGCTGTTAGTCGCAGCAGATTTTTGCGTGCGCGTTTTAGCTGGCGCAGTGTCATTCATTTCGCGAGGTTGTACAGTGCTAACCGGCTTCAGGGGCGATGTACGATCAATGCTCATTATGGTGTCCTCATCGAGGGTTGGCGGCGTTAGCGCCTGACATTATCATTTGTTAATGATTTATCGGCAGTCGCCGCATAATCTTTAAAAAGATTATAGGTTAATCAGAATATTCCCATCAGAATCGACCGTGCCGCTCACTACCTGGCCTGAAATCATCCTGACGCGGGCGTTTTGCGCCACGGCCGCATTGTTCAACGCTTTCCCTTCGCTGTTAACGCTAAAGCCTTCGCCGCTGGCGATCACCATGACTCGCTGTCCGGCTTTGATTCGCCATGACTGGCGCAGCATCGACAGTTGCAGAGGTTGCCCGGGCACCAGATCGCGCAAGCTAACGGCGTTCTGCGCCTGGTGAATATCCAGAATCGTGCGCGGCGGGAGCTGATCCAGCCTGCCGCGTTTCAGCGTAACGCTGTCTGGCTGCAAGGCCGCACCCCGGGGGATGTTCCGGGACGCGACAACATAATCGCCCGTCGCCTGAACTGCAACCTGTATAAACCGTTTTCCCGTGTCACAACGTGCCGTGACGCTCACGTTACCCCACTGTCGGGTGTTGCCAGCGACGCTGAATTCAGGCGTTTCGCAGGTGGGGAGCATGTTGGCTGGCGTGCGGATCTGAACCGAAACCTCATCGCTAAATCCAGCCAGTCGCTGGGCAAAAAACGCCGTCAGCTGAGCATTCAGATCCTGTGCCTGAGAGAGAGCGCTCCAGAGGAGCAGGGTTGCGGTCAAACCACCTTTGAGTGCCATATCGTCCGTTACCGTCGGATTACAGAATGAGCAGGATTCTACCTGTAGCGGGTGGGCATCAACGCAATAAATAGCGACGCATTTTGCGCTTATTCCGTCGATGACGGAGACGGGTTGAGATTTAAGCTATCCACTGAAATTTTGCCATCAGCGGAGGAGACATGCTCGATAAACTCGACGCCGCGCTACGTTTTCAGCAAGAAGCGCTCAACTTGCGTGCCCAGCGTCAGGAGATTCTGGCCGCCAATATCGCAAACGCCGATACCCCCGGGTTTCAGGCGCGTGATATCGATTTTTCCAGTGAATTAAAGAAAGTGATGGAGCGTGGTCGGGCCGAAAACAGCGGTGTTGCCCTTGCGCTGACCTCTGCACGTCATATTCCTGCAGAGACCGTCACGACCCCCAATACCGATTTACTTTATCGCATCCCGGATCAGCCATCTCTGGACGGTAACACCGTCGATATGGATCGGGAGCGTACGCAGTTCGCTGATAACAGTCTCAAGTACCAGATGGGGCTGACCGTTCTCGGTGGACAGATTAAAGGCATGATGAGTGTTCTGCAGGGAGGCAACTAATAATGGCCTTACTCAATATCTTTGATATCGCGGGTTCCGCGCTGACCGCGCAATCCCAACGTCTGAACGTGGCCGCCAGTAACATGGCGAACGCCGACAGCGTGACCGGCCCGGATGGCCAACCCTACCGCGCTAAACAGGTTGTGTTCCAGGTGGATGCTGCACCGGGTGCGGCAACCGGCGGGGTAAAAGTGGCCAACGTGATTGAGAGCCAGGCCCCGGACAAACTGGTGTACGAGCCGGGCAACCCGCTGGCCGACGCCAGTGGCTACGTCAAAATGCCGAACGTGGATGTGGTGGGTGAAATGGTTAACACCATGTCGGCGTCCCGCAGCTACCAGGCTAACGTAGAAGTGCTGAACACCGTGAAGAGCATGATGCTTAAAACGCTCACTCTGGGCCAGTAAAGGAGAGATCAATGTCCATTGCAGTCAATGTAAATGACAGGACGGCTACGACTGGCGTCGGTGGCACTACTGGCAGTAACTCCCTCACCGGAAGCAATGCTTCCGATCTGCAGGGCAGCTTTCTGACGCTGCTGGTCGCCCAGCTGAAAAACCAGGATCCAACCAACCCGATGCAGAATAACGAACTGACCACGCAGCTTGCGCAGATCAGTACGGTGAGCGGCATTGAGAAACTGAACACCACGCTGGGTTCTATTTCCGGGCAGATCGACAACAGCCAGTCGATGCAGGCCAGCACGCTGATTGGCCATGGCGTGATGATCCCTGGTTCGACCGTTCTGGCGGGCACCAGTGGTGCCGAAGGCTCGACCACCACCTCAACCACGCCATTTGGTGTTGAGTTGCAGCAGAGCGCAGACAAAGTGACGGCCACTATCACCGATAAGTCCGGTGCAGTGATACGGACTATTGACATTGGCGAGCTGAAAGCAGGCGTCCATACCTTTACCTGGGATGGTACTCAGACCGACGGCAGCACGGCACCAAACGGCTCTTACAACGTAGCGATTTCCGCCAGCAGCGGCAGCACGCAGCTGGTGGCACAGCCACTGCAGTTTGCAATGGTGCAGGGTGTGATCCGCAGCGGTGGCGGTAACACGCTGGATCTCGGCACTTACGGTACCACCACGCTCGACGAAGTTCGGCAGATTATTTAAGCCCTAACATTTACCAGGAGTAACTCATGGCCTTTTCACAAGCGGTCAGCGGCCTGAATGCTGCAGCCACTAACCTAGACGTCATTGGTAACAACATTGCCAACTCCGCGACCTACGGCTTTAAGTCCGGTAGCGCGTCATTCGCGGATATGTTCGCCGGTTCCAAAGTCGGTCTGGGAGTAAAAGTCGCCGGGATCACCCAGGACTTTTCAGACGGTACCACCACCAACACCGGTCGTGGTCTGGATGTGGCTATCAGCCAGAGCGGTTTTTTCCGTATGCTCGACAGCAACGGTTCTGTTTTTTACAGCCGTAACGGTCAGTTCAGCCTGGACGAAAACCGCAACCTGGTGAACATGCAAGGCTTACAGCTGACCGGCTATCCGGCAGCAGGTAGCCCTCCGACGGTTCAGACCGGTGCTAACCCGCAGGCGATCACCATCCCTAATGACCTGATGCCCGCGAAAGCGACCAGCACTGCGGCGCAGCAGATCAACCTGAACTCCACGGACAGCGTGCCGAACATTGCGTTTGACGCGACTAATGCCAACCCGGATTCAGACAGCTTCAACAAGAAAGGCACTATCACCGTTTACGACAACCAGGGTAACGCCCACAACATGTATGTCTACTACGTAAAAAAAGCAGACAACAAATGGGATCTCTACACCCAGGACGGCAGCGTCACCAACGGTAAAATTACCAAAGCTGCACAGATGAGCTTCGACCCTAACGGTAATCTGCAAGGTGTGTATAACTACAATGCTGCCGGCGTGCTGAGCGCGACCCCAAATGGCAACCCGGCGATCAACGTGACGACCGATCCACTGAGCGGCGCGCTGCCGGTGACCTTCTCCCTGAGCTTCCTGAACTCCATGCAGCAGAACACCGGGGCGAACAACATCGTGGCAACCAACCAGAACGGCTACAAGCCGGGCGACCTGGTTAGCTATCAGATCAACGATGACGGTACCGTGGTAGGTAACTACTCCAACGAACAAAACCAGGTGCTGGGTCAGATCGTCATGGCGAACTTCGCCAACAACGAAGGCCTGCAGTCTGAAGGTAACAACGTCTGGTCTGCTACCCAGTCTTCAGGCGTGGCGCTGCTGGGCACCGCCGGTTCCGGTAACTTCGGTACCCTGACCAACGGCGCGCTGGAAGCCTCCAACGTCGACCTGAGTAAAGAGCTGGTCAATATGATCGTCGCGCAGCGTAACTATCAGTCCAACGCGCAGACCATCAAAACGCAGGATCAGATCCTCAACACGCTGGTTAACCTCCGCTAAGTAGCTGACGGGATAGCTTAATGGATCACGCAATATATACCGCGATGGGCGCTGCCAGTCAGACGCTCAATCAGCAGGCAGTCACCGCCAGTAACCTGGCGAACGCCTCGACGCCAGGCTTCCGTGCGCAGCTCAATGCAATGCGCGCCGTGCCGGTGGAAGGGCTTTCCCTGCCGACGCGTACGTTGGTCACCGCCTCCACCCCAGGTGCCGATATGACAACGGGGCAGATGGACTATACCTCGCGCCCGCTCGACGTGGCGCTGCAGCAGGACGGCTGGCTGGCGGTTCAAACGGCCGACGGCAGCGAAGGCTACACCCGTAACGGTAACATCCAGGTGGATTCGGTCGGGCAACTGACCATCCAGGGACATCCGGTTATCGGTGAAGGCGGCCCGATCACCGTGCCGGAAGGCTCGGAGATCACCATCGCGGCAGACGGGACCATCTCGGCCCTGAACCCCGGCGATCCGCCAAACACCGTAGCGCCGGTTGGCCGCCTGAAGCTGGTAAAAGCCGAAGGTTTTGAAGTGCAGCGTGGCGACGACGGCATGTTCCGTCTGACCCAGGCGGCGCAGGCGACCCGTGGCGCGACCTTACAGGCCGACCCGAGCATTCGCGTCATGTCTGGCGTGCTGGAAGGCAGTAACGTTAAGCCGGTCGCGGCGATGACCGACATGATCGCCAGTGCGCGCCGTTTTGAAATGCAGATGAAGGTCATCTCCAGCGTTGATGAAAACGCCGGGCGCGCCAACCAGCTGCTGTCAATGAGTTAACAGGACACCTTATGATCAGTTCTTTATGGATCGCGAAAACCGGCCTCGACGCACAGCAAACCAATATGGACGTCATCGCCAACAACCTGGCGAACGTCAGCACCAACGGTTTTAAGCGTCAGCGTGCGGTTTTCGAAGATTTGCTTTACCAGACCATCCGTCAGCCGGGTGCGCAGTCGTCTGAACAGACCACGCTGCCATCCGGTCTGCAGATCGGTACCGGTGTTCGTCCGGTGGCGACCGAGCGTCTGCACAGCCAGGGTAACCTGTCTCAGACCAACAACAGCAAAGACGTGGCAATCAAAGGCCAGGGCTTCTTCCAGGTACAGTTGCCGGACGGTACCTCGGCCTACACCCGTGACGGCTCGTTCCAGGTGGATCAGAACGGCCAGCTGGTGACGGCGGGCGGTTTCCAGGTGCAACCTGCCATCACCATTCCGGCTAATGCCCTGAGCATTACTATCGGCCGTGACGGGATTGTGAGCGTGACCCAGCAGGGCCAGGCCGCGCCGGTGCAGGTAGGCCAGCTTAACCTGACCACCTTCATGAACGACACCGGTCTGGAAAGCATCGGTGAGAACCTGTACATCGAAACTCAGTCTTCCGGCGCGCCAAACGAGAGCACGCCAGGTCTGAACGGTTCAGGTCTGCTGTACCAGGGGTATGTGGAAACCTCAAACGTCAACGTCGCGGAAGAGCTGGTGAATATGATCCAGGTTCAGCGCGCGTACGAAATTAACAGCAAAGCAGTGTCGACGACCGACCAGATGCTGCAGAAACTGACGCAACTCTAAGGTGTAGTCCGGTGCGGTTCGCGCCGCACCGGCTCCCTGTTTTCGAAGATGAAGGCAATGCAAAAACTCGCGGCGATTCGTTATCCGATAGTGACCCTCCTGGCCGTTACCCTGACCGGTTGCGCCTGGATCCCGTCTCAACCTCTGGTGCAGGGTGCGACTTCCGCCCAACCCGTTCCTGGCCCGATGCCAGTCGCGAATGGCTCTATTTTCCAGACAGCGCAGCCGATTAACTACGGTTATCAGCCGATGTTTGAAGACCGTCGCCCACGTAATATCGGCGATACGCTGACCATCCAGCTTCAGGAAAACGTCAGCGCCAGCAAAAGCTCCTCAGCCAATGCCAGCCGCGACGGGAAAACCAATTTTGGTTTCGACACTGTGCCGCGTTACCTCGAAGGACTCTTCGGTAATGCCCGCGCCGATGTTGAGACGTCTGGCGGCAACTCCTTTAACGGTAAAGGCGGCGCCAATGCCAGCAACACCTTTAGCGGCACGTTGACGGTGACCGTTGACCAGGTGCTGGCGAACGGCAATTTACATGTTGTGGGTGAAAAACAGATCGCCATTAATCAGGGCACTGAGTTCATTCGCTTCTCCGGTGTGGTTAACCCTCGCACCATCAGCGGCTCCAACACCGTACCGTCCACCCAGGTGGCCGATGCGCGCATTGAGTACGTCGGCAACGGCTACATCAATGAAGCGCAGAATATGGGCTGGTTGCAGCGTTTCTTCCTTAATTTATCGCCGATGTAAGCGAGGTGACCTATGTTTAAATCCCTCTTCGGGATCCTGTTGGTGCTGGTGGCAACTGTTGCCCAGGCCGACCGTATCCGCGATCTCACAAGCGTTCAGGGTGTGCGGGAAAACTCACTGATCGGTTACGGCCTGGTGGTGGGACTGGACGGCACGGGTGACCAGACGACCCAGACCCCGTTTACTACGCAGAGCCTGAATAACATGCTCTCCCAGCTCGGCATTACGGTGCCCGCCGGGACCAACATGCAGCTGAAAAACGTGGCGGCCGTGATGGTCACCGCCTCCTACCCGGCCTTTTCCCGCCAGGGGCAGACCATCGACGTGGTGGTCTCCTCCATGGGTAACGCGAAAAGCCTGCGTGGCGGTACGCTGCTGATGACGCCGCTGAAAGGGGTGGACAGCCAGGTGTATGCCCTCGCGCAGGGTAACATTCTTGTCGGCGGGGCAGGTGCATCCGCAGGCGGCAGCAGCGTGCAGGTTAACCAGCTTAATGGCGGCCGTATTACCAACGGGGCGATCATTGAGCGTGAACTGCCGACCCAGTTCGGCACCGGGAACACCATCAACCTGCAGCTGAACGACGACGACTTCACCATGGCGCAGCAGATCGCTGACACCATCAACCGTGGTCGCGGCTATGGCAGTGCCACGGCGCTGGACGCCCGCACCGTGCAGATCCGTGTCTCCAGCGGCAACAGCAACCAGGTTCGCCTGCTGGCGGATATCCAGAACATGGAAGTGAACGTCACGCCGCAGGATGCCAAAGTGATCATCAACTCCCGTACCGGTTCGGTGGTAATGAACCGTGAAGTGACTCTGGACAACTGTGCCGTGGCGCAGGGCAACCTCTCGGTCACCGTCAACCGCTCGGCTAACGTCAGCCAGCCGGATACGCCGTTTGGCGGCGGTGAAACCGTAGTGACGCCACAGACCCAGATTGATATGCGTCAGAGCGGCGGCTCGCTGCAGAGCGTGCGCTCCAGCGCCAACCTGAACAACGTGGTGCGTGCACTGAATGCGCTCGGCGCGACCCCGATCGATCTGATGTCGATTCTGCAATCCATGCAGAGCGCAGGCTGCCTGCGCGCCAAAGTGGAAATTATCTGATGCTGACCGATAGCAAACTGCTGAGCAGCGCGGCCTGGGATACCCAGTCGCTCAACGAACTGAAATCCAAAGCAGGCAAAGATCCGGCGGGTAATATCCGCCCGGTTGCCCGCCAGGTGGAAGGGATGTTTGTCCAGATGATGCTGAAAAGCATGCGTGAGGCGCTACCGAAAGATGGCATCTTCAGCAGCGATTCAACGCGTCTGTATACCAGCATGTATGACCAGCAGATTGCGCAGCAGATGACTTCCGGTAAAGGGCTGGGGCTGGCGGATGTGATTGTTAAGCAGATGGCGGCCGCTCAGGGCGTGCCGCCGGAAGAGACCCCTCAACAGGTCCCGATGAAGTTCGACCTGGAAAGGGTGACCAGCTATCAAAACCAGTCCCTGACGCAAATGGTGCGTAAAGCAGTGCCGAAAGTGCCAGAAAGTAACGATGAGCCGCTCACCGGCGACAGCAAAGACTTCCTGGCCCAGCTCTCGCTGCCGGCGCGTCTTGCCAGCCAGCAGAGCGGGGTACCGCATCACCTGATTCTGGCCCAGGCGGCGCTGGAATCTGGCTGGGGGCAACGGCAGATCCGTCGTGAGAACGGCGAGCCAAGCTTCAACATCTTTGGTGTGAAGGCCACAGGAAGCTGGAAAGGGCCAACCACCGAGATCACCACCACCGAATATGAAAACGGTGAAGCGAAGAAAATTAAAGCGAAGTTCCGCGTCTACAGCTCGTATCTGGAAGCGCTTTCGGACTATGTCGGGGTGCTGAGCCGTAACCCACGCTATGCGGCAGTGACTCAGGCCGCCACGGCAGAGCAGGGTGCACAAGCGTTGCAGCAAGCGGGCTACGCCACCGATCCGCAGTATGCCCGTAAGCTGACCAGCATGATCCAGCAGCTTAAAGCGATGGGTGAAAAAGTGAGCAAAGCATACAGCAACGATATCGAAAATCTGTTCTGAAAGTTCTCAAGTCCGGCTGGGGCCTGCCGATAATCTCCAACAGGACTCGTGTCTGAAAGTATAAAAGGAACCCCCATGTCCAGTTTGATCAACAGCGCCATGAGTGGCCTCAGCGCGGCACAGGCTGCGTTGAATACCGCCAGTAATAACATTTCAAGCTACAACGTGGCGGGATACACCCGTCAGACCACGGTGCTGAGCGCCTCAAACAGCACCCTGACAGGCGGCGGTTGGGTTGGCAACGGCGTGTATGTCTCCGGGGTACAGCGCGAATATGATTCATTCATTACCAACCAGCTGCGCGCCGCGCAGAACCAGAGCAGCGCCCTGACCACCCGCTACCAGCAGATGTCCAAAATTGACGACGTTCTGTCCGGCAGCACAAACAGCCTGGCGTCGACGCTGCAGGACTTCTTCAGCAGCCTGCAGACCCTGGTCAGCAACGCCGAAGATCCGGCGGCGCGTCAGACCGTGCTGGGTAAGGCCGCAGGCCTGGTGAACCAGTTCAAGGTGAACGATCAGTATCTGCGCGATCAGGATAAGCAGATCAACATTGCTATCGGCACCAGCGTGGATCAGATCAATAACTACGCGAAGCAGATTGCGAACCTCAACGACCAGATCTCCCGTTTGACCGGCGTGGGTGCAGGGGCTTCCCCGAACAACCTGCTCGATCAGCGTGACCAGCTGGTGAGCGAGCTGAACCAGATCGTGGGCGTTGACGTCTCGGTCCAGGATGGCGGCACCTATAACGTCTCCTTCGGAAACGGCTACAACCTGGTCCAGGGCAGCACCTCTAACCAGCTGGCGGCCGTGAAGTCCAGCGCCGATCCGTCCCGTACCACGGTGGCGTTTGTGGATGGCACCTCTGGCCCGGTCGAGATCCCGGAAAAGCTGCTGACCAGCGGCTCACTGGGCGGGATATTAACCTTCCGTACCGAAGAACTGGACACTGCACGCAACACCCTAAACCAACTGGCGCTCTCCTTTGCAAACTCGATGAACAGTCAGCATGCAAAGGGCTTTGATCCTGAAGGCGATGCGGGAGGCAAATTATTCGATATCGGTGTCCCGGAGGTGCGGTCCAACAGCAAAAATACCGGTTCGGCCTCCGTCACCGCGGCGATTAACGTTGCAGATAGCACCAAAGTACAGGCCACCGACTATAAGATGGAGTTTGATGGCTCCAACTGGAACATTACCCGCCTGTCAGATAAAACCACGGTTGCTGCCACCGATGACGGCAAAGGTAACTTGTCCTTCGATGGCCTGACGGTCAACGTATCGGGCGTGGCGAATAAAAAAGACAGCTTTATCGTTAAGCCTGTCGTCAACGCCATTGTGAATATGGACGTGGCGATCAGTGATGAGTCAAAGCTGGCTTTAGCCTCAGAAGAAAAAGGCGGCGAAAGTGATAACCGTAACGGCCAGGCTATGCTGGATCTGCAAAGCAGCAAAGTGGTCGGCGGCAACAAAACGTTTAACGATGCCTATGCCTCTCTGGTCAGCACTGTCGGCAGCAAAACCGCGACGCTGAAAACCAGCAGCACCACTCAGGCAAACGTGACGACACAGCTGAGCAATCAGCAGCAGTCCATCTCCGGGGTTAACCTCGATGAAGAGTATGGCAACTTGCAGCGTTTCCAGCAGTACTACCTGGCCAATGCCCAGGTACTGCAAACTGCCAGCACGCTCTTCGACGCAATAATTAATATTCGCTAAAGCTGAGGTCAACGATGCGCATTAGCACCCAGATGATGTATGAGCAGAACATGCGTGGGGTCACCGAATCCCAGAGCAAATGGTTGAGTTACGGTGAGCAGATGTCTACCGGCCAACGTGTTAACCGTCCTTCTGACGATCCGATCGCCGCGTCGCAGGCGGTGGTTGTTTCACAGTCGCAAGCGCAAAACAGCCAGTATACGCTGGCCCGTTCTTTTGCTACGCAGAAGGTTTCGCTGGAAGAAAACGTGCTTGGCCAGGTGACCACCGCGCTGCAATCGGCGCAGGAAAAGATTGTCTATGCCGGCAATGGTACCCTGAGTGACAACGATCGCAACTCGCTTGCTACCGATCTCCAGGGGATTCGCGATCAGCTGCTGAACCTGGCGAACAGTACCGATGGCAACGGCCGTTATATTTTTGCTGGCTATAAGACCGATGCTGCGGCGTTCGATCAGACCACCGGAGATTATGTCGGTGGTTCTACGCCAATCAGCCAGCAGGTCGATTCTGCGCGTACCATGCAGATTAGCCACACCGGCAGCGATGTGTTTGGATCCTTTACCAGTAATGCCGCACCTGAGCCAGACGGCAGCACGCCAGAAAAAAATATGTTTAAAATTCTGGATAACGTTATTGCGGCGCTGAAAAAACCGGTTGAAGGCGATCAGGATAAGTCGGACCAGATGACTGCGGATATAGATAAGGCAAACCGCGGATTACGTAATTCTCTTGATAATGTGTTAACCGTGCGCGCTGATCTTGGGACTAAATTGACCGAACTTAGTTCGCTCGATTCACTGGGTAGTGACCGTGCTTTAGGCCTGACCCAGCAGATGAGCGATCTCATTGACGTTGACTGGAACGCAGCGATCTCGTCTTACACCATGCAGCAGGCTGCGCTTCAGGCCTCCTATAAAGCGTTCAGCGATATGCAGGGTATGTCTCTGTTCCAGCTCAATAAATAACTGTCTTGACCTTTGGACATGACTTGAAACTGGTTATGTTCTGTGCCCAATCCGTTTGCGCGGATTGGGCTTTTTTTTCAGGAATTCTGCATCACTGAGGCGCTGGTGCGGGCGCTCTCTGCCAGACGAATGGCCAGGGCGATGGCTGCGGTCACCGTTGCCAGGGCAACCACACCCGGCCAGCCTGCCATCGTATACAGCTGACTACCCAGCGCTGAACCCAGCGCCATCCCGATAAACACGCCGGTAAAGAGCAGGGCGTTCAGACGACCACGTGCCTTCGGCTCGAGGCCATAAACCAGATTCTGGTGGGCAACCAGGCTTGACTGCAAGCCGAGATCAAATCCGACGGCAGAGACCGCGATCAGGATCAGCTGGCCGTGTACGCCAAGAGCGGGCATCAGGAACATCAGGGCGAAGGAGACGGTCACCAGCGCGGCACCCAGTTGGGTGACTTTACCGGCGCCCAGTTTATCAGCCAGGCCACCTGCGAGCGGCGCTGCCAGGGCACCTGCGGCACCGGCAATACCGTATCCCCCCGCAACCGCACTGCCCAACTGATAGTGCTCCATCAGCATCACTGCCAGCGTAGACCAGAAGGCGCTGAAGGCAATAGAGAGGAAGCCCTGCGCCAGAGCGGCCCGACGCAGCGCCGGATAACGACGCCACAGGTGCACCACTGAGCGCATCAAATCTGGATAACGCAGGTTTGAATGCACCGCGAAACGGGGCAGAATCAGCCACATCACGGCGGCAAGAATGGCAATGCTGCCCGCCGCCAGTTGATACATCACGCGCCAGCCAAAGGCTTCACCCACGACGCCGCTCACCGTACGGGAGAGCAGGATCCCCAGCAACAGGCCAGTCATGACCGTTCCGACGGTTTTCCCCTGTTTGCCTTCCGGGGCCAGAATCGCCGCCGCCGGAACGATATCCTGCGCCATGGTGGCCGCCATCCCAATCAGCAGGCTGACCAACAGCAGCGAGTGAATCTGCCCTGTCAGGCTACAGGCCAGCAGCAATCCCGCCAGCGCAATGCTTTTTACCACTATCAGGGTGCGACGGTCATAGCGATCGCCCAGTGGCAGAAGGAAAAGGATACCCAGCGCATAGCCTGCCTGGGTCAGGGTTGGCACCATCCCCATCCCTTCAATGCTGAGATGCAGATCGGTGCCCATCAGCGGCAGCAGCGGTTGGGCATAATAGATGGACGCGACGCTGAATCCTGCGCCGATGGCAAGGATAAAAATGACCCAACGGCTGACGGCTGGGGTTAAGGTGCTGGTGTTCATATGCAGTTCCTCATTTCGGGTGTGTCGCTATTCTTTACCAGCCCGGCTTGCGGTGGTAGCAGGCGCAGTGTTAAAACACTTATACGTGTAACGTATAACCGGATAAATCATGAAACGCTCAGAGCGTATAGACAGGGTCGAACTGATGCGAACCTTCGTGCGCATCATCGAAACAGGCTCCCTTTCCGCTGCCGCCGTACAGATGGCCACCACCCAGGCCACCGTGAGCCGTCGCCTGCAATCGCTGGAGACGCTGCTTGGAGTGCGCCTGATCCTGCGCACCACGCATGCCATGAAGCTGACCGATGATGGGGAACGCTGCTACCAGCACGCCCGGCGGGTAATCGACAGCTGGCATGCGCTTGAGGACGACGTCGGGCAGACGGAAGATGAACCCGTGGGCGTGCTTCGTGTCCGTGCCCCTCATGCCTTCGGGCAGGAGCAATTGCTGGAACCGTTAACGGCGTTTCTGCTGCGCTATCCGCGGCTGAATGTGGAGTGGATGCTCAACGACCGCTCGGCCGATTTCCTGAGTGACAATATTGACTGCGCCATCCGTGTGGGAGCGGAGATCGACCCCGCCACGGTATCGGTGTTGCTTGCCGAGGTTCCGCGCAGTGTCGTTGCTTCGCCCGGGTTGCTCGCTGGTCACGCGCCTGTTGAGAAGCCGGAAGATCTCTCTGCGCTGCCCTGGGTGGCACTCAATACGTTTTATCGTGAGCACGTGGAGCTGTTCCGCGCGGGTACCCCGCAATCGCTGCGGGTGGCTATTTCTCCACGGTTAAGTACGGACAGCCTGTACGTGGCGCGTAAAAGTGCATTAACCGGGTTGGGGGTGGTGGTGGTATCAAGCTGGACGGTAGAAGCCGATATTCGTGAGGGCAGGCTGGTGCACCTGGTACCCGACTGGCAGCCTGCCGCGTTGCCGGTTCATCTGGTCTATCCGTGGTCACGCTATTATCCGGCACGCCTTCGTCGCTTTCTGGAGATGATGCGAGAGGTGATGCCTGAAATCGCCGGTATGCGCAGGCCAGAACAGAAGCAATAAAAAAGCCGACCCGAAGGTCGGCTTTTGCGCTTAAGCGGGCTTATTCAGCCGGCTGTGGACGCGTGGCAGGCGCGGTCGCCTGGTGCGTTGCGCTGTGACCACCTGCTGAACCTTTACCCTCGAAATCAAACGCCGGGCGTACCCAGTCGCTGTGACGCGGGGCTTCCGGCACATATTCCGGGGCTGGCGCGCGGGTCATTGGCGCAGTGGCGTGGTGAACACCCGCGTTAACCTGAGCAACGGGCGCTGGTGCTGGTTTCACTTCCGGCGCTTTCACTTCAGCGACTTCAGGTTTCTCTTCAGCAACAGGTTCAACAGCAATCTCAACTTCAGGTTGAACTTGCGTTTCCACTTCCACTTCCACTTCTACAACTGGCTGTGGCTCCACGGCTTCCGCGGTAATTTCAACCGGCTCGGCAGCCTTAACGTCTTCCACTACCTGCTCTGCGACAACCACATCTTCAGGAGTGATGATCTGCGGCTGTTCAGTAACAGGCGCGGCAATCACTTCCGGGTGTGACGTTTCCACTTCAGCAGTCTGTGGCTGTGGCTCAGGGATGACAACTGCCGCAACCTCGGTGATAACCTCATCAACCACTGGCGCGACTGGGGCAACCGCTTCGGCCGTCACGTTCTGCTCGTCAAACTGCTGCTCCTGAGGACGGGCAACCGGATAACGGATCCAGGCTTTGCCGGAGGCCATTTCTGGTGACGCACAGGCGATTGCCAGCGGCATTGGCGACTGCAGCGGATAACGCTCGTCACGATAACGGCGACGACGCTGACCGCTCACGCGCAGATGACGCGGGGAGCGACGTGAGCGACGCGGCATACCCGCATTGTCACGGCCTTCGGTGGTCTCTTCCTGTTCAGGGGCATTTTCGATGACCGCAGGCAGGTCGACTTTCGCCAGTTCGGTGCTCTGAGCGGGTTCAACCTGTGGCGCTACCGCTTCGACAGCTGCTTCGTCGGTCTGAGACTCGAAACGGACTTTCTGGCTCAGCTGACGCTGCTTACGGCGTGGCATGACCTGAACACGCTCTTCCTGATCCGCATCCTGCACGGTCTCTTCTTCGCGATTCAGCGCTTTAACTTCCTGCTGCGCCTGGCGCTTGTCATCATTACGACGGCGGTTGCGCTCGCGGCGTGGCTGCTGCTCATCACGCGATCTGCTCTTTTCTGACTCCTCGCCGGCCGGCTGGCGAATTTCACGATCTTCCGCGTTCTGCTGCGGCTTCTCACGGCGGTTGCGACGGTTATCGTCACGTCCTTCGCGGCGTTCACGACCCTCACGGCCTTCGCGACCTTCACGGTTATCGCGATTGTCACGGCTTTCATTGCCTTCACGACCTTCGTTGTTGTCTGAACGGTTATCGCGACGCTCGTTGCGGTCACGGCGGTTGTTCTGACGTTTACGACGATCCGGTGAACGCTCCTGTTTCTCTTCTTTCTTCTCAACCGACGCCGGGGCAGGTTGTGGCTCTTCGCCAGCAAACATTTTCTTCAGGGCACTGAAGAAACGGCTCAGCAGGCCAGGCTGCGCTGCCGGTTGGCTGACGTCTGCCGCAGGTTTAGCTGCTGCTGGTTTGGCAACGGTGCTCTCCTGCGCAGGCGCAGGTGGGGCTTCTGGCATCACAAAGGCCGCCAGAGCAGGCTGTTCTGGAAGTTTACGCTCGGCGTACTCTTCTTCGGACGGCAGAGCCATCGCCTCTTCATGCAGCTTAGGCAGCATGTAGCTCAGGGTTGAAGTCTCTTCGCCTTTGCGCACGCGCAGCACGGAGTAGTGCGGGGTTTGCATCTGGTCGTTAGGCACGATCACGCAGCGTACGCCGCTCAGACGGGCTTCGATAGCACTTACCGCAGCACGTTTTTCGTTCAGCAGGTAGGAGGCGACCGGCACAGGCACAATGGCGTGGACTTCTTTGGTGTTCTCTTTCAGCGCTTCTTCTTCAATCAGACGCAGGATAGAGAGTGACAAGGATTCGTTGTCACGCACGGTGCCAGTGCCGCTACAGCGTGGGCAGACGTGGTGGCTGGATTCACCCAGCGACGGACTCAGGCGCTGACGGGACATCTCCAGCAGACCGAAACGGGAGATATGGCTGATCTGAATACGCGCACGGTCCTGACGCACCGCTTCACGCAGACGGTTTTCCACCGCGCGCTGGTGACGTACTGGCGTCATGTCGATGAAGTCGATAACGATCAGACCGCCCAGGTCGCGCAGACGCAGCTGACGCGCAATCTCATCTGCCGCTTCGAGGTTGGTGTTGAACGCCGTCTCTTCGATATCGCCGCCGCGGGTTGCACGTGCGGAGTTGATGTCGATGGCGGTCAGCGCCTCGGTGCTGTCGATAACGATAGAACCGCCGGATGGCAGACGGACTTCACGCTGGAAGGCGGATTCAATCTGCGATTCGATCTGGTAGTGGCTGAACAGCGGGATTTCACCGGTGTACAGTTTGATTTTGCTGGTGAAATCAGGACGACCCAGCGCGGCAATGTGCTGGCGAGCCAGCTCAAGCACTTTCGGGTTATCAATCAGAATTTCACCGATGTCCTGACGCAGATAGTCACGGAAGGCACGTACGATAACGTTGCTTTCCTGGTGGATCAGGAACGGGGCAGGGCGGCTTTCAGCGGCTTTCTGAATCGCTTCCCAATGCTTCAGGCGGAAGCCGAGGTCCCACTGCAGCGCTTCGGCAGATTTGCCTACGCCTGCGGTACGAACAATCAGGCCCATGCCGTCTGGCAGTTCAAGACTGGCCAGCGCTTCTTTCAGTTCGGTACGGTCGTCGCCTTCAATGCGGCGAGAGATGCCACCCGCGCGCGGGTTGTTTGGCATCAGTACCAGATAGCTGCCTGCCAGACTGATAAAGGTGGTCAGCGCGGCGCCTTTGTTGCCACGCTCTTCTTTATCGATCTGAACGATAACTTCCTGGCCTTCACGCAGGACATCTTTGATGTTCGGACGGCCATGGGCGTTATAGTTAGAAGGGAAGTATTCGCGAGCAATCTCTTTCAGGGGGAGGAAACCATGACGCTCGGCACCGTAGTCTACAAATGCGGCTTCAAGGCTGGGTTCGATGCGGGTGATTTTGCCTTTGTAAATGTTCGCTTTTTTCTGTTCGTGTCCAGGACTTTCGATATCCAGATCGTACAGACGCTGCCCATCCACAAGGGCGACACGCAACTCTTCTTGCTGAGTTGCGTTGATTAACATTCTTTTCATCGTAACTTACTCATTATTCTTACATTGACGACTAAGCTGCGGGCAAGGTGACGCTTTCCGGGGTATGAACCGATGGCCTCGTGTCTATTCACGTCGCCAACCTCACGGTTGTCGCTCGCTTAAGAGGCGCAAAGTGTCGGTTGCCTGTATTTCATACGGAAATACAGCGCGATTATCAGGGGAATAGCCTGGGTAAAACTCTCCAGAGAAGATTCCATTTACCGGTAAGTACTGCAACCCGCAGCCCGCTAACTGTCTGAAAGATCAATACGTCTTACGCCATTGCTGCGTGGATGATCGGTCAGACAAAATTGGTCATTCCGTCGACATCCTTACTTAACCAGGATTTAACACGGAAAACAGCAGCATTATTCCATTGCTAACCGGGTTATAGCAAGATGACTTTTGCCAATTATCACCCGGTTACTCACAGTTTTTTCACTTCCTACGCAGGATTGGTTTAATAACCACCAAATCGATTGCGTGAACGAAACACTGACCGGGTAGAGCTAAATATAAGCATAGAAAAATGAGTGGCGCTAATGGCTGACGATAATTAGAATCGGCCCCCATGAAAACAGAGACTCCAGCCGTAAAAATGGTTGCCATTACCGAAGATGAAGCGGGGCAACGCATTGACAACTTTTTGCGCACCCAACTGAAGGGTGTGCCAAAGAGCATGATTTATCGCATCCTGCGTAAGGGTGAGGTGCGCGTGAATAAAAAGCGCATCAAACCGGAATATAAACTTGAAGCGGGTGATGAAGTTCGCATCCCGCCTGTGCGCGTAGCCGAGCGGGAAGAGGAGGCGGTGTCGCCGCATCTGAACAAAGTCGCCGCGCTGACGAATGTGATTCTGTATGAAGACGATCATATTCTGGTGCTCAATAAGCCCTCTGGCACGGCCGTCCACGGCGGCAGTGGGTTGAGCTTTGGCGTGATTGAAGGTCTCCGTGCGCTGCGCCCGGAAGCCCGCTTCCTTGAACTGGTTCATCGTCTTGATCGCGACACCTCCGGCGTACTGCTGGTCGCGAAAAAACGGTCGGCGCTGCGTTCGCTGCACGAGCAGCTGCGTGAGAAAGGAATGCAGAAGGATTACCTCGCGCTGGTGCGCGGACAGTGGCAGTCCCATGTCAAAGTGGTGCAGGCGCCGCTGCTGAAAAACATTCTGCAAAGCGGTGAGCGTATCGTTCGTGTGAGTCAGGAAGGCAAACCGTCGGAAACCCGGTTCAAGGTGGAAGAGCGGTATGAATTTGCCACCCTCGTGCGCTGCAGCCCAGTGACCGGACGTACCCACCAGATCCGCGTTCATACGCAGCATGCGGGCCATCCTATCGCCTTTGACGATCGCTATGGCGACCGTGAATTTGATAAACAGCTGGCCGGGACGGGTTTATCGCGTCTGTTCCTGCATGCCGCCGCGTTAAAGTTTACTCATCCGGGTACTGGCGAGGTGATGCGTGTCGAAGCGCCGCTGGATGATCAGCTGAAGCGCTGTCTGAGCATTCTGCGCGGTTAATTGCCGGGGCGCTGCGCTTAGCTGGCCTACACAGCGTAGGTCCGTGCAAGCGTAGCGCCGTAGGGCGAAGTCGATGGCTACGCCATCAACGGGTTGTAATTTTCCCGACGCAGCATCTGGCACAGCGCAATCAGCGGTAATCCCACCAGCGCGTTCGGGTCTCGCCCGTCCAGTCTCTCAAACAAAGCAATACCCAGTCCCTCACTTTTAAAACTGCCCGCGCAATTTAATGGCCGCTCTTTTCGGACGTAGTCGTCAATTTCTTGTTCGCTGAGATGGCGGAAGTGAACGTCAAACGGCTCGCATTCCGTCTGTAAATGGCCCGTAGACGAATTATAAAGTGCCAGGCCGGTGTAGAAGGTGACAATACTGCCGCGCGCTTTCAGTAGCTGCTGGCGGGCATTCTCTTCGGTGTGTGGTTTGCCGGTAATTATTCCATCCAGGACGCAAACCTGATCGGAACCTATAATTAAATGATCGGGGAATCGCGCTGCCAGACTTTTCGCTTTTTCCTGAGCCAGACGGACCACCAGATGGCGTGGCGATTCACCGGGTTGTGGGCTTTCATCCACGTTCGGCGCGGCGCATTCGAAGGTAACTCCGAGCTTTTCCAGCAACACGCGGCGGTAAGGTGATGTGGAGGCAAGAATGAGATTTGGCATATTTTTTTCACCAGATATAGCGTATCGATGCCAGCCATTTTAAACTACAGGCCGCAATGTGTGCGAATAAATGGCAAAAGGCAGCCTGAGGTTGCCTTTTTCTTTGACTCTATGACGTTACAAAGTTAATATGCGCGCCCTATGCAAAAGGTAAAATTACCCCTGACTCTTGATCCGGTTCGTACGGCTCAAAAACGCCTCGATTACGAAGGTATTTATACTCGTGACCAGGCTGAGCGTATCGCCGAATCCGTAGTCAGTGTGGACAGTGATGTGGAATGCTCCATGTCGTTTGAGATCGATCCCCAGCGCCTTGCCGTTATTACCGGTGATGCAAAGGTGTCGGTCACGCTCGAATGTCAGCGTTGCGGGAAACCGTTCCCACTTCATGTTCACACAACATATTGTTTTAGTCCGGTTCGTTCAGACGAACAGGCTGAAGCACTCCCGGAAGCGTATGAGCCGATTGAGGTTAACGAATTCGGTGAAATCGATCTGCTGGCGCTGGTTGAAGATGAAATCATCCTCACCTTGCCTGTAGTTCCGGTGCATGATTCTGAACACTGTGAAGTGTCCGAGGCGGACATGGTCTTTGGGGAACTGCCTGATGAAGCGCAAAAACCAAACCCATTTGCCGTATTAGCCAGTTTAAAGCGTAAGTAATTAAGGAGTAAGGTCCATGGCCGTACAACAGAATAAACCAACCCGTTCCAAACGTGGCATGCGTCGTTCCCATGACGCGCTGACTGCAGTTACCAGCCTGTCTGTAGACAAGACTTCTGGTGAAAAACACCTGCGTCACCACATCACCGCTGACGGTTTCTACCGCGGCCGCAAGGTTATCACTAAGTAATCACGCGTTTGCGTGATTAGGCTTAGTGAGGGTTTCCCCGTGAAAACGGGGATATACCGAACCAGGCTGCGACGATACCTTGACACGTCTAACCCTGGCGTTAGATGTCATGGGGGGAGATTTTGGCCCTTCCGTGACAGTGCCTGCAGCATTGCAGGCACTGAACTCTAATTCGCAACTCACTCTCCTTTTAGTCGGCAATCCCGACGCTATCACGCCATTACTTGCAAAAGCTGACTTTGAACAACGTTCACGTCTGCAGATTATTCCTGCCCAGTCAGTTATTGCCAGTGATGTTCGAGCCTCACAGGCGATCCGCAGCAGTCGCGGAAGCTCCATGCGCATTGCGCTGGAGCTGGTGAAAGAGGGTCGTGCCGAGGCCTGCGTTAGTGCCGGTAATACCGGCGCGCTGATGGGGCTGGCAAAATTACTGCTCAAACCTCTTGAGGGGATTGAGCGCCCGGCGCTGGTGACGGTATTGCCGCACCAGCAAAAGGGCAAAACGGTGGTGCTGGATTTAGGCGCTAACGTTGACTGCGACAGCGTGATGCTGGCGCAGTTTGCCGTAATGGGCTCGGTGCTGGCAGAGGAAGTGGTAGGGATTTCTCATCCCCGCGTTGCTCTGCTGAATATTGGTGAAGAAGAGACGAAAGGTCTCGACAGCATCCGTGAGGCGGCCGAGCGGCTAAAAAATGAGCCATCCATCAACTATATTGGATATCTCGAAGCCAACGAATTATTGACCGGAAAAACGGATGTACTGGTGTGTGACGGGTTTACAGGAAACGTTACATTAAAAACCATGGAAGGGGTGGTGAGGATGTTTCTTTCTCTGCTTAAATCGCAGGGAGAGGGGAAAAAACGGTCATGGTGGCTGATTTTATTGAAGCGTTGGTTACAAAAGAGCCTGGCGCGGCGATTCAGTCACCTCAACCCCGACCAGTATAATGGCGCCTGTCTGTTAGGATTGCGCGGCATTGTGATTAAGAGTCACGGTGCGGCCAATCAGCGAGCGTTTGCCGTCGCGATTGAACAGGCAGTGCAGGCGGTGCAGCGACAAGTCCCACAGCGGATTGCCGCTCGCCTGGGATCTGTATTAGCAAAAAGTGACTGAGCGTACATGTATACGAAGATTTTAGGTACCGGCAGCTATCTGCCAAAACAAGTGCGAACCAACGCCGATCTGGAAAAAATGGTAGATACGTCTGACGAGTGGATCGTCACGCGTACAGGTATCCGCGAACGTCGTATTGCCGCGCCAGATGAAACAGTTTCCACCATGGGCTATGAAGCCGCACAGCGTGCGCTGGAAATGGCGGGTGTCGATAAAGACGACATCGGCCTGATTATCGTTGCGACAACTTCTGCAACGCATGCCTTCCCGAGCGCAGCGTGCCAGATTCAGAGCATGCTGGAGATCAAAGGTTGCCCGGCGTTCGACGTTGCCGCTGCGTGCGCAGGCTTTACCTATGCGCTGAGCATTGCCGATCAATATGTAAAATCTGGCGCGGTGAAAAATGCGCTGGTGATCGGTGCTGACGTGCTGGCGCGCACCTGCGATCCAACCGATCGCGGGACGATCATTATTTTTGGTGATGGTGCAGGGGCTGTCCTGTTAGGACAATCTGAAGAACCCGGCATCATCTCCACGCATCTGCATGCTGACGGTAGCTATGGCGAACTGTTAACGCTGCCAAACGCCGATCGTGTTAATCCGGACAACGCCATCTATCTGACCATGGCCGGTAACGAAGTCTTCAAAGTGGCGGTCACAGAGCTGGCGCACATCGTTGACGAGACGCTGGCAGCGAACAATCTGGAGCGTTCCGCCCTCGACTGGCTGGTGCCGCATCAGGCGAACCTGCGCATTATTAGCGCCACGGCGAAGAAACTCGGCATGTCTATGGATAACGTTGTGGTGACGCTGGATCGTCATGGCAATACGTCTGCAGCATCCGTGCCCTGCGCGTTTGACGAAGCGGTGCGCGATGGACGCATTCAACGAGGCCAACTGGTCTTGCTCGAAGCCTTCGGTGGCGGTTTCACCTGGGGTTCTGCGCTGGTTCGTTTCTAGTATAAGGATAAAAAAATGACGCAATTTGCTTTTGTGTTCCCCGGCCAGGGTTCTCAGGCCGTTGGAATGTTGTCCGGCTTAGCGGAGCAGTATCCAGTCATCGAAGCGACCTTCCGTGAAGCGTCGGATGCACTGGGCTATGATCTTTGGGCGCTGACCCAGCAAGGGCCAGCCGAAGAGCTGAATAAAACCTGGCAGACCCAGCCTGCACTGCTGACCGCATCGGTCGCACTGTGGCGCGTATGGCAACAGCAGGGCGGCAAAACGCCAGCACTGCTGGCCGGTCACAGCCTGGGTGAATACTCTGCGCTGGTTTGCGCCGGGGTGATTGCGTTTGCTGATGCCGTGCGTCTGGTTGAGCTGCGCGGTAAATTCATGCAGGAAGCGGTGCCGGAAGGTACGGGCGGCATGTCAGCCATTATTGGTCTGGATGATGCTTCCATTGCAAAAGCCTGTGAAGAATCTGCAGAAGGTCAGGTGGTTTCTCCGGTAAACTTCAACTCGCCGGGCCAGGTGGTTATCGCCGGTCATAAAGAAGCGGTTGAACGTGCAGGCGCAGCCTGTAAAGCTGCGGGCGCCAAACGTGCGCTGCCGCTGCCGGTGAGCGTACCGTCACACTGCGCGCTGATGAAGCCTGCTGCTGAGAAGCTCGCGGTAGAGCTGGAAAAAATCACCTTTAACGCGCCAACCATTGCGGTGGTAAACAACGTTGATGTGCAGTGCGAAACCGCGCCAGAGGCCATTCGCCATGCGCTGGTTCGCCAGCTGTACAGCCCGGTTCAGTGGACCAAAACCGTTGAGTTTATGGCGTCCCAGGGCGTTGAGCACCTGTATGAAGTCGGTCCGGGTAAAGTTCTCACCGGTCTGACCAAGCGTATTGTTGATACCCTGACTGCCTCGGCCATTAATGAGCCGGAAGCCCTGTCAGCGGCACTCACGCAGTAAGAAGAGGAATACCATGAGTTTTGAAGGAAAAATCGCACTGGTCACTGGTGCAAGCCGCGGTATTGGCCGTGCTATCGCTGAAACCCTCGTCGCGCGCGGCGCGAAAGTTATCGGCACCGCGACCAGCGAAAGCGGCGCGCAGGCGATCAGTGAGTACCTGGGTGCGAACGGTAAAGGTCTGATGTTGAATGTGACCGATCCTGCATCTATCGAATCTGTTCTGGGAAATATTCGCGCAGAATTTGGCGAAGTGGATATTCTGGTCAATAATGCCGGAATCACTCGCGACAACTTATTGATGCGAATGAAAGATGATGAGTGGAGCGATATTCTCGAAACCAACCTGTCATCTGTGTTCCGTCTGTCAAAAGCGGTAATGCGAGCTATGATGAAGAAGCGTCATGGGCGTATTATCACTATCGGTTCTGTGGTTGGTACCATGGGAAATGCTGGTCAGGCTAATTACGCTGCGGCGAAAGCAGGTCTGATCGGTTTCAGTAAGTCTCTGGCACGCGAAGTTGCGTCCCGCGGAATTACTGTAAACGTTGTTGCTCCGGGCTTTATTGAAACGGACATGACGCGTGCGCTGACCGATGAGCAGCGTGCGGGTACGCTGGCGGCAGTTCCAGCGGGTCGTTTAGGCGACCCTAAAGAAATCGCCAGCGCGGTTGCATTTTTAGCCTCTGACGAAGCGAGTTACATCACTGGTGAAACTCTCCACGTCAATGGCGGGATGTATATGGTTTAATCACGATAGAAAATATTTGCGTTATTAGGGTCAATGGCCTCAAAATAACGTAAAATCGTGGTAAGACCTGCCGGGATTTAGTTGCAAATTTTTCAACATTTTATACACTACGAAAACCATCGCGAAAGCGAGTTTTGATAGGAAATTTAAGAGTATGAGCACTATCGAAGAACGCGTTAAGAAAATTATCGGCGAACAGCTGGGCGTTAAGCAGGAAGAAGTTGTGAACTCCGCTTCCTTCGTTGAAGACCTGGGCGCAGATTCTCTTGACACCGTTGAGCTGGTAATGGCTCTGGAAGAAGAGTTTGATACTGAGATTCCGGACGAAGAAGCTGAGAAAATCACCACCGTTCAGGCTGCCATTGATTACATCAACGGTCACCAGGCGTAAGTGAGCATCTCCAGGCGGTCATTCGACCGCCTGTGTTTTTTCTTTTGTAGTCCCTCGTTTTTCTTTTTTTTATCCCTCCCTGGAGGACAAGCGTGTCTAAGCGTCGTGTAGTTGTGACCGGACTTGGCATGTTATCTCCTGTCGGCAATACCGTAGAGTCTACCTGGAACGCTCTCCTTGCCGGTCAGAGTGGCATTAGCCTAATCGACCATTTCGATACTAGCGCCTATGCAACGAAATTTGCTGGCTTAGTAAAGGATTTTAACTGTGAAGAGATCATCTCGCGCAAAGAACAGCGCAAGATGGACGCCTTCATTCAATATGGAATTGTCGCTGGCGTTCAGGCCATGCAGGATTCTGGCCTTGAAATTACGGAAGAGAACGCAACCCGTATCGGTGCCGCTATCGGCTCCGGGATTGGCGGTCTTGGCCTGATTGAGGAAAACCATACCTCTCTGGTAAATGGTGGTCCACGTAAAATCAGCCCGTTCTTCGTTCCGTCAACGATTGTTAACATGGTGGCAGGTCACCTGACCATCATGTTTGGCCTGCGTGGTCCTAGCATCTCGATTGCCACTGCCTGTACGTCCGGTGTGCATAACATCGGCCAGGCGGCGCGTATCATTGCTTATGGCGATGCCGATGCGATGGTTGCAGGCGGCGCAGAAAAAGCCAGTACCCCGCTGGGTGTGGGCGGCTTTGGCGCTGCACGTGCCCTGTCTACCCGCAACGATAACCCGCAGGCGGCAAGCCGTCCGTGGGATAAAGACCGTGATGGTTTTGTGCTGGGTGACGGTGCGGGTATGGTCGTGCTGGAAGAGTACGAACACGCCAAAAAACGCGGCGCAAAAATCTATGCAGAAGTCGTTGGTTTCGGCATGAGCAGCGACGCTTATCACATGACCTCTCCGCCGGAAGACGGGGCAGGTGCTGCGCTGGCAATGGTTAACGCGATCCGCGATGCGGGTATCGAACCGGGCCAGATTGGCTATGTGAATGCGCACGGTACTTCCACGCCAGCAGGCGACAAAGCTGAAGCGCAGGCCGTTAAGTCTGTGTTTGGCGATGCGGCCCGCCGCGTGATGGTCAGCTCAACCAAGTCCATGACCGGACACCTGTTGGGTGCGGCGGGTGCAGTGGAATCAATCTACTCCATCCTTGCGCTGCGCGATCAGGCTGTTCCGCCAACCATCAACCTGGATAACCCGGATGACGGTTGCGATCTGGACTTCGTTCCGCACGAAGCGCGTCAGGTCAGCGGTCTGGAGTACACCCTGTGTAACTCCTTCGGCTTTGGCGGCACCAACGGTTCTCTGATCTTTAAGAAGGTCTGAGGCTGACAGCCGGGGCGGCCGATCGCCTTCCCGGCAAATTGATAAAAAAGGTCCGCTTGTCGGGCCTTTTTTATTCGGTTTTATTCCCTTGTCCACAGCCCTCCTTCCTGCCAGACTATTCGCCCATTCAAAAGGAGCCATCATGTTCTTGATCAATGGCATACCACAGGAAACATTGCCCGCGAGCGACAGGGCTATACAGTTTGGTGACGGCTGCTTCACGACGGCACGCATTGCTGCGGGCCAGGTCTGTCTGCTGGATGCCCATCTGCAGCGCTTGCAGATGGCCTGTGAAAAACTGCTTATCCCTTTCGTTGCGTGGGCAGAATTACAGCGTGAGATGGTAGAGCTTGCGCGGGGAAACGAGCGTGGCGTGCTGAAGGTCATTATCAGCCGGGGAAGCGGCGGCAGAGGTTACAGCGCGGCGAACTGCCTGCATCCGGTCCGAATCCTCTCGGTGTCGGGGTATCCCGCCCATTATGATGGCTGGCGTCGCGAGGGCATCACGCTCGAGTTAAGTCCGGTGCAGCTGGGACGTAACCCGCATCTTGCCGGTGTTAAGCACCTGAACCGGCTTGAACAGGTGCTGATCCGCACCCATCTTGAACAGACCGATGCGGATGAGGCCTTGGTTCTTGACAGCGAAGGGTTCGTTACGGAATGCTGTGCGGCGAATTTATTCTGGCGTAACGGGAAAGATGTTTTTACCCCCCGGCTGGATCAAGCAGGCGTTAACGGCCTGATGCGCCAGTTTTGTCTGCAACAGCTGGCACACTCCGGTTATCGCGTTGTCGAAGTACACGCCCGGGAGGCTGTACTGGCTGAGGCCGACGAAATGGTGGTCTGCAATGCGCTGATGCCCGTCGTGCCGGTTCGCCAGTATGGTTCTCAACGTTTTTCATCGCGTGAGTTGTACGCTTTTTTAGCCCCTCAGTGTGAGCAAATCAGATAGTCATGAAGAAAATGTTGCGTTTTATTCTCCTCATCCTTGTCGTGCTGGGCATTGCCGCTGGGGTGGGGATGTGGAAAGTTCGCCAGCTGGCGGGCAGTCAAATCCTGATCGAGACGGAGACCATCTTTACCCTGAAACCGGGCACCGGACGGTTGGCGCTGGGTGAGCAGCTGTACAATGAGAAGATCATTAACCGCCCACGGGTGTTCCAGTGGTTATTACGTGTGCAGCCGGAGCTGTCGCATTTCAAAGCGGGCACGTATCGCTTTACGCCTGGGATGACCGTCAAGGAACTGCTGCAGCTGCTGGAGAGCGGTAAAGAGGCGCAGTTCCCGCTGCGTTTCGTGGAAGGGATGCGCCTGAGCGACTACCTGAAGCAGCTGCGGGAAGCTCCTTACATCAAGCACACCCTGCAGGATGACAGCTACGCTACCGTTGCTCAGGTTCTGAAGTTTGAGCATCCTGAGTGGGTGGAAGGGTGGTTCTGGCCGGACACCTGGATGTATACCGCAGGCACTACCGATGTGGCGTTGCTGCAGCGTGCGCATAAAAAAATGGTCGCTGCGGTGGATAAAGCCTGGGAAGGGCGGATGGAAAACCTGCCGTATAAAGATCAAAACCAGTTCGTCACCATGGCCTCGATCGTCGAGAAAGAGACTGCAGTCGCGAGTGAACGGGATCAGGTTGCCTCGGTATTTATCAATCGCCTGCGTATCGGCATGCGTCTGCAAACCGATCCGACGGTGATTTACGGTATGGGGGAAAATTACAAGGGCAATATTTCACGTAAAGACCTGGAAACCCCGACCGATTATAATACCTATGTCATTAGCGGCTTACCGCCGGGGCCAATCGCCACACCGGGGCAGGCATCGCTGAATGCCGCCGCGCATCCTGCAAAAACGCCGTATCTCTATTTCGTCGCGGACGGAAAGGGTGGACACACTTTTAACACCAATCTTGCCAGTCATAATCGTTCAGTTCAGGACTATCTGAAGGCACGTAAGGAAAAAAATGCGCAGTAATTACATCGTCATTGAGGGGCTGGAAGGCGCCGGGAAAACCACCGCACGTGACGTGGTGGTCGAGACGCTCAAACAGTGTGGCATTGAAGAGATGATCTTCACCCGCGAACCGGGCGGCACTCAGCTGGCTGAAAAATTGCGTAGCCTGGTACTGGACATCAAATCGGTCGGGGATGAGGTCATTACCGATAAAGCCGAAGTCATGATGTTCTACGCCGCGCGTGTCCAACTGGTTGAAACCGTCATCAAACCCGCGCTGGCGCGGGGATGCTGGGTGATTGGCGATCGTCACGATCTCTCCACCCAGGCCTATCAGGGCGGTGGACGCGGCATTGATCAGCAGATGCTCGGCACACTGCGCGATGCGGTGCTCGGGGATTTCCGTCCGAACCTGACGCTCTATCTCGATGTGACGCCCGAAGTGGGTCTGAAACGCGCCCGCGCCCGCGGCGAGCTGGATCGTATTGAGCAGGAGTCGCTGGACTTCTTTAATCGCACCCGCGCCCGTTACCGTGAGCTGGCCGCCGAGGACCCTTCGATCCGCACCATCGATGCGACCCAGCCGCTTGAAGATGTAATGAACGACATTCGCAAAACAGTCACTGACTGGCTGAAGGAACAACAGGCATGAAATGGTATCCATGGTTGCGCCCGCACTTTGAACAGCTGGTGAACAGCTATCAGTCCGGTCGGGGGCATCATGCGTTACTGATCCAGTCGCTGCCGGGCATGGGCGATGAGGCGTTGATCTACGCCATCACCCGTTTTTTAATGTGCCAACAGCCGCAGGGATACAAAAGCTGCGGTCAGTGCCGTAGCTGTCAGCTGATGCAGGCAGAAACGCACCCGGATTATTACGCGCTGGAGCCGGAGAAGGGCAAGGCTACGCTGGGTATTGATGCGGTGCGCGCCATCAGTGAAAAGCTGTACGAGCGCGCGCGGCTCGGCGGGGCGAAAGTCGTGTGGCTGAAGGATGCCGCCCAGCTTACCGAGGCAGCAGCCAACGCGCTGTTAAAGACTCTTGAAGAGCCGCCGGAAAATACCTGGTTCCTGATGGCCTGCCGTGAGCCTGGACGACTCCTGGCGACCCTTCGCAGCCGCTGTCGTTTGCATCATCTTAGCGTGCCGCAGGAGGCCTGGGCTATCAGCTGGCTTGCACGAGAAGTGACAACGTCACAGGAAGCGGCGTTAAGCGCGCTGCGCCTGAGCGGCGGAGCTCCTGCCGCGGCGCTGGCATTGTTGCAGCCCAACGTCCAGACGCAACGGGAACAACTTTGCCAGGCGCTCGGCGGGGTGGCAGACAGCGGCGACTGGCTGAGCCTGCTCCCGGCTATCAACCATGATCAAGCACCCGATCGCCTGTACTGGCTGGCGGCTCTGCTGTTGGATGCCCTTAAAATTCAGCAGGGAGCAACCCTTGTCAGCAATGTCGATGCCTGGTCGCTCGTTAATAGCCTGGCGCAGCGCCTGCCAGGTGTGGCGTTACGGGCTATCCTTCATGCTGTCTGCCAGTGTCGGGAACAACTACTCAGCGTAACGGGGCTGAATCGGGAGCTTGTCCTGACCGACCTGTTACTCACAATCGAGCATTACCTGCAACCGGGCACAACGCTGCCTGCATCCTATCTCTGAGAGAGACATTATGTTTTTAGTCGACTCACACTGCCATCTCGATGGCCTGGATTATCAATCCCTGCATAAAAACGTCGATGACGTGCTGGCAAAAGCCGCCGCCCGCGATGTGAAATTTTGTCTGGCGGTCGCCACGACGTTACCGGGTTACAAAACCATGCGTGAACTGGTGGGCGTACGCGACAACGTGGTGTTCTCCTGCGGCGTGCATCCCCTGAACCAGGATGAAGCGTACGACGTTGAAGATTTGCGCCGTCTGGCGGCGGAAGAGGGCGTAGTGGCGATGGGTGAAACCGGCCTGGATTATTTCTACACCCCGGAAACCAAAGCCCGCCAGCAGGAATCGTTCCGCGACCATATCCGCATTGGCCGGGAGTTGAATAAACCGGTGATTGTCCACACCCGTGATGCGCGCGCTGATACGCTGGCGATCCTGCAAGAAGAAAAGGTGACGGATTGCGGCGGCGTACTACACTGTTTCACAGAAGACAGAGAAACAGCGGGTAAGCTGCTGGATTTGGGTTTTTATATCTCGTTTTCCGGGATCGTGACGTTCCGTAATGCTGAGCAGCTTCGTGATGCTGCGCGTTACGTTCCGCTCGATCGCCTGCTGGTGGAAACAGACTCTCCTTATCTGGCACCGGTACCGCACCGCGGCAAAGAGAATCAACCCGCGATGGTACGGGATGTGGCCGAGTATATGGCCGTTTTGAAAGGCGTCGACGTTGCAGAACTGGCACGCATTACCACCGATAACTTTGCCAGCCTGTTTCACATCGATCCCTCCCGCCTGCAATCTGCCTGATTAATCTATTTTTTTATGGCTCGTAATTAATAGCCAAAACGAGTAAAGTTCACCGCCCATGTGGGGGCGGTGAAGCGCTTTCTTGAAACATTTGGCAATTAATTTTGTAAATATCTGAAAGTTTTTCAGCTGCCCTACGCTGAAACGTGATAGCCGTCAAACAACGCTACGCGGATTTATTTTACTCTGTGTAATAAATAAAGGGCGCTTAGATGTCCTGTCCACGGCACGGTTCTCCCCCCGGGCCAATGCGTGAAAACGTAAAAAAAGCACAAATACTCAGGAGCACTCTCAATTATGTTTAAGAATGCATTTGCTAACCTGCAGAAGGTCGGTAAATCGCTGATGCTGCCAGTATCCGTACTGCCTATCGCAGGTATCCTGCTGGGCGTCGGTTCTGCAAACTTCAGCTGGCTGCCAGCCGTAGTTTCTCATGTGATGGCCGAAGCAGGCGGTTCTGTTTTTGCTAACATGCCACTGATCTTCGCCATCGGCGTTGCGCTTGGCTTCACCAATAACGACGGTGTATCAGCTCTGGCTGCTGTAGTTGCATACGGCATCATGGTTAAAACCATGGCTGTGGTAGCCCCTCTGGTGCTGCATTTACCTGCTGAAGAAATCGCGGCAAAACACCTGGCTGATACGGGTGTTCTGGGCGGTATCATTTCGGGTGCGATTGCGGCATATATGTTTAACCGCTTCTATCGCATCAAGCTGCCTGAGTATCTGGGCTTCTTTGCAGGCAAGCGTTTCGTACCAATCATCTCTGGTCTGGCGGCGATCTTCACCGGTGTGATCCTCTCCTTCATCTGGCCACCGATTGGTTCCGCGATCCAGACCTTCTCCCAGTGGGCTGCATACCAGAACCCGGTAGTGGCGTTCGGTATCTACGGCTTCATTGAGCGTTGCCTGGTACCGTTTGGTCTGCACCACATCTGGAACGTTCCTTTCCAGATGCAGATCGGCGAATACACCAACGCAGCAGGTCAGGTCTTCCATGGCGACATCCCTCGTTACATGGCAGGCGACCCAACTGCAGGCAAACTGTCTGGCGGCTTCCTGTTCAAAATGTACGGCCTGCCGGCTGCTGCGATTGCAATCTGGCACTCTGCTAAACCAGAGAACCGTGCAAAAGTGGGCGGTATCATGATCTCCGCAGCGCTGACCTCGTTCCTGACCGGTATCACCGAGCCGATCGAGTTCTCCTTCATGTTCGTTGCGCCGATCCTGTACATCATCCACGCGGTTCTGGCTGGCCTGGCGTTCCCAATCTGTATTCTGCTGGGTATGCGTGACGGTACGTCCTTCTCGCACGGTCTGATCGACTTTATCGTTCTGTCCGGTAACAGCAGCAAACTGTGGCTGTTCCCAATCGTTGGTGCGTGCTACGCGGTGGCGTACTACACCATCTTCCGCGTGCTGATCAAAGCACTGGACCTGAAAACACCAGGTCGTGAAGATGCGACAGACGACGTTAAAGCTGGCGCGACCAGCGAAATGGCTCCGGCACTGGTTGCAGCGTTCGGCGGTAAAGAGAACATCACTAACCTGGACGCGTGTATCACTCGTCTGCGTGTGAGCGTTGCTGATATCGCGAAAGTTGACCAGCCGGGTCTGAAAAAACTGGGCGCAGCAGGCGTAGTTGTTGCAGGTTCCGGTGTACAGGCTATCTTCGGTACTAAATCCGATAACCTGAAAACCGAAATGGATGAGTACATCCGCAGCAACTAAGTTGTGACCTGGGGAGACTAAGGCAGCCGAATGGCTGCCTTTTTTATTGCCTGTTGCCTGGTGGCGCTGCGCTTTCCTGAGTAGACAACATTCAGGGCTCTGAGGTGGGTAAGGCACAGCCGTCATCCGGCCAACAGCGCGCATAAAAAAAGGGAGCCTTCAGGCTCCCTTTGACGACAGAATATTATCAGAACTGATAGCTTGCGGTCAGGCTCACGTTGCGCGGTTCGCCATACACAATTTCGCCTTCAACGTTGGTGTCGTAGGTCTTATCGAAGAGGTTATTCAGGTTACCCTGCAGGGAGAAGTTCTTCGTCACCTGGTAACGCGTGAAGAGGTCCACCAGCGCGTAGCTGCCCTGCGATGCACGCCAGGTGCCATAAGGCGTGTCCTGATAGGTATACACGCTGTTTTGCCAGTTAACGCCGCCGCCAACGGTCAGCTCAGGCATCGCCGGCAGACGGTAGCTGGTAAACAGTTTTACGGTCGTGCGCGGCAGTTGCGGGTTCACCGCCTTGCCCTGATTATCTTCCGCAACGTAACGCGTTGCACCAAAGGTCATCTGCCAGTTATCGGTCAGCGCACCGTTGATTTCAAACTCAACGCCTTTACTTACCGTACCGTCAACGCTCTCGTAAGCCACATCGGTGGAGCCCTGAATCGTCCGGCCGGTGCTTTGACCCAGGTTATCCTGCTCAATACGGAACACGGACAGCATGGTGGTCAGACGGCTGTTCATCCAGTCGGATTTCAGGCCCGCTTCGTAGTTATTACCGGTGATCGGGTCAAGATATTTGCCGGAGCTGTCGCGGTAGTTCTGCGGCTGGAAGATAGAGGTATAGCTGGCGTAGGCAGACCAGTTGTCATTGATGTCGTAAACCAGACCCGCATAAGGCGTGGTGTGGTTTTTCTCCATGCCGTAGGTCAGGGTGTCTACACTCCAGTTGGTGTACCGGGCACCAAGAATTAAATGCAGAGGATCGGCCAGTGAAATGCGCGTCGCGGCGTACAGCGATTTCATATTGGTGGTGTCATCCTGAGCCAGCGACTGCGATCCCCAATTGGTTTCCGGGAAGTAACCGTTATAGTCGTAGAAACTGCCGAACTCATCCGGGTAGACGTTAGCCCACGAGTTAGTGTAACGGTTCGTCTGACGGCTGAAGCTGCCGCCAATCATCATGGTGTGCTGGCGGCCTAACAGTTCATAGCCACCGTCAGCGAACAGATCCACCGCATCCACTTTACGCTTACCGCTGTTCCAGCCGGTGCCGCCAATGTAATCATAGCCTGGGCCATAGTTCGAATAGGGGCCTTCCAGCATGCCAGTGCTCTTATTCACAAAGGCATCGATGTACATCGCTTTACTGTCGAACTTCGCTTCGGTATGGGTCGCATTCAGCGTGGCCTGCCAGTCATCGGCAAAGCGCTGCTTCAGGGTGAAGAAGACCTTATTGAACTCATTGTCGTTGTAGGCCCAGTCTGGCGACGTGCTGTGCGCGCGGTCGTAATGTTTGGTGCTGCCGTCGGTGTTCCAGCGCGGCAAACCGCCCCAGGTCTGGTTATTGATGTCGATACGCTGGTATTCGTAGCCGGCGGACAGCGAGGTGCTGGTGCCCAGGTCGGCGTCCAGAATCCCGGAGAAGAAGGTTCGCTTCTGATTGTAATTGTCGAGCCAGGAATCACTGTCCTGATAACCCGCTACGATGCGGCTGCGCAGATTGCCGTCTTCCGTCAGCGGGCTTTGCATATCCATCACGTAACGCTGTTTGTTCCAGCTGCCGTATTCAGCCGACAGATTGGCCTTAAATTCGCGGCTGGTGGCATGTTTACGCACCATATTGATCGCCGCAGACGGGTTGCCTGTACCGGTCATCAGACCGTTAGCGCCGCGAACCACTTCGACCCGCTCAAACAGAGCCGTGTCTGACTGCGAATCGCCCAGATTCCAGCGTGACTCGAAATAGGTTGGGATGCCATCGACCATATAGTTGTCGATTTCAAAACCACGGGAATAAAAGTTGCTGCGATCGGAGTCAGTGGTGCTTTTGCTGATCCCCATCGTGTTATCCATCACGTCGCCCAGGGTTTGCAGCTGCTGATCTTCCATGCGTTGTTCGCTGACGATGGTGACCGACTGCGGAATGTCACGCTGCACCATCTGCATTTTGGTGCCTACGGTCGTGGTTTTTACGCTGTAGTCCTGGCTTTCATCCGCGGTGTCCGACGCCGTTGAACCATCAACAATAACGGTCTCTTCGGCCGGAGCGGCGAAGGTGGCCACTGGGGTCAACGCGAAGGCAATACAGGCTGCGAGCAGCGAAGGTTTAGCGACAGGCTGGCGCTGCCCGTCCCTGGTATAATTCATGAAAGACATCAATAAACCTTTCTGAGTGAAGTGTGAATGTTATGCCTCAGTTCCGTAAGTACAGACTGAGATCGTTATCGGTTTTTGAAATGCGCATGTAAATGCAAATGCGAAATATACGCATTGTGATTAACCCTGTAAACAGACGTTTCAGCCGTATCTGAAATTCTGTTTTAAGATTTAAGGGGAGGGTGCAGTGGGCGACAGCGTATAAATTGCGCTATAAGGAAAGAATTCGAGGGATAAGGTTGAAAGGATTGGAGAAAGTCGCTCATACTCTTGAGTCGTGTCACATAATAGTGCGCCTGCGACGGGGGTTATCTCCGGGCACGTCGGCAGATTAAATGAACAAGGAAAATCTCATGGCTGAAGAAACTATTTTCAGTAAAATTATCCGTCGCGAGATCCCGGCGGATATCGTCTATCAGGACGATCTGGTTACCGCTTTTCGCGATATTTCTCCGCAGGCTCCTACGCACATCCTCATTATTCCTAATATTCTGATTCCGACGGTAAATGACGTGAAAACTGAGCATGAACTGGCATTAGGCCGTATGCTGACAGTAGCCGCGAAAATTGCTGAACAGGAAGGCGTGGCCGAAGACGGATACCGTTTGATCATGAACTGCAACCGCCACGGTGGTCAGGAAGTTTATCATATTCATATGCATCTGCTCGGCGGTCGCCCGCTGGGACCGATGCTGGCGCATAAAGGTCTCTAAGATGCCTGCAGGACGGATTGCGATACTGTTCATCATGATGGTGCTGGCGGGATGTAAATCTCAGCCAGCGATACCCGTCAATGATGAACAATCGCTGGTAATGGAATCATCAGTGCTGGCGGCAGGTATCACCGCCGACAAGCCTTCTCTAACGATCAGCGAAATTCAACCATCCGCTTCCTCTGTGCTATTTAATGAAAGAGATGAGGCGGTTACCGTCCATTACCGATTTTTCTGGTATGACGCCCGTGGCCTGGAAATGCATCCACTTGAAGCACCGCGTAGCGTAACGATCCCGGCGAATTCGTCGGTTAAACTTTACGGCGGCGCAAATTACCTGGGCGCGCATAAGGTCAGACTTTATCTATATCTCTAAGGGGTGAATTTTGATTAAAAACATCAGTCGTTACACGCTTGTCACGGCTTTTGCACTGTTCCTGTCAGGCTGTATTAGCCGCACTGAGCAACCACCCGCACCGGTGGAAGAGGTGAAACCGGGTGTTGAGCAGCCGGTTCAACCGACCCAGCCTGTGCCAACCGTGCCTACTGTGCCGTCCGTACCTGAGCAACCAGGCCCGATAGAACATCAGGAAGAGCCCGCGCAGCCTGCGCCGCGTGAGCGTCATTACGACTGGAACGGCGCGATGCAGCCAATGGTCGGCAAAATGTTGCAGGCGCAGGGCGTCAACGCAGGCAGCGTACTGCTGGTGGACAGCGTCAACAACCGGACCAACGGAAGCCTGAATGCCGGGGAAGCCACCGAAACGCTGCGCAATGCCCTGGCCAACAACGGCAAATTTACCCTCGTGTCGGCGCAGCAGCTGGCCGTGGCCAAGCAGCAGTTAGGCCTCTCTCCACAGGACAGCCTTGGCTCACGCAGTAAAGCCATCGGCATTGCCCGCAACGTAGGCGCGCAGTATGTGCTCTACTCCAGCGCGACCGGCAACGTCAACTCACCAGCGCTGCAAATGCAGCTGATGCTGGTTCAGACAGGTGAAATTATCTGGTCGGGCAAAGGTGCAGTTCAGCAACAGTAATCTGACGCGCGACACACTGCTGTCGCGCTTTTTCCCGCAATATCGTCTTATCGCGCCGCAGACCCATACCGGGTTGAGCGGCGCGAGTTGCATTATTGAGCATGCCGGACAGCGGCTGGTGTTGCGCCAGTATCACGCTGCACTGGCTACGCCAGCTCATTTTCGTCGCCAGTATCATGCGCTCCGCCATCTTTCCGCCGACATTGCTCCTCAGCCGCGGTTTTACAGCCCCGACTGGATAGCCGTCGATTATCTGTCCGGCGAGATCAAAACCGGGTTACCTGCCGCACCTGCGCTTGCCGCAATGCTGTATCATCTGCATCAACAGCCCAGGTTTGGCTGGCGTATCACCCTGGCCCCACTGCTGGAGCAGTACTGGTTGCAGGCCTCGCCGTCCCGGCGCACGCCGTTATGGCTACGATGGCATAAGCGGCTGCAAAAACGGGGCGAGCCGCGTCCGCTCCGCCTGGCGCCGCTGCATATGGATGTTCATGCGGGTAATATCGTGCATACAGAGACCGGCTGTCGGCTGCTGGACTGGGAATACGCCGGAGACGGCGACATTGCCCTCGAGCTGGCCAGCGTCTGGTCTGAGAGCGACGCCCAGCGTCAGCTGCTGCTCGCCGCGTACAGTGAGATCGCGCAGCTTGACCGCTTCCTGCTGCAACGCCAGGTGAATCGCTGGCGCCCGTGGGTGCTGATGCTGATGGCAGGCTGGTTTGAGCTGCGCTGGCAACAATCACAAGACAAACATTTTATTACGCTGGCCGATGAGATCTGGCGCCAGTTAGAAACAACAGAATAAGAGAGGTTCGTGTGGGTCCGGTCATGTTGGATGTGGAAGGTTATGAACTGGATGCGGAGGAGCGCGAGATTCTGGCGCATCCGCTGGTGGGTGGTCTGATCCTGTTTATGCGCAATTATCACGATCCGGCGCAGCTGCGGGAGTTGGTGCGTCAGATCCGTGAGGCCTCCCATCACCGTCTGGTGGTGGCAGTCGATCAGGAAGGCGGCCGCGTGCAGCGTTTTCGCGAGGGCTTTACCCGTCTGCCTGCGGCCCAGTCATTTGCGGCGTTACTCGGGCTTGAAGAGGGCGGCAAACTGGCGCAGGAGGCCGGCTGGCTGATGGCCAGCGAAATGATCGCCATGGACATTGATATCAGCTTTGCACCGGTGCTGGACGTGGGCCATATCAGTGCCGCCATCGGGGAGCGCGCGTATCACGAGGATCCGCAGAAGGCGCTGCAGATCGCCACCCGCGTTATCGACGGGATGCACGAGGCCGGAATGAAAACCACCGGCAAACATTTCCCTGGGCACGGCGCCGTGACGGCAGATTCCCATAAAGAGACCCCGCGTGACCCACGCCCGCAGGCGGAGATCCGCGCCCGGGATATGTCGATTTTCAAATCGCTGATCAGCGACAACAAGCTCGATGCCATCATGCCCGCGCATGTGATCTACCCCGATGTCGATCCGCGTCCAGCGAGCGGCTCGCCGCACTGGCTGAAAACGGTCCTGCGCCAGGAGCTGGGCTTCAACGGTGTGATTTTCTCTGACGATCTGTCGATGGAAGGCGCGGCGATCATGGGCAGCTACGCCGAACGCGGCCAGGCATCGCTGGACGCGGGTTGCGATATGATCCTGGTCTGCAATAATCGTAAAGGCGCAGTCAGCGTGCTAGATAACCTGTCGCCGATCAAGGCTGAACGTGTTACACAATTGTATCATAAAGGTTCTTTTAGCCGTCAGGATCTGCGGGATACAGCACGCTGGAAAACGGTGAATGCGCAGCTTGAGGCGCTTCATGAGCGCTGGGAAGCGCATAAAGCGGGGCAATAACCCCTCCTGGCAAGCGTAGTGTGGCGAGGATACGATGATCATCTATTTGCACGGTTTTGATTCGAACAGTCCCGGTAATCACGAGAAAGTCCTGCAGTTGCAGTTTATCGACCCGGATGTACGGCTGATTAGCTATAGCACACGCCATCCGAAGCATGATATGCAGCATCTGCTGAAAGAAGTGGACAAAATGTTGCAGTTGAACGTTGACGATCGCCCGTTGATCTGTGGCGTCGGCCTCGGGGGATACTGGGCGGAGCGCATCGGGTTCTTGTGCGATATTCGCCAGGTGGTGTTCAATCCAAACCTGTTCCCGAACGAGAACATGGAAGGCAAGATCGACAGGCCGGAAGAGTATGTCGATATTGCCACCAAGTGCGTAAGCAACTTTCGCGAAAAGAACCGCGATCGCTGTCTGGTGATCCTCTCCCGCAACGATGAGGCACTGAACAGCCCACGTGCCGCGGAGCTACTGCACCACTACTACGAAATTGTCTGGGATGAAGAGCAGACGCATAAGTTCAAGAATATTGCCCCCCATCTGCAACGTATCAAAGCGTTCAAGACATTAGGTTAATTCCTGATTACAGCCTAAGCCCGGCCACGTAACGTGAGCCGGGCTTTCTTTTTGCTAAGCTTGTGTAAATTTTAAGCGGCAAAACTTGATGCATATCAATTTTGGTATGACCAATGCACCGAACATGTTATTCTCATGACAGTTGAATGGTTTCAGTGCTGTAACCTGTTGTTAATTAAAGGTTATTTTCATAACTTTTAGTTAACAATTGGTTAATAATTTAGGGGGTCACGTTGACTACGCCATTGAAAAAGATAGTGATTGTGGGTGGTGGTGCTGGCGGTCTGGAACTGGCTACGCAGTTAGGAAAGAAGCTTGGTCGCGGTAAAAAGGCCAAAGTAACACTCGTCGATCGTAACCACAGCCACCTGTGGAAACCGCTCTTGCACGAAGTGGCTACCGGTTCTCTGGATGAGGGCGTTGACGCGCTGAGCTATCTGGCACATGCGCGCAACCACGGTTTCCAGTTCCAGCTGGGTTCGGTGATGGATATCAACCGCGAAAGCAAAACCATTACCCTGGCAGAACTGCGTGATGAGAAGGGCGAGTTGCTGGTACCGGAGCGCAAGCTGGCGTATGACACGCTGGTTATGGCGCTGGGCAGCACCTCTAACGACTTCAACACCCCGGGCGTGAAAGAGCACTGCATCTTCCTCGACAACCCGCACCAGGCGCGTCGTTTCCATCAGGAGATGCTGAACCTGTTCCTGAAATACTCCAATAATCTCGGCGCAAATGGCAAGGTTAATATCGCCATCGTGGGCGGCGGTGCTACCGGCGTTGAGCTTTCTGCGGAGCTGCATAACGCGGTGAAACAGCTGCACAGCTACGGCTACAAAGGGTTAACCAACGACGCCCTGAACGTGACCCTGGTGGAAGCGGGCGAGCGTATTCTGCCTGCGCTGCCGCCACGTATCTCTGGCGCTGCTCACAACGAGCTGACCAAGATGGGCGTGCGTGTCCTGACTCAGACCATGGTCACCAGTGCCGATGAGCATGGCTTGCACACCAAAGATGGCGAATACATCAAAGCCGATCTGATGGTCTGGGCGGCAGGTATCAAGGCGCCTGATTTCATGAAAGAGATTGGCGGCCTGGAAACAAACCGCATCAACCAGCTGGTGGTAGAGCCAACGCTGCAAACCACCCGCGACCCGGACATTTACGCCATTGGTGACTGCGCCTCCTGCGCACGCCCGGAAGGCGGGTTTGTTCCTCCTCGCGCCCAGGCCGCTCACCAGATGGCCAGTCTGGCGCTGCATAACATCCTGGCGCAGGCGAAAGGCAAAACCCTGAAGAATTACGTCTACAAAGACCACGGTTCTCTGGTGTCGCTCTCAAACTTCTCTACAGTGGGTAGTCTGATGGGTAACCTGATGCGCGGCTCGATGATGGTAGAAGGGCGCATTGCGCGCTTCGTCTATATCTCGCTGTACCGTATGCACCAGGTGGCGCTGCACGGCTACTTCAAAACCGGACTGATGATGCTGGTTGGCAGCATCAACCGCGTGATCCGACCGCGACTGAAACTGCACTAAGACCCATGCCCCTCCGCACTCGCTGGAGGGGCTTTTTCAGCATATTCTTCTGTGTATCTCGCCCCTGGGGTCTAAGAGTCCTCCTAAACAGACCTTTTTTGTGTTTATCCCCACATTTTTAATCCTTTCTCTGATTTGCGGACACACCTCTTTAGTTGCAGAATTGTTACCAATAGCAACGAAAAGGAGAACGTCCCATGAATAAATCCATGGTGGCAGGTATAGGGATTGGCGTGGTTGCCGCGTTAGGCGTGGCGGCAGTTGCCAGTCTTAATGTCTTTGAACGTGGCCCACAATACGCGCAGGTTGTTTCGGCGACACCCATTAAAGAGACGGTGAAAACACCGCGTCAGGAGTGCCGTAATGTAACCGTAACGCATCGTCGTCCGGTGCAGGACGAAAACCGGATTGCCGGATCTGTACTGGGTGCAGTGGCAGGCGGCGTGATTGGTCATCAGTTTGGCGGCGGGCGCGGTAAAGATGTCGCGACTGTGGTGGGGGCGCTGGGCGGCGGTTATGCCGGTAACCAGGCTCAGGGAGCACTCCAGGAGCGGGACACTTACACCACGACGCAGCAGCGTTGTAAAACCGTTTATGACAAATCGGAAAAAATGCTCGGCTATGATGTGACGTACAAAATTGGCGATCAGCAGGGCAAAATTCGCATGGATAAAGATCCCGGCACGCAAATCCCTCTCAACGGTGATGGGCAGCTGGTACTGAATAATAAAGCATAAAAAAATCTGTTCTCTGCGTTTAGCTCCTCATTCGCTCAGGCTGGGGAGCTTTTTTTTATTCATAAAAAAGACCTCAACCCCCGCAGCGATGCGTAAGGAATAAGGTCTTTCTTAAGGATAAAGCAGGGTTAACCGTGGTTACAGGTCAAATTCGTTATCCTGGCGCAGTAACATAAATCCTGTTATCAATACGGAAAGGAATGCAAATAACACTGACCCACCACATAAAACCCAGAGACCGAATAACAATGTAATGACCATTAACACCTTGAAAAATGGTAATAGCAAAATCATTTTTATTCTCCTTCTGAATGTGAATAGCCAGAACATCTCCCTTATGACCACGCGTCTAATCATTAGCACGTCAATAATCACCCGTTAAGGATAGCAAGCGGCAGACATGTGGTGATAGTTTTTACCTATCTTTAAACAGATTTGTCTGAAAGTGGGGCAGAAGCAGGGCGGTAAACCGCCCTTTTTTGATCAGGATTTCAGGAGTTCAGGCCACAGGCGCAAGGTTGTTTGCGTGATAGTCTGCAGTTTTTCCAGGCTGGCACCTTCCCGGGCGCTGATTGACATTCCCTGCAGAATGCAGCTCAGATACTGCGCCAGTTTTTGCGGATCGCACTGGGCAGGGATCTCACCGCGCTGCTGACGTTGCTGTAAAAACCGGCACAGCGTCTCTTCCTGCATCGCATGTCGAGATTTAACCGTATGGGCAATCTCTTCTGACGACGCCGCCAGCGTCGCTGACGTGTTAATCATAAAACAGCCTGCGGGCGTGTCTTTGCTGGTAAAGCAGGTCGCCACCGCGGTGAAGTAGTCTTCCAGCGCGTCTTCAACGCGCTTCTCTTCGCAAAACAGCTGCGCTTCATGGCGGGCAGCGAATCGGCTGATATAGCGATCCAGCACCGCGCGGAACAGTCCTTCTTTATTGGTAAATTCTGCGTACAGCGTAGGCGCTTTGGCCCCGGTCGCTGCGACCAGGTCAGCCAGCGATGTGGCTTCATACCCATGCTGCCAGAACAATGTCATGGCCTTGTCCAGCGCCGCTTCCCTGTCGAACACTTTTGGTCGGCCACGGCTTTTCTTAGCGCAACGCGTGTCATCGGTTGTCATGAGCCGTTGTACCTCAATTGGTTTGTTGAATGACCATTATAAAAATAATCCCTTCTGGCAGCCAGCGCTGAATTCATAAAATAAATATCTTCATATCAACATGAATTTAAACGCTTTTAATTTTATTTTAACGATCGTTATAAAAATAGTTTGACCGTGATGGGGATCACATTTATCATTTAGTTATCGATCGTTAAGTTAATGCTTACGACATCCCATCACTTGCATAAGGTTCTCATTATGAAAAACGTAAAAACACTGATCGCCGCAGCCGTACTAAGCTCACTCTCTTTTGCCAGCTTCGCTGCTGTGCAGGTTCAGTCTACCCCTGCGGATCAACAAAAAGTGGGCACGATTGCCGCAAATGGCGGGCCTAACCTGGGTTCACTGGAAAGCCAGTTGGCGCAAAAAGCCGATGAGATGGGTGCAAAATCTTTCCGTATCACCTCTGTTACCGGTCCAAACAACCTGCACGGTACTGCGGTGATCTACAAATAAGCCTGGCTTAACCCTCATTAATGCCACTGCGAAAAAAAACGCTCTGCAATTGCAGAGCGTTTTTTATTTGGCTATCTGGCTACAGGGCCTGAACCTCCGCATGGCGGGTAACATCCACCGGCATTCCCGAGCGGGCCTCCATTGCACGCTCCATCACTGTTTCATCTGCACTGGCTTTGAAGCTCTGCTGGGCACTATTCAACACAATCGGCAGGGTCTGAGGATCGTCATTCAGCTGCTTCGAGAGCGGTTGATGCACTTCCACCAGCCGCACACCGCCTGGCTCTTCTGACACCTTAACCGGCGTATTCATGATATTCACTTTGGTGCCGGGCTGTATGACGCGGAACAGCGTCTCGATGTCATTATCACGCAGGCGGATACAGCCGGAGCTGACGCGCATGCCAATCCCGAAATCGGCGTTAGTGCCGTGCAACAGGTAGACACCACCGTAGGCGGCGAGGCGAATAGCATGATGTCCCATCGGGTTTTCCGGCCCGGCAGGCACGACCGCAGGCAGATCGATGCCCTGGGCTTTATAACGGGCGCGGATATTGGCGGTCGGGGTCCAGGTAGGGTTGGCGCGTTTGTCCGATACCGTGGTCACCATAGTTGGCGTCAGGGTATCGCCCCCCAGCTGGCCAATGCCAATGGGATAGACCGTGACCTCATTTTTACCCGGCGGGTAATAATAGAGACGCAGTTCGGCCAAGTTGATCACTATTCCTTCCCGGGGTGCGTCGGGGAGCAGGGTCTGCAACGGGATGGTCAGCACGCTGCCCGCGCGGGGAACATAGGGATCCACCCCAGGGTTAGCCTGGAGCAGGGCCAGAAAGCCGACATTATATTTTTTGGCAATCGCTTCCAGCGAGCCGCCGTCATTTTCCACCACATGATAGCGATTCTCGCCCACGAGACGGCTGCCTGACGGGGGCAGGGGCCAGGTATTGGCCCGGGCCGGCAGAGCAAAGGCCAGGGTCGAGAGCAGCGCAACCAACGATATCCAACGGGTAAAACGCGGAGTTGTCATCATCACCAGAATCCATAGCAATAAAGATTATTGTTATCTGAAAGTTAATTGATAATTATGGCGAATGGACGTGTCGGGAAATCCAGGCGTATTGCAAAGAGTTGTAAATTGCGCGGGGAAATCAGGCCGGGCGATCGCAGGAGCGCCCGGCAGTGGGTCAGGCGACGGCGTTCTCTTCGAGCTGACGCATAAAGTTACGCACCCATTCCATGCGGATTTTCCGTTCCGCCAGATCCTGGGTGAATTTCAGACGCGTCGGGCCGTCCAGGCGATAGTGCTGAGGCTGCTTTTGCAGCAGGCTAATCAGCCACATCGGATCGACATGGTTCTTCTCGGCAAACTCAATCATGCCGCCTTTATCGTTCCCTTCCAGTTTGCGGATCCCCAGTTTCTGCGCCTGCTGACGTAACCGGGCGATATCCAGCAGGTTACGCGCCGCATCCGGCAGCAGGCCAAAGCGGTCGATCAGCTCCACCTTGATCTCGTCGAGGCTCGCTTCGTCTTTGGCGCTGGCAATGCGTTTATAGAATGACAGACGGGTATTAACGTCCGGGATAAAGTCATCTGGCAGCAGGGCGGGCATCCGCAGTTCGACTTCTGTTTGCTGGCTGGTGAGATCTTCCAGTGATGGCTCACGGCCTGCCTTGAGGGCATCGACGGCGTTCTCCAGCAGTTCCATATACAGCTGGAACCCGATGGTCTCCATCGATCCGCTCTGATCTTCACCAAGCAGTTCACCCGCGCCGCGGATCTCGAGGTCGTGCGTCGCCAGCGCAAAGCCAGCCCCCAGATCTTCCAGCGAGGCGATAGCTTCAAGACGCTTTTGCGCATCGGTGGTCATCGCTTTCGGATGCGGGGTCATTAGCCAGGCATAGGCCTGATGGTGCGAACGCCCGACACGACCACGCAGCTGGTGAAGCTGCGCCAGACCGAAGTGATCCGCCCGCTCAATGATGATGGTATTAGCGGTAGGAATGTCGATCCCGGTTTCAATGATGGTGGTACACACCAGCACGTTGAACCGCTGGTGGTGGAAGTCGTTCATCACCCGTTCCAGCTCGCGCTCGCGCATCTGCCCGTGGCCGATGGCGATCCGCGCTTCCGGTACCAGTTCCGCCAGCCGGTCGGCCGCTTTCTGGATATTTTCCACGTCGTTGTAGAGATAGTAGACCTGGCCGCCGCGCAGGACTTCACGCAGGATCGCCTCGCGTACCACCAGATTATCGTATTCACGCACAAAGGTTTTCACGGCCAGACGACGGGCCGGTGGGGTGGCGATAATCGACAGATCGCGCATCCCGCTCATCGCCATGTTCAACGTGCGCGGGATCGGCGTGGCCGTCAGGGTGAGGATATCGACATCGGCGCGCATCGCTTTAATGCGCTCTTTATGGCGCACACCAAAGCGGTGCTCTTCATCGACAATCAATAGCCCCAGATCTTTCCACTTCACATCGCTCTGCAGCAGCTTATGGGTACCGATCAAAATATCGATTTTGCCTTCGCTGGCCTGCTCCAGGATCTGCGCCTGCTCTTTAGCGCTGCGGAAACGCGACATCATCTCAATGCGCACCGGCCAGTTGGCAAAGCGGTCGCGGAAGTTATCGTAGTGCTGCTGCGCCAGCAGCGTGGTCGGCACCAGGACCGCCACCTGCTTGTTATTCTCTACCGCGAGGAAGGTGGCACGCATTGCCACTTCGGTTTTCCCGAAGCCCACGTCGCCGCACACCAGCCGGTCCATCGCCAGCGGCTGACACATGTCGCTCAGCACGGCATTGATTGCCTGGGCCTGATCCGGGGTAGTTTCAAACGGGAAGCTGTCGCAGAACAGCTGGTACTGCTCTTTATCGTGTTTAAAGGCGTAGCCAGACTTCGCCGCACGCTGGGCGTAGATATCCAGCAACTCTGCCGCCACGTCGCGGACTTTTTCAGCCGCTTTCTGCCGCGCCCGCGCCCAGGCGTCACCACCGAGTTTATGCAGGGGGGCATTCTCTTCTGCGCCGCCTGCGTAGCGGCTGATCAGGTGCAGGGATGACACCGGGACATAGAGTTTGGCGTCGTTGGCGTACATCAGCATCAGGTATTCGCCCTTGATGCCACCGGCTTCCAGCGTCGTCATCCCCGCATAACGGCCTACGCCATGTTCGAGATGGACAATCGGCTGGCCAGGATGCAGTTCTGCCAGGTTACGGATCAGCGTGTCGGGGTTGATGGTGCGGCGGCTGTCCTGGCGACGGCGGGCCACACGCTCACCCAGCAGATCGCTTTCGCAGATCAGCGCCAGGTTATTGAGCGTATCAATAAACCCGTGTTCAGCAGCACCGATCATCAGATAGCGCCCGGTACCGCTGGCTTCGTCCAGACGCAGGATGCGCTTCGGCGCCACTTTGATGCGGCTGAGCAGTTCGCCCAGCGCTTCACGACGCCCTTCGCTTTCAACCGAGAAGATCACCGGGCCGGTAAAGGCTTCGAGGAACTTGCGCAGGTTATCCAGCGGGGATTTATTCTGCGCCTGCACCGCGAGGTCCGGCAGTGGTTGATAGGCCAGATTGGTGTTGGCGGCTTTGTCCGGCAGGCTGTCCGTTTTAAGCTGCACGCGCGGCCAGCGCTTCAGCTCGCTGAAGAGTTCGTCAGTGCGCAGCCACAGCAGCTCCGGCTCGAGCAGCGGGCGCATCGGGTCCACGCCGCGGTTTTCAAAGCGGGCACGGGTTTCACTCTCAAAACGGTTGGCGCTGGCTTCCAGATCGCCGGTGTTGAGCACCAGCGTATTGGCCGGGAAATAGCTGAACAGGGCGGGCAGCGGCTCGCTGAAGAACAGCGGCTGCCAGTACTCGATCCCCGTCGGCAGGGTGCCTTTGCTCACCTGTTGATAGATATGCTCGGCATCGCGCTTGACCTCAAACTTATCGCGCCACTGGCTGCGGAACAGTTCGATGGCGGCTTTGTCGGTCGGGAACTCGTGCGCTGGCAGCAGGTTGATGGCCTCCACTTCCTCCAGCGTACGCTGGGTGTCAGCGTCAAACAGGCGCAGGCTGTCGATCTCATCATCGAAGAAATCCAGGCGATACGGCAGCGCGCTACCCATCGGGAAGAGATCGAGCAGGGCGCCGCGGGTGGCGTACTCCCCGTGCTCCATCACCTGATCCACATGACGATAGCCTGCGCTGTCGAGCTGGACGCGCAGTGCATCCCGCGACAGACGCTGGCCCTTTTTCATCACCAGCGCATGGCCGTGCAAGTAGCTGTGCGGGCAGACGCGCTGCATCAGGGTATTGACCGGCACAATCAGCACGCCGCGCTGCATCGTGGGCAGCTGATAGAGCGTGGACAGACGTGAGGAGATAATCTCCTGATGCGGCGAGAAGCTGTCGTAGGGCAGGGTCTCCCAGTCGGCAAGACTGGTAACCAGCTGATCGGTAAACTGGCGGATCTCATCATGCAGGCGCAGGGCGTTTTGCATATCCGGCGCGACCAGCACCACTGGCCCCTGATGACGCTCTGCAATTTCCGCAACCAGCGTGGCGCAGGCTGCGCCGGTCAGTTCACCCAACTGGCGTTGGTCGCCCGCTTTGCCGGGCAGGGAAAAACGATATTGTTCAGGCATGGCTTTGTCAGGATCTCTTAGTGGGCATATCACTGATACACAATGTCTTTATTATCCTTGATCGTTTTACATTAGCAAATCGTAACCGCACGCAGCGTGAAGACGCCCCCGCAAGGGCGCTAGCGCGTGGCCTGAACCGGCGTCAGACGGGCAGGCGGGCTAAAGAAGAAATCTCCGGTCAGCGCAGTGGAGAGTTTACGCGCGCCCAGTCCCACGAGGGTGCAGACCAGCAGGCTGGCAAAGGGATACAACAGCACCACCGTCAACTCCGCCCACACCGGCCAGGTTTCGCTGTTCAGCTGGTGGATCATAAACAGGCTAACCCCTTCGATCAGAATGCGGTGGGTGGTGTAGATCGCAATGGTGTTCGAGCCAACCACGTTCAGCAGGTTGTCAGGGCTGACGGAAAAACGCTGCTCAAAGCGGTAGAAAAGGGCCATGATCAGCAGAATCGACAGCAGCGACAGCGGCAGGGGAACCCCGACGAACCACAGCACCACGGAGACCACGCCAAACGCCGCTACCGCCAGCGCGTCACGCCGCCATACCCGGGCCTGCATCCACGCCATCAGCTGCACTCCATACCAGGCACCGAGGCTGTAATAGATCATATTGCGCACCACGCTGTTCATCCCCCACCACGGCAGCGGCAGAAAATTAATCGCGATGCTGACCAGCGCCAACAGTCCAATGAGCGGCAGCTTCCAGCGGCTCAGCAGCTTGCAGAGGGTGAAATAGACCACCAGCGCATAGAGGTACCACAGGCTGGTGCTGGCGGTGAGCATTCCCGTGATAAAGCCACTCAGCGAGTCGGCATAGGCAGCGTTCGACGCGGTATTAAGATCCCGATCCGGTGCCAGCCACGCATTCAGATGGGTCAATGCCTGCCACTGCAACACGCCCCACAGCGCCAGAACCCAGATAATGCTCCAGAGCCGTTTATCCACGCAGGTTTTCCAGTCCACCTCGTCAATGTAGCGCCGCACCAGATACCCTGAGATAAAGAAGAACACCGGCATACGGAAGGGGGCGAGATAAAGATTGAACGTCACCCAACATTTGGCGAGCAGCACCGAAAGCGGAGCGTGCAGGGCCTCAAGGTGGGGATAAAAGGTGATCACCGAGTGGTAAATAACCACCAGGCAGATGCACAACCCCTTTATCTGGTTAATCCATAATGCTTTTTGTTTCATCGCTTACCGGGTCCTGTTTTTCATCGTCATCGAACGGGTAAGTGTGTTCAGCCGCTGGCGGGATGTAACGGGTAAGAGTCTGTAAGCGGACGATTTTCAGAAAAACTGCAAAGTAAGGGGGAGGAAGCGGAGGGGCAGGTAGCGGTTACTGCCTTGATTTAGCCAGATTTTTCGGATAATTGATTATCAAAGCTTCGGGTATCAGTCATTTACCCTTAGCGGATTCGCTTATATACTCGTGGGTCTGCTACCAGCAAACAGACGGATTTCATGTACCAACCTGTCGCACTTTTCATAGGCTTACGTTATATGCGTGGGCGCGCCGCGGACCGTTTCGGTCGCTTTGTCTCCTGGCTTTCAACCATCGGCATTACGCTTGGCGTGATGGCGCTGGTGACGGTAATGTCCGTCATGAACGGCTTCGAGCGCGAGCTGCAAAATAATATTCTGGGGCTGATGCCGCAGGCCATTCTCTCATCCAGCAGCGGTTCGGTGGACCCACAAAAGCTGCCAGAAAGCGCCGTAAAACTGCAGGGCGTGAGCCGGGTAGCGCCGATCACCTCCGGTGATGTGGTGCTGCAGAGCGCGCGCAGCGTGGCGGTCGGGGTGATGCTCGGTATCGACCCGGCGCAAAAGGACCCCCTGACGCCGTTTCTGGTTAATGTTAAACAAAGCGATCTCGCTCCCGGCCAGTACAATGTGATCCTTGGCGAACAGCTGGCCGGCCAGCTTGGCGTCAACCGCGGCGATCAGCTGCGGGTGATGGTCCCTTCCGCCAGCCAGTTCACCCCGATGGGGCGTCTGCCAAGCCAGCGCCTGTTTAACGTCATCGGCACGTTTGCTGCTAATAGCGAAGTGGACGGCTATCAGATGCTGGTCAATATTCAGGACGCCTCACGCCTGATGCGTTACCCGCTCGGCAATATTACCGGCTGGCGTCTGTGGCTTAACGAGCCGCTGAAAGTCGATGTCCTGAGCCAGCAAACCCTGCCGGAAGGCACCAAATGGCAGGACTGGCGCGAACGTAAGGGCGAGCTGTTCCAGGCCGTGCGGATGGAAAAGAACATGATGGGCCTGCTGCTGAGCCTGATTGTGGCGGTCGCTGCGTTTAACATTATTACCTCGCTTGGCCTGATGGTGATGGAGAAGCAGGGCGAAGTGGCGATTTTACAAACCCAGGGGCTGACGCCGCGACAGATCATGGCCGTGTTTATGGTACAGGGTGCCAGCGCCGGGATTGTTGGCGCGTTACTGGGGGCGGTACTCGGTACGCTGCTCGCCAGCCAGCTGAACAATCTGATGCCGATCATCGGCGCGTTTCTTGATGGCGCGGCACTGCCGGTGGCCATTGAGCCGCTGCAGGTCATTGGTATCGCCCTGGTGGCGATGGTCATTGCCTTACTCTCCACGCTTTATCCTTCATGGCGCGCTGCCGCCACCCAACCCGCTGAGGCTTTACGTTATGAATAAGATCCTGTTGCAATGCGAAAACCTGTGCAAACGCTATCAGGAAGGCACGGTGCAGACGGATGTCCTGCACAATGTCAGCTTCAGCGTCGGGGAAGGGGAGATGATGGCGATTGTCGGCACCTCCGGCTCCGGGAAAAGTACCTTACTGCACCTGCTCGGCGGGCTGGATACCCCAACCTCCGGGGATGTGGTGTTTTCCGGTACGCCCCTGAGTTCAATGTCGTCGAGCGCCAAAGCGGATCTGCGTAACCGCGAGCTGGGCTTTATCTATCAGTTCCACCACCTGCTGCCGGACTTTACGGCGCTGGAAAACGTGGCGATGCCGCTGCTGATCGGCAAAAAGAAACCTGCTGAAATTAACGCCCGCGCCAGCGATATGCTGAAAGCGGTGGGCCTCGGCCATCGCGGCAATCATCGCCCGTCAGAACTCTCCGGCGGCGAGCGTCAGCGTGTGGCGATTGCCCGTGCGCTGGTCAACAACCCGCGCCTGGTGCTGGCGGATGAACCGACCGGTAACCTCGACGCCCGCAACGCCGACAGCATTTTCCAGCTTCTCGGGGAGCTGAACGCCTCGCAGGGCACCGCATTTCTGGTGGTGACCCACGACCTGCAACTGGCAAAACGGATGTCTCGCCAGCTGGAGATGCGTGACGGTCACCTGAATACCGAGCTGACCCTGATGGGAGCGGATTGATGGCTTCCCCGTTATCGTTACTCATCGGCCTGCGTTTTAGCCGGGGCCGTCGTCGCGGCGGCATGGTGTCGCTGATCTCCGTTATCTCCACCATCGGCATTGCGTTAGGAGTGGCGGTGCTGATCGTCGGTCTCAGCGCCATGAACGGCTTCGAGCGCGAGCTGAATAACCGTATTCTGGCGGTCGTTCCACACGGTGAAATTGAGCCGGTGAATCAGCCCTGGAATAACTGGGAAGAGGCGCTAAACAAAGTAGAAAAGGTGCCGGGTATTGCTGCTGCCGCTCCGTACATCAATTTTACCGGGCTGGTGGAGAGCGGGGCGAACCTGCGCGCCATTCAGGTTAAAGGGGTCAACCCGCGTCAGGAAGAGAAACTCAGCGCGCTGCCGCAGTTTATTCAGAAAGAGGCCTGGGCGAACTTTAAAGCGGGTGAACAGCAGATCATTATCGGCAAAGGCGTGGCCGATGCGCTGAAAGTGAAGCAGGGCGACTGGGTATCGATCATGATCCCCAACGCCAGTGCCGATCATAAGCTCCAGCAGCCCAAACGCGTACGCCTGCACGTCACCGGTATTCTGCAACTGAGCGGCCAGCTGGATCACAGCTTTGCCATGGTACCGCTGGAAGATGCGCGCCAGTATCTGGACATGGGCAGCAGCGTCACCGGTATCGCGCTGAAGGTTAACGACGTCTTTAACGCCAACAAGCTGGTGCGCGACGCCGGGGAAGTGACCAATAGCTATGTCTACATCAAGAGCTGGATTGGCACTTACGGTTATATGTATCGTGATATCCAGATGATCCGCGCCATCATGTACCTGGCGATGGTGCTGGTGATCGGCGTGGCCTGCTTCAACATCGTCTCTACCCTGGTGATGGCGGTAAAAGACAAAAGCGGCGACATCGCGGTGCTGCGTACGCTCGGGGCGAAAGACGGTCTTATTCGTGCCATTTTCGTCTGGTATGGTCTGCTGGCGGGGCTGTTCGGCAGCCTGTGCGGCGTGGTGATCGGCGTGGTGGTTTCGCTCCAGCTGACGCCAATCATCAACGGCATTGAGGCCCTTATCGGCCATCAGTTCCTGTCTGGCGACATCTATTTTATTGACTTCCTGCCATCAGAATTACACTGGCTGGACGTCGTTTATGTACTGGTCACGGCCCTGTTGCTGAGTCTGTTGGCGAGCTGGTATCCGGCGCGTCGCGCAAGCAAGATCGATCCGGCGAGGGTGTTAAGTGGCCAGTAATTTTACGTCATGACTGGTCGTCTTAGACACGCATCATGCGGGGTGCATCAGGGTGGCAAGTTTGTGAAGCCCCGGTCGCTTACACCGGTAAGTGGCTGGGGTAAACAGACGCCGCCAACGCAGAAGCAGCCTGAAGGATAAGGTGTATAGCCGCCAGATCAGAAAGAGGAATGCACTATGTATTATGGATTTGATATTGGCGGCACCAAAATTGCCCTGGGGGTATTTGATACCCAGCTCAAATTGCAGTGGGAAACCCGTGTTCCCACCCCGCGCGAAAGTTACGATGAATTTTTAACCGCTATTGCCGCACTGGTGGCCCAGGCCGATGAACGCTTCGGCGTAAAAGGATCGGTAGGGATTGGCATTCCAGGGATGCCGGAGACCGACGACGGCAAGCTGTATGCTGCCAACGTGCCTGCTGCCAGCGGTAAGCCGCTGCGCGCCGACCTGACCCGACTGCTTGATCGCGACGTGCGCCTCGACAACGACGCCAACTGTTTTGCCCTTTCTGAAGCCTGGGATGACGAGTTCCGGCAGTATCCGCTGGTGATGGGGTTGATCCTCGGTACCGGCGTCGGTGGCGGGATCATTGTTGAGGGTAAACCGGTCACCGGGCGCAGCTATATCACCGGCGAATTTGGCCATATTCGCCTGCCGGTGGATGCGCTGGAGGTCGTCGGGCGCGATTTCCCGCTGCTCCGCTGCGGCTGCGGCCAGCATGGCTGCATCGAAAACTATCTCTCAGGCGGGGGATTTGCGTGGCTTTATGAACACTTCTATCATCAAAAACGACAGGCGCCAGAAATCATTACGCTGTGGGAGCAGGGTGATGAACAGGCCATTGAGCACGTGGAACGCTATCTCGATCTGCTTGCCGTGTGTCTGGGCAACATCCTGACCATTGTCGATCCTGACCTGCTGGTGATCGGCGGGGGATTATCGAACTTTACGGCCATCGCCGAGCGGTTATCCGGTCGGCTGCCGCGTCATCTGTTGCCGGTCGCCCGTGTGCCGCGCATTGAGCGCGCGCGCCATGGCGATGCCGGAGGGATGCGCGGTGCCGCGTTCCTCCATCTCACCCGTTAGCCATACGAGGTTATTATGTTGTCGCGTCGGTCACATCGACTCAGCCGTTTTCGTCGAAACAAACGTCGCTTGCGTGAACGCTTACGCCAGCGGATTTTCTTCAGAGACAGGGTACTGCCAGAATTGATGGAAAAGCCAAGAGTGTTGGTCCTGACCGGGGCGGGGATCTCCGCCGAGTCGGGCATTCGAACCTTCCGCGCCACCGACGGGCTGTGGGAAGAGCATCGCGTTGAGGACGTGGCGACGCCGGAAGGCTTCGCCCGTAACCCGCAGCTGGTGCAGGAATTCTACAATGCCCGCCGTCGTCAGCTGCAGTCGCCAGAAATTGCCCCTAACGCGGCGCATCTGGCGCTGGCAAAGCTGGAAGAGGCGCTAGGGGACCGTTTTCTGCTGGTGACGCAGAATATCGATAACCTGCATGAGCGCGCGGGCAACCGCAACGTGATCCATATGCACGGCGAACTGCTGAAGGTGCGGTGTTCCGGCAGCGGCCAGGTATTTAACTGGACCGGCGATGTCACCCTTGATGACAAATGCCATTGCTGCCAGTTCCCGTCCCCGCTGCGCCCGCACGTGGTCTGGTTTGGCGAAATGCCGCTGGGCATGGACGAGATCTATAGTGCGCTGGCGATGGCGGATGTGTTTATCGCCATTGGCACCTCCGGGCATGTTTATCCGGCGGCAGGATTCGTCCACGAGGCGAAGCTGCACGGGGCGCATACGGTGGAGCTGAACCTGGAGCCGAGCCAGGTCGGCAGCGAATTTGAAGAAAAAACCTACGGACTGGCGAGCGAAGTAGTGCCGACCTTTGTGGATAAACTGCTGAAAGGGTTATAACACGGAGATTTGCCGGGTAACGCTTCGCTTACCCGGTCTGCAACGCTATCACCCTCTCCCTTTGGGAGAGGGCATCAGGGCGCAGGGGATTAACGACCCGCCTTCAACTTCTGGTAATACTCTTCATACAGACGGCTGGCATCGCCCACATCATTCTGCCACTCGCCTTTACTGATGGTTGCGGCATCCGGGTAGAGCGATTTGTCGTTCGCCACGGCCGGGCTAAGCAGCTTGCGGGCGGCCAGGTTTGGCGTCGGGTAGCCGATGGTTTCTGCCACCTGTTTCGCCACATCCGGGCGCAGCAGGAAGTTAATCAGCCTCAGCGCCCCGTCCACGTTTTTGGCATTGGCCGGAATGGAGAGGCTGTCCATCCAGAAGATGCCGCCCTCTTCAGGCCACACTACCTCAAGCGGCGTACCGGCCTGACGCGCCACGTACGCCGAACCGTTCCACACCATCCCCACGTTAACTTCCCCTTCCATATACGGGTTAGCCGGGTTATCGGAGTTGAAGGCCGCGACGTTTGGCATCAGTTTTTGCAGCTCGTGATACGCCGCTTCGATCTCTTTCGGATCGGTGGTATTACCGGAGTAACCCAGCTTACGCAGCGCCACCTGGAACACTTCGCGCGCGTCGTCGGTCAGCAGTAAACCGCCTTTGTATTCCGGTTTCCACAGGTCTGCCCAGCGGGTGACCGTTTTAGGATCCATTGCCTCGCTGTTGATGCCGATTGCTGTCGCGCCCCAGATGTAGGGGATAGAGTAGTCATTATTCGGGTCAAACGGCTTGTTGAGCATCTCAGGATCGAGGTTTGAAAAATTGGTTAGCTTCGTTTTGTCGATCTTCTGGATCATGCCCTCTTTGCGCATCTTGTCGACGAAATAGGTCGAGGGAACCACCAGATCGTAAGCGCCGTCTTTATAGGTTTTGAGCTTGGCATACATGGTTTCATTCGACTCGTAGGTGGAATAGATAACCTTGATGCCCGTCTCTTTGGTGAACTGCTCCAGCAGGCCTGGCGGCACATACTCGGTCCAGTTGTAGAAGTAGAGCGTTTTACTGTCGTCTGCGTGCGCAGCGCCCATTCCGAGCACCAGTGCCGCGGCGGCAAGCATTTTTTTCATTTCACTGTCCCCTGAGATTTTGTTGTATCACGAGCAACAAGCTGGCTGGCAATCACCAGAACCAGCGATAACATCAACAGAATGGTCGCCAGCGCGTTCACCTCCGGTGATACGCCGACTTTCACCATTGAATAGATCTTCAACGGCAGAATTTCATAGCTCGGTCCGGTGACGAACGACGAAACCACCACGTCATCCATCGACAGGGTAAAGCTGAGCAGCCATCCCGCGGCCACCGCGGGCATCGCCAGCGGCAGAATAATTTTGCGCAGAATGGTCATTTCGCTGGCACCCAAATCTTTTGCCGCTTCCAGCATCCTGACATCAAAGCCTTTCAGACGGGAGTAGACCGTCACTACCACAAACGGCAGGCAGAAGGTGATGTGCGAGAAGAGCAGCGACCAGAAGCCCAGTTGCACCCCCAGCAGCATAAACAGCACCAGCAGGGAAATGGCCATCACGATGTCCGGGGACATCATCACCACAAACAGCATCCCGCTGACGAAGGGCTTACCGCGAAAACGGTAGCGGTAAAGCGCCACCGCGGTCAGGGAGCCAATCAGGGTGGCGAAGGTGGCCGAGATAATGGCCATGGTCAGCGAATGTTGCGCCGCCTGAAGCAGGCTGTCGTTATTCATCAGCAGGCTGTACCACTGGGTAGTAAACCCCTGCCAGTTAATGCCAAAGCGCGAGCTGTTAAACGAGTTGACGATCAGAATAATGATCGGAATGTAGAGATACGCATAAATGGCGGTCATAAAACCGCCGCGGAGCAGTCGACCGATCATCCGAGTTCACCCTTATTGTTAAGCAAGCGCGAAGCACGCCAGTAGACCAGCAACATCAGCCCCATGACCACCGTCAGGGTAATGCTGGTGGCCGAGCCGAACGGCCAGTCGCGAATGTTCAGGAACTGGCTCTTGATGACGTTGCCAATCAGCAGGTTCTTTGCCCCGCCCATCAGGTCGGAGACGTAGAACAGCCCCATCGCCGGCAGCATCACCAGCAGGCAACCGGCAATGATCCCCGGCATGGTCAGCGGAATGATGATGCGGATAAAGGTTTGCAGTTTGCTGGCACCCAGATCTCTCGCTGCTTCCAGCAAGGGTTTATCCAGCTTCTCGATGCTGGAGTAGAGCGGCATCACCATAAACGGCAGCAGGATATAGACCAGCCCAATAATCACCGCTCCGGGGGTAAACATAATGCGGATCGGGGTGTCAATCACCCCCAGCCAGAGCAGAAAGGCGTTCAGGTAACCTTTGGTGCTGAGGAAGATCTTCAGGCCATAAATGCGGATCAGCGAGTTGGTCCAGAAGGGCACAATCAGCAGAAACAGCAGCAGCGGGCGCACCTTTTGCGGCAGCTTCGCCAGAAACCAGGCGAAGGGATAGCCCAGCACCAGGCAGGCCAGGGTGGCGATGAGCGCCATATTGAGTGAATGGAGCAGCACCTGGAAATAGAGCGGATCGAGCAGGCGCGCGTAGTTTTCCAGCGTAAAGACCAGCGAGACGAAATGGGCGTCATCGCGGGTCAAAAAGCTGGTGGCAATGATCATCAGGTTGGGTAAAAAGACAAACAACACAAGCCAACCGACGATAGTGGCGATCACCACATTCTGGAACTTACTTGTGTTCTTCATCAGCCAGCACAACCTCCCAGCTTTCTACCCAGTTAATGACCATTTTCTGATTGAGCGAATGGTCGAAATCAGGATCGTCCTCGTTAAAGAACTCACTCACGATCACCATCTTGCCGTTTTCCAGTTCAACCACCGATTCGAGCGTCATCCCTTTGTAGTTGCGCTCGCGAATGTAGCCGATCAAGCCCTCGACTTCGGTCTCGTCGTGGATCTCATCGACGCGCAGATCTTCCGGGCGCAACAGAACGTTAAGCTGCTGTCCTGGCTCTACGGCAAAGTTGACGAAGATGTTGCAGGCACGGCCTTCGACATTGGCCAGCACCCGCTGGTCGTCGAGGCGTTCAATAACCGTAGCACTGAAGATATTGATTTCGCCAATAAAGCTGGCGACAAACAGGTTTTTCGGCTCTTCGTAGATCTCGCGTGGCGTGCCGTCTTGTTCGATTTTGCCGTCGCGCATCACCACGATGCGATCCGACATGGTCAGGGCCTCTTCCTGATCGTGGGTGACAAAGACAAAGGTGATCCCGAGCTTACGCTGCAGTGCCTTTAACTCGTTCTGCATCTGCTTACGCAACTTGTAATCCAGCGCGGAAAGCGACTCATCCAGCAACAGCAGGCGCGGCTTATTGACCACCGCACGGGCGATGGCGACGCGCTGTTGCTGTCCACCCGACAGCTGGTGTGGCTTACGCTGTGCGAAGGTCTCCAGCTGCACCATGCGCAGAGCCTCGGTGACGCGGGGCGTGATTTCGCTGGCAGGAGTTTTTTGCATCCGCAGGCCAAAGGCGACGTTTTCGAAAACCGTCATATGCGGGAAAAGGGCGTAACTTTGAAAGACGGTATTGACGTGACGATGTTCAGCAGGAACCTGAGTGATGTCCTGATCTTCAAGATGGATGTGACCATGATCGACGTTGTCCAGCCCGGCGATAAGGCGAAGCACTGTCGTTTTACCGCAGCCCGACGGGCCAAGCAGCGTAAGAAACTCGCCGTTGTTGATCGTTAAATCGAGGTCGGAAATGACGGTTTTTCCGTCAAAGCTTTTACGAATTCCGGCCAATTGCACCAACGGTGACAGTGAAGCTGGTTGTGTATTCAATTTTTGATTCAGTCCCATATCGACGCTGCAGATACTTATCGCAGCGGGGTTTGTGGTTAGCCACCTTGGTGAAACGTAATGAGGGCGGACATTCTACGGGAATACTCCGTAATCGCCAATCCTTGTTACCCATTGATAAGCTACATTTATTAGCGATAGCTGCGACAAAACGGAAAAACTCTCGTTAACGGGATAAAAGTGACCTGACGCAATATTTGGGTTTTGATGCTTACTGATAATGTTGTCACAAAAAGTGAGGGTGACTGCATGGATAAATTGCTTGGGCGTTTTTTACAGTACGTATCGCTGGATACCCAATCTAAACCGGGTGTCCGCCAGGTGCCGAGCACCGAAGGACAATGGAAACTGTTACACCTGTTAAAGGCGCAACTGGAAGAATTAGGTCTGGTCAACGTCACGTTAAGTGAAAAAGGGACGGTGATGGGGACGCTCCCCGCCAGTGTCAGCGGTGATATTCCGGCGATTGGTTTTATTTCCCATGTTGATACCTCACCGGATTTTAGCGGTAAAAACGTAAATCCGCAGATTGTTGAGAACTATCGCGGCGGCGATATTGCGCTGGGGGTTGGCGACGAAGTGCTCTCCCCGGTGATGTTCCCGGTGCTACACCAGCTGCTCGGGCAGACGCTTATCACCACCGATGGCAAAACGCTGCTCGGTGCCGATGATAAAGCCGGCGTGGCCGAGATCATGACCGCGCTGGCGGTGCTGAAGCACAACAATGTACCGCACGGTGATATTCGCGTGGCCTTTACCCCGGATGAAGAGGTCGGCAAAGGGGCGAAGCATTTCGACGTTGAAGCGTTCGATGCCCGCTGGGCCTATACCGTTGACGGTGGCGGCGTGGGCGAGCTGGAGTTTGAAAACTTCAATGCGGCGTCGGTCAATATCCGCATCGTTGGCAACAACGTCCACCCGGGCACGGCGAAAGGGGTGATGGTGAATGCGCTGTCGCTGGCGGCCCGTATTCATGCCGAAGTCCCGGCAGATGAAAGCCCGGAACAAACCGAAGGCTATGAGGGGTTCTACCACCTCACCAGCATCAAAGGAACGGTCGATCGCGCGGACATGCACTACATCATCCGCGATTTTAACCGCGACGGCTTTGAAGCGCGCAAACGCAGGATGATGGACATCGCCAAAAAGGTGGGCAAAGGGCTACACCCGGATTGCTACATTGAGCTGATCATTGAGGACAGCTATTACAATATGCATGAAAAGGTGATCGAGCATCCGTACATTCTTGAGGTGGCGCAGCAGGCGATGCGCGACTGTGGCGTCGAACCGCAGCTAAAACCCATCCGTGGCGGCACTGACGGCGCACAGCTCTCCTTTATGGGATTGCCGTGCCCGAATCTGTTCACCGGTGGCTACAACTATCATGGCAAGCATGAGTTCGTGACCCTCGAGGGAATGGAGAAAGCGGTACAGGTGATTGTGCGGATCGCCGAGCTAACGGCGAAACAGCAGTAACCCTGTGGCGCCAGGACGCGCCGATAAAAAAAGCCGGGTGGCAGCGATGCCATACCCGGCTTACGGTTTTGCAGGCCCGGTTAGCGCAGCGCCACCGGGCAACTCGACTCAGTCTTCGAAGAACCAGTATCCGCTGTTGACCAGCGCCGCCAGCATGGCCAGGAACGACGGATCTTCCAGGGCCTCACCGAACGTGTTGGCCGTCAGCACCGTGTGGCTCGCCAGTGCTTCCAGCGCCGGGCGGTGCGGGGAATCCAGCTGTTCGCCGTTGACGTACACCTCTTCGCCAATGCGTAACACGCGCAAGCCACCCAGACGTACCAGCTTGTCGCCCTGTTGCAGCGCATCGTAAATCTCATCTGGCTGATACGGCGGCTCCGGCAGAGAGACGTCCAGCTCGTGACGGGACTGACTGATAAATTCCCCGAACCACTGATTGAAATGCTGCGGCTGGTTGATCAGATCCAACATCATGCCGCGCAGTTTATCCAGCTCTTCGGGCAGGATATCTGCCGGATGCTCACGCGATGGCACATCCGGGTCGCTGAAGCGATGGCTGCCCAGCTCGCGCTGCAGAACGTAATCGGCAAACCCGCTGATCATCTCGCGGCCACTTGGGGCGCGGAAGCCCACCGAATAGTTCATCGAGTTCTCGAGGGAGTAACCCTCGTGCGGGAAGCCTGGCGGGATATAGAGAATATCGCCCGGCTCCAGCTCTTCGTCGATGATGCCGACAAAAGGATCGACCTGCAGCAGGTCCGGGTGCGGGCAGTGTTGTTTCATCGGCACCTTTTCACCCACGCGCCAGCGGCGACGGCCGGTGCCCTGGATGATAAATACGTCGTACTGATCCAGATGCGGACCAACGCCGCCTCCTGGCACGGAGAAGGAGATCATCAGATCGTCCATCCGCCAGTCGGGCAGGGCGCGGAACGGCTGCATCAGGGCTGCGGCAGGCTGGTGCCAGTGGTTGACCGCCTGCACAAGCAGGGACCAGTTGTTCTCGCCCAGATGATCGAAGCTTTCAAACGGACCGTGGCTGACCTGCCATTTCCCTTCGTTATGGCTGACGAGGCGGCTGTCGACTTCGCTCTCCATGGCCAGGCCGGCCAGTTCATCGGGAGAGATGGGATCGACGAAATTGGTGATGCCGCGTTTCAGAACCACCGGGCGTTTTTGCCAGTAACGTTCGATAAAGTCGGGCCAGTTAAGGGCTAATTGATAATCCATATTTATATTCCGCAGGCTTTTACTGACACGGATTATAACGGAAGCTTGGCGGGCTGCGTGGGAGAATCACGCTTTTTTCACCCGAAGGCTTAACTCTCGTCGCTTATCAGGTGCTGGCGGGCAAAAATGGCTTCCATCCGCGCGCCGCCCAGCAGACTGTCGCCCGTATCGATCCGGCCGCCGTACTGCTCAACAATATCGCGCGCAACCGACAGACCAACCCCCTGTCCAGGGCGTAAGGTGTCGGCACGCTGCCCACGATCGAAGACCTGGTCGCGTTTGCCCTGCGGGATCCCAGGGCCGTCGTCCTCCACAATAATGTGCAGCTGATCTTCACCCTGACGGGCAGAGACTTCGACAAACTCCAGACAGTATTTACAGGCGTTATCGAGCAGATTGCCCATTACTTCCATAAAGTCATTCTTTTCGCCCACGAAGCTGATTTCAGGCGAGATATCGAGAGTAATGTTCACCCCCTTGCGCTGATAGACCTTATTCAGAGCCGAGGTCAGGCTGTCCAGCAGTGGGGCGACGGGGTGCAGCTCCCGGCTCAGAAGTGTACTGCCAGTACGCATACTGGCGCGATGCAGGTAGTAACCGATCTGCTGTGAGATACGGCTGATCTGCTCAAGCATCACCGGTTCTGCCTCATCGGCGCTGAGCTTCGCGCTGCGCAGGGATCGCATTGTGCTTTGCATCACCGCCAGCGGGGTTTTCAGGCTGTGCGTCAGATCGGTCAGGGTGGTACGGTATTTGTCGTAACGCTCACGCTCGCTTTTCAGCAGCCGGTTCAGGTTGCTCACCAGGCTGGTCAGCTCCCGCGTGGTGTTCGGGTCGAGATTCTCGCGATGATGCTCTTCCAGCTCGCGCACCTCTTTTGCCAGTGACTCAATGGGTCGCAGGCTCCACCAGGCGGCCAGCCACAGGAGAGGGATCACCAGTAGCAGGTTGGCGGCCAGCACATACACAAACCAGTTCCATACCATATAAGAGCGTTTCAGCTCGACCGGAATGGTGTCGATAACCACAATCGTCAGCTGCGGCATGGTGATAGTGGCGGGATAAATATTGACTGCCACCGAGTGGGTCAGCTCACTGTTGTCGTCATCCTCGCGGATCTCAGCCAGCTCTTTCTGCATGTTCCGATCGTTACCCACCAGTGCGCTGGTGGCATCCACATCCGCCTCCAGCTCATGAAAACCATTGGCCTTTAACCACTCCGGGCGGATGCTGTTAATCAGCCAGGGCACATCGCGCTGCGCCCACAGCAGCTTGCCTTTTTCATTGTAAATCAGCGACATGGTTGGACTCTGGTGATCCAGATGTTCCGGCATATCGATGCTGATTTTGTTGTCTTCCCATTTCGCGAGGGTATAGAACAGATTGCTCTCCCCGCGCAGCAGGCGGAAGGTAGTTTTGTCGAAACTGACGCTGTAGCCCACCAGCGCGACCATCCCGTAGGCCAGCGAGAGCACCAGCACCACCACCGCCGTCGCCAGCAGAAAACGAAAGCGCAGCGACAGAGGCAGAAAGTGACGAAAGAGTTTTTTCATTTAGCGTAATTCGAACAGGTAGCCCTGACCGCGCACGGTGGTGATGACATCCTCCGGGTACTGCGCCTGTATTTTCTTGCGCAGGCGACCCATCAGAACGTCAATGGTGTGGCTTTCACGCAGCTCCGCGTCGGGATAGAGCTGGAGCATCAACGAATCTTTGCTTACCACTTTGCCGCTGTTGCGGATCAACGTCTCCATGATGGTGTATTCAAAGGCGGTAAGCTTAATCACCTCGTCATGGATAGCGAGTTCCCGGCGGGAGAGATCGACCTGAAACGGCGGAATGGAGATCACCTGTGAAGCCAGACCGCTGTTGCGGCGCATCAATGCCTGCATACGGGCGGCGACTTCTTCGATATGAAAGGGTTTGGTGACGTAGTCATCCGCCCCGGCACTCAGGACTTCAACCTTATCCTGCCAGCCTTCGCGGGCGGTCAGGACCAGCACCGGTAGTGACACATCGTGGCTGCGCCAGCGGCGGATCAGCGACAGGCCATCTTCATCGGGCAGACCCAGGTCAACGATGGCGATATCGGGCAGGTGTTCATTGAGATAGTAATCGGCTTCTTTTGCATCTTCGGCATCGTCCACCTGATGCCCCATTTCCTGAAGCTGGACCTTCAGGTGATGACGTAGCAACGCATTATCCTCAACAACCAGTACGCGCATCATCGCTTCTCCCTAATATGAATGGTCAGAATAGTTTAACGCTGATTATGTTGCGGCGGGGATAAACATTTCGTAAACCGGAGGGGAAGCAACCCTCTTTCCGGGTGGAAAGAGGGCAAAAAGCATTATTTCAGCTCATCAACCATCGCAATGGCGCGACCGATGTAGTTGGCCGGGGTCATCGCTTTCAGGCGGGTTTTCTCGTCTTCTGGCAGTTCCAGACCGTCGATAAACTGTTTCATGCCTTCGGCGTCCACGCGCTTACCGCGGGTCAGCTCTTTCAGTTTCTCGTACGGTTTTTCGATGCCATAGCGACGCATCACGGTCTGGATCGGCTCTGCCAGCACTTCCCAGTTGTGATCCAGCTCGTCGAGCAGGCGCTCGCGGTTCACTTCCAGCTTGCTTACGCCCTTCAGGGTGGACTGATACGCAATCAGCGCGTAGCCAATGCCCACGCCGAGGTTACGCAGCACGGTGGAGTCCGTCAGGTCGCGCTGCCAGCGGGAAACCGGCAGTTTGCTGGCCATGTGTTGCAGCATGGCGTTCGCCAGACCCAGGTTGCCTTCGGAGTTTTCGAAGTCGATTGGGTTAACCTTATGCGGCATGGTGGACGAGCCGATTTCACCCGCGATGGTCTTCTGCTTGAAGTGGTTCAGGGCGATGTAGCCCCACACATCACGGTCGAAGTCGATCAGGATGGTGTTGAAACGCGCGATGCAGTCAAACAGCTCGGCGATATAGTCGTGCGGTTCAATCTGGGTGGTGTACGGGTTCCACTGGATGCCCAGAGAGGTGACAAACTCCTCGCTGAACTGGTGCCAGTCCACTTCCGGGTAGGCAACCATGTGCGCGTTGTAGTTACCGACGGCACCGTTAATTTTGCCGAGGATCTCCACCTGCTCCAGCTGGCGGTACTGACGCTCCATACGGTAGGCGACGTTAGCCATCTCTTTACCGATGGTGGACGGGGTGGCTGGCTGACCGTGAGTACGGGAGAGCAGCGGAATATCGCGATACTCCACCGCCAGGGCTTTTACCGCGTCGATGATTTTGCGCCAGTACGGCAGGACCACTTCCTGACGTGCGGTAGAGAGCATCAGCGCATGGGAGAGGTTGTTGATATCTTCTGAAGTACAGGCGAAGTGAATAAATTCAGATACCGCGTGCAGCGCCGGGACGTTGGCCACTTTCTCTTTCAGGAAATACTCAACCGCTTTCACGTCGTGGTTGGTGGTGCGCTCGATGGTTTTGATACGCGCGGCGTCTTCTTCATTGAATTCTGCCACGATTTTATCAAGGTAATCGTTTGCCTGGCTGTCAAAAGCAGGAACTTCCGCGATCGCTGCCTGTGCAGCCAGCTTTTGCAGCCAGCGTACTTCAACTTGTACACGGAATTTCAGCAGACCATATTCGCTGAAGATCCCGCGCAGCGCGCTGACTTTATCGCCGTAGCGTCCATCGACAGGGGAAACGGCGGTCAGTGAGGATAATTCCATAATTCGCAACTCCGGGAGGTTAACAATGAGCAAGAATTTGTTTTGCCTGAGTCGTCAGGCGATTACGATAAAACATTAACTGCAGGCGGCCACCGCCAACCTGTTGCCACAGTACCGCGGCACGAATACCGGCCAGCAGTGAGGCGCGCACTTTGGCCTGTACCTGCGGGCTTTGCAGGACGGCAGGGGATCCGGTGACCTGGATCCGCGGCCCCAGTGGACTGATAACATCCACATAAATACCGGCCATGGCGCTGAGTAACGTCTCTGACTGCAAATCGAAATGATCAAGCTGACGCTGAAGGCCTGAAATGCGATCGCCCAGAGTGTCCATGGCCCCTTTGGCGGCGTTCAGTTTGCGCTCCAGCACCATCATGCTGAGGGTATAGCGCGTCAGTTCCGCGTTCAGCCCCTGACGGCTACTGGCATTTAACACACCGAGTAAGGTTTCCAGACCGAGGCGAAGATTCGCTTCGCTACCACCAAAGACGCCGAGGGTTGAACTGGGGTTCAAATCCACGACGCTGTTGAGCGAAACGTGCAGGGCATCAGCATCACAGTGACCCTGATGTGCCAGCTGTTGCACCAGACGGGCAGACTGGCAAATTCCCGCCAGTGCCAGGGTGATGTCATAAAAGTTCTTCGCCACACTGGCTCCTTTCTGTGTGTAATCGTATTAAACCGCAGTCAGCGGCAGGCGTTGTTCAATAATACCGCCGCCAAGGCAGATCTCACCGCTGTAGAAGACAGCAGACTGGCCCGGCGTTACGGCAGAAACCGGTTCGTCAAAGCGCACGTCAATGCGTTCATCGTCCAGCGCGGTAATGGTGCAGGGAATATCGGTCTGACGGTAACGGGTTTTCACCGTGCAGCGCAGCGTGCCTTTCAGCGGCTCACGGTCAACCCAGTGCAGCTGTTGCGCGATCAGGCCGATGGACATCAGACGCGGATGGTCATGGCCCTGAGCCACAATCAGAATGTTATTTTCAACGTCTTTATCAACAACGTACCACGGATCTTCGCTACCCTCTTTGGTGCCGCCGATCCCCAGCCCTTTACGCTGGCCTAAGGTGTGGTACATCAGTCCCTGGTGCTCGCCAATGACATCGCCATCCACGGTAACGATGTTGCCCGGCTGGGCAGGCAGATAGCGGCCAAGGAACTCACGGAATTTGCGCTCACCGATAAAGCAGATACCGGTAGAGTCTTTTTTCTTCGCGGTGATCAGATCCAGCTCTTCAGCGATTTTACGCACTTCCGGTTTTTCCAGCTCGCCCACCGGGAACAGGCTTTGGGCAATCTGTTCGTGGCCGAGGGTATAAAGGAAGTAACTCTGATCTTTGTTGCCGTCGAGGCCGCGCAGCAGTTGGCTTTTGCCGTTGACATCAGCGCGACGCACGTAGTGGCCGGTAGCGATGTAGTCAGCGCCCAGATCTTCAGCGGCGAATTCGAGGAAGGCTTTAAATTTGATCTCTTTGTTGCACAGAATATCCGGGTTCGGCGTGCGGCCGGCTTTGTATTCAGCCAGGAAATGCTCGAACACGTTATCCCAGTACTCTGCGGCAAAGTTGACGGTGTGCAGTTCAATGCCGAGCTTGTCGCAGACCGCCTGCGCATCGGCCAGATCTTCCGCCGCGGTACAGTATTCCTCGCCATCGTCCTCTTCCCAGTTCTTCATGAACAGGCCTTCAACCTTATAGCCCTGTTGCAGCAGGAGCCAGGCTGATACGGAAGAATCGACGCCGCCGGACATGCCGACGATCACTTTTTTTTGGCTTTCAGACATTGGAATACTCACGACATTGAACTTCAAGGCGGCGTATTCTATCACGCGCCCCCGGCATTGACACCCTCTGTAAACGGCCAGTTAAATTCCCCAATGGTCTCCAGCGGCAGACGATTGCCGGTGAGGTAGCTGCGAATGCTCTCCGCCACCAGTGGCGAACGCAGATTAGTCGCCCCCAGTATGGTGTCGGCATCCACCCACAGGCAGCGATCGATATCGCTGTCGTGCGGCTCAGTGGCGCACGTTTCGCTAAGCTCAATGGCAAACAGGAAGCGCAAAAACGGCGTTTTATCCGGCGCGATCCACTGATGTAATCGGATGAAGTGTTGCGGTTCGGCATGAATGCCGGTCTCTTCCCACAGCTCGCGTTTTGCGGCCTGGACCAGCGTCTCGTCGGCTTCCAGATGACCCGCAGGCTGATTCCACAGCGCTTTACCGTTGATGGTCTCTTCCACCACTAAAAATTTACCCTGGGCGTGGACAATGGTGGCCACCGTGACATGCGGCTTAAACATGATGCTCTCCTTGTTCGGTAACGTCCCGCCACTCACCGTTGGCGAGAGAATCCAGCGTGTAACTCCCCATCGCGTAGCGAATCAGGCGTAAGGTTGGATGCCCGACATGGGCCGTCATACGACGCACCTGGCGGTTGCGGCCTTCATAAAGGGTGACTTTGATCCACGAAACGGGGATCGATTTGCGCTCGCGGATAGGAGGATTGCGTGGCCAGAGCCACTCAGGCTCGCTGACCAGCTCAATGCCGGCGGGCAGGGTAGGGCCGTCGTTCAGCGTGACGCCATTACGCAATGCCGCCAGCGCCTCGTCGTCCGGGATGCCTTCAACCTGAACATAGTAGATTTTGCCGGTGCGTTTCCCGGGCTGCGTGAGCTTCGCTTGCAGGTCGCCATTGTTGGTGAGCACCATTAGCCCTTCGCTGTCGCGATCGAGTCGGCCCGCGGCATAGACACCCTGAACGGGGATGTAATCTTTCAACGTGCTGCGCCCGGCTTCGTCGGTGAATTGCGGCAGCACATCATAAGGTTTATTGAACAATATGACGCGTGTCGGCTCGCGTTGCTTGCGCGGCCTGGCGGCTTGTCGTGTGCTGAATCGTTCAACCCGGTGATTTCTAAAAGAAGTTTTCTGCATGGTATTTTCAGACGTTATCAATTGCCGCATTATAGCCTAATAACGAATGCCTTTCATGGCGCCAGACATTCAGGTACTATCGATAGGCTCATTACAAATTATTAACATAAGATCAGTAACAACCAGAAGCGCTCGAAGGAGAGGTTAATGGAAAGCAAAGTAGTTGTTCCGGCGGAAGGTAAAAAGATCACCCTGCAAGACGGTAAGCTGAACGTTCCACACAATCCGATTATCCCGTTCATCGAAGGTGACGGTATCGGCGTTGACGTAACCCCAGCGATGCTGAAAGTGGTGGATGCCGCTGTTGAGAAAGCCTACAAAGGCGAGCGTAAAATTTCCTGGATGGAAATTTACACCGGTGAAAAATCTACCCACGTTTATGGCCAGGACGTCTGGCTGCCAGCTGAGACGCTGGATCTGATTCGTGACTACCGCGTTGCCATCAAAGGCCCGCTGACTACCCCAGTCGGTGGCGGTATTCGCTCTCTGAACGTTGCACTGCGTCAGGAACTCGACCTGTACGTGTGCCTGCGTCCGGTGCGTTACTACCAGGGCACCCCAAGCCCGGTTAAACACCCAGAACTGACCGACATGGTTATCTTCCGTGAGAACTCCGAAGATATCTACGCGGGTATCGAGTGGAAAGCCGACTCTGCCGATGCAGAAAAAGTGATCAAGTTCCTGCGCGAAGAGATGGGCGTGAAGAAAATCCGCTTCCCTGAGCATTGCGGTATCGGTATCAAACCGTGCTCCGAAGAAGGAACCAAACGCCTGGTTCGTGCAGCGATTGACTATGCCATCACCAACGACCGTGACTCTGTGACCATCGTTCACAAAGGCAATATCATGAAGTTCACCGAAGGTTCCTTCAAAGACTGGGGCTACCAGTTGGCGACGGAAGAGTTCGGTGGTGAACTGATCGACGGCGGCCCGTGGCAGAAGATCAAGAACCCGAACACCGGCAAAGAGATCATCATTAAAGATGTGATCGCCGATGCGTTCCTGCAGCAGATCCTGCTGCGTCCAGCTGAGTACGACGTTATCGCCTGTATGAACCTGAACGGTGACTACATCTCCGACGCCCTGGCGGCGCAGGTTGGCGGTATCGGTATCGCACCAGGCGCGAACATCGGTGACGAGTGCGCTCTGTTCGAAGCGACCCACGGTACTGCACCTAAGTACGCTGGTCAGGACAAAGTGAACCCGGGCTCTATCATCCTGTCCGCAGAAATGATGCTGCGTCACATGGAATGGTTCGAAGCCGCAGACCTGATCGTTAAAGGTATGGAAGGCGCGATTAACGCCAAAACCGTAACTTACGATTTCGAACGTCTGATGGAAGGCGCTAAACTGCTGAAATGTTCAGAGTTTGGTGACGCGATCATCGCGAACATGTAATCCGCTGTTCGGGTTATCTAAGAACGGGAGCCTGTAGGCTCCCGTTTTTTATTATTAACTGACCCGCTGACCCGCTGACCCGCTGACCCGCTGACCCGCTGACCCGCTGACCAACGCAGGTCTTTATTGTTAGCCGTGAAAAATAAAAGATAACATTCGCTTTATTGAAGGAAGGGGATTAGGCTTCCCCTGTGGTGAATCCCCCTAAGCGGTGGGGCGACTAGTCAGAGCAGGTGAATGACGCGGCTCTGTGGTCTGGCGCAGAGTCACCGGGAGGCACCCGGCACCATGATTTCATCCAACCCGCTATTTTCATGAGAACGATACAGGCCACCGTGACCGGAGCGGGCACGGGGCCAGATTTCGTCATCTGACAATGTCGTTTCGATGAGTTCAATGGGCACTCCCGCGTCATTGATCACCGCGACCCGGTAACTATCAATTGGCTCGTAAGGGCCAGAATAATCTCTTCCCCTTCAATGGCCGCAGACAGGCTGTTTACCTTAAAAGCGACGTGCGGTACGGTTTTCAAAAGAGGGTGAAGGGGAGAGTCATGCGTGAATCGATGCCACTGAACCCTGAATTTACCCGGGTTGTCAGCGGTATACATTCTGCTTTTTCACTGAATGAACCTTCAGGGATTCCATCCTGTAGCGGGATGCCGAAATGATGAAATTCGTAGTGAATGCCTGCTTTCATAAGCAATGATGTTTAAATGAATGCCGGGCAGCTGTCACCACCCGGCTTGGGTTACTACTGCAATTCCTTATCTTTTAGGTGTTCAACGTAAAAGTCATAACGGTCAAGGAACCACAGCCGGCAATCCTCATCCATGTTGCCGGTTATTGCATCCGTGCACAGATGTCGGCCGTGCAAATGCATCCGGGCAAAGCTACTGGCTAGAAAATCTAAATCCCGGGAAGACACGACACCCTTCTCACTGCCTAACTGCATACATTCCTCCTCTGTTAGTGAAACAAAAAGAAAAATGTGACTGTTACAAGTATGGCTCAAAAAAAGGTCGGCGCTATCATTCCGCATTCAGAAAAATGCTCAAAATCAACACCAGATAGCTGGCCGGCCTGGAAATGCATAGTCAATCGTGGCAGGAGAGCTATCCGCTGCCTTGTTATCGCGTCCGCTTAAAAGGCAGGAAGTCTGTATTTGGGCATATCGTGGTGCTGCCGCATCTGATACTCGCGGATTATCGGGGGGGGGGGCTGTAGTGGCGGCTTTAACAGGATACGACATCATGCTTTGCAGCAGTGAACCTGAACGCTGCCCTTTTTATAGATTACGAAGAGATAACGTTTAATGGGAGCAAGGCGCGAATAGTGTTAAAGAAAAGACAGCGTTAGCGTGATTCGCATAAACTCACCGCCTTCAGACGGTTTTTTTATTGCTTCCTGGCTGGTTTTGTCATCACTCTGCCTACCATAAAATTAGTAACAACCAGAATGGGAATAGCAAGAAGCCATGGAAGGTGTGAACCATTCATATAATTTGTACTAATTTCCTTTACAAGCGCGACGCTGCCATAAATGTTAATGAAGATAAACCAGCCCAATATAAGGTTTCTCATTCCATCATCCTTAACTTATTAATTGTATGGATAATATCTTCTTGAGTTAGCATAAAAGCAAGAGTCTTAGCATAGGTAAACGCATCGTGATGGTTTTTGCGGATAACGTTTAAAGATGCGCTGGAAAGGCTAAAAATCAGCATCACGCGAGCCATAAACCGCAAGGTATAGGCCCAGCGAAAAATAATGATCTGCTATGGCGCAACGCGCAGGACGCCCCCGGTATTGATTGATGGTATGACCACGTTTTGCCATAGCAAACAGCACTGCTGCGCTAGTCGCTGTTATCGCGCTGACCACGGGACAACGGTGCCAGAACAAAAATCCAACATGTAGGGGTAACAGGACAATCCATCCCGCCCTGAATGCTGTCGGCTTTTTTATCGCCCTGGCTAACATCTTTAGCAGCGCAACGCCAAATGTCGTAGGCATACATTGTGGCTTTGCTATAAATCCTCACTTCTCAGAAGCAACGGCACTCTCTCGCCTGACTGGATGAACGACACCTCCCTCTGCCACTTTCAGGTAGCGAAATATAATCCCCTGCTTTAACGGATATTCTGCACACAAAGTTTTCCTTGTCCTGCGGGTATTTGTATTAAAGGAAGTTATCTTCTTAATTACCCCTGATTTACAGCTTTTATTACGCGATTACACATATTGACACGAATGTTGCCGATCGGTAATTATTACGTAAAGCAATAAGGTTATTCTTATTTATTGCTCGTTATTCCGGCCGTGCCATTTATCAAATCATTGTTATGTCGGGATAACCTGAGAAAAATCATGATCGGTGGGCCTTTTAATCTTTCTTACATAAAGGGCTCTTCAGACGATGAGGATTCTTCCTGGTCGACACGGTTGTCGCATTCTTCCTGCAATCATACTTTCTTTGCCCTTTGTCATTTCTGTGACCATGGCTCAGGCGAGGGCGTCTTCGTCTCCCTCGCACTCTATTTCTGACAACACCTCGCCGGGCGGTTTGTTTGCCGCGCTGCGGAGCACGATGCTCCATCATCCCGGTCTTGCCAGTCAGCAGGCGCTTGTGCGTTCCAAAGAGGCCAATGCCGACAGTGCTCGCGCGGCGCGTTTGCCCACGCTTGGGGCCAGCGCAGGGACGGGGCAAATTTCGGGTTACAATGATTCCACTTCGACCACGTTAAGCGTATCGCAACTTTATGGGCTTTTGGGCGTATCGACAGCGCGATTGACTACGCCGACGATGACACCCTTGCTCAACAAGCCACGGCCTGGGCTACACGTCGTGAATTGCTGGAAGAGACCGCAGTGGCCTACGCGAATGTGCAGGGGGTTCGCGAGCGCCTTGCCGTTGCTGAATCGAACGTAAACAACCATCAGGCGTTGCAGGAGCAGATCCAGCGCCGCGCGCAGGGTGGACTGGCCTCTTCGGCTGATGTCAGCCTGGCGAAGGCTCGGTTGTTACAGGCGCGTTCCTCGCTCGAACAGGCCAAATCGGACCTGCTTACCGCCGAATCCACGCTGTTATCCTTGACTCAGGAGCCGATCGCAAGCGATCTGCCGGTGCCTGGCAACATCCTCCAGCTACCTGCCGATCAGGCGATACAGGAACAAGTTCTTGCGCAGAGTGCGACCGTGCGTGCCCGCGAAGCGGGGGTTACGCTTGCCGAAACTGATGTAGAACGTCAGCGCACCTCATCGCTGCCGACCGTCTCTCTGCAGGCCTCCCGCAACGACTACTCAGGCATCCCCAACCAGAGAAATAACAATACGATCAATATTGTGGTGACCGGCACTATGGAAGGGCTGGGGCTGGTGAACCGTGGTCTTCAGAACGCGGCGCTGGAACGCGTGGAGTCCGCACGACAGGATCTGGCCCAACAACGCCACAGCGAAGACATTCAGACGCGCCAGTTGCTTGATCAGCGTGATGCTAACCAGACGTTGCTGGTGGGTTATGAGCAGTCTGTCGTCGAACTCAGCGACACGCTGGCATCGTTCCGTCGTCAGTACGAGTCGGGCTACAAAAGCTGGCTGGACGTTCTCAACGCTGTGCGCGAATTAACCGAACAACAACAAGCGCTGGTATCGGTACGATTGGCATGGCGGGTCGACAGCTTACGACTGGCCGCGCGCACGGGACGTATGGACGATACCTCGGGCGCCCTGCCTACGGGCACACCACTAGCTAACACCTCTGCGAGCCATCCCTGATGATACCTGTTCCTCTCTCTGAATTACTGGCCTTGCTGGACAAGCTACGTGCCCCGGTGAATAAAGCGGCATTAACGCAGGCGTATGCGCGAGCGCAGACCGTGACTCCGTTGACAGATCGTCCACAGGATCATGTGCGCAAGATATTGTCAGACGCGGGAATGAAAGATGTCCGGCTGGCATTGCTTCCCTGGCGGCGTTTTGATCCACGCCATCTACCGGCACTGATGTGGCACGAACAGACATGGTGGCTGGCCGAACGCTATAGCGAGGAAGGGAAAACCGATACCCTCACGCTAACCCGGGAAGGTGTCGAACCCCGAACGCTGACGGTAGACGACCTTGTGACCGGTGCGCCGGGTACGGCTGCGGATGACGAAACGGCGGTGCTCTGGTTCAGCCTGGCTTCGCACGTCCAGTCAGAAAATCTCTCTGATAGCGAAAATCCGGCTATGCGCCTGGTCTGGCGAGAGCTGCTGCGCGACCGCCGCTGGGTGTCCCGGGTCGTCGCCGCCACGCTGCTGGTAAACATTCTGGCCATTCCCACCTCGCTCTTCGCCATGCAGGTTTACGATCGCGTGGTTCCCACGCTGGCCTGGGCAACACTGACCACGCTGGTTGTGGGGATGGTGCTGGTGGTGGGGCTGGACTGGCTACTCAAAACACTGCGTGCCCGCGTCATGGACAGCGTTGCCAGCAGTGTGGATAAACGGCTTTCCCAGCATGTCTATGAACACCTGCTGCACCTGCAACTCGACCAGCAGCCCGGCAGTCTGGGCACGCTGGCCGCTCAGGTGGGAGCGCTGGATTCGGTACGGCAGGTTGTCTCTGCCGGTCTGGTCTTCGGTATCGTGGATCTGCCGTTTGCACTGCTGTTTATCGGGCTTATTGGTTTGATCGGTGGGCCTGTAGGCTGGGTTTACCTCGGGATGTTACCTGTCGCCCTGGCGATTGGCCTGTTCACCCGTCTGCGCTTACGCCGTCTCACGCGCCAACAGATGCTTCGCAGCAACGAACGTCTGGGCCTGTTAGTGGACAGTATTCGCGGGGCCGAGACGCTGCGCGCCAGTCATGCTGGCTGGCGTTTTGCACAAGACTGGCAGACGCTCAGTCATTCCATCTCTGGCTACAGCATTCAGCAAAAATCGCTCAGCCAGTTCTGCACTATCACCACCGGCAGCCTGGCAACACTGGCGTATGTCATGGGGATTGTAGTCGGGGTCTGGGGCGTCGAAGCCGGATATTTGACCACCGGCGGCATGGTAGCGTGCAGTATTCTGGGTGGCCGTGTCATCGGGCCGGTGAGTCAGGGTGTTCAGTACCTGATGCAGTGGCAGCAGGTCAGAGAAGCGCTGGATATGGTGAACAACCTCTTGCGTAAACCTACGGAGCGCCGTCCTGGTCAGACCCTGTTGTTACCCGATCGCCTGCCAGAACATATCAGTGTGGAAAAGCTGCGCTTCGCCTTTCCGCAGTCTCCGGTACAACAACTCAATATTCCCGCACTCCACTTTCATGCCGGTGAACGCGTCCTGCTGTTAGGACCCGTTGGCGGCGGTAAATCGACGTTGCTGAAGGTCCTGGCCGGGCTGTATCGCCCCGGTGAAGGCCGCGTCCGTCTGGGCGATGTCGATTTGTGGGAGATCGATCCCCAGTTGGTCAGTGCTCAGGTCGGCTATCTGCCACAAGCGGTGCAGCTCTTCAAAGGTACGCTGCGCAGCAATCTTATGCTCGCGGGTGCAGTCAGCGACACCACGCTGACGGACGTTACCCGCGATCTGGCGCTGGATCAGGTGGTTGCCAGTAATCCGCTGGGTATGGATATGGCTATCAGTGAAGGTGGCTCGGGTCTGTCTGGCGGTCAACGCCAGCTGGTAGGCCTGGCACGTGTGCTGATGGCACGTCCACGTATCTGGCTTCTGGATGAACCGACAGCCTCGCTTGATGGCGAAGCGGAGGCCCGTGTCTGGAAAGCATTACAAGCCAGGCTCCAGCCAGAAGATATCCTCATCGTCGCCACTCACCGTCCGATGGCGGCCATTAATTTTGCAACCCGTGTGCTGGTCGTGCAGGAAGGCACCATCGTACGAGATGGTACTCCAGACAAGTTGTTGCCAGGACTGATGGCGCGCGCCACCGGCTCGCGGCCCACCGTTGAGGTCACGAACGTAAAAACACGTATGCCAGAAGCATCAAATTCAGCAGGAGTTCTTAATGGCCGTTGAACTGTTTGACGACGAGGTCGCTGATGCTGCTCGCGTGCATCGGCTGGAAAACTACCACCGCAGCCGCATCTCCGCCGGGCTGATCTGGAGCAGCGTCGCACTGGTCCTGGGTTTCGTCATATGGGCGAGCTATTTTCGCATTGATGAAGTCGCACGGGCACACGGCGAAGTGATCGCCAGCAGTCGGGTGCAGATAATCCAGACCGTGGACGGGGGCGTACTTTCCGAGCTGCATGTCAAAGAGGGTGACCACGTTAAGGCGGGGCAGATTCTGGCTCGCCTCGATCCAACTCGCGTTGAAGCAGCGGCGGGTGAAGTGGACGCGCGTATCATCGGTCTCAGGGCGCGTATTGCCCGACTTCGCGCAGAATCAACGGGGCAGTCAGCGCCAAGGTTCCCCTCCGATCCTGGCCCGGCCTTGCGCGAGCAGGCAGACATTGAGCGTGCACTTTTTCTGCAACGCCGTCAGAGCCTGCAGGAAGATATCACCGCGCTGCAAACCGCCGTGAATTTAGCCAGTCAGAAGCTCAACCTGGTGAACGAGCTGGAACGCTCTGGCGATGTGAGCACCAGTGAGCGGCTTAACGCGCAGCGCGATCTCAATGAAGCCCGTGCCCGCCTGCTGGGTCGCCGCAATAAGTTTTTGGACGACGCACGAGCCGATCTTTACGGCCATGGGGCCTGGGATAGTCAAAAACGTCCGCGTCACCACGCTGGGCGGGGTATTACGTGCGGGTGATGAGATCATGCAGATCGTCCCGTCAGATGATGCCCTCATCATTGAGGCTAAGGTTCTGCCTGCTGATATTGCCCGTGTTCAGGTTGGACTCCCGGCCACCGTACGCCTTGACCCCTTTGATTACACCATTTATGGCGCCTTGCAGGGGGAGGTGATTTATGTGTCGGCCGACACCCTTAAGGAAAACACACCACGTGGCGAGGAGATCTACTACCGCGTCCATGTTCGTTTGAAAAGCCATGCTGAAGGTCAGTCAGACCGTCAGGAAGAAGGGCAGTTTGTGCGCAGTACGACAGGGCGTCAGCTCGACATCCTGCCGGGCATGACCTCTCAGCTCGATATCCGTACCGGTGATCGCACGCTGATGGACTTTTTACTTAAACCTTTGCGTAAAACACTCAGTGAATCATTCCAGGAGCGATGACACCGCAGGTGGTCGTTGCAACCCGATTTTCCTGTTCGCCCCAATTGGACATAACACACACAATGAACTCCGAGACCCAGATGAAGCCACGCCAATATACGCTTAATACCGGTAAAACCCGTATCACTCTGCAGGCCGGGCAGACCAACATTCACAAGGCTGCGCCGGGTGAAACTTACCGGGTGCTCAAGCGCCAGGGTGAAAATGATCAGGAAAAGCTGGCCGATGACGTAGTCGCTTCGCGTCACGGACAAGATCTGCAACTGGACTATGCCGATGGGACCTCGTTGACCCTGCAGGACTGGTTTACGCAAAGCGATACCAGTGTAACCCTGCCTGCTGATGGCACATCTACCCAGGTGATGACGCCAGCCAGCACCGAGGGGGCGGCTTTGGCCGACGGCAGTCATGTGTTCTATGCGCACGGTGCTCCCGATGCGCTGGCCAGCATGACCTCAGGCCACCCGGGGCTGGATCATATCTTATCCGGCCTGCAAAATGGCACGGCAGGGTCGGGCCATCCGATTACCTACCTTCCTCAGTCGCATTCTTACGCGGGCTACCTCGCCGGCGCACTCGGACTGGGTGGCGTGGTCGGGGTTGCCGTGGCAAGTGGTCACAGTGGGGGTGACAATGGCGGCAAGCACGACAACGGGGGGGGGTGAACCCGCTGTAGAGAACGCCGTCCAGCTTAATTTTGTCGGCGGCCCGGCGCTCAGCAGTAACGATTTGAATGTCGAGATTTATCAGGCCGATGGCAAAACGTTGTTAGGCACGGGAACGCTGGGGCCAAACGGCTCAGTAACCGTGTCTGCTGGCAGTTACAGCGGCGTCGTTATCGTTAAGCTCGTCAATAGCGGCGGCGCGGCTGACTACCTGGACGAAGCGACAGGCGTGGGTAAAGACCTCTCTGCTCAGCTCTGGAGCATGGGTGTTATCTCCGGAGACAACAGCACCCTCGTTCTCAATATTAACGTGTTGACAACCCTCGCCTACACCAAGGCCCAGGAAGCCATGGGCGGCACGCCTGACAGCCCAGCGACCCTGAACGCGACGCAGGTGGCCGACACGTCCGCTGCCATCAGCAACCTGTTAGGTGTGGATGACATTCTGAACACCACGGTTGTCGCAACCAACGGCGGCAGTTATGACGCGACCGATGGCCTGAGTGCCGGTGAAAAATATGGCCTCCTGCTGGCGGCATTCTCCGGCGTGGAAGCCAATGCCGGAGCGTCCACCCAGACCATCCTTGACACCGTCACTGCCGGAATCACACTCGGCAGCAGTAGCAGTCTGTCTGATGGGGTGCAGTCGTTGCTGATTAAAGGCGCAGCGGCCGCTACTGACACGTCCAGCGGTCTCAGCCTTATTATTGACACCCATGCTCCTGTTTTCAGCAGTTCCAGTACAGCCAGCGTGGATGAAAACATCGGGGCAGGCCAGGTGGTGTGGACTGCTGTCGCGACTGACCCCAGCCCATTTACCTACAGCCTGAGTACCACCGGCGATAGCGCGCTGTTCAGCATCAATGCCGCCACCGGCGCGGTCACCCTGACCGGCAACCCGGACTTCGAAAGCAAAGCCAGCTACAGCTTCACCGTGGTCGCCACCGATGCGGCCGGGAATGCCAGCAGCCAGGCGGTCACGCTGGCTGTCAACAACCTCGACGAAGTCGCGCCGGTCATCACCAGCGGTACCACCGCCACGGCAATTAACGAGAACAGCGGCGCGGGCCAGGTGATCTACACCGCCACGGCCACCGACACGGCGGACATCAGCGGCGGGGTGACTTTCTCGCTGAAAGCGGGCAGCGACACGGGCCTGACCATCGATCCGGTCACCGGCGCGGTCACCCTGAGCGGCAACCCGGACTTTGAGCGCCAGGCCAGCTACAGCTTCACCGTGGTCGCCACCGACGCGGCGGGTAACCACAGCAGTCAGGCGGTCACGCTGGGGATCAACAACCTCGACGAGGTTGCCCCGGTCATCACCAGCGGCACCATCGCCACGGCGATTAACGAGAACAGCGGCGCGGGCCAGATCGTTTACACCGCCACGGCCACCGACACCGCAGACATCAGCGGCGGGGTGACCTTCTCGCTTCAGCCGGGCAGCGACGCGGGCCTGACCATCAACCCGGTCACCGGCGCGGTCACCCTGACCGGTAACCCGGACTTTGAGAACAAAGCCAGCTACAGCTTCACCGTGGTGGCTACCGATGCAGCGGGCAACCACAGCAGCCAGGCGGTCACGCTGGCTGTCAATAACCTCGATGAAGTCGCGCCGGTCATCACCAGCGGTACCACCGCCACGGCAATTAACGAGAACAGCGGCGCGGGCCAGGTGATCTA